>Ga0209415_10021303_pt1 | contig 9996 bp, 8 predicted proteins | sample PeaSoiSIISIP2007_FD_187696 | JGI IMG/M metagenome (GOLD analysis project Ga0209415, IMG submission 187696) | Peat soil microbial communities from Weissenstadt, Germany - SII-SIP-2007 (SPAdes) (version 2) | ecosystem: Environmental > Terrestrial > Soil > Wetlands > Peat | place: Germany... | reverse complement strand
GGTGCGACGAGGAGAATAGGAACGGCCGCGCCTTGTGGATGAGGTGGTCCCGCACGATCTGGGACGCGGCGACGTACCCGCCGACGACACCCACCGCCTTGCTCAGCGTGCCGATGTTGAGCGCGACGCGGCCGTGGAGGCCGAAATGGTCGGTGGTGCCACGGCCGTTGGTGCCGAGCACCCCGGTCGCGTGCGCGTCGTCGACCATCACCGCCGCGCCGTAGTGCTCGGCCCGCTCCACGAGATCGGGGAGCGGCGCGATGTCGCCGTCCATGCTGAACACACCGTCGGTGACCAGCAGGACGCGGCGATATCCCTTGTCGCGAGCCTCCTTGAGCGCGCGTTCGGCGTCGTCGGGATCGACGTGCTCGTACAGGATCCGGTCAGCCTTGGTGAGCCGGATACCGTCGATGATGCTCGCGTGGTTGAGCTTGTCGCTGACCACGCAGTCACCCTGGTCGAGCATCGAGCCGATCACGCCGACGTTCACCGCGTAGCCGCTCTGGAAGGTGAGCGACGCCTCGGTGTGCTTGAACGCCGCGATGCGTTGCTCGAGCTCCTCATGCAGGGTCTGCGTGCCGGCGATCGTGCGCACCGCGCCGGTGCCCGCGCCCCACTCCAGCGCCGCGCGCGACGCCGCCTCGACCAGCCGCGGGTGCGTGTTCAGCCCGAGGTAGTTGTTGCTCGAGAGGCTGATCATCGGCCGCCCGCCGATCTCCACCTCCGGGCCCTGCGCGGACTGGAGCACACGCAACGGCCGGAACAGTCCGTCGCGCCGCAGCGCCTCCAGGTCCTCGTTCAGCGATGCGTCAAGGGACTGGACCGCCTGCGACGTCTGCGAGCTCGCGACCATGGCCCAACCATACGCCCGCGGCGCTCAATCGGGCGTGAGGGTCACCTTGCCGCATTCGCCCGATTTCATCAGCTCGATGGCGCCGTCGATGTCGTGCAAGGCGAATCGGTGCGTGATCAACGCGCTCGCATCGATGACGCCGTCGCGGACATACGCGGTGGTCTGCTCCCAGGTGGCGGGGATGCGCCGTCCGGCGACCCCGTAGAGGCTCAGCCCCTTCATCACCACGTCGGTCGAGAGGTCGACGACGTCGAGGCCGTCACCGATGCCGAGCAGGCTGATCCATCCGCCGGGACGCACGAGGCGCGTGGCAGAGGCCACCGCGACCGGCGAGCCGCTCATCTCCAGCACGCAGTCGATGGCGCCGCCCCCAGCAGCGGCGCGCACGGCGCCGTCGACCGCCTCGTCGGTCGCCCGAACCACCGCGCTGGCCCCCATGCGCTCGGCGAGATGCAACCGGTACTCGTTGCGGTCGACACCGACGACGCGCGCGGCGCCCTGCGCGCGAGCGACCGCGATCGCCGCGCAACCGATCGGGCCGCACCCGTACACCACGACGGTCCGCCCCGAAACGTCGCCGTACGAGCAGGCGTGGACCGCGTTGCCGAAGGGCTCCATCGCCGCGGCGACATCGGGCGGAACGGTGTCACCGACCGGCCACGCGTTGACGGCGGGCACCACGAGGTGAGTGGCGAAGGCGCCGTCCACGTCGACGCCGAGGATGCGCGTGTTCTCGCAGACGTGAAAGTCGCCGCGGCGGCACTCGTCGCAGTGACCGCAGACGATGTGCGACTCGCAGGCGACACGCGTCCCGATCGCCGGCGAGGTCACTCCCTCGCCCCAGGCCACCACCTCGCCGCACACCTCGTGGCCGACCACGCGCGGGGGATGCACCCGCGCTGACGCCCATGGGTTCCAGTCGAAGAGGTGGACGTCGGTCCCGCACACCGAGGTCGCTGCCACCCGGAGCAGCACCTGGCCGGGCGCGGGCTCGGGGATGGGCACATCGCCGATCACGAAACCGGGGGCGGCGGTCTGCTTGAGGACGGCGAGCACGGCGGGCTGATTATGCGTGCGACCCCGGCATGTTCGGGCACCGTCTGCGCGGCGTCCGCCGCGGCCGGAGAGACTGCCGCTCATCGCGGCCGTCGAGCCGCTCCACCCCTGGCGCGGAGGACAACAGCATGCTCGATGGCATTGACCGGCCGGCTCCGGGGCCGCGTCCTCGGCGCATACCGGTCGAGGACCTCAGCGTCTACGAGGGACGCGGCGGGCACACCCTGCGCCGGCATGTCGACACCCGGCCCGGGGACGAGATGCGCCGCATCCTTCGCGAGGGCGTGGCCGCGGCGGGCCGGTTCCTCAGCCGCGCGACGGCGCAGCGCTGCGTCGACGTCGCGATCACGAGGCGCAGCAACGAGATCGCGGCGTGGCTTGCGGGGCGCGACAAGGGTGCGCCCTTCACCTTCGTCGAGGACATGGGCGAGGTGGTCGGGCACATGCTCACCTACGCGGATGTGAGCCGGGGCATGGTGGTCCCGAAGCAGGTGACCGCGGTGCGCCTCGTGCTCCGTCGCTGTGTCGAGCTGCCGGGCGGCTTCACCCTCGTCACCGCGTACCCAACCCGTTCCCCGTTTCGCGATAAGAGACACTAGGAGCTATCGACATGAACGGCACCATCGACGCCGACGCGATCGCCCGCGCGGCAGACGACTACCCGGCGCTCAGCCAGCTCTTCGGCGGCTACTACCACCAGGACTGGCAGCAGGATCACGCGTCGCGCGATGCGGCGCTCGAGGCGTTCGTTCGCGATGCGTCCCCGGACACCGCCGCAGCGGCCGCGGGTGACATCGACCGCCTGCTCGACGCGGGCTTCGACGATGCGACGCTGACTCGGATGCTCGCCGACGGATTCGACTGCAACTACATGCCTGAGAGCGATGGGATCGGACCGGCAGCATGGCTGCGCCAGGTTCGCGAAACGCTGCGCCCGTCGGCCGCCTGACCGCGCGCGATCAGCGCGCCCTCGGCGCCTCCGCGACACGCCGCACGAGGGCGACGAAGTGCACGAGCGCCGTGGGCACCAGCGTCGGCAGCGCGATGATGAGCGCGATCGTGGCCACCGGCCCGCCGGCGAGGCGCACCCAGAACAGGACGAAGAACACGGCGCCGGTGAGCAGCGTGTTGCGGCGCCCCCAGACCGTGTACACCAACTCCGGACGGCGGCCGGTCAGCAGCACCAGCGGCGTGAGCAGCACCGGCCCGGCGTAGCGGAACACGACGAGGATCGCGAGCCACAGCGGCACGATGCCGAGGGTGCAGCAGCCGATCGCCCCGACGACGAAGAAGATCGCGTCACCGAAGGGATCCATGGCCTTGCCGAGCACGGTGACGGGCCCCCACCGGCGCGCGATGAAGCCGTCGACGGCGTCCAGCAGCCCCGCCGAACCGCCGACGCCGGCCCAGAGCGCGAGCGCCAGGCGCCCGGGCAGCGAGAGCGTGGCGACGAAGAGCAGTGGAACGCACGCATACGCGCGCAGCGCGGTGAGCCCGTTGGGGATCCCGTACCGGTCGACGGTGTTCCCATCCGGCGTGAGCAGCATCGCCGCGCCGCCGGTGACGCCGACGGTCACCGCGAGCCACCACGCGGCCGTCGCCACCACGGCGCCCGGAAGCGCGGCGGCACCGTGCACCAGCGCGACGCCGACCGTCAGCGCTTCACCGAGGATGAGCCCGAGCGCGGCCCAGAAGAGCAGCGACACGCGCAGGTGCGTGCTGCCGCGCAAGCGCGCGAGCGCCGTCGCGTAAAGGCCGGCTAGTCCACCCAGACCAGGTCTTCCGGTGCTCGGCCTGACGTTCGGGTCAGACCGCGAGGCACGTGATCGTCTTGACCACGCCGTCGGCGGACTGGATCCGGTCGAGGATCAGGCGCCCGATCCCCGGGACGTCGGAGGCTTCGATCTGGGCGATGACGTCGTACTCGCCGGTGATCGCATCGACCGTGACGATGCCTTCCTTGCCCCTGAGGTCGTCGGCCACGTGCTGTGCCCTGCCTGCGCTCGCGGTCACGAGCACATATGCACGAATCATCTCGTTGCTCCCACGGTTGAAACGCCCGGCGACTGTAGCATGGGTGCATGCCGTTGGCCCTTGTCATCAGGCTCCTCGTCCGCCTCGTGGCCGGCCTCTTTTTCTGGAGGGTGGCGAGCAATCGCCGGAGGGCGTTCGCGGGCGCCCAGGGCGCTCCGGGCGCCGCGCCGAAACCGCATCAGATCGACGCTCAGGCGGCGATGACGGCGGTGCGGACGTCGGTGACACTCAGCTGGCGCGCCCTGCTCGCGGTCACGTGCGCGGCAGCGGCGGTGACGCTCGCCGCCGCCGGGGTCACGATCGCGGTCCTGACCCCACGGTGGCTCGGCGTGCTGCTGCTCGTCGCGGCGCTGGTGGTGGGCGCCGCGGCGTGGTTCGAAGGGCGTCTGCTCTTCCTCGCCCTGCGGGCGCGGAGCCGGCTGCGCCGCGCCGACCGTCTGCGCAAGACCGCCCCCTCCTGATCGTCGGCGGCCGCGGAGCTCAGCTCAGGTAGGGAGCAACTCCCTCGCCCTGCTCGGCGGCGTCCATCATCAGCTCGCTCACCGTGGGGTGGGCGTGGATGATCGAACCCAGGTCGTCCATCGTGAGCCCGTCGCTGATGGCGACCCCGACCTCGTGGATGATCTCGACCGCGTGGTCCCCCATGACGGTCGCGCCGAGCAACCGGTCCGTGGCGGCGTCCGCGTAGAGCTGCGCCAGCCCGTCGGGCTCACCCTCGCCGAGCGCCTTGCCGTTGCCCAGGTAGCGCGCCTGACCGAGCTTGATGTCGATACCGGCAGCCTTCGCCCCCTCCGGGTTCAAGCCGACCATGGCGATTTCAGGATGGGTGTAGATGCACGATGGGACCACCGTGCGATCCATCGGCATGACGTCGTGGCCCAGCGCGTTCTCGGCGGCCCGCCCCCCTTCCGCGCTGCCCAGGTGTGCCAGCTGCAGCCCGCCGATGCAGTCGCCCGCGGCCCAGATCCTGGGGTTGGCGGTGCGGAGGAACGCGTCGACCTCGATGTGGTCGCGATCGTCGATCACAACCCCGGCATCCTCGAGCCCGATGGCGCGGGTCTGTGAGCGCCTCCCGACCGACACGAGCATCAGGTCGGCGTCGATCGCCGTGTCGGCGTCGATGTGCGCGGTGAGCCGATCGGAACCGTAGTCGACGGATTCGACGCGACGACCCGTGAGGAACGTGATGCCCTGCTTCTCCACGATCCGGCGCCACTGCTGCACGATCCGCGCGTCGACGCCCGCGAGGACCTGGGGAAGCACCTCGACAACGGTGATCCGCGACCCGAGCGCGGCGAACAGGCTTGCGAACTCACATCCGACCACCCCACCGCCGATCACAAGCATGTGCTCGGGGATCCGCTCGAGACGCAGGATCCCGTTGGATGTGACCACGAGCGGATGATCGACGTCGATGCTCGGAAGGCCCGCCGGTTCGGTGCCGACACAGACGATCAGGTGGTCGTATTCGTATCTGGTGCCGGCGGCGACGACCGCATCACCGTCGACGACGCCCTGCGCCCTGACGACGTTCACACCGCGTCGCTTGCATGCGGTCTCCACGCCCCTGCGCATGCTGAGCACGATCTCCTCCTTGCGCTCCATCATCCGCGGGAAGTCCACCTCGGGCTCGGCGACACGGATCCCGAAGTCGGCGGCCGCGCGGATCTTGCGCAGCAGATCCGCTCCCGCGAGCAGCGACTTCGTGGGGATGCATCCCCAGTTGAGGCACGTCCCACCCAGCTCTGCGCGCTCGATGATCGTCACCTCGGCGCCGAGCTGGGCCGCGCGCAGCGCAGCCACGTCGCCGGCGGGTCCGCCGCCGAGCACCACGACGCGCTGCGTCATGGTGTGGTGGTGTTGGGCGTGTCGGGGACGACTGCGAGCGCACCGCCCTTCCCGCGCTGCGACGTCGCAAACGCCTCGCTGACGATGCGCTCCTGCTCGAGTTGGTGTGAGCCCGCGTATCCCTCGGAGGGACTCGCGCGCCGCGGCCGGCCGATGTAGTCCCACTGCACGTGCGACGGCCGGGAGAGCCCGATCGCCCGCTCGAGGCTCCCCCACGCGCCCATGTTCTGAGGCTCCTCCTGCACCCAGTACAGGCGCTCGAGATTCGGATACGCGGCGACCATCTCGAGGATGCGCTCGATGGGCAGCGGATACAGCAGCTCGAGGCGAGCGATGGCAACGTCGTTCGCCTCAGCACGCTGCGATGCGAGGCTCAGCTCGTAGTACATCCTGCCCGTGCAGAGCAGGAGGCTGCGCACCTCCTCGCGACGGTTCGCCGCGGTCGGATCGTCGATCACACCCTGGAACATGCCGGTGCTGAGGTCGACGAGGGTCGAGGTCGATTCCTTGAGGCGCAGCAGGCTCTTGGGTGTGAAGACGACCAGCGGGCGCGGGTCGTTCAGCAACCCCTGGCTGCGGAGCAGGTGGAAGTACTGCGCAGGGGTCGAGCAGTTCGCCAGACGCATGTTGTCGTTGGCGCACAGTTGCAGGAACCGCTCGATGCGCGCACTCGAGTGCTCGGGACCGCTGCCCTCATACCCGTGCGGGAGGAGCATGGTGAGGCGCGAATGCTGCCCCCACTTCGCGCGCGAGGACGAGATGAACTGGTCGACGATCATCTCAGCGTTGTTGAAGAAGTCCCCGTACTGCGCCTCCCAGATGACGAGGGTCTCCGGATCGGCGGCGCTGTAGCCGTATTCGAAACCGAGGCAGCCCACCTCGCTGAGCGGGCTGTTGAGGACTTCGAACGTCGCCTGCGCATCGGTGAGGTGCTGCATTGGGATGAACACCTCGCCGTTGCGCTCATCGTGAAACGCCAGATGGCGATGGCTGAAGGTGCCGCGCACGGTGTCCTGGCCCGTGAGGCGTATCGGATGCCCCTCGGTGATGAGCGACGCGAACGCGAGTGACTCGGCGATGCCCCAGTCGATCGCGCCCTCGGCGAGCGATGCGCGGCGTCGCTCCATCTGACGGATGAGCTTGGCGTTCGGGGTGAAACGCTTGGGGAAGGTGAGCAGTTGATCGTTGAGCGCGGTGAGTTGCCGCGCCGTGACGGCGGTGCGCCGCAGCGGATCGTCGGGCTCCTCGGCAACCTGCTCGTGCGTGAGGTCGTCGAGCTCCGCGGCGAGATGCTCCTTCACGCGCTTGTGCGCATCCGCCACGCGCCCGTATGCCGCCTTGGCGAGCTGCTCGACGTCCTCCGGGCGGATGAGCCCGTCCGCGATGAGCTGCGAGGCGAACAGCTCGCGCACCGTCGGGTGCTGGCGGATCTTCAGGTACATGAGCGGCTGGGTGTACGACGGCTCGTCGGCCTCGTTGTGGCCGAAGCGGCGGTACCCGATGAGGTGGACCATCACGTCCCGACGGTAGGCACGCCGGTAGTCGTACGCGAAGGTGATCGCGGCGAGGCACGCCTCCACGTCGTCGGCGTTCACGTGGACGATCGGAATATCGAAGCCTTTCGCGAGGTCCGATGCGTAGCGGGTCGAGCGGCCCTCCTGCGGATCCGTCGTGAACCCGACCTGGTTGTCGGCGATGAAGTGCACCGTCCCACCCGTCGTGTACCCCGGCAGCGACTGGAGGTTGAGCACCTCCTGCACGATGCCCTGCCCGGCGAACGCTGCATCGCCGTGGACGAGGACCGGGAGCGCTGCCATCGGATCGAGGTGCAGCGTCGTCGCACGGCGCTGGGTCTGCGCCGCGCGGCACCAACCCTCCACCACCGGGTCGATGGCGTCGAGGTGACTTGGATTGGGGAGGAGCCGGACCAGGATCACCTTGCCGGTCTCGGTGAGGTACGTGCCGGTCGCGCCCATGTGGTACTTCACGTCACCGGTCGACGCGAACTTCGAGATGGCACGCCGCGCGGATGCGAGCTCGAAGGCGTTGAGGATCGACTCGTACGGATGGTTGGCGACGTGGGCGACGATCGCGAGCCGGCCGCGGTGGGACATGCCCAGCACCACCTCGCCGATGCCGTCGTCCGCCACCATCGTGAGCAGCGACTCCAACATCGGCACGAGCGCATCGAGGCCCTCGATGGAGAAGGTCTTCTGTCCGAGGAACGTCGCGCGTTGGTAGCGCTCCATCGCGTCGACCTTGGTGAGCCGTTCGAGCAGCCGGAGTCGATCCTCCGCGGTGAGCCTGGGCCGGTAGGCGCCGGACTCGATGTGCTCGCGCAGCCAGACGCGCTGCTCGTGGCTCGAGATGTGCTCGATCTCGAAAGCGATCGTGCCGCAGTACGTCGCGCGAAGGTTCGGGAGCACCTCGGCGAGCGTGCGCCCGGGTACGTAGACGCGGAGCAGGTCCGCGGGGATCTGCGCCATCAGCTCCGGCGTGAGCCCGTATGTCGTGGGGTCCATGGCAGGGTCGCCGATCGGTGGAGCGCCGAGCGGATCGAGATGGGCGCCGAGGTGCCCGTGCGTGCGATGCGCCTTGACCAGCGACGTCGCGGCCTGCATCGCCCCGAGGAGGACGCGGTCGGGTACTGTGCGCGGTGGCGTGCCCTGTTCGAGCGTCGAGGGGCTCGGGGCCGCGATTGCAGGGTGCGTGGGCGGCGCCGGTGGCGGCGCGGCAACGGCCGTCGTCGCCTCGAGCGGCGGCAAGCTGAGGCCAAGACTGGCAAAAACTGACTCGTAGAAGCCATCGGCTCCATCGAGGAGTGCCTCGATCCGGCGGAGGAACTCCCCGGACTCAGCCCCCTGGATGATCCGGTGGTCGTACGTGCTGGTCATCGTCATGACCTTGCCGACGCCGAGGTCTCGGATGTTCGACTCCGGGACAGCGTGCCACTCGGCCGGATACCCGATGGCGCCGACGGCGATGATGGCTCCCTGGCCCTGCATGAGGCGCGGCACCGACGCGACCGTGCCGATGCCACCAGGATTCGTGAGCGTCAGCGTAGCGCCTTGCAGCTCGTCCGCAGACAGCGCGTTCGTGCGAGCCCGCTCGATGAGACGTTCGTACTCGTCGCGGAATTCGAGGAACGTCCGCTGCGCCGCATCGCGGATCACCGGCACGACGAGCGAGCGAGATCCGTCCCTGCGCACGGTATCGACGGCCAACCCGAGGTGCGCCGGGCCGGGAACCCGTGCCGGCTTGCCGTCCTGCGTCCGTGCGAAGTGCGCGGTCATCGCCGGGCTCGCCGCCGCGGCGCGGGCGATCGCAAAGCCGATGAGGTGGGTGAACGACACCTTGCCCGGGCTGCCTGCTGCCGCGAGCGCCGTGTTGAGCTGCCGCCGGCGCGCGTCGAGGATGTCGACCGCGACGGTGCGGAACGAGGTCGCGGTCGGGATCTCCCGGCTGCGCTCCATGTGCTCGACAAGCGCCGCGGCGGGTCCGCGGATCGCCTCAGCGGCCTCGCCGTCGCTAACTCGGAGCGTCGCGCCATGGGACGGGCCGCCGTCGATGCCCACCTCGAGCACATCGCGCTTGGTCACGATGCCGCCCGAGCCGGTACCGCGGACCGTGTGGAGGTCGATGCCGCTGCGGGCGGCGGCGCGGCGCGCGAGCGGCGATGCCTCGACCACGAGGATGTCCGGGGTCCCGTCCTCCGGAAGCGATGTTGCGGGCGGCGCCGGCGTTCCCTCGGATGGCGACGGCGTCAGGGCAGGCGGCGATGGCATCCCCGAGAGCGGTGCTGACGGCAGCGCTGCCGGAGGTGCCTGTGCACGAGCTCCGTTCCCCGCCCCATCCGCCGCACCCGGCGCGATCAGGGCCAGCGTTGCGCCGACGGAGACGGTGTCTCCCTCGGCCGCGACGATCTCCGCGAGCTTGCCCGAAGCGGGCGCGGGGACCTCGACATCCACCTTGTCGGTGGTGACCTCGACAACCGCCTCGCCCTCGTCGACGCTGTCCCCGACAGCCTTGAGCCAGCGGGAGATGATCCCTTCCGAAACGGACTCGCCCATCGCGGGAAGGGTCAGCGCGACCGGGTCAGCCACGCTCGAATCGTCTCACCTTCGTGCGCGGGCAGTGCGAGAGCCTGGACGGAATCGCCCGCGTCAGCCGTGGATGACCCGACGGACCCGCCACTCGACCTACAC
>Ga0209415_10021302_pt1 | contig 9996 bp, 8 predicted proteins | sample PeaSoiSIISIP2007_FD_187696 | JGI IMG/M metagenome (GOLD analysis project Ga0209415, IMG submission 187696) | Peat soil microbial communities from Weissenstadt, Germany - SII-SIP-2007 (SPAdes) (version 2) | ecosystem: Environmental > Terrestrial > Soil > Wetlands > Peat | place: Germany... | reverse complement strand
AGCGCCGACGTGCTAAGAGCCTGGCGGTGACCCAGCCCACTGGAGTTGGTAACGTCGACGAAAGTTCCCTTCCCGCTGTTCTTGAAAAGCCGGTTCTGACCCACGCAGGTAATCAGGAGATCAGGAAAACCATCGTTGTTGTAATCGCCGACAGCCACGCCCATGCCGTACATATCGACGTCGAGTCCGGCCTTGCGGGTTACGTCGGTAAAAGTGCCATCGCGGTTGTTGTGATAAAGCCCGACCGTAGATTTTTGCCGCTTGTGACCGGGCCAGTCCATGCCATTAATGAGGAGAATGTCCTGCCAACCGTCGCGGTCGTAGTCGAGGAAGGCGCAGCCTGATCCGAGCGTCTCGGGAAGAAGTTTGCCTCCGTAGGCGCCGCTGTTGTGCTGAAACTGAATGCCCGCTGCACTTGTAACATCGACGAGCCGAAACCCTGGGCTGGATATTTCCGGCGCAGACCCAGCTAGCAATTCCAGCGGCAAAGCCGAAGCGGAGGCAGCGGCCGCGATCCCGAGCAAAAAAGATCTGCGGTTCACCGAATGTTCACCAAGCCGCTACGAATGGCGTAGACCACGAGTTCGGCGGTCTTATGGATTCCGAGCGCATCCATGATATTGGCCCGATGAACCGCCACCGTGTTGGCGCTCAGATCGAGATCCGTGGCAATTTCCTTGTTCGACTTTCCGGCGACGATCAGTTTCAGCACCTCGAGTTCACGCACCGTGAGTCCCGAGTTCCTTTCACCCTTCAAGGTGGTGGCGCGTGAAAGTTGTGGGTCGAGTACGATTTCGCCTTCTACGACTCGCCGAATAGCCGTGATCAACTCCATATCCACGGCGCTCTTAAGAATGTAGCCGCGGGCACCGGCATCCAGCGCCTGATGAACCCAGGTATCTTCGGAATGCATGCTCAACATCAGAATGGCGATTTCAGGAAACTTATGTAGAATGCGGCGGGTTGCATCCAATCCGCTCATGCCGGGAAGGGCGCAGTCCATCACGATTAGCCGCGGATGCAACTGACCTGCCAACCGGATCGCTTCAGCACCGTCGCTGGCTTCCCCGACTACCGCAATATCGGGTGCATCCTCAAGGATGCGTCGAAACCCGCGGCGTACCAGACTGTGGTCGTCGACCAGCAAGACCGAGATCTTAGTGGGCATACTGCTCCGTTTTATCTATTGGAACTTTCAAGCGAACCAACGTTCCACCTTCGGCGGGCTTGAGGAGCGCGATGCTTCCGCCCAACAACTCCGCGCGTTCACGCATGGCTACCAATCCAATGCCGGACCTTGCGGACTGTTCGACAAATCCCGCGCCGTGGTCTTCAACCTCAAGCTCCAAAGCTTGTGCCAGGAAGCGAAGCCGCACCCAGGCTTCGCCAGTTCCGGAATGCCGAGCCACGTTGTTCAAAGCCTCCTGCAGGATGCGGTAAATATGAACGCCGACGTTGCAATCTACAGGAAAGGGCGTTCCTGATTTCGCATAGGATATGTTAATTCCAGTTTGCCTTTCCACCACCGGAATATACCAGTCAATCGTACTCTCGAGACCGGCTTCATCGAGCATGACTGGGTGCAGCGCCTGCGAAAGGCTGCGTACCTTGTCGAGCGTGGACTGCGCGATTTCAGAGACTTCCCGCAATTCGGAACGCAGCGGCGAGTCTTCGGGCAGATGGTTTCGCGCGCGGCTCAACATGGAACCAATAGCAGTCAGGATCTGTCCAAACTCATCGTGAAGCTCGCGCGATATATGAAGCAGGGTGGACTCCTGGGTTGAGATCAGTTTCTGTGCCAGTTCGCTGCGCTGCTCGGAGAGAGTTGCAAGTTGCGCGAAGAGGCGGCGATTGGATTGGATCAGATACAAACTGGTAAGCAGAATTGCGCTCAAGATCGCCGCAAAAAATATGTATACCTGGCGTTGCACTCGATCGTAGATGCGGCCGATGCGGAGCGCCACCTGCTCTTCGCTTTCATTGTTCTGGACCAGTAACCGCGCGACCGCCGTGCTCAGCGCCGCCTGACGCGCCTGTAGCGTCACCCTGATTTGCTCCCGCGCATCATTTTCTTTGCCATTGCCCGCGAGCGTGAAGGTGCGGTCGACGGCGTCCCAGAATTGAGCCATCGAGTTGCCTAGAAATTCTCTTTGCTCGGGGGTGCGTTCGGCTACCGCGACCTGCTCTTCGAGCTTGAGGGCATTGTCCAGGTCCGCGCGGATGCGTTGAAACTGCGCCGCCCACGCCGTGAGCGGATACGGTTCATCGTTGTCGAGCATATCGCGCATGGCCAGCGCCAGCGAATTCAAGTCGTTCTGGATGCGCAGGAGTTGCAACGAGTCTTTGCGATTCCGCCCAGCAAGGTCATTTTGCAGTTCTCGAAGACCCGAAATCTGCACCGTGATGTACCACGAGTAAGCCACCACCGCAGCGAGAGTGATGAGGAGTCCCAGGAACAAACCCGGAGTGGGAGAGCGGCCAGACGCGAGCGGGCGAGGCACGCTCCGAGCATATAATGCGGGCGAACCAAGTTCCAGCGTCGAAGGCCTGCGATTATCGGCGACTACTACTTTCATATTATTGACCGTTGAGGCGCAGTCCTTATAATCGCGTCACTTTGGTGGGGGCAATAACCTCGGATGAGTTTGTCACGAACGGTGCCTTTAAACACAAAAACCAAGTTCGGGAGAGGCGGATGGCTCAAAGTATTGGGCGTGCTCGCCTTATTGTGGGTGCTTGCCTGTACTTCGTTGTTCGCCGTCATGCGGCAATCGCCCGACAAATTTGCCCGGGTGATGGCCCGAGTACCCGGACCCGTAGCATTTCTGGTTCTGCCATTTGAAACCTTGTGGACGCATGCGCGTGCGGGCAGGCTGCAGGTGGGGGATCCCGCGCCGGACTTTTCTCTGATGAAGCTGGACAAGAGCGCAACCATACAGTTGTCGGCGCTGACGGCTGCACGACAGCCGGTGGTGCTGGTGTTTGGCAGCTACACTTGACCTCCATTCCGGCGGGAGGTTCCCGCCCTTAACCGGCTTTACGAACAGTATGCAGGCCAAGTCGCATTCCTGGTCGTATACATCAGCGAAGCGCACCCTAGCGACGTTTGGCAAATGCACAGCAATGTCGAAGACAATGTTGTTTTTGCCAGCCCGAAGAACGAAGAAGAGCGCGCTTTGGTAGCGGGAGCATGCGTGCGAAAACTTGGCATAAAGATTCCTGCCGTGCTGGATGAATTCGGCAATTCAACTGATCAGGCCTACACCGGCTGGCCGGACCGCCTCTACCTGATCGATGCCGCCGGGCGCGTGGCCTACAAGAGCAAACCGGGGCCGTTTGGTTTCAAGCCTGATGAGTTGAAGAGCGCACTCGCTCGGGTAGCGCCGCTCCACTAGCGGTCTCTCGTGATGGTGTGAGTGCGCGCCCCCAGCGGCTTAAAGTCGGACCCATTTTCAGCGACTTACGGTATGCCTAAAGGCATACCCTGATACGAATCCAGAGTTTTTCCGCAGCCTGTGAAGCTGTGCCCTTCCCTTTTATGCCTTCCCGTTCATGCCTTCCTATACGGCAAATCGAGAGCTGCTTTAACGCGCGTTATCCGCCGCCACTTAGGCCTGCCTACGGTGTTCCCTGTACGAATAAGTTTCATCTCTATGCGGAAAAAAACTCTGTGTTTATGAGGGCGGGTTCTCTGTACTCCGGCTATGTAGCTCGATTGCATGTGCGGCGCGGTTGGCACTGCAGTTGCTTTGGACAAGTCCGCAGTCGAGCAGTCAAAATATGGAGGAATGAGAATGAAGAAACTACTTACAGTAATGGCCACAATGTCGCTCGCGATGGCGCTCTCCGCGGTAAGCTTCGCTCGGCAGGATCAGTCAGCCCCGCCCAGCACCCAGCAGCCAACCTCGGATATGCAGAACGGGCAGCAGACAAGCACGGATCAGCAAAGCGCGCAGCCCAGCTCGCCATCCCCGGATTCGTCCTCTTCGATGCAAAACAGTCAGGGCTCATCTTTTACCGGAACCGTGGTAAAAGCCGCCGGCAAGTATGTGTTGAAGACCACCGACATGAACTATCAGTTGGACGATCAGGATAAAGCGAAGCAGTTTGTGGGCCAGCAGGTGAAGATCAACGGCACCCTCGACACCAGCACCAGCATGATCCATATCTCGGACATCAGTCCCTTGAGCTAGCGGCACGCTGTCAACCGCGTGAGGGAGCTTGACGCCTGTGGGCAAAGCTCCCTTTTTCTTTTTTTGCCACTTCACACTCTCAATCTTCCCGTCAACAGGAGCACGAGAGCAATTGCCTACCTGTGCCAGCCACAAGCACGTCCTCAGAAACTGCGATAGACTTCTTTGCGCAGACATTCAACTACTTGTTCACGGCTGAACCCAAATCGATCCGGTGTTCCGGTCCCGCAGAGCAAAGTTTTGTTCGCACATCTTCAGGAGATCATTCATGCGTCTCTTTAGACTTGCAATCATCGCCGTTCTACTTGGTTCCTTGCTCAGTATCGTTCGTGCGCATGCCCAAAACGCGAGCGCGCCACCGAGTGCGCCCAAACTAGAGCACTTCGATATGAACCTGGTCGATAAGTCGCTCGACCCTTGCCAGGACTTCTACCAATACGCGTGCAGCAAATGGAATGCTGCGAACCCCATTCCAGCGGACCAGGTGTCTTGGGGAACTACCAGCGGGTTGCGGTACTGGAACGAAAATATTTTGCGCGAAGCCATGGAGAAGGCAACGGCGCAAACCAGCAATCGCACGGACTATGAGCAGAAAATTGGCGACTACTGGGCCGCTTGCATGGATGAATCGGGAATCGAAACGGCCGGGACACGTGATCTGAAGCCCGAGTTGGAACGCATCGACCAGATGAAAAACAAGTCTGAGCTTGCGGACGAAGTGGCCCACATCCATCGGGCAGTGCCCGGCGCCTGGGAGAGCGATGATAATCAAACGGGAGCTGCGCTTCTGGGATTCGGTCAACAACAGGATTTTGACGACGCCACTAAAGTCGTCGCTTCTATCGATCAGGGTGGGCTGGGATTGCCGAACCGCGATTTTTATGTAAAGGACGACGCTAAATCGAAGGAAATCCGCAGCCAGTATGAGATTCACATCAGCAAGATGCTGGCGCTTTCAGGAGAAAGCACGCAACAAGCAACAGCCGACGCGAAGACGATCATCGCGATAGAAGCTGCCATGGCGCAGGCCCAAATGGACAACGTCGCGCGTCGTGATCCCAAGAACCTAAATAACAAGATGAGCTTGGAACAAGTGCAGGCACTGACCCCTTCGTTTGATTGGAAACACTACATCGAGGCAGTCGAAGCGCCGCCTTCACCGCCACACTATATCGTGACTTCCCCACAATTCTTCCGCGGCCTTGAGCCGCTTATCCAGCAGCATTCGGTGGGTGATTGGAAAGTCTATTTGCGCTGGCACTTGGTGCACGCTTCGGCGCCCTACTTGGGCAAGGCGCTTGTAGACGAGAATTGGAATTTTTATTCCCACACTTTGCTGGGAGCAAAGGAGCAACAGCCTCGTTGGAGGCGCTGCGTACGAGCGGCCGACCGAGATCTCGGAATGGCTCTGGGACAGGCGTACGTAGCCGCAGCATTTCCACCGGAGAGCAAACAGCGCACGGTGGCGCTAGTGCATGACGTCGAACACGCACTCGACCAGGACATAACCAGCCTTGACTGGATGCAGCCGGCCACCAAGGAACAGGCGAAAATCAAGCTGCACGCTATTGAAGACAAGATCGGGTATCCCGATCACTGGCGCGATTACTCCTCGGTAAAGATTATGCGCGCCAGCTATCTGGAGAATGTTCGCCAGGCTACGGCGTTCGAGTTTTATCGCCAGCTCGCTAAGATTGGTAAGCCGGTCGATCGCGCCGAGTGGGGCATGACCCCGCCCACAATCAACGCCTACTACGATGAGCAACTAAATACCATCAACTTCCCTGCCGGGATCCTGCAGCCACCATTTTTCGACAGCAATTTGGAGGATTCGGTGAACTACGGCGCGATCGGCACGATAATCGGCCACGAGATCACGCACGGCTTTGACGATGAAGGCCGTAAGTTCGACGCCCAAGGAAATCTTCGTGACTGGTGGACGCCAGCAGACGCAAAAGCCTATGAACAGCGCGGGCAGTGCATTGCCGACGAGTATACGCAGGAAATACCGGAGGCTGGTGTCAAGCAGAACGGACGCCTGACCCAGGGCGAGGACACGGCCGACAACGGCGGCCTGCGATTGGCCATGATGGCGCTGACGAGCAAGTTTCAGGCGGAGGACAAGTCCATCGACACCAAAGAAGCTGATGGCTGGACGCCGCGGCAAAAATTCTTCTTGTCCTACGCCAACTCCCGGTGCACGGAGTATCGCCCTGAACTCATGCGAACTATCGTGCTGACCAATCCACACTCGATCCCCAAGTATCGCGTGAATAATGTCGTTTCAAATATGCCTGAGTTTCAGGAAGCATTTTCCTGCAAGAAAGGCGCGCCCATGGTGCGGGCTAATCAGTGCAGGGTGTGGTGAGAATATATTTGTCGACCTAGCAACCGGTGGTGGAACTCTGATCGGGTAATTCGGCGCCTGAAGGCGCGATAATACTGCGGCACTTACAGCATGCCTGAAGGCATGCCCTGATACGAACCTTACTTGCACCACGAGCTGCCAGGCGCAAAATAAAACTGGAGGGACTTGGCTATGTTGAAAAAGCTTCTATCCATCACGAGTTTGTTCGTTGCAATCTGCGCATTAGCCCAACAAACAGCGCCTGCTCACTTCGACGGTAAGACCTGGTGGGACTACGTCAAGGTTCTTGCCGATGACAACATGGAAGGCCGCGAGACCGGCAGCGCGGGTTTGCAGAGAGCGGAGGCGTACATTGTCGATCAGTTGAAGCAAGCGGGCCTTCAGCCCGCTGGGACTGACGGCTACTACCAAACGGCGAAATTCCAATCCCGGCAGATCATCGAGAAGGATTCCAGCATAGCCCTGGTCCGCAACGCTAAAGTTGAACCCCTCACCCTCGGTGAAGACGCTTTTTTCAGTACACGCGTCGATCTTGCGCCCGAACTGGAAGCCCCGTTGGTCTTCGTCGGATACGGATTGCGCATTCCCGAGAAAAACTATGACGACCTCGCCGGCCTCGATCTGAACGGCAAAGTGGCTGTGATTCTGAACGGTTCGCCCGCCGATATTCCGGGACCGCTGGCATCGCATTATCAATCTGGCGCTGAACGCTGGAAGACTCTCCGCAACGCCGGAGCTGTCGGGATGATTGGCATCGCCAACCCCGCATCCATGGATATTCCATGGTCTCGTATGTCGCTGAGCCGCACCCATCCCAGCATGGCATTAGCTGATCCTGAATTCAACGAAACCGAAGGCGAGAAACTCGCTCTATATTTCAATCCTGCGAGTGCTGAAAAGCTTTTCGAAGGCTCGGGTCACAGCTTCGACGAACTCTTGACCATAGCCAAAGATCGGAAACAGCTTCCCCGGTTCCCGCTGACTGCTTCAATCAAAGCCAAAGCAAAACTGCAGAAGGAAGAATTGGAGTCGGCCAACGTGATCGCAAAGCTCCCGGGGAATGATCCGGAACTCAAGAATGAATACGTTGTGCTGTCAGCGCACATCGATCATATCGGCATCGGCGAGCCCATCAACGGCGATCGCATCTACAACGGAGCGATGGACAACGCGTCCGGAAGTGCTTTGCTGATGGACGTTGCCGCTTCGTTGAAGAAATCACCGGAAAAGCTCAAGCGTTCAATATTGTTTCTATTTGTTACCGGAGAAGAGAAAGGATTGCTGGGTTCAAAATATTTCACCGCGCATCCCACTGTCGATCCGAAGGCGATGGTGGCGGATCTTAACGTTGACATGTTCCTGCCCATTGTGCCGCTGAAGATTCTCACCGTGTTCGGGCTGGCGGAGTCCGATCTCGGCGATATGGCTCGCGAAATCGCGGAGGCTCATGGCATCACCGTGCAAGCGGATCCGGAGCCGCAGCGGAATATTTTTATCCGCAGCGATCAGTACAACTTCATCCGCCACGGAATTCCCGCGCTGGCCATGGGAGTCGGAGCCGCGCCCGGTTCTCCCGAGCAGAAAATTTTCAAAGACTGGCTTACCCAGCGCTATCACGCGCCTTCCGACGACTTGAATCAGCCGGTTGATCTATCGGCCGCCGCACTCTACGAAGAGGTGGTTCGCGGGCTGATGGTCTCAGTCGCGCAGGACCCTCGCCGGCCGCGGTGGAAGCAGGATAGTTTCTTCCGCAGATACTCCCAGGCGGCCGGCGAATAGGGCAACCAAGATGGGTTACTGCGGTGTAGCCGGAACGTAGACCTTGTCGGCGCTCACCAGTTCCGCATTCGGCACCTCGGTCTGAACTTTCACCTTTTGCATTCCCGCTTTTTTTTGCGGCTTGGGGATAAAAGTCAGCAGGTACTGACGCCCCAGCTTTTTCGCCATGTCCTCCAGATAGGGGGCGAACGTAACCGGCGGAGCGGAACCGATCAGGTAGTAACTCTCGCCGCCGGTCTCGTCCGACAACTGGGATAGATAATTCTGGCCCCAGTAAGTCCGCCAATAACTGTGGCCGTAGTGGCCCACGCCTGGCGTGTAGATGCTAAAAACGATGACCCCAGCGCGCTGGGCTTGTTCGATCACCGAGTCGACGTAAGCATTGTCCGGGCCGCTGCCCCAGTATAGGTCGATACCATCGGTGATCATTAGAACCTCGCGGCGTTCGTCACTTGCAGGCCAGCGCTTGATCAAGTCTCCCAGCGAAAAATACGGACTCGCGTTGGCGCCAGGGCCTCCGAAAGGAAGGCGCAACGCCTTGGCTGCCAGCGTGTGGTCGTTGGTGAGATTCTGCGCGACTTGTGCAATGCCGTTCTGCATGTAGGCGATCCCGATCTTCGCAGCCGCCGGCTGGGCACTGATGAACTGGCGGATATCTTCCAGTTGCGAGCCCAGGCTGACGCTCGATGAATCGTCTAGCAGAATGAACAATTCCAATCCCGCATGATCTCCCTGCAGAGGCAGCCAACCGGTCACGCGATCCCGTTCGCGACCTTCATACACCATCACGTCGTCGCGAGTGATGTCGGGAACATTCGAGCCGTGACGGGCTTCCACAGTCACCACCAGATTAACGCCGCCCCCCGCCGCAGACGGGTTCTCCTGACCTGCCATTAGTTGCACACCAGCCAACAGGGTGGTAATTGCAATCAGCACCCAAAGCATCAGGGAATGTTTCTTCATGGCTTCTCCTTTCAAAACCATCTGGACCCTCGGTTGAGACAATCTACTTTATAAGATGCTGGACATCAAAAAACGAACGCTTCGAACTCCAAGCCTCAGGAACGATCGACACCGGCCAGCACAGGGGCTTGTTAGTAGACCGACTGCGATGGCGAGTGACAGACCCTTGCACTTTTGCCCTGCCGCCGATGATACTGGAATCACACAAACTATGAAGACTACCCTTTCTTTTGCTAATCCCGCAGAAGTTGAAACCGAATGCCTGGCCGTTGTGGTTCTCGATCACGGCTCAAAAGATAAGCCCGAAGCCACGATTGAAACCAGTGACGGCGCCATTAAAGACGTCACGGCTGAGGTTATGGCGAGCGGCGAAGTTACCGGCAAGATATTTGAAACCACGCTGCTTCATCGTCCCGCAAAGCTGAAGGCAAAACGCCTCCTGCTGCTGGGCGGCGGTAAGGCTAAGAACTTTACCGCCTCCGACTTGCGTAAGCTGGCCGGCGCGGTGGTCCGCTTTCTCAAGCCCAAGGGGATTCGCAGCTTCGCTTTTCTGGCTCCGGAGAGCACGAAGACCGACGACGCCGTGAAGGCCATTGTGGAAGGGGCTTTCGTGGGCAACTTCGATCCCGATACCTACAAGAGCGACCGCAAGGATCAGAAGATTGACGCTGTGACGGTGGTTGCGCGCGGAGA
>Ga0209415_10021301_pt1 | contig 9996 bp, 21 predicted proteins | sample PeaSoiSIISIP2007_FD_187696 | JGI IMG/M metagenome (GOLD analysis project Ga0209415, IMG submission 187696) | Peat soil microbial communities from Weissenstadt, Germany - SII-SIP-2007 (SPAdes) (version 2) | ecosystem: Environmental > Terrestrial > Soil > Wetlands > Peat | place: Germany... | reverse complement strand
GCGGACGAGCGGGCCCTAGCCCTGGCGCTGCTTGTGGCGCGGATCGGTGCAAATCACGCGTACCACGCGCTTGCGCCTGATCACTTTGCACTTGCGGCACATCTTCTTTACCGAAGCCATTACTTTCATTGCCTTGCTCCCATCGTGCCTGCGCACGCGTGCCTCTACTTAGCGCGAAAAACGATCCTCGCGCGCGATAAGTCATACGGCGTCAACTCCACCGTCACTTTGTCACCCGGCAGAATGCGGATGTAGTGCATGCGCATCTTGCCCGATATGTGCCCGAGAACGACATGGCCGTTCTCCAGCTTTACGCGGAACGTCGCGTTCGGGAGATTTTCCAGGATCTCCCCTTGCATCTGAATGACGTCATCCCGCGCCATTGTTACCGCGTCATCCCCGGCGCGCCGCCCCGAAAGTTGGCCTTCTTGAGCAGCGACTCGTATTGGTGCGTCATCAGGTATGCCTGCACCTGCGCCATGAAGTCCATGGTCACGACGACGACGATCAGCAGCGACGTACCGCCAAAATAAAACGGCACGCTCCAACGCAGATAGAGAAATTCCGGCACCAAACACACCAGGGTGATGTAGATCGCACCGACCAGCGTCAGGCGCAGCAGGATCTTGTCAACGTGGCGCGCCGTTTGTTCGCCCGGACGAATCCCCGGAACAAACGCGCCGCTCTTCTTGAGATTGTCGGCCTGCTCCTTGCTGTTGAATACCAGCGCGGTGTAGAAGAAGCAGAAAAAGACGATCAGCGAGGCGTACAAAATGAGGTATAGCGGCTGACCGTGCTGCAGCGCGGTCGCCAGGTCACGGATCCAGCGCGTGGCATCGCCTGCCGTGAACCAGCCGGCAATGGTTGCCGGGAAGAGCACGATCGACGAGGCGAAGATCGGCGGTATCACGCCCGACATGTTCAACTTCAGCGGCAGATAGGAGCTCTGCCCGCCGTAGACCTTGTTACCCACTTGGCGTTTGGCGTAATTGACCAGGATGCGGCGCTGGCCTCGCTCGACGAACACGACCACCGCGGTCACGCCGATGATCAATCCCGCGATCACGAAGAACGCCAGGTAGCCAAGTGCGCCATTGCTGACCAGTTCGAATAGGCGGCCCATGGCGCTGGGCAGTCCGGCCACAATGCCCGAAAAGATGACAATCGAAATGCCGTTGCCCAGGCCGCGCTCGGTGATCTGCTCCCCCAGCCACATCAGGAACAGGCAGCCGGTTACCAGCGATACGACGCCGATGAAACGGAACAGCAGCCCGGGTTCGATGACCAGATTGGGCACCGACTCGATGGCGACGATCGCCAGGTACGACTGCACGGTGGCCAGGCCGACCGTGGCGTAGCGCGTGTACTGGGTGACCTTGCGCCGGCCCGACTCGCCCTCCTTGCGCAGCGCCTCCAACGACGGCAGCACGTACGTGAGCATCTGCATGATGATCGAGGCCGAGATGTACGGCATGATCCCGATCGACAAAATCGAAAAGCGCGAGAGCGCACCGCCCGAGAACATGTTCAGCAGTCCCAGGATGCCCCCCTGCTGGGTCTGGAACGCCTGGCGGAACTGGTCTGGATCGATGAGCGGCACGGGAATGTGCGTACCGAGCCGGTAGACGATCAGCGCGAACAACAGGAAGACCGCGCGACGCTTGAGGTCGGTGTACTTCCCGCTGTTGGCCAAGTTGCCCTGCCGGCTCGCCACGTTCGTTCCTCCGGTTCCGCTCGCGTCAGCTTTCCACCGAGCCGCCGGCGGCCTCGATGGCGGCGCGCGCAGCCGCACTCACGCCCAGTCCACGGACCTTGACGTGGCGCGTCAGTTCCCCGGTCTTGACGATGCGGGCCGCCTGCGTCAAGGTCGGCACGACGCCGGCGTGCTTGAGCGTGAGCAGATCGATGTCCTCTACATCGAGTCGCTGCAATTCCGAAAGGCGCACGGTGGCCACGTAGCGACGCGTAAGCGACGTGAAGCCGCGCTTGGGCAAACGCCGCTGCAGCGGCATCTGGCCGCCCTCGAAACCGACCTTGTGGAAGCCGCCGGAGCGCGAACTCTGCCCCTTGTGGCCGCGACCCGCGGTCTTGCCCCAGCCGCTGCCAATCCCGCGCCCGACGCGATGGCGCACGCTCCGGGAGCCCGGGACCGACTTGATGGAGTTAAGGCGCATAGCAGATTCCGTTTCTTCAGCCTACCCGGATCAGGTAGGCAACCTTGTTGATCATGCCGCGAACCGCCGGGGTGTCCTCGAGAATGCGGCTGCTGTGCAGGCGCTTCAAGCCCAGACCTAGCACCGTTGCGCGATGACCGGATTTGGTTCCCGCGATGCTCTTGACCAAGGTCACCTTGACCGTCTTGCCGGCCGCAGTGCCCTTGCTCGCTACCGCTTTACCCGCCGCTGGATTCACGTTTGCGTCCTCAGCCCAGGATTTCTTCGACCGTCTTGCCGCGCTTGGCGGCAATCTCGGCCGGCGTGCGCAGGCGCTCAAGCGCCTTGAGCGTGGCGCGCACCATGTTGTATGGATTGGTCGAACCGTGCGATTTGGCCACGACGTTGCGAACACCCATCACATCGAAAATGGCGCGCAAGGGACCGCCGGCAATGATTCCCGCGCCCTCGGCGGCGGGCGCCAGCATCACCTTCGCGGCACCGTGCTTGGCCTCGACACCGTGCTGCACGGTTCCGTTGCGAAGGGGAATGCGCCCCATGCCGCGACGGGCGCGTTCCATCGCCTTTTGCACCGCGACGGGAACCTCGCGCGCCTTGCCCTTGCCCATCCCGATGCGACCATCGCCGTCCCCAACCACGGTCAACGCGGCAAAGGCCAGGATACGCCCACCCTTTACGACCTTGGTCACGCGGTTGACCGCGATCATCTTCTCGCGCATGCCGTCGTCGCGGGCCTCGCCGAGATTCTTTGCTTGGATTCTGGCCATGTTTGGCTCCTACAGCTTCAGACCGGCTTCGCGCGCCGCATCGGCAAGCGCCTTCACCCGGCCGTGGTAATGGAAACCGGAACGATCGAACGCAACCCGCTCGATCCCCGCCGCGACCGCCTTGCGCGCCAGGCGCGCCCCGACGATCTTGGCGGCGGCGACATTGCCACCGCGCCCCTTGGCGCCGGAGAGTTCGTTGCGCACCTCCTGCTCCAGCGTGGACGCCGAAACGAGCACCTTGTCGCCGTCGGGGGAGATCACCGCCGCGTAGATGTGCAGGTTGGAACGGTGCACCGTAAGCCGATGAGCGCGATTGAGTTCGATACGCGCCCGCGTGGCGCGCGCGCGGCGAAGTCGTGATTGCTTCTTGCTGATCATGACATTGCTCTTGACAGGTTCACTTCTTCTTGGTCTCTTTCAAGACCACGGTTTCATTTGCATAGCGCACGCCCTTGCCCTTGTAGGGCTCGGGGGGGCGGTAGGCCCGGATCTCGGCAGCGATCTGGCCGACTCGTTGCTTATCGGCTCCCTTGATCACGATTTCCGTTTGCGTCGGCGTTTCCACCTTTATGCCGGCGGGCATCCGGTGCTCGACCGGATGGGAGAACCCCAGCGACAGGCTGATCTTGTCGCCCTGGGCCTGGGCACGGTAGCCCACGCCCACGAGATTGAGCCGACGCTCAAAGCCCTTGCTCACGCCTTGGACCATGCCGGCGACCAGTGCGCGCATCGTGCCGCTCATCGCCTTGGCCTCGCGCGAGGCATCGGCGGCCACAAAGCTGATCTTGCCGTCGGCAATCGTGATCGTGACCAGGTCGGTCAGAGCATGCTTGAGTGTGCCCTGCGGGCCCTTGACGGTGATCTGGCCGGATCCCAACTGCGCATCCACGCCCTTGGCAAGGGGAACCGGTATACGTGCAACTCGTGACATGTTCGGTCCCCGGATCAGGCAACGTAGCAGAGAATCTCGCCGCCCACGCCCTGGTTGCGCGCCTTGCGGTCGGTCATCACGCCTTGCGGAGTAGAAACGATCGCCACGCCCAGGCCGTTCATCACCTGCGGCAGTTCCTTGTGGCCACGGTAGATCCGCAGGCCAGGCCGGGAGACGCGCTCGAGGCGCTCGATGACGGGGCGCCCGGCGTAGTACTTCAGGCCGATGCGCAACTCGGGATGACCGACGGCCGCGGCGCTGGCGGCAGCCGCATCGGCAACCTGGAAACCCTCGATGTAGCCCTCCTCGCGCAATACCTGCGCGATGGCCACCTTCAGCTTCGACGAGGGCATTGCCACTTCGGTCTTTTCGACACGCTGCGCATTGCGAATGCGCGTCAACATGTCGGCGATCGGATCACTCATGCTCATATGCGGACTCCGCCTTACCAGCTCGCCTTGGTCAGGCCAGGAATGTCGCCGCGCATCGCTGCCTCGCGGATCTTGTTGCGCCCCAGGCCGAATTTGCGAAAGTTCCCGCGCGGACGGCCGGTGATGGAGCAGCGGTTGCGCTGGCGGGTCGGATTGGCGTTGCGCGGCAGCGCCTGGAGCTGCTGCTGCGCGTGCAGACGTTCCTCCATCGACAAGGTCTGATCAGAGAAGGATGCCTTCAGGGCGGCGCGCTTGGCGGCGAACTTCTTCACCAATGCAGCGCGCTTGGCTTCACGATTCTTGAGGGCTAGCTTTGCCACGTACACCTCGCTCAATTACGGAACGGAAACCGAAAGGCGGCGAGAAGCGCCTTCGCCTCTTCGTCCGATCTTGCGGTGGTCGTAATGCTGATGTTCATGCCCCGCAGCTTGTCGATCTTGTCGTATTCGATCTCGGGGAAAATGATCTGTTCCTTCAGGCCGATGCTGTAGTTGCCGCGGCCATCGAACGCACGGCCCGACACGCCGCGGAAGTCGCGCACCCGGGGAAATGCGATCGAGATGAGGCGGTCGAGAAATTCATACATGCGTTCGCCGCGCAGGGTCACCATGCAGCCGATCGGTAGACCCTGGCGCACCTTGAAGTTGGCAATCGCCTTGCGGGTCTTGGTGACGACCGGCTTCTGGCCGGCGATGCGCGTCATGTCGGCAACGGCGGCGTCGATGTTCTTCTTGTCATTGACCGCGTCGCCGACACCCATGTTGATGGTGATCTTGCTGATGCGCGGCACTTGCATCGTGGTCGAATAGCCGAACTTCTTGGTGAGCTCGGGGACGATCTTCTCGCGGTACTGTTCCTGCAGACGGGCCATTTTTGCGTTGCCTCCCGGGCTCAGTTCCGGCCGCCGACCAGGGCGCCGCTGCTCTTGAAGACGCGCAGCTTCTTGCCGTCGACCTCCTTGAAGCCGACGCGCTCACCCTTGCCGCTGGCCGGGTTGTAGAGCATCACGTTCGACTGATCGATCGGCATGGTCTTGTCGGAGATGCCGCCGTTGACGCCCTTCATCGGGTTCGGGCGAACGTGCTTCTTGACCAGGTTGACACCCTCCACCTGGACATGGCGTTCATCGACGCGGTCGAGCACGACCCCGCGCTTGCCCCGGTCCTTACCGGTGATTACGACAACCTCGTCGCCTTTGCGAATCCGTTGCATCGGGGCTCTCCCCTGCCTTCCCACGAAATGATGGCCGCGCGCCTACAGCACTTCCGGCGCGAGCGATACGATCTTCATGAAACGCTCCGTCCGCAGCTCGCGCGTCACCGGCCCGAAGATGCGGGTGCCGATGGGCTCGAGCTTGTTGTTCAGCAGCACGGCCGCGTTGCGATCGAACTTGATGGCCGAGCCGTCAACGCGGCGCAGACCACTGGCGGTTCGAACGACGACGGCGCTGTAGACCTCGCCCTTCTTCACCCGGCCGCGCGGAGCCGCGTCCTTGACCGTCACCTTGATGACGTCGCCGATGTTGGCATAGCGACGCTTGGAGCCGCCGAGCACCTTGATACACATTACCGCCCGAGCGCCGGTATTGTCGGCGACGTCGAGCATCGTCTGCATTTGAATCATCGTTCTTCCCAACTTTTCCCGCGGTTCCCGGCGAGGCGCTCGCACCTTCGTTCTGGTGTCCGAGCGCTCCGCGCGTCAGCCGCGGTCAGTCTTGGTCCCGTTCGGGGAGGCGGGCCGCGCGCTTGGAGCGGCCCGGATAACTGCAATCACGTCACGGCGCCCGGATTCGCCTGCGCACCGCTTCGCACGCACGGCCGCGACCCACCGCGTCGGACATTTCGCCTGATTTTCACCAAGTGAGCTGTGGATTCTAGCCCGAAAGCCGCAAAACTTGCAAATCTGCCCGGGCGCCGCAGGTCACGCTAGGCCCGGAGTGGCCGGCCGACGCGCGATCGCGGCGATCCTGCCCCCGTTAGGCGCGGGCAGCCTCTACCACCCGCGTGACGGTCCAAAACTTGGTCCGCGAAAGCGGGCGCGTCTCGGCGATCTCCACCAGGTCGCCCTCCTTGATCTGGTTGCCAGCGTCGTGGGCGTGCAATTTGGTGGAACGGACGACGTACTTGCCGTACACCGGGTGTTTCACGCGGCGCTCGACCAGAACCGTCACGGTCTTGTCCATCTTGTTGCTGATCACGCGACCCACCAGGGTGCGCTGCAGCGACGGCGTCGCGGCGAGCTGTGCAGAAGACATCATTTTGCGTTCGCTTTCTCAGTCATCACGGTGCGCACGCGTGCAATATCGCGCCGCAGCTTGCGCAGCTGGGTGTGATTTTGCAGCTGCTGCGTTGCCCGCTGCATACGTGCGGAGAACTGCGCCTTCAACAGCTCCCGCAGCTCCGTTTCGAGCGCCGCATCATTCTTCGCGCGCAATTCTTTGGCTTCCATCGAGTCCCCCTACGCGCCCAGCTGCCGCGAAACGAAAACGGTCTTCAAGGGCAGCTTGGCAGCCGCCAAGGTGAAGGCCTCGCGCGCAATGGCCTCGTCCACGCCGTCCATCTCGTACAGCACCTTGCCCGGCTGGATCTGCGCCACCCAGTACTCGGGGTTGCCCTTGCCGTTGCCCATGCGCACTTCCGCCGGCTTCTGGGAGATCGGCTTGTCCGGAAAAATCCGGATCCAGACGCGGCCGCCACGCTTGATGTGGCGCGTGATAGCGCGCCGAGCGGCCTCGATCTGGCGTGCGGTCAGGCGGCCGCGCTCGGTGGCCTTGAGGCCAAACTCGCCGAACGAAACGTTGGCACCGCGCGTGGCCAGGCCGCGATTGCGCCCCTTGTGATCCTTGCGATATTTGCGTCGTGCCGGTTGCAGCATCGTGATACTCCTTTACTTGCCCTCGCCCTTGTCCGGCGCAGGCTTGTCAGCAACCTTGGTGGCGACCTTGCGCACGCGCTTGACCGCCGGCTTGGCCGCATCGTCCGCAGCCGGCGTAGCGGCCGGCGCCACCGCTGCGGCGGTAGCCTCGGCGGTCGGCGCTGCGTCGCTCTTGCGAGGGGTGCGCCGCGGCGCACCCGCGCGCGTGGTCGGCGCTGGCCGCTCGCCCGGCGGGCGGCGTGGCGGGCGCCGGTCTTCGCGCTCGGGTGCCGGAGCGGCGGCCTCCGAGCCAGCCGTCTCCGCGCGTCCCAGCGTGTCGCCCTTGTAGACCCAAACCTTCACGCCGATCACGCCATAGGTCGTCTTGGCCTCGGAAAAGCCGTAATCGATATCGGCGCGCAGCGTATGGAGCGGAACCCGGCCTTCGCGATACCACTCGGTACGCGCGATCTCGATGCCGTTGAGACGGCCCGAACTCATGATCTTGATGCCCTGGGCGCCCAGGCGCATGGCATTTTGCATGGCGCGCTTCATGGCGCGCCGGAACATGATCCGCTTTTCGAGCTGCTGGGTGATCGAGTCGGCAATGAGCTGGGCATCGAGCTCGGGCTTGCGGATCTCGTCGATGTTGACGTGCACCGGCACGCCCATCATCTTTTGCAGTTCCCCCTTGAGCGTCTCGATGTCCTCGCCCTTCTTGCCGATCACCACGCCGGGTCGCGCCGAGTAGATCGTGATGCGCGCATTCTTGGCCGGCCGCTCGATCAGGATGCGCCCGACCGAGGCATTGCGCAGCTTGCGGCGCAAGTACTCGCGGACCCGCAGATCCTCGCCGAGCATGCGGCTAAATTCCTTGCCCGTGGCAAACCAGCGCGAATTCCAGTTGCGCGAAACCGCGAGACGGAATCCGGTCGGGTTGATCTTCTGGCCCATGCGTTACCTACTCTTTCTTTCCGTCACCGACCGCGATGTAGATGTGGCAGCTCTTCTTGCTGATACGTGTCCCGCGCCCCTTGGCGCGCGCCGAGAAGCGCCGCAAGGTCGGGCCCTGCTCGACATAGATGCTGGTGATGCGCAACTCATCGATGTCGGCGCCGTCGTTGTGCTCGGCATTGGCGATCGCCGACTCGAGCAGTTTGCGGATCAGGCCGGCAGCCTTCTTGGGCGTGAAGCTCAGGATATTGAGCGCCTTGTCGACCGGTTTTCCGCGCACGAGGTCCGCAACCAATCGACCCTTCTGGGCAGACAGCCGCGCGCCGCGATATGAAGCCGTGGTTTCCATTGCCGATCCTTGTTACTTCTTCGCCGACGGCGCCGAGGTCTTGCGATCGGCGGCGTGGCCCTTGAAAGTGCGCGTCAGCGCGAATTCGCCGAGTTTGTGACCGACCATTTGCTCGCCGATGTACACCGGGACATGCTGCTTGCCGTTGTGCACGGCAATCGTCAGGCCGATGAAGTCGGGGACGATCGTCGAGCGCCGTGACCAGGTCTTGATCGGACGCTTGTCCTTGGACGCCTGGGCGGCCTCGACCTTCTTGAGCAGATGCCCGTCGACGAATGGGCCTTTTTTCAGAGAACGTGACATAGGGTATCCCTCGCAGCGGACCTACTTGCGATAGCGCCGTTGAACGATCATGTTGTCGGTGCGCTTGTTGTTGCGCGTGCGATAACCCTTGGTGAGCTTGCCCCAGGGGCTGACGGGGTGGCGACCGGTCCCGGTGCGGCCTTCGCCGCCGCCGTGCGGGTGATCGATCGGGTTCATGGCCACGCCGCGCACAGTCGGCCGAATGCCGCGCCAGCGGATCGCCCCGGCCTTGCCGAATTGGCGCAGGTTGTTCTCCTCGTTGCCGACCTCGCCGATGGTGGCGCGGCACTCGATGAGCACCTTGCGAATTTCGCCCGAGCGCAAGCGGATCTGCGCGTAGCTACCCTCGCGCGCCAGCAGTTGGACCGAGGTTCCCGCGGCACGCGCCAGCTGCGCCCCCTTGCCGGGCAGCATCTCGATGCAGTGGATGGTCGTGCCAACCGGAATGTTGCGCAACGGCAAAGCATTGCCGAGGCGGATCGGCGCCTCCTGGCCGCTCATGAGCTGGGCACCGACCGTCAGACCCTTGGGCGCGATGATGTAGCGGCGTTCGCCGTCGGCGTAGCACAGCAGCGCCAAGTGGGCCGACCGGTTCGGGTCGTACTCGATCCGCTCCACCCGCGCCGGGATGCCATCCTTGGAGCGCCGAAAATCGACGATCCGGTAGTGACGCTTGTGGCCGCCGCCCTGGTGACGGGTAGTGATGTGGCCGAGGTTGTTGCGCCCCGACCCGCGGATCTTCTTCTCCGTCAGCGGCTGATAGGGGCCACCCTTGTGCAGCTGCGCATTGACGACCTTTACCAGGGCACGGCGTCCTGCCGAGGTGGGTTTGACCTTGACCAGTGCCATTACTTCACTCCTTCAGCGAAGTTGATTTCCTGGCCGGCCTTGAGGCAGACGTACGCCTTGCGCGCATCACGACGGCGCCCAGGCGTGCGGCCAAAGCGCTTTTCCTTGCCGCGCCGGTTCAAAATCTGCACAGACTCCACCTGGACCTTGAACAGCAGCTCAACCGCCGCCTTGACTTCCTGCTTGGTCGCGTCCTGGATCACCTTGAAGGCAACCTGGTTGTGCTTTTCGGCGATATAGGTCGACTTCTCGGACACCACGGGCGCCAGCAACACGTTGTACAGACGTTGGTTGTTCATGCCTGACCCCACAATTGCTCGAGCGTGGCGATCGCCGGGCGCGTCAGCACCACCTTCTCGTAATGGATCATCGAAACCGGGTCGGC
>Ga0209415_10021299_pt1 | contig 9996 bp, 8 predicted proteins | sample PeaSoiSIISIP2007_FD_187696 | JGI IMG/M metagenome (GOLD analysis project Ga0209415, IMG submission 187696) | Peat soil microbial communities from Weissenstadt, Germany - SII-SIP-2007 (SPAdes) (version 2) | ecosystem: Environmental > Terrestrial > Soil > Wetlands > Peat | place: Germany... | reverse complement strand
GGGGTCCCCACCAAGCCTCTGGCGGAGGCCGGCGAGGGCGAGCGGGTACGCCTCTTCCGGATCAGCGAGGAGGTCGAGCTGAACCTGGGCTCGCTGACCCTGCTCGACGAGGGCGGCTTCATCCCCGGCGTCGTGGCCGAGGTCGGCGGACGCGATCCCGACGGCACCGTCGAGGTGACGGTGGAGGGCGCTCCAGCGGCGATCCGGGTCTCACGCGACCTCTCGGGGCGCCTGTTCGTCGGCGCGCCGTGACGCTGCGCCTCGTGGCCGACGCCGTCTTCACCGTCGACCCCGGGGACACCATGCTCCTGCCGGGCGCGGTGGAGATCGAAGACGGGCTTATCTCGTGGATCGGCGACCCGTGGCAGGACCCGCCCGCAGCCGGGACCGAGGTGCGCCAGCTGGGCGGCCTGCTCATGCCGGGTCTCGTCAATTGCCATGGCCACTCGCCGATGACCCTGGTGCGCAGCGCGGGGGACGGCCTGCCGCTCGAGCGGTGGCTGAGCGAGAGCGTCTGGCCGCGCGAGGCGCTGCTCCGTGACGAGGACGTGTACTGGGGAATGGTGCTCGGTGCGGCCGAGCTCCTGTGCAACGGGACCACCACAACCTGCGAGCAGTACCGGCATCCCGAGCCCGTCACCGAGGCGTTGATCGACGCGGGCATCCGCGCCGTGTACACGCCCGGGATCTTCGACGTGCCGGGGGCCGGGTCGCAGAACACGTGGGAAGGACTCCTCGACGAGGCCTGCCGCCTGTTCGACGCCATGGACGGCCGGGACGGCCGCCTCCATCTCGGGTTCGGGCCTCACGCCGCCTACACGGTCCCGCGCCAGGGGCTGCGCTCCATCGCCGCGGAGGCGCAGCGGCGCGACGCCCTGCTCCAGATCCACCTCTCCGAGACCGAGGCCGAGTGCGCACAGGTGCTCGCGAGCTACGGCATGAGCGCACCCGCGCTCTTGGAGTCCGAAGGCGTCCTCGAGGGCCGCGTCTTGGCGGCGCACTCGGTGTGGCTCGACGAGGACGACCGCGGGATCGTCGCCGGGCACGACGTCGCCGTGGCGCACTGCCCCGGCTCCAACGGAAAGCTGGGGGCGGGCGTCGCCCCGCTGCAGGACCTCCTGGCGCGTGGCGTTCGGGTCGGCCTCGGGACGGACGGGCCCGCCTCCAACGACGACCTCCACCTGTGGGACGAGATGCGGCTGGCCGCCCTGTTCGCCCGCGCCACCGCGACCGACCCGGGCGCCGTGACCTCGGCCGCGGCGCTGCGGCTGGCCACCCGGGGCGGCGGCGAGGCACTCGGGCTGCCCGTGGGCGCGCTCGAGGTGGGCCGCCCGGCGGACCTCATCCGCCTGCGCACCGACGACGCACGTTTCACCCCCTCCGTCACCGATGCCGAGCTCCTGGGCCACCTCGTGTGGGCAGGGGCCGGCTACCTGGTGACCGACGTCTGGGTCGGAGGAGCCTGCGTCGTCGAGGGCGGCCGGTGCACGAGGATCGACGGTGACCGGGCCCGTGCCGAGGTGGGGCAGCGCGCCCGGCGACTCGTCGGCTCTTAGGCTTCCCGCCATGTCCGGCTTCGTCGATCAGGCCCAGCTCCACGCGCGCGCGGGCGACGGGGGAGCCGGGGCCGTGTCGTGGCGCCGCGAGGCGCACGTCGATCGGGGCGGTCCCGACGGCGGCGACGGGGGGCACGGCGGGGACGTGTGGCTGGTGGCGTCCGTGAACGAGTCCTCGCTGCTCGGCTTCCGCGACCACCCGTTCCGGCGCGCCACCGACGGCGTCCACGGATCGGGCTCGAAGCGCCACGGCGCCCGCGGGAAGGACCTCGTGGTGCCGGTGCCCGTGGGCACCGTGGTGCGCGGCCGGGACGGCCGGGTGGTCTGCGACCTGGCCACCGACGGCGCCCGCTTCCTCGTGGCCGAGGGCGGGCAGGGGGGTCGGGGCAACGCGCGGTTCCTCTCCAACCGGCGCCGGGCCCCGGCCTTCGCCGAACAGGGCGAGAAGGGCGAGGAGTTCTGGCTGGACATGGAGCTCAAGCTGATGGCCGACGTGGCCCTGGTGGGCTTCCCCAACGCGGGAAAGTCGACGCTGATCTCGACCGTGTCCGCGGCCAAGCCCAAGATCGCCGACTACCCCTTCACCACCCTGGAGCCGCATCTCGGCGTGGTGCGCGTGGGTGGCGTGCGCGACGGCACCGAGTTCGTGATGGCAGACATCCCCGGCCTCGTCGAGGGCGCCGCGGCCGGCAAGGGCCTCGGGCACCAGTTCCTGCGCCACATCGAGCGGGCCCGGGTGCTCGTCGTGCTGCTCGACCTCGCCGCGCCCGAGCTCGGCGCCGACGTGCCGTCGACCCAGCTGCGCGTGCTGCTCTCCGAGCTCGGCTCGTACCGGCCCGACCTCCTGAATCGGCCCCGGCTGGTCGCAGGCAGCAAGGCGGACGTCGCCGCCGACACCGAAGGCGTGTGCGACATGGTGCTCTCGGCCGCGACGGGCGAGGGCGTGCCCGCCCTGGTGGCGCGGTTGGCCACGCTGGTGGACGGGGCGCGCCGCGAGGCGGCCGCGGTGGCGTCGAGCGAGGTGATCGTGCACCGGCCGGCCCCCGAAGGCGTCGACGTGCGGCGCGCCGGCGACGGTGCATGGGTGGTGGTGGGCCGGGCCGCCGAGCGGGCCGTGGCGTTCTCGGACCTCAACGACGACGGCGCGCTGGCCGAGGCGGTGCGGCGGCTGCGCCGCCTCGGGGTCGATCGCGCCCTGGCGCGGGCCGGCGCCCGCGACGGGGACGAGGTGACCGTGGGCACCATGACGTTCACCTGGGGAGAGGACGCATGATCGCCGTCGTCAAGGTGGGGTCGTCCTCGGTCACGCCCGGCACGGTGGCCCGGCTGTGCGCCGAGCTCGCCGCGGTCCGCGGGGACGGCCACACGGTGGTGGTGGTGACTTCCGGCGCCATCTCGGCGGGCTGGGGAGCGCTCGGCCGCGGGGAGCAACGGCCGTCGGACCCTGCCGTGCTGCAGGCCGTGTCGGCCGTCGGCCAGCACCGCCTCATGCGTGTCTGGCAGGACGGCCTCGATCCCTACGGCCTGCTGGCGGGCCAGGTGCTGCTGGCACCGCTCGACTTCGTGCACCGGACCCAGTACCTCCACGCCCGGGGGACGCTGCGCCACCTGGTCGACCTCGGGGTCGTCCCGATCGTCAACGAGAACGACGCCGTGGCCGACGAGGAGATCCGCTTCGGTGACAACGACCGTCTGGCCGCGCTGGTGGCGCACCTGGTCGGGGCGCAGCTGCTCGTGCTGCTCACCGACGCGCCCGGCCTGCTCACGGCCGACCCCCGGCGCGACACGGAGGCATCGCTCATTGAGGAGGTGGTCGAGATCGACCACCAGCTCGAGCAACTGGCCGGCGGACCGGGCAGCGCCGTCGGCAGTGGCGGCATGGCGTCCAAGCTGGCCGCCGCCAAGATCGCCACCTGGTCGGGCGTGCAGACCCTGATCGCCGACGCCGGTCGCCCGGGCGTGCTCGTGGCGGCGCTGGCCGGCGAGGCCGGGGTGGGGACGGTGTTCCGGGCCCGGGAGCGGCGGCTCTCGGCCCGCAAGCTGTGGATCGCCTTCGCACTGGGCTCCTCGGGCAGCCTCACCGTCGACGACGGGGCGCGGGCGGCGCTGACGGAGCGGGGGCGCTCGCTCCTGGCCGCAGGCGTGGTCGCGGTGAGCGGGGACTTCCGACCCGAGGACGCCGTCGAGATCGCCGGTCCCGACGGCACGGTCTTCGCCAAGGGCCTGGTCCGCCTCCATGCCGAGCGGTCGGAGGAGTGGATGGGGAAGCGCAGCCAGGTCGTCGTCCACCGGGACGATCTGGTCCTTGTAACCTGACCCGGTGACCTCGCCTGCATTGGAGCAGCTCGCGGGCCGCGTCCAGGCGGCGGCGCGGCGGGTGGCGAGGGCGCCGAGCTCGGTGCGGGACGACGCCCTCCGGCTCGCGGCGGAACTCCTCGACGAGGAGTGGGGGGCATTGGTGGAGGCCAACCGGGCCGACCTGGAGCGCGCCGGGGCGGCGGGGATGACCGAGGCGGCCCGGGACCGGCTCCGCCTGACCGAGGACCGGGTGCGGGCCATGGCGGGCGGCCTGCGCAAGGTTGCCGCCCTGCCCGACCCGGTGGGGGAGGTCACCGAGGGCTGGGTCCGGCCCAACGGGCTGCGGGTCACGAGGGTGCGGGTCCCGCTCGGCGTGGTCGGGGTCATCTACGAGAACCGCCCCAACGTCACGAGTGACGCCGCCGGCCTGTGCCTGAAGGCCGGGAACGCCGCGTTCCTGCGCGGCTCGTCCTCCGCCATCGAGTCCAACCGGGCCGTCGTCGCGCTCTTGCGCCGGGCGGTGGTGAAGGCGGGTCTGCCGGAGGACGCCGTGGCCCTGGTGGAGGACACCTCGCACGAGACGGCCGTCGCCTTCATGCAGCTGCGCGGGCAGATCGACTGCCTGATCCCGCGCGGCGGGAAGGCACTCATCGAGTCGCTGGTCGAGCACGCCACGGTGCCCTATGTGCTCGACGGCGACGGCAACTGCCACATCTACGTGGACGGCGCGGCGGACCTGGCCATGGCGCACGAGCTGGCGGTCAACGCCAAGACACATCGCTTCGGCGTGTGCAACGCGGTCGAGACGATCCTGGTGCACAGCGGCGTGGCGGCCGAGTTCCTCCCCCGCCTGGCCGCCTCGCTCACCACGGCGGGGGTGGAGATGCGCGCCGACGAGCGGGTGCGGGCCATCGTGCCCGACACGGTGCCGGCCCTCGAGAGCGACTTCGCCTCGGAGTTCCTGGGGCCGGTGGTGGCGATCGGGATGGTGGACGACGTGGGCGACGCCATCGAGCACATCGCCCGGTACAGCTCGGGTCACTCCGAGGCGATCGTGACCTCCGACGTGGCGGTCGCCGACCGCTTCGTGGCCGAGGTCGACGGGGCGGCGGTGCTGGTCAACGCGTCGACGAGGTTCGTCGATGGCGAGGAGCTCGGTCTGGGCGCCGAAGTGGGCATCTCGACCCAGAAACTGCACGCCCGCGGGCCGATGGGAGTGAAGGAATTGACGACGTTGAAGTGGGTCGTGCGCGGTGACGGGCAGGTGCGGCGGTGAGCGAGGCGAGCGCAGCCTTGGGGCTCCCCGATGCGGGCCCCCCGCGGTTTGAGTCCCTGGACGCCGTGCGGGGCGGCCTGGCCCGGGTGGGCTACCTGGCCGACGAGTCCATCAGCGGCGTCGTCTACCTGGCCGACCGCCTGGCCAAGCCGGTGCTGGTGGAGGGCCCGGCGGGCACGGGCAAGACGCAGCTGGCCAAGTCGGTGGCCGAACTGACGGGCGCGCGGTTGATACGGCTGCAGTGCTACGAGGGGCTCGACGAGTCCAAGGCGCTCTACGAGTGGAACTACCGCAAGCAGCTGTTGCGCATACAGGCGGGCGAGCACGGCAAGGCCGAGGAGGAGGGCCCGAGCTGGGCGGAGCTCGAGGAGGACATTTTCTCCGAGGACTTCTTGCTGACCCGGCCGCTGCTTGAGGCCATCCGGGCCACCGAACCGGTGGTGCTGCTCGTCGACGAGGTGGACCGCGTCGAGCTCGAGACCGAGGCGCTGCTGCTCGAGATCCTCTCCGAGTACCAGGTGTCGATCCCCGAGCTCGGCACCGTGCGGGCCTCCCAGCTGCCGATGGTGTTCCTGACCTCCAACAACACGCGCGAGCTGTCCGAAGCGCTCAAGCGGCGCTGCCTGTACCTGCACATCGATTACCCGGACCTCGACCGCGAGCGCGAGATCGTGCGCACCAAGGTGCCCGGCATCACCGAGGAGCTGGCCGACCAGGTGGCCCGCATCGTGCGCTCGCTGCGCACCCTCGAGCTGCGCAAGGCACCGTCCGTGTCCGAGACACTGGACTGGGCGCGCACGCTGGTGCTGCTCGGGGTGCAGACGATCGACGCCGCCGGTGCCAAGGACACCCTGCACATCCTGCTGAAGTACCAGGCCGACATCGAGCGGGCGACCAAGGAGTTGCTGTCGGCCTCCTCGGGCTGAGGTCCGCATGCTCGATCTCCTCTCCGGATTCGTCACCGAGCTCCGCCGCTCCGGGCTGCCCGTCTCGCTCACCGAGCACCTCGACGCCGCCGAGGCGGTCAAGCACATCCCGCTCGAGGATCGCGAGGCGCTGAAGTACGCGCTGGCCGCGACCCTGGTGAAGTCGTCTGCGCACTGGCGCGCCTTCGAGACGGCCTTCGAGGTGTTCTTCGCCGTGCGGACCGGCCGCTCCGAGACAGGTGCCGAGGGCGACGAGGGCGACGAGGAAGGCGCCGACTCCGAGGGCGAGCAGGCGGGGCAGAGCGGCATGCAGGGCCAGGGCCGCTCCTGGAAGGGAGGCGGATCGGGCGAGGGGATGACGCCCGAGGAGCTGGCCGAGCTCCTCTTCAAGTCGCTGATCTCCGCCGACGCCGGGCTGATGAACGTCGTGGCCCGCAACGCGGTCGACCGCTACGCGGGCATGGAGCCCGGGCGACCCGTCGGGGGGACCTACTACCTGTACCGCACCCTGCGGAACCTCGACCTCGACGCCGTGCTGGAGCGGCTCATGGGTCAGGCGCAGGCCGGTGCCGCCGGCGGGTCGCTGACCGAGCTGGAGGAGCGCCTGGCGGCAGACGAGTTCAAGGCGCGCATCGAGAAGTTCCGCCGCGCCGTCGAGACCGAGATCCGCCGCCGGCTGGTGGAGGACCGCGGTGCCGAGGCACTGGCTCGCTCGGTGCGCAAACCGCTGCCCGAGGACATCGACGTCATGCACGCGACCCGCGAGGAGCTGGCGCTGTTGCATCGGGTCCTCCAACCGCTGTCCCGCAAGCTCGCGGTGCGCCTGGCCCGCAAGCGCCGCCACGGCCGGAAGGGTCCCCTCGACTTCCGGGCCACCATGCGGCGCTCGCTGTCGACGGGCGGCGTGCCCATTGAGCCGCGGTTCCGGCATCCGCGCCCGGCCAAGCCCGAGATCTTCGTGGTGGCGGACATCTCGGGGTCGGTGGCCAGCTTCGCCCGCTTCACCCTGCACCTGGTGTACGCCATCTCGTCGCAGTTCTCCAAGGTGCGCAGCTTCGTCTTCGTCGACGGGATCGACGAGGTCACGCGGTTCTTCGAGGGCGTGGTCGACCCGGCCGAGGCGGTGGCCCGCATCAACACCGAGGCCGACGTCATCTGGGTGGACGGCCACTCCGACTACGGCCATGCGCTCAGCGAGTTCCACCGGCGCTGGGGTGACCAGGTGACGTCGCGCTCGAGCATCATGGTGCTCGGGGACGCCCGCAACAACTACCACGCCTCGGGGTCGTGGGTGCTCGAGGACCTCCAGGCCAAGGCGCGCCACGTCTACTGGCTCAACCCCGAGCCGCGTGACTACTGGGGGTCGGGCGACTCCATCGTGGGGGAGTACGCCGCCCACTGTGACGATGTGGTGGAGTGCCGGACACTCCGGCAGCTCGAGCATTTCGTCGGGAACCTGGCGTGAGCGCAGGTGGGCCGGGGGGCGACGGCCGGGATCCCGCAGGGGTGCTGCGGATCTTCCCGCCCGCCGAGGGCGCGTCGCGCATCGTGCTCCTTCGCCACGGGGAGGCGCAGTGCAATCTCAACCACGTGGTGGGCGGCCTCAAGGGCTGCACGGGACTGACGGATCTGGGGCGTCGTCAGGTGGCGGTCCTGGCCGACCGGCTCTACGAGAGTGGCGAGCTGCGCGACGCGACGGCCCTGTACTCCTCGGTGCTGCCGCGCGCCGTAGAAACCGCGGAGCGGCTGCGGCCCGTGGTGGGACCGGGACCCAAGGCGCTCGGGCCGATCATCGAGCGCTGCGACCTGTGCGAGTTGCACCCGGGCCAGTGTGACGGCCTCCCCTGGGAGGAGGTGGTCGAGACCTTCGGGGTGCCCGACTGGGACCGCGACCCGGGCATCCCCATCGCGCCGGGGGGCGAGAGCTGGTCCGAGTTCATCGTGCGGGCTTCCGACGCGGTGCGTGAGGTGGTGGGCCGGCATCCGGGGGAGCTGGTGGTGGCGGCCGTGCACGCCGGCGTGATCGAGGCCTGCATGATCGCCTTCCTCGGCGTGCCGCCCGAGATCTACCGGCGCGGCTGGGTGCGCATCCTCCACGCGTCCATGACGGAGTGGGAATGGGTGCCGGCGGAGGACCGCTGGGTCTTGCTGCGCTTCAACGACTCCTGCGGCGTGCCGCGGGTCTGAGGGGCGAGGAGCCGTCGAGGAACGGGCGGGAGAGCATCTCGGGCGCGGCGGCGAGCCAGGCGTCCTCTATCGCCTGGCGCAGCGGCTTCGTGGCGACGGCCCGGAGGGCGACGAGCACGGCCGGGTAGCCGTCGAAGTGGGGGATCGTGAAGAACCCCGCGGTGGCGGTGGCGAGCACGGCCTCCTTGTCCGTGAGATCGGCGGTGCGCAGTGCGAGGATCGGGCCCGCCGGAGGCTCGACGTCGCCGAAGCGCTTCAGGTCGGCCTTGGAGAAGGGGCGTTCCCAGGCCAACGCCTGGCCGTGGACGAACCAGGTGCGGTTCCCGTGCCGGGTCCCCCTCGCTCACCTCGGGGAGTGCCGACACGATGCGCTCGACATCGCGGAACGCCGCCACGCCGGCACCCTACCGTTAGCGAGCGATCTCAGACCCCACGGCGTGGTCGCGGTGAGCTCACGGTTGTCGATCTCCAGCGTCGTCTGAGTTCGCTCGCGGCAGGGCGGCCTGGTTCGTATTGAATCGGTGCCGGGCCGGCAAAGCCGGCCCTATGCCCACCGCAAGCAGTGACGCGACGGTCCCCATAACGTCCTCCCCTTGTCACATAACTGCTGATCGACCGCGGCAACGGTCGGAGAGGAGGCCGCCATGGGGACCGTGGCCAGGCTACTGGACGAACACGTCAGTTTTCGCTGCACTTCGGTGGACCGCATCGGTGTCCGGGGCTACATCCCGGGGATCCAATACGAGTTCGGGCTGGTCAAGTTCCTGCTCAACCGGGGAGGAACGATCCCGTCTCCGGCGCTGCTTCGCCGCAACCACGAGCGGCTCCTCGCCGAGCTCGACGCACTCGAGGCCAGCACCGGGGTCCCCGTCGTGCGCTTCAAGGCCGGGGAGTCCAAAGAGGACATCGCTCGACCCCTCCAAGACGAGGCGATGGCGCACGGTCGGCCCGGGCTCGTGCTCATCGGCAAGGCGCAGGAGCGGACGTCGTCGTGGCGGGGCTACGTCGACGACACCCACCCTGGGCATCGCCCCAGCCATCCCCACATGTCCTGGCGTCGCCAGTCCTCGGTCCCCGACCACTGGTACTTCTACTTCGCCGACCCCGAGTGGGGTCCCGCCTTCGTCAAGATCTGCTCCTACGCGCCCTACCCGCTGTGGTGCTGCGCCAACGGGCACGAATGGGCCAAGTGCCAGCTGGCCAAGTCCGGCATCGACTTCGAGGCCCTCGACAACGGGCTGCGCAGCGTCGAGGACCCCGCGGCGGCGCATCGCATCTGCGCCCGCCTCGGTGCCGGCCACCTGCGCGCGCTCCTGGCCCGCATGATGGCCGTCGTGCCCGACCCTCTGTGCGCTCACGATCGCCAGGCCGGGTTCGAGTGGTCCTTCTCCATCGCCCAGTTCGAGGTCTCCGACACCGCGGTGTTCGACCAGCCGCGCCGGGCCCGGGCCTGGTTCGAGGCGGCCATAGGCGACCACCTCGACCTCGGTCGTCCCGAGCGGGTCTCCCTGCTCGTCGACCGCACGGTGCTCAGCGGCGCCAGGTGCAAGACCCCCGGACGCTTCGCCACCGAGGTCATCACCCGCGACACCGCCCCTCAGCTCCAGATCCACTACAAGTCGTCCAAGGCCAAGGCCTATCTCAAAGAAGGCCGGGCCCTGCGCATCGAGACCACAGTGAACAACGCCAGCGACTTCGCCCTGCACAAGACGCTGAGCGCCGAGAACTGGAACGCACTGCGACGCGCCGGGGC
>Ga0209415_10021298_pt1 | contig 9997 bp, 9 predicted proteins | sample PeaSoiSIISIP2007_FD_187696 | JGI IMG/M metagenome (GOLD analysis project Ga0209415, IMG submission 187696) | Peat soil microbial communities from Weissenstadt, Germany - SII-SIP-2007 (SPAdes) (version 2) | ecosystem: Environmental > Terrestrial > Soil > Wetlands > Peat | place: Germany... | reverse complement strand
CCGCCGCCGCAATCCCCAGCGACCCAATCATCATCGTCGCCAGCGCGTTCGCGAATTTCGATTTGAACATCGAACCTTCACACGCCACCACGCCGTGATGTTTGGGAACTTCATTCGCCAGGAAGGGCGGAAAAATATCCGGCAACCGCACCTGCGTTGTGCCTTCGAAATATCCGCGCGAGCGGTCAAAATTAAATGTCATCATGCTGAGGTCAACATTCCCAGGCCCGAGAATGCGCCGAATCTGCCGCAACATCTCTTCCACTCGCACATCCGATCCCGTGTTGCGCGACCCGTTATAGCCCGCGAAAAGCAGTTTCAGCTTCTCGCCCGGCTGCCACGGTTCTCCCCTGCCCATCATCCACTGAATCTTCTTGCCTTCGATGATGCTTGAGACCCACGCTTCCAGAACGAAGTCCATCATGCAGCAGACCCTCCTGCCTTCATGTTTTCAGGCCAGGGTTGATAGGGATATTCAAACTTGTGCTCGCGGCTGAACTGGAGCAGTGGAAAGCTGTAGCGCGAAAATGGCACGGGCTTGCGTCCCATCTCCGCGGTCACCCGCGCGTTGTCAAAAACCGTGTTCCACGTCAGATAGGGCAGGAAGACCTTCATCAGCGCCGCGCCGTGTCCCACTGGCCCTTGGCGATTCGCCAGCGTATTGACGATGGAGCCGAACGGCTTTTCGAAGATTGGTAAAAACACCGGCCCGCGCCGGTTCTGCGCGGCTGCCAGCGCCTTGGTCAATTCCCGGAAGGTCTGCGAACTGTTGCCGGAAGAAAGATGATAGATATCGTGCTCGGGACTTGCCTTCATGTGTAAGGTGGAAATTGCATCCGCCACGAAATCCACATTCACAATGTCAATTTTGTCATGGGGACGAAACGGAAGCAGCGGCAATCCCGCCAGAAAGACGAACGAGCGCACCATGTCAAACTGTGTCGTCTGCGGATAGCGGCTGTCGCCCAACACAATGCTCGGCCGGAAAATCGTCAGCGGCACATCCGGCAGCAACTCGCGTACCATGTGCTCGCAGAATTTTTTGGTCCGCGCATACGGATCGTAATCCGAGCGTTCCCATTCAATCGACCCGTCTTCCAGGACAACTTCGTGGCTACGCTTCCCCGCCACCGCCACGGTGCTCACGTTCGAAAACCGCCGCAGCCCGTGGTAATACTGCGATCGTCGCGCCAGTTGCAGCACTTCGAGCGTCCCGCGCAGATTCACATTCAAACAACTTTTTTCCGACTTCCGATTTAGCGAGGCCGCGCAGTGGATTACCGAATCCGTGGTATGTACAAGCCGATCATAATCGTCCGGATCAAGCCCGAACTGAGGCGACGTAAGATCGCCGCGAAAAATCCGGATCTTCGCCTGCAGGTATTCGTAAAACCGGGGAAACGGCAAGTGCAGTTGCAAGGCCCGCCAAAGCCGCAGTTCGGCGTCCCGCGGATCGCGGCCGCGCACCAGTAGATTCAAGGTCGCGTCATGCTGGTCGAGCAGATTCGCGGCGACATGAGCGCCGATGTACCCGGTTCCACCGGTCAGGAATATTGCCACGTTGCTCCGTTCGTGCCCGTCTTCATGGTGTCGCCACTTCCAGTAATCCTCTCGGCCGGCGGCGGCATCTGCAGCACCCGCGGCTCGCGCGCTTCCAGCGGCCGCCCTTCAATCAGGGGATAGGTCCACCGCCGCAATGCTGGAATATGAATGTCGATCCAGTACTCCCACCAGTCCAGCCCCGCCGTGTCATACCCGAAGATCTCTTTCTCTTCCGGGGTCAGGGCTTGCGACAACTTTTCCACGTTATCCGCGACAAAATCATGCTCGTTGTGGAGAATAAATGGCTCAAACAGTTCCACCAACTTTTCCACGCGTTCAAGGTTGCGCTCGGTTTTCGCCAGCGGCTTGGTCATGGCAGAAGGTAGCGGAGACATCACGCGCTGAATGGACTTGATAATCATTTTCTGCGCCGGCGCCGACATGCGGTTGTAACGCTCTTTCGACACCGGAATCGCATCCATCCGCAACCGCAGCCAGTACTCCAGACCTTCCTGCGCGCGATAGTGACGGCGGTGGCCGAGGCTAGTCAACTCGATCGAGCGGCCCATGTCGCAGGGATTGGTTACCGATGTCGCCAACTGGTACAGCGGATCGTGCCGCCGCTCGACCAGCGCCGCGCCGATCAGAGTCATGCCCGCGCACACCGCATCCACCGGAATAATGTCCAGCCGCTTATGTTCGTTCGAAGGCAACTGCCGGAACGCCGTGCCCAGCAGATACGATAGCGACGCCGATGTATTAATGCCCTCATTCCACCCGCGAAAAGGCTTTGACACCGAAGTCTCGACGATCGCCGGACGCACAATCGCAATCGGCAGCCTTGCGCCATCTTTCGAGATATATTTCGCAATCGCTTTCGCAATCATGGATTCCGCCAGGCTTTTGGTGAAGGTGTAAGTGTTGGGCCAGCCCAGCTCTTGCGCGCGGCGGGTGCCTTCTTCGGTAAGATAATTTTTCAGCCAGCGCACCCGGTTCTTGCGGATCTGGTTTTCCAGCGCCTGCCCGCTCAGCCCTTTGGCAGCGTGCTCTTTTTGCAGCGCCTGCTTCTTCAGTTCCTCGGTGACCTCCGGCCCTTCCACGCGGGCTTCCGCCGACTTCACCAGTTCATGCAGCCGATGCCACTCTTTTTCCGCGTCGAAGTCCTTCAAGTGCGAGGGCGTGTAATTCAAACGTACCCGCTCACTCACCCGCCCATCGCGTTGTCCGGCTACATAGCAGGTGGAAAGATGGAGCAACGCCGCATGGTCCGAGCCGCGAATGAACTCGATCAGGTGATAGGTCGAATCGACATTCACCGCCAGGGCGTCGCGCAGGTCGGGATTAAAATCCGTCAGCCCCGAACTGTTGACGATCAGATCCAGATCTGTACGCAAGCGGGCCGCTGTCTCGGAATCCAGCCCCAGGCCGGGTTGCGAAACATCGCCTTCCACGATTTCAATCTTTTCCGCCAGCAGCGCGCCCAGCCGGTCGCCGTATTTTTCAAAGACAGGATCAAAAACCGGCGATCCTTTAATCATCTTTTCGAAGCGTTTCAGCGCTGGACTCGACTTTTGCCGCCGGATCAGGAGATAAAGTCTCCCGATCTCAGGGAGATCCATCAGCGTGTTGGCCAGCCACACCTTACCGATAAATCCGGTGACGCCGATCAGCATCACGCGCTTTCTGCCGAGCGACTTTCGCACCGAAAACGGCGCCGGATGCCGTTTTTCGTCGAAATACACAATCGGGCGAACCCGTGGCGCCTCCACGCGTACGGCCGGCACGATCGCCGAGGCCAGCGCCTTTGGACCGCGCAATCCAAGCGCGCGCACCCAGCGAGCCGGGCTCTGCTGCCCGTCCGGGCCCGCTTCGCGAATCCGCGCAAACAATCCCCGCGGCCGGATCACCGGACTCAGTAACCGTCCCGTCGCCACGCCGTCGCGAAAATCGAGGCGGTTGGCAATCATCCAGCGCACTCCCAGATGCCGGGCCAGCGGGCGCATCACATGCTCCAACCCCTGGCTCACCAGCACTACGTCCACGCCCGTCGCCTGCAGCGCCTTCAGGTGCCGCACTCCTTCTTCTTTGAGCAGCGGCTTCAGTTTGTATTCAAATTCTTCTTCGCCCAGCAGATCGAGCCGGTCGCGGGTAATCCCGCGCAGCACGGCATGAACGGTCCGAGTCGCCGCGACGCGGTTGGCCGCGTACAAAAATGGCCGCAACAACGCCATTAACAGCACCAGGCTGCGGCGCGCCGCCCGCGCGATGAAGGTCTGGCTGTTCCAGGTAAAAAAGGCGATCGGACGGACGGTGGTCAACTCCAGCAGACTTCCCTCCACCCGCCAGTAAACCGGCGACGACGGCCGGGGACGGCGCGGCAACGAAGCACTCGACAAAGAAGCAACGCGCAGGCCCGCCGGTGCGCCTGATGATGCTGGGCTGGCACTGGGTGAGGTTCCCGTCCGCGCCCCTTCGAGATTGGTCACAGGTTCCAAGTTCAATATCCGGTTGCTGTGTCCCCCAGGCAGCAATACGAGATAACGTGCTCTCGGGTCACATTGCCCTGGTAAACAGAGCCTAGTCGGCTATTCTAACCTCTCCTTCACCAAGAACGAAGAACAACCGTGCCGTTCTCATCCAGCCCGTTCGGCCCAGCATACGTCCCAATACTTCCCAAATTTCCGGCCATTTTCGCTGAAAGTACCCACCACCTTGAATCCGAATCGCCGATGCAGCGCTTCGCTCGCCGCATTCGGCAGCACATACCCTGCTACAAAGCGATGAATGTCCTCGCCGCTTAGCATTTCAAACAACTCCGCATACAAACGCTTGCCAACACCATTGCCTACCGCCTCCGGCGCACAGTAAATCGAGGTCTCCACCGTCGTCTCATAGGCGGCCTTCGGACGGAACCTCGTGGTCCCGGCGTATCCCATCACCACCCCATTCTCCTCCGCCACAATCAGTCGATACCGCCCCGTCGCGCTGAACTGCCCTAACCAAGTCTCCCGCCGCTCCACCGTGTAAGGCTCAACGTCAAACGTTACCGGCGTATTCAGAACGTAGTAGTTGTAGATTCCGGTCAGCCGCGCCAAATCTCCACGCTTTGCCGCCCGAATGCGCGTCTCGCTCATGCGCTCGCCTCGATTCTGTATTCTTAAATTACAGCAGCCGCCCAGGCCGATCACCACTGCCCTGTCTCGCCCTTGCATCAGCCCCAATCAAGGGCTACGATTCAGGTTCGCGAAAATCCAACTGTCTGGCCAGGCTTCGTCCTGAAGAACACCCTGCTCATTTATGGAACTCCAATTTGAGTTCGACCCAGTCAACAAAGTCCTGCTGGGCAGGCCGCAGGGGCGGCTCACGGATGAATCGCTGGCAGAGGCTTACGACGCGATTCGAAAGTATTCGACCGCGACCGATGCGCGCGCAGGTATTTGGGACTTGTCATCCGTGACCGAGTTTGCGATATCCGCCGAATTTGTCCGTCGCCTGGCAAGGCAAGAACCAGCCATGCCGGACGCCACCACACGCCCTCGCATTATCGCAGTCATGAACCCCACTGGTTTTGGTCTGGCTCGCATGTTTCAGATCGCGGGAGCGGAAACCCGGCCCCTCCTGGAAGTTGTGCATACCAGGGATGAGGCTTTGGCAGCGCTCGGCATTCAGTCCACACACTTCGAATCCTTACCGTGACCGCGGTTCAGATTTTTTGCCGCCGTCTACCGCACTAACCACCCGACGACCGCTGCCGCCGCAATCAGCCAGGCCGAGTTTGCCCGAAACCGGAGCAGTGCGATCAAGCTCACGCTGAACAGGATCAGCGTCGTTCGGTTCACAATCGATGCCTGTCCCAACTGCCACGTCACCACCGCCATCAAAGCGAGTGACCCCGCGACCACCCCGTCGAGCGCTGCCGCCGTCACTGCCGATCGTCGCAGCTTCGGAATCAAATGCCCACTCACCGCCACCAGCACGAAGCCCGGCAGAAAAATTCCAGCCGTCGCCACCGCAGCGCCCATCCAGCCCGCCACCACGTACCCGATGAACGTCGCGGTGGTAAATAGAGGACCGGGCGTAAACTGCCCGACCGCGACCGCATCAAGTAGCTGTTTGTCGGTCAGCCAGTGCAGACGCTCCACAAATTCAGTCTGCAGAAATGCCAGCAAGACGTATCCGCTGCCGAACACTACCGATCCAACCTTCAGGAACGACAGAAACAACCGCCCCAAACGGACTGGGAAGGCCGTGCCCACCGCCGCCACTGCCATCGCCGCGGCAATAACTCTGGGAAGCCCGACAATCTTCTGGAACTCAATTATCTTGGGAAAGGCGAAAACGCCCGCGCCCAGCAGCCGATCCTTCATTGCCAAAGCGGCGGCCGAAACCAACCCGGCTAACAGGAGCACCAGAATCGGACTGACTCCCACCAAACTCAAACCGGCCGCCAGCACGGCAATCACCGCCAGCAATGGTGTCCGCAGAGCTGCCCGTCCCAGCTTTCCCAGCGCCTGGATAATGATTGCGACGACGGTCGGTTTGATGGCGTAGAGTATGCCTTCGGCCTTCGGCAGCGAACCGAAGCGCACATAGGCCCACGCAATCACCGACACAATTGCGGCCGCCGGAACAATGAAGCAACATCCCGCCACAATCAGTCCACGCCAGCCGCGCTTCAGTTGCCCAATGAAGATTGCGACTTCCGTCGAACTCGGACCGGGAATCAAATTTGCGGTGGCCAGACGGTCGAGAAATTCGGCTTGACTGATCCATTTCCGCCGCCGCACAAATTCTTCTTCCATCATCGCCAGATGGGCGGCGGGCCCGCCAAACGCAATCGTGCCCAGTTTTAAAAACACCAGAGCAATCTCCCCCAGCGATGCCGCCCGAATTTCCGAAGACTCGTCCATAGTTCGTGTGGCGCGGACACTCCCTTCGACTTCCCCCTCGGCTTCGCTCGGGGCTTCGGCAAAACGGGCAGGCTTTGTCCGCGAACCTCCAGCCGAAGTGGGGAGATCCAATGGTGCTTCATCATTCGCCGATTTTTGCCCGACGCCTACTCCCCAAACACCGCGCGATAGAATCCGCCCGCCAGCGCTCCGCCCACAATTGGAGCCAACCAGAACAACCACAATTGCGATAGCGCCCATCCGCCCACGAAAATTGCAGGGCCCGTGCTGCGCGCCGGATTCACCGAAAGATTGGTCACAGGAATTCCGATCAGGTGAATCAACGTCAACCCCAATCCGATCGCGATCGGCGCGAACCCCGCCGGGGCCCGCTTATCGGTCGATCCCATGATGATCATCAAAAAGAAAAACGTCAGCACTACTTCCGCCACCAGGCACGACATCAGCGGATAACCACCCGGAGAATGCGCTCCGTATCCATTCGAGGCAAAACCACCGGACAAGTCGAAGCCGGCCTTCCCGCTGGCAATCACATAAAGAGTCCCCGCGCCGGCGATTCCGCCGAGCACCTGCGCGACCACATAGGGCAGCAATTCCGACGTTGGAAACCGCTTCCCCACTACCAGGCCGGCGGAAACCGCGGGATTCAGGTGACATCCGGAAATGTGTCCAATGGCAAACGCCATCGTAAGGACGGTCAGCCCGAAGGCCAGTGCCACGCCGGCGAATCCAATGCCCAACTGCGGAAATGCCGCCGCCAGCACCGCCGCCCCGCACCCTCCAAACACCAGCCAGAAGGTCCCAAAGAATTCCGCGATCGCTCGTTTCGATAAACTCATAGCTCCTCCTCAGTAAAAGTCGTCGGTGAACGTACTTGACTGCGAAAGTTCGAGCGAATTGTACCGTAATCTCCCGTCGATGTTTGGAATCTGTAAGATTGATAGCGTGAGTGCGCTTACGCTATTCGGATTGTTCGCAGTGACCGCGATGCTGGTCACCTACGCATTGGAGAGCCGCAGCACATGGTTTGTCCTGGCGTTCGCTGTGGCCTGCGCGCTCGGGTCCGCTTATGGTTTTCTGCAAGGCGCGTGGCCCTTTGGAGTGGTGGAGGCGATCTGGTCGGTCGTGGCCGTGCGGCGCTGGTACCGTTCCAGGCAGTGATGCGCGCTTAGAGTTTATTCAGTCCGTCGAGCGCCGCGACTTTATACGCTTCCGCCAGCGTGGGATAGTTGAACACCGTATCGCGAAAATATTCGATGGTCGCGCCCATCGTCAGCACCGCTTGTCCAATGTGCACGATCTCCGCCGCCCGATCCCCAATGATGTGTACGCCCAGCAACTTCAGCGTATCGGGATCAAACAGAATCTTCAGCAGCCCCTGATCGTCGCCCAACATCTGCCCCTTGGCCAGTTCCGAGTAACGCGCCAATCCGCTTTCATACGGAGTCCTGTTGCACGTAAGTTCTTCCTCGGTGGCACCCACCATGGAAATTTCCGGAATCGTGTAAATGCCGTAGGGGATCAGATTGGGCAGCATGCGGCTGGGTTTGCCGAACATGTGACAACCCGCCAACCGGCCCTGTTCCATGGAAGTACTGGCCAGCGCCGGAAATCCGATCACATCCCCGGCCGCGTAAATATGCGGGACCGCGGTCTGGAAATGCTCGTTCACGCCCAGTTTGCCGCGATCGTCGGGCTCCAGACCGGCCGCCTCGATCTTCAGCTTGTCGCTGTTAGCTCGCCGTCCAATCGTGTACAACAAGGCTTGCCCGCGAACTTTCTTCCCGCTCTCCAGTGTTGCAAAAACCTTGTCGCGCTCCTCGTCGAAACCAACCGACACCACTTTTTCACCGACGCGGAAGACCGTGCCCAATTGACGTAACTGGAAACACAAACTTTCGATGATCTCCCGATCCACAAAATCCAGCAGCGTTGGGCGCTGGTCAAGCAGGGTCACCTTCACCCCAAGCGCCGCGAACATGGACGCATACTCCAGCCCGATAATTCCCGCACCCACCACAATCAACTCTCGCGGTATCTCTTCCAGGCAGTGCACCTGATCGGAATCGAAGATGCGCTTCCCATCCACCGGAATGCCGTCGATGTGAGCCGGCCGTGTCCCGCAGGCGATCAGTATCTTCTCTCCCCGTACCTGCTGCACGCCATCTTCGCTGACGATCTCAATCGTGTGCGGATCGGCAAAGTGCGCGTCGCCTTCGAGCGCAGTCACATAATTCCGCCGCAGTTGCGCCTTGATCACGTCCACTTCCCGCGTCATCACCGCGGTCGACCGTAGCACCAGGTCCGACATCATGATGCGGTCTTTCACCACGTATCCGCGCCCGTAAAATGACCGCTGCCGCAAACCACTCAGGTAGAGCACGGCCTCCCGCAACACCTTGCTTGGGATTGTCCCGGTGTGAACGCAGACTCCTCCCATGGTCAGTCGGCGGTCGATGATCGCGACTTTCTTGCGCATTTTCGCCGCGCAAATCGCGCCCTTCTGTCCCGCCGGACCGCTGCCGATAACTACCAGATCGTATTCGTTAGCCTGCATAAGCGTACGGGAGCCGCAGCAAGAAACTAGCACCTTTCTTTACCGTTGCAAAAGGTATCTTTGGCGTTGAATGCAGAATTAAGAGTCCTTTAATAATAGAAAGGGTGTCGCGGACACCGCAGTCCGCGATTTTGCATCTGACAACCTCTTATTGAGTTCTCGAAATCGGCGGCTCATTTTGCGCAAAATGCGACAATCGTCCGCCCGTACATCCCGCCAGTCTCCTCTACTTCCTCCACCAGCTTCGATTCGAGGTCGTCCGGATCGGCAACCAACTCGCAAGCCGCGATCTGTTCGTTAGTCGCGCTATGAAAACACAGTTCGCAAACTCCTAACCCGCCGTTCACTTGCACGGGAGGTCCGAACGTACGGCAAGTCATCGGCCGGGCGTCGTAAAGGTCGCACAACCCTGTCTCGGGATCGAGCACTGGACAAACCTCATCGTTCGCGAAATCTGCGAAGCGCTCGTCCGCCTCATGGCCCTCGTTCAGTACGCCTGTTTCCAAATTCCCCGGAAACTCCGCCGACAACCGCTGCACCGACTCTCGCGCCCGCGATTGGATCCGTCGCGCCCGCTGCGGGTCCGTTTTTTTCAAGCCAACAAGCCCACGCTGCAACCGGGCCGCATCGAGTTGATTGATGGCAAACACACCCACGCAGCACTGGGTGCATCCTGGGCGACACACCAGCCAGTCGCCGCTACGCCGCGCGGCATCGGCCAGAGCGGCATCGACGATCTGGACCAGCGTCCCATCCGCAGCCGGCAATCGCCGCCGAGCCATGTCGAAAGCATACCCCATCGGTGGGGACGCACAGCGCGGGCGGAAACACGAGAACGAGACGGTCGGACAACAACCGCCAAAAAATGCTGGAGGAGTGGCAGTTTCGCCTCTCCTCCAGCGGTGGATGAGTCACAAAAAAGAGCCGGCGCTATTTTCCGTCGCGATCCGGGTCGCCAGCACTCTTGTCGCCAGCACTGTTCAGTGTA
>Ga0209415_10021297_pt1 | contig 9997 bp, 8 predicted proteins | sample PeaSoiSIISIP2007_FD_187696 | JGI IMG/M metagenome (GOLD analysis project Ga0209415, IMG submission 187696) | Peat soil microbial communities from Weissenstadt, Germany - SII-SIP-2007 (SPAdes) (version 2) | ecosystem: Environmental > Terrestrial > Soil > Wetlands > Peat | place: Germany... | reverse complement strand
ATCTACGACAGCATCAACGCGTTGGAACGAATTTTCATCGACCATCTGGGGTTTTCGGCCACCCAGTTTGGATGGCTGAACGCCAGTTACAGTGTGGCTGCAGTCCTCACGCTTCTCATTGGTGGAGTCATCATTGATCGCATCGGCACCAAGAGAGCGATCCTTGGCTTTGCGTTGGTTTGCCTGCTGGGCGCCGCGATCACGGCCGCCCGTGGCAGCGCGGTGACCATGATCGTCGGACGCACCGTGCTGGGCTTGGGCGCGGAGTCGATGATCGTGGCCGTCACCACCGCCCTGGCGAAATGGTTTAAGGGGAAAGAGCTCAGTTTCGCTTTCGGAATCAATCTCACCATCGCCCGGCTGGCCTCGGTCGCCGCCGACAATTCCCCGACTTGGGCCAATCGTGCGTTTTACCCCCAAGGGCCAACCGGCGAGCCCAGTTGGCAGGGCCCTCTGCTGATCGCGGTCGGAGCGGCGGTCTTCGCCGTTCTGTGCTCATCGATCTATTGGGCGCTCGAAAGCCGGGCCGAGAAAAGGTACGAACTGGGCAAGGCGGGGCAGACCGACAAGCTGGAATTAAAAGGAATCTTGCGGTTCGAACCGTCTTACTGGCTGGTCGTAGGTCTTTGCTTCACATTTTATTCCGCCATTTTTCCCTTCCGCACTTTCGCGATCGACTTCTTCACCAACAAGATCCTTTCAGCGCACGGTGGATTGCACGCCGTAGAAGCGGTTCGAGTCGTATCCCTGGAGCAGGCAGGCCGCCTTAACAGCTTGCTCCCGCTCGCGGCAATGTTCGCCACACCGCTGTTCGGGTTGCTGGTCGACCGCGTGGGGAAGCGCGCTCTGTTCATGATGTTTGGGTCGGTTCTGCTCATGCCGGTTTATCTGATGATGGCCTATTCGCCGACTTCGTTATTCGTGCCGGTGGCCATGATGGGGATTGCGTTTTCTCTGATTCCGGCGGTGATGTGGCCGTCGGTAGCCTACATTGTCGATCAGTCTCGTTTGGGCACGGCCTACGCGCTGATGACGTTGATTCAACAGATCGGATTCTTCCTGCTGAATCTGTTGATCGGCAAGGCCAACGACTACTCTCATGCCGGTTTGAACAATCCCGGCGGTTACGCATTGGGTATGTGGATCTTTTCGATTCTCGGGTTCGTGGGCTTGGCCCTGTCGATTGCCCTTCGGATTCGCGAAACCGGTTCGCACAGTCACGGTCTTGAAACAATCACCACCGCTACGGCGGCAAAATAGAAGCCGAGAATTTACCAATTTCCGAAGATTGCGACTCTAAATTCGGGATCGGGTTTATAGGTCGGGGGGCCAGGGTGTTCAACCCGGAGCAGGCAAAGGATTTCCCGGGGTGGCGCATCTCAATTGAGAATCCCAAGATCGGTAGAATGCCTCTGATATTCTGAATATGGCCATTACTTTCGTGCCGCGGCGACGGCCCGCAAGCCATACAACGCAAAGATAGTTAGCCGCATCTCACGGGGTGCGGCCGGAAAAGGCGACTTGACCGACCGAGATCCAAAAGAAGCTCAGCTACAGGGCAAGGACCGGGAAAGAGACCCGAACGAGGCCGAGCTCATCGAGCGAGCCAAGTTAGGGGACGCTCAGGCGTTCCAGGCTCTCTACGACAAGCATAAGCGCCGGGTGTACTCGCTCTGTCTGCGCATGACGGCGAACACGGCCGAAGCCGAGGATCTGACGCAGGAAGCGTTCCTGCAGCTCTATCGCAAGATCGCAACGTTTCGCGGCGAGTCAGCATTCTCGACCTGGCTGCACCGGCTGTCGGTAAACGTCGTGCTGATGCAGCTGAGAAAGAAAAGCCTTCCGGTGGTTTCGCTGGAGGAGACCACGCAGGGCGGCGAAGAAGATACGCCGAAGAAAGATTTCGGGGCCGAGGACTTGGCGTTGGCCGGGTCCATTGACCGGCTGCAGTTGCAGAAGGCGGTCGATGATCTCCCCCCGGGCTATCGCATGATTTTTGTGCTTCACGACATCGAAGGTTACGAACATAATGAGATCGCGACCATCGTGGGCTGTTCGATCGGTAATAGTAAGTCGCAATTGCACAAAGCGCGCATGAAGTTGCGCGACCTGCTCAAGATGAATCGAGCCGAAAAGGCTGAGAAATCCTGAGCAGCGCAAGAAGAGTTCGACGAGTAGACGTGATCCGGCGCAGACTGGACACGGCGGTAACGCTGGCAGAGGCGCAACACTGCGAGCTGATTTGAATTGGCAGTACACTGATTCCGATTCAACAGAGGCTTGGGGAGAGCGGTATGAATTGCGTTGAGTTGCAAGCGAGCCTGGCGGAGACGGAAGACAGCAGCAACTCCGAACAGCAGCAGGCTCATCTGAAAACCTGCCGGGAGTGCTCGGCGCTGGTCGCGGAATTGAACCTGATCGCCGCCACGGCGATCGAACTTCGCGCGGCCGACGAACCCAGCCCGCGAGTCTGGAATTCCATCGAAATTGCGTTGCGGCAAGAGGGACTGATTCGCGAAGGACTGATTCGCGAAGGAACGACTCGCCCGGCGCGCGCCGGTCGTTCCCTTTTGCCTTCCTTCAGCAGCCGCTGGGCCTGGGCCCGCTGGGCGCTCCCGGTGGCCGCTGCGCTGCTGATCGCGGTAGGCGTTTATGTTCGCCAGCATTCCCTGGTCGTACAACTCACCCGGGACACCGCGCCGCCCGCAACCGTTTCCGGCGACGTCTCCGACGCCGCCGTCGCGGGCCTGAACGACGACGACCTGCTGCAGGAAGTGGCGCAACTGTCGCCCGCCGCGCAGGCACAGTACGCAGACAATCTCCGCCATGTCAACGCCTACATTCAGGATGCGAAAAGCGTGGTCGCCGCCGATCCGAACGACGAGGAGGCTCGCCGCTCGCTGATGGAGGCTTATCAGGAGAAGGCCATGCTGTTCGAGTTGGCCATGGACCGGTCGTTGCCATGACAGGTTTTTCATGATCGTTCTTTACCATGACCGTGGTTTTGCCATACAGTAGGGCAGTTCGCGAGCAGCCGAGGAATCTTATGAGCGGGCGCACAATCGAACTTGTTGTCGTCGGCGCGATGCTGGCCGGAACCCTGATCGCCCAAACCCAGATCGCCCAGACCCAGATCGCCCCGACCCAGGCCGCCGGCACCCACAAGGACTATCGCTTCAATGTCGGGCCCAAGGCGGGAGTCTCCGTCAACAATCCCTACGGCTCGATCTCAGTTAAACCGTCGACGGGCAACGTGGTCGTGATCAATGCCGTGCTGGCTTCCGATAAAGTCGAAGTCGACAACAATCTGGCCGGCAATCGCGTCGATATCCAATCCCATCTGCTGCCGGGCGCCGATGCGCAGTCCGGGCGCGTGGATTACGAAATCCTGGTTCCCGCCGATGCCAGCATCACGCTGCACTCCACCACCGGCTCGCTGCGCGCTGAGAAACTGCACGGGGATGTAACTCTGGAAGGCGCCGCGGCCAGCGTAGACGTCCGCGACATCAGCCGAGCCCATGTGCACGTGAAAACTCTGAACGGTCCGGTCACCATCACCAATGTGCAGGATGGCCACGTGGAAGTCGACTCCCTGAGCGGCGAAGTGACGCTTAACTCGGTCACCGGGCCACTGGTGCAGGTAATTTCGACCAGCGGCGGCATCCACTACATCGGCGACTTCGGCGATCGCGGCGAATACCGCCTGACCAGCCACAGCGGAGACATTGAAGCGACCGTGCCCGAGACCACCTCGGCCGACGTAAGCGCGCGCACGGTGCGCGGCGAAGTGCACGACGATGTTCCTCTTCTACCCAAGACGCACACCTGGTTCCCCATCACACAAGGCCGTACCTTCACTGGTACCATGGGCCAGACCACCATGTCATCGACCGTGGTGCTGCGCAGCTTCAGTGGTAAAATCCACCTCAGAAAACGCACCTCAAAATAAAATCGAATTCAGCTTCTAGCTCCTAGCTTCCGGCTGCTAGCCAAGACCGTGCGTGGCTAGGAGCTAGCAGCTAGAAGCTGACTTTTTTGAAGAAGGGTTCGGGCAAAACCGCGAAGCGACAGGCGCAGCCTCAGCGGCCGTCTGCGAAGCCCGCCAGGCGTCCGGTCAATGCCGTTTTTTTGGTCGGCTTCATGGGCGCCGGGAAAACCAGCGTGGGCCGCGCCCTGGGGCAGCGTTTGAATTGTATCTTTGAAGATCTCGACGACCGCATCGAGGCGCGCGAAGGTCGCACGGTCGCGGAGATTTTCCGGGATGCGGGAGAATCCGAGTTCCGCCGCGCCGAACATGCAGCCCTCGAACATGCGCTCGCGGAACTGCAAGGCGGAGTTGCGAAGATCACTGCGTTAGGCGGCGGCGCCTTCGTGCAGAAAGAAAATGCGGCCCTGCTGAAAGCGTCCGGCGTGCCCACGGTTTTTCTGGACGCTCCGGTCGAAGAATTGTGGCAGCGCTGTTCGAGGCAGGCCAGTGAAAGCGGAGCAGAGCGTCCATTGCTGCAGAGCCGGGAACAGTTTCGCAAGCTGTATGAAACGCGGCGTAGAAGCTACTCCAAGGCGGCGCTGCAGGTTCAAACCGGCGGCCGCCCGGTGGAAGAGGTCGCAGCCGAGATTGCCAGGACTCTGGGCCTGAAGAAAATCGCGTTACGCAGCGAACAAGGAGAAGTCGAGTGAAGTTCCAGATCGCAATGCGCCGTGCCCTGGCCGTGATTTTAGCTGCATCCCTGGCGGCCCTCGCCGGCGCGCACGCAGCGGACAAGCACGCAGCGGACAAGAAAGACAAGCCCAAGCCCGAGGCTAAGCAGACCGTCGACTCCGGCTCATTCGGCATCTTCATCAAGGGCCAGCGGGTTGCCACCGAAACCTTCAGCATTGTGCAATTCAACGGCGCCAGCACGATCACTTCGCAGCTCAAGGGAATGCGAGGCGACGCCGACAGCCAGAAATCGACCCTCGAACTCAGCCCAGGCGGCGATTTGCTGCGCTACGAATGGAGCCAGGCCTCCGGCGGGTTCCTAAGCGTATTTCCCGACAACGACTTTCTGAAGGAGAAGATCACGCCCTCCGCCGGAGCCAAAGCGGCCGAGCAGGCCTTCCTCTTGCCCAGCACCTCGCCCATTCTCGACAATAATTTTTTCATCCACCGGGAAGTGCTGGCCTGGAAGTATCTGAACGGGGTTTGCCAGGCAGCGGGCAGCGACACGAAATGCCGCCAGGAGCCGGCGGACTTTGGCGTGCTCGTGCCCCAGGACCGTTTTTCCATGAGCGTCCGGATGGAACTCGGGGGAAAAGAGAAAATCACGATCCGTGGCGTGGAGCGCGAACTAATGCGCCTGAACCTGAACGGGGAAGACCTGCAGTGGAACCTTTGGGTGGACGATCACGATCATTTCAAACTCATACGCGTGGCGATTCCTGCCGATGACACCGTAGTAGACCGGGACTAGAGCTGCGCCTGCCCGGCGGCAGAATCGAGATTCGCCCTGGAAAACTTATTGCTGCTGACTGACTCACGTACGGCGCGGGCCCTGGTGACGGTGCTGCTGTTCGCGCTGGCGCTGGGATTTCTCTACGTGGCGCGGGCCACGCTGATTGCCTTCCTCTTCGCCATCTTTTTCGCCTACCTGATGAGCCCGCTGGTGAATCACCTGGAGAAGGTGCTCAAAGGCCGGGACCGCGCCATCGCCGTGATCTACTTTCTGCTGCTGGTGCTGGTGGTGGTGTTCTTCGTGGCCGTCGGTCCGAAGGTGACGCGGGAGGGCGCCAAGCTGGGGCAGTCTCTGCCCACGCTTCTGACCCAGCTCAGTTCCGGTCAGATTGCGAGGCAACTCGGCGCAGAACACGGCTGGAACAAGAAGTCTACCGACCTGGTGCAGTCATTCCTGGTCAGCCACAGCGACGACATCGCCCAACTGGCGCAGCGCATCGGCCTGCGCGTAGCCGACGTCGCCAAGCAGGCCTGGCTGTTTTTTGTGGTCCCGGTGTTGTCCATCTTCTTTCTGAAAGATGGCCGCGCCTTCAGCGACGTCCTGCTTTCGACCATCCAGTCGCGGCCGCAGCGGGAGTTTCTGGAAAACGTGCTCAACGATCTCAACCAGATGCTGGCTCATTTCATCCGCGCCCAACTGACTCTGGCCGCGCTGACGCTGGTCATGTACTCGGCGGTTCTGGGCATCATGGGAATGGACTACTGGCTGGTGCTCGGCACCATCGGCGGAGTGCTGGAATTCGTTCCCGTGGTCGGCCCGCTGGCCGGCGCACTTATCATCGTGAGCGTGGCCCTGCTGATGAGTTACCCGCACTGGCTGATTCTGATCATCTTTCTCGGAATCTGGCGCATGGTTCAGGACTACATTTCTTCGCCGCGCATCATGGGCGAGAGCATGGAACTGCATCCCCTGGCGGCGATCTTCGGCGTGATGGCCGGAGGCGAAGTCGCCGGCATCCTCGGCATCTATCTTTCCATTCCAGTGATGGCCAGCCTGCGCATCGTTTTCCGCCGCTGGCGCCTTTATGCGGAGAAGAAAAAGTTCGGCCCGCTCACCGAACTGCCGCTGCGCAGTCACGAGGCCCACCGCACGTAGGAATGCGAATCGAAATGACCGCCTGCTGAATCTAAGAACGCAATCGATTCATGCGTGGCGAGGGCCCTATGGCTACCCTGGAAACTTCCTTCCTGCAAGCCCAACTGGACGCGCGTAAACAGCGCCTGGCAGAGGCCATCGCGCTGGCGCCGCAAAACGCCGCTCTGGCCAGCCTGCTGCGCGAGGTGGATTCGGCCTTGGAGCGCATGGCCAAGGGCACCTATGGCCTGTGCGCAGAGTGCCACGATTCGGTCGAACAGGACCGCTTGCTGGCCGATCCTCTGGTGCGCTACTGCCTCGATCATTTGACCGAACTGCAACGTGCCGCACTGCAGCGCGATCTTGATCTGGCTGGCGAAGTGCAGCGCAAGCTGTTGCCGCAAGCCGGACTATCCGCCGGCGGCTGGGACACGAGCTATCATTACGCGCCCGCCGGCCCGGTCAGCGGCGACTACTGCGACTTGATTCCGGCGGAAGGACAGCTCTTCTTCGCGCTCGGCGACGTATCCGGCAAAGGCGTGGCCGCGTCGATGCTGATGACGCACCTCCATGCCTTGTTCCGCAGCCTGACCGGAATGGCGCTGCCTTTAGGCCAGATTGTCACCCGAGCCAATTGCGTCTTCTGTGAAAGCGCGCTGGCCGGCCAATACGCCACGCTGGTATGCGGGCTGGCGAAGGCCACCGGCGAAGTCGAGATCCACAACGCCGGCCACTTGCCTGCAATCGTGGTGGGGCGCGGCGGCGTGCTGCGCGTCGAATCCACCGGCCTGCCACTGGGCATGTTCCATGACGGGGAGTTTTCTGCCACGCGATTGCAGTTGGAACCTGGAGATGCGTTGTTTCTTTTTACCGACGGACTCTCAGAGGCCAGCAGCGCTAATGCCGAAGAAGAAGAATACGGCGTGGACCGGGTTACGCGCCTGGTGCGCCAGCATGCCGCGCAGCCGCCGGCAGCGCTGATCGCGTCCTGCCTCCACGACCTGCGCGGCTTCGTGGGAAACGGCCCGCCACACGACGATTTGACGTTGCTGGCCCTCCGCCGCCAGGCCTGAGGCGCCGTACTCGCCTGCTGCTCCGCTCCAGCGCCAGTCACTTTATCTAAGGCGGGTGCCCCATTTCTCGCGCGCTCTTGGCGCGAGAAGTGGGACTGGGTCGAGGCCACCTCGTCTATTGCCCCGCGCTAACTCCCGCGACCTTCTCCACCGAAACCCTGCGCAGAAACTCGGCCGCGGCCTCGGGCAGCACCGTGTTGATGAACATCCCCGACCCCAGTTCAAACCCGGCCACCCGCGTCAGCCGCGGGATTACGCTGACATACCAGTGAAAGTGCCGCGCCCCCGCATATTCCGCCGGACCGCTGCGTACCGTGAAATTCAAGTCAGGATTCTCCAGCCCGACATAAATCTTGGCCAGCAGAGTCCGCAGTACGCGCGCCAGATCGGCAACTTCCATTTCCGAGATGTCCCCGAAGCTGGCCATGTGGCGCAGCGGGAAGATATGCGTGGCAAACGGCGTGGGCGAGGCAAACACTTCCATGGCCACAAAGCGCTCGCTCTTGATCACAATGCGCGTCTGGTCTTCGATCTCGCGCTCCACCATATGGCAGAACATGCATTCCCCGGCATCGTCGTAATGGCGCAAAGCTTCGAACAAACGGTGCCGCACCTGGCTGGGGATGACCGGCGTCGCAATCAGCTGCGAGTGCGGATGCTGCAGGCTGGCCCCGGCATCGGCCCCGTGATTCTTGAAAATCGTAATGTGATTCACCCGGTGGTCCAGGCTCAGCGTGTTGTAGCGCTTTTTATACGCCCTCAGGATGCTGGCCACATGTTCGTCCGGCAACGTGGCCATGCAGCAGGAGTGGTCGGGACCGTCGATGATGACCTCGTGAAAACCGAAGCCATCAATGCGCCGCCGCAGATGCTGCAGGCTGCGCGTGGGCTGCGCATCGCTCGACAGCGCCGCAAACTTGTTGGGGATCACGCGTACCGCCCAAGGCTCGCCGTTCGACGGCGACCGCAGCACCTCCGGCGGCGTCTTGCTTTCGTTGCCGGGACAAAATGGACAGCTTTCGACGAACGACGGCACCGGCTGCACCACTCGATGCGTGGCCAACTCCTCGGGCCGCTTGGCCCGTTCGGTGGCGATGATGACCCATTCCTTGGTGAAGAAGTTCTGCCGTAGCTCGGGCATTTGAATCCCTCCAGCTTCTCCTATCGGCTGATCGAAGGTTTTCTGGAGTGACTCGATCTCGCGGAATGCAGACTGAAGTAGTCCTCCTTTCGCTACTTGCAGACCCTCGCCCGCATTGAAAAAATGTGTCGTCACTCCGGCCTCCGCCCGATTGCGAGGGGCAGAGGAATCTGCTTTCCCCCAACTGTTATAGAATTCCAAGTATTCCTGATTGAGAGAATATGAACCGCAAAATTCCTATCGGCATTCTCGGCGCTACCGGCGTTGTCGGACAAAGATTCATCCAGATGCTGGAGCACCATCCCTGGTTTGAAGTGGCCTGGCTGGCCGCCTCCGACCGCTCTGAAGGCAAGGTCTACTCCGAGGCGGCGCGCTGGCGGCTTAAGACGCCGATTCCGTCCGCCGTCGCGAAGATGAAGGTTTCGCCGGCCACTCCTGAAGGCGCGCCCAAGATTATTTTTGCCGCCCTCGACTCGGCCATCGCCGCCGAGATGGAGCCGCGTTTCGCCGACGCCGGCTGCGCCGTGGTCTCGAACTCGAGCGCGCTGCGCATGCAGCAAGACGTGCCTCTCGTCATTCCTGAGGTCAACGCTGGACACATCAAGCTCATCGACGTTCAGGCCTGGCGCAAGAAATCCGGCGGCTACGTCGTGACCAATCCCAACTGCTCCGCCATCGGCCTGGTGCTGGCGCTGGCGCCGCTGCACCAGCAGTTTGGTCTGGAGACCGTCATGGCCGTCACCATGCAGGCCGTCAGCGGCGCGGGATATCCCGGCGTGGCCTCGCTCGACATCCTCGGCAACGTGATCCCCTTCATTAAGAATGAAGAAGAAAAAATGGAGGAGGAAACCAAAAAACTTCTCGGCCAGCTCAACGGTTCGAAAATCATTCCCGGCGACTTCGCCATGAGCGCGCAATGCAACCGCGTCGCCGTGGAAGACGGACACACGGAATCGATTTCCATCCGCCTGAGGAAGAAAGCCAAGCCCCAGGAAATCATTGCCGCCTGGAATAGCTACCGCGCCGAGCCTCAGGAATTGAAACTGCCCAGCGCTCCCGAACGCCCGGTCGTTTATCTCGAAGCCGCCGACCGTCCGCAGCCGCGCTTCGACGTCGACCTGGGCGCGGGCATGACCACCGCCGTCGGACGCCTGCGTCCCTGCGGCGTGCTCGACTGGAAATTTACCGTGCTCTCGCACAACACCATCCGCGGAGCC
>Ga0209415_10021296_pt1 | contig 9998 bp, 7 predicted proteins | sample PeaSoiSIISIP2007_FD_187696 | JGI IMG/M metagenome (GOLD analysis project Ga0209415, IMG submission 187696) | Peat soil microbial communities from Weissenstadt, Germany - SII-SIP-2007 (SPAdes) (version 2) | ecosystem: Environmental > Terrestrial > Soil > Wetlands > Peat | place: Germany... | reverse complement strand
CTCTGCGATCGTCGCCAGCATGCCGAGGCTCATCAGGATGTCGCCCTCGGAATCGAACAGCACGGTCTTGCGCTCCGGGCGGGCGAGCGCGAGCCCCAGGGCAAACCCGGCATGGCCGCCCATCGCCGGGTCGCCGAGCGGCACGTCGAGTTCGGGCCGCGTGCTCTCATCGACCCAATAGCGCCCGCCCCGCCCCGGCACCACGATCGCATCGCCGCGATGGGGACGAAAGGCTTCCAGTGCTTCGGCGATGCGCATCATGACAAGCTGTCCCTACCGGTTGAAGCCGTGATATTCGTCGCCGACCAGGACGACGACCGGTCGCTTGGTGCGTTCGGCCTCTTCGAACGCCGTGGTGATGCGTGGCGCGTCGGCATCGTTTTCGACGAGATAATAGGTGAGCCCGAAGGCCATCAGAAACCGCTCGGTATAGGTCGCGGCGGTGTCGGTGGTGACGCCGTGGCGGGTCCAGCCGCGATAGCCGACCATCATCACCACCGGCACGTTGAGCCCCAAAAGCCAGCCGCGGATCGAATCGCCCGATTCCATCATGCCGGTGTTCTGTATGAGGATCAGCGGCTTCTTGCCGGCGGCGTAGAGCCCGGCGGCGATCGAGCAGGCATGCCCCTCGCGGCTGACCCCGACGAGGCGCAGCGAAGGCTCGGCCTTCATCAGCAAAAACAGCCAGTTAGTTTCGCTGTCTGGTAACCACACGATGTCGGTGACACCGTTCTGTTTCATCTGCGCCAATACGGTTTCTGGACTCAGAGAAACCGCGGATATCTCGGCCATTGGGTGTCTCCACGATCAGGGAGGAGCTTCGACCGTTTCAGAAATTCAGCGGAATTTGTCAGGTCAGAAGGGGGCCGGTTTGCTCGGACGCTCGCCATCCATCATGCCCCGGAATGCGACCAGGCAGCAACCCACCCTCACGGTATCAGCCGCACGCCTTGGCGGCGAGCGCCCGGCCGAGCGTCATTGGCGCGCGGACTCGCCCTCGCTTCGGCTCATACTGGCCGCCGTTCGGTTATAGGGTGCTGGCCTATGGTGAGGCTCCGCCAGGCCACGAGGATGGCTTTGAGCTGCGCGTGGTGGTTCTCGTGTGATGCGGGCATGACCTCTCCGCTTGGGGGCGCGTAGCCTCGCTCGAAGCCTCAGTTGTTCGGGGACGAGCATTGAATGAGCACCGAAATCGCACTTAACAGATTGCGCGCATTAGCGGCGAGGGCGGTCGTCGGAAGGTTGATCCCATAGGCCGAGAGGAGGGCCTCGATGTTCTCCCTGGGGAGCGCCACCCCCAGTTCCGCGTGTTCCTCGTCTCGCCCGATAATCATGCCGACGAGCGAGCCGTCGCTGGCGAGTACGGCGCCGCCGCTGTTTCCGGCCTGCAGCTTGGCGCGAATGACCATGATCCGGTTGCCCGGCTCGGCCGTGCTGTCGCCGACAAACGAGCCCTCGATCAGAACCGGCTGCAGCGGCTTGGTCGCAATGACACCGTAGCCCAGCGTAAAGACGTCCTCGCCTGATCGAGGCCCCGCGCGCGCGACGACGGCGGAGTATCCGGTAGGCCCGCCCTCCGCCCACAGCAGGGCGAGATCCAACCGTTGATCAAAAGCAACGATGTAGCTCGGCCGCTCGGTGCCGTCCGATTGCCAAGCGGACACGTGCTCGCAGCCGGCAACGACATGCGCGCTGGTGACGACAAACCCGTCGCGCGAGACGAAAAACCCTGTCCCGCTCTTGACCCGGCCCACCGCCACTTCCCGGCTCGCCGCGGACGAGCCGGTCAGCGCCAGCCCGGCAGCGATCCAGACGAGCCACAGCAGCGCGACACCGAGGATGCAATACACACCCCCGGCGGTGTCGGAGAGGCGCCGCGGCGGCCGGCTCAAGGGGTTCGGGTCAAGCGCTGATCAAGCAGCGTCGCGCCACTGCCCGTCCGGCCCCTTGCACCGGCGAGAGGTCGCCGAGCTGTTGGTATTGCCATCGAGGTCGGTGTCGATCTTGGTGAAGGTGTCGCAAATCTGACGCGAGGCCGGATCGCTGAAGCTGTTGAGCCGCTTCACCGTGATGCGGTGACGATGGCCGTTGGACGGCGTCTTGTAATCGGTCGAAACCGGCACATAGGCGGAAGCCGGCAGCGTCAGCGCACCGGCTTGGCGCGCTGCCTGCTGCGCGATCTGCGCCTCGATCGCCGCCTGCTGCGCGGCGGCCTGCTGATAGGCGATTTGGGTGGCCATCTGCTGGCATTGCGCGTCCGCCTGAGCGCCGCTCAAGCCGCCGAACAGAGAGCCCGCGGCGCCACCGATCAGGGCACCTCGACCGCCGCCGGCCAGCCCGCCGATCAGCGCGCCGCTGAAACCGCCGGCGACCGCCCCGGCAGCGGCATTGTTCTGCATGCAATAGTCCGGGAGCTGTGCGTAGACGGGCTGCGCATACTGTTGCGCCGGGGCATACTGTTGCGCCGGGGCATACTGTTGCGCCGGGGCGTACTGCTGGGCCGGGGCGTACTGCTGGGCCGGAGCGTACTGCTGGGCCGGAGCGTACTGTTGCGCCGGAGCGTATTGTGGCTGGGCGGGATACTGCGATTGGTAGGGATAGGGTGTCTGGTAGGGAGACTGCTGGGCCAAGACACGCTCGCCGAGCGCCCCACCTAAAGCCAGCGCGATAACCGAGCACACAACCGCCTTGGTAACCATCGCCTTATTCTCCCTCTCCGCGTTAGTAACGGGCCGTTTGTTTCACCAATGGTAAACGCTGGATTGGAACTAATGTGCGATTTTTTCGATGTCGATGCTCTGTTTCGGGCGCTGACCTAGCGGCGTTGCGTCACGAGTGAACGGTATTCGGGCGGCGCATTGGGCGCCAATTGCACCAGACGGTCCATGAGCGCCAGTCGCGCGATGTCCTGTCCGTCGGAATAGCACCGATAGGTGTCGCCCGATTTCCGATAGCAGACGAGATGATTGCGCGAGGGTTTCAGATAGCGCACCAGCGCCGCAGCGTGCTGCGCCTCCGTCGACCCGTTAGCGCGATCGACGATCCCATAGAGCTTAATCCACCGAGTTTTGTCCAACTCTATCTCGTTGAGGCCCTTGGCGCCGGTCACCCGTCCTTCGATGTCGGGCTTTCCCTCCGGTTGCGGCGCTGCGGCCGGAGCTTGCGGACCCAAGGCCGGCGCCGGTGACGGGGGCGATTGCGGCTCCGCCGACGCGACTTGGACGCCAGATGCCGTGCCATTGGGCGTCGCCAAGGTCTCGGCGGTCGCCGGCGCGTCGGGAACGGTAGTCGCCGGGTGCGGCTGACTGGATACCGCTTCGGTCGGCGCGCTCGGCGGTGGCCCCGCGCTAACGGGTAGCGTCGGCGGTTGGGGAAGCTCGGCCTTCACCGGCGCGTCGGGAACCGCCTTTGCCGGCTCGGCGGCGCGCGAGGCCGTCTCGCTCGGCTCTGCTGGGGGTGGCGACGCGGTGCTAAGCGGTAGCGTCACACCCGGGGAAGGCTCGGGCTTAACCTCGTCGGCGGGCATGGGCTCAGCGGGCTGCAACAATTGAGGCTCGGCTGCGGCCGCGGCGTTGGGCTCCGGTGGAGAAGCTGCCGGCGGGTGCGGATCTGCTATTTGCGTGTCGCGGGGTTCCGGTGGAGAGATCGTCGGCACCGGGCTTGGCGGAGGTGCGGGGGTAGTGTCTGCCAAGGCGACTTTTTGGGGCGCCAGCGAGGAATGGGTCGCGACCACCCCGTTGGGGACAAGCAGATAATATCCGGCGCCGAGCAACAGCGGCACGGCAAGTGCGCCCGCACCGATGAGCCAGGGGCGTCGAGCCGCTCGCTCGTTGAGCGGGGCCGCAGACGGCCAGCTGCTTGTCGTTGCAGAGGGCGCGACCGATTGCCGAGGTGGGCGACTCGACCACGGCTCCGCGCTCGCCGGTTCGGAGCCTGGCAGGCTCGACGGCAATTCCCACTCGTCGTGCCCTCGCCCATTCGGCGGGTGCGACGGCATCGTGGGCTCCACGGCCGCCGGGCGCGCCGCGGTCATGATCCGGGTTGCCTCGAGATCTTCCGACCCGAAGGCCCGCGCGTACAGCTGCTGGAGAATATCGATGCTCTCGCCGCGTAGGGCCATCGCGCCGACCGCCCGGCCAAACTCCTCGACCGAGGCGAACCGGTCCTCCGGCCGTTTGGCGAGGGCGCGCATCAATACCGCCTCGGTGGCCGCGTCCAGATCCGGCACGCGCCCGGCCAGCGGTGGCGGCGGCGCCTGCAGCTGCGCGGTCATCAGCGCGTATTCGTTGTCCGACATGAACGGCGCCGCGCCGGCGAGCATACGGTAAAACACGATTGCCAGACTGTAGAGGTCGCTGCGCTCGTCCGCCTCCTCGCCCCGGATCTGCTCGGGCGAGGCATAAACAAACGTGCCGCAGAATTCGCCGACCCGCGTCAGGTGCTGCGACCCGCGCACCCGGGCAATCCCGAAATCCATGATCTTGACCACACCGTCATCGGTCAGCATCAGGTTTGCCGGCTTGATATCGCGATGAATGACGCCCCGGCGGTGCGCGTACCTCATGCCGGCAACCGTCTGGGCAAGCACGGCGAGGCTGTCGCGCAACGTGAGCCGCTGCACCCGATTGAGCAGAGCTTCGAGCGTGTTGCCGTGCACGAGCTCCATCACCATGAAGGCGTCATCGCCTTCGGCGTGCAGCGCGTAGAGCGTGGTGATGTTCGAATGGTTGAGGTTGCCCAGACTCTTGGCTTCGATATGGAAACGATCGACAAAATTGCTGTCTCGGCTCAGTTCCGGGCGCAGCATCTTGATGGCGACCGGGCGCCCGAGGACCTTGTCTTGCGCCGCATAGACTTGACCGATCCCGCCTTCGCCGAGGAGGCCCTCCAGCTCGTAGGTGCCGATGGTGCGCGGGGTGATCACGCGCACCCCCCGCAAGGTTTGTTGATTACTTTTTTCTGATGCGCGAGCGCGGGCGAAAACCCTGCCCAAAAGCGAGCGGTCGCCTTCGCCTGAGGATCGCCGTCACCGCGACAAACCATACGCATGCTCAGCCTTGCGCCTCCCGAACGGCTCGCCTGAAGCGAGCCCGGACAACGCCGCTCGGACGACGATATCATGTCGGAAATGTGCGTGAAATCCTTACGCTGCAAAGATATCGATCGCTGCGGGACGCCGTCCACCCCCAAAACGACCAGCATCGCGCGGCTTAGCCGACCCAGCTGCGCAGCGGGCCGCAATCCAGGTGGGTGAAGTGCTTCAGCGGGTACATTCCCACGCCGCCATAAATGAAGGTCTTGAAGTCCTTGGCGACTTCTTCATTGTCGACGTTTGGGAGGTGAATATCCAGAGCGTTTGCTCGCAAATGCTGCGAGTTAAGCGCGGCCCCTTCGAGCTTGGAGTTGGTCTCAGGCGTGCGAAAGCCGCTTAGAATGCTGATCTCATCCTTGCAGTATTTCCAATGAAGAACGAATAAAAAATCCATCAAATACGGATTCAGCCATTGCCAGGCGTTTTCACGGAAATCACGACATGTCCAAGAGAATTTTTGGATTGATGGCGCAATATACTTCCCATCTTCCATATATATCTGGTTGAATCGTTCGTTGGTATGAACAAAGACGATCTTCACCCAGCGCCGCGAGGGAAAGCTGTGATTTGCGACCCAATCCAGCGGTGGCCACGAGCAGGTGGCGGCGTCCGTTTCGGCCCACACCGGCAAGTGCGGCAGACCGGCGGCAACGAGCGCACCCAGCAGTAGCTGGCGCCGATCGATCATGGAGCGCATGGGCGTCGAGCCTGATCCGATCCAGAGGATCGATCAAACATACTGTCGCGGAGGACCGCTTTCAATCGTCGCTGATCAGTTGGATCCCGCGGCGCGCGGCGGCGGCAGCGGGGGTGCGCGTGGCGCCGGCGCACCCCCGAGCGCGGGAAACTGTTCGGTACACGGCAATGTCGGGAATGGCCAGCCGGGACAACCGCCGGTCTTCGCCGCATTCGCCGGGGCCGCACCGGTGGCGCGTGGCGGCGGAATGGACGGCGCTCCGGCGCTGCCGGGTGGCGCCACGGCGACCGCGGGTTCGGCTGGTTTGGCGGAGTGAGCCGCCTCCCAGGCCTTTGCGCGCTTCTGCGCTTCCGCCTGTTGATTGCGGTCGAGCACTTTCTCCAGCTGCGACTTCAGCTCTGTTTCCAGGCCCTTCCCGGACGCCAACAGGATCCATTTGTAGGCCTCGACCCGATCGGCCGGGAAATCGTCGCCGCCGACCGCCCAGATCCATGCGAGCCGGTATTCCGCGCCGATATGGCCCTCTTCGGCGGCCTTCTCGTACCAGTGATCAGCTTGCTTGTAGTCCTGCTTCAGATCGCCGCGCTCGTTGAGCATGCCGAGCTGGAATTCCGCTTCAGGCTCGCCGCGCTCGGCTGCGTTTGTCCATTCCGCCATCGCCTGGACAAAGTCGCCTCTTTCAAAGGCCGTGCGTCCCGCGGCCGTATCGGCCGACGCCACCGGCAGCGCGGATTGCAAGATCGCGCAGCAGACGAAGCCGGCTACGGCAAACCGCGACGCGCACAGCGCACAGCGCCTCATCCGGAAGGGCATGCAGCTTCTCGGTTGATCCATGGCGGCGCCTCGTGCAGATCGAAAAACAGCAAGGCTGCAGCGCTCTGGCCCTGGGGAATCCTGGCAAGCGCTTCCCGCAGGTTTTCAATGTAAGGTTGTGCGGCTTCGACCTCCGGGCGCAGCGCGGGGAACAGCGGTTTGCTGCCAACGGCAGTGGCAACCATGGTTATCAGTTGCTGCCCGACATTCCCGCAGATCGTCCAGATGCCCGACTTGAACAACACAAAATGGTTGCGCAATGGCCGCAAATTAAATTTGTCGTGATCGTTCGGAAACAGATGAAGAACCTGGCCGCCGCTGTCAAAGTAGTCGACATAAATAAAGCTGTCGAAGCCGGGCGCGTGCATATCGAGCGCGGGTTTTCCGCCGATATAGGTTGCGCTCGCCGCCGGGTCAAAGGCCAGGCTCGAGGCATCACGGCCGGCGCTGCGCGTGAGCGGATCGAGTAGGCCCGCGACATCGCAATTCGGCCGCTGCATCAGGGAGACCGCGAAATCGAGCGATGCGATGCCCGGGATCGCGGCGATGGCGCCACGCAGACGCGTGAGATCTTCGAGGGTCGAAACATGACCCGACACCCGCGCCGAGCGATCGGGAGCCAGCGAGGAGCTCACCGCGGCGCAGACATAGCCCTCGGTCGCTGCCGCCAACCGCGCGCGCAGTTCGCCCTCCGACGGCGTTGCCAGCGGGTTGGTCCGCAGCAGCGCCAGGAGCGCGAGAGCGGCGACCAGGATCGCCGTTGCGCCGGCACCGGCGGCGATCAGCCACCCGCCGCGTCGCCACGGCAAACCGCGGCCCGGTGCCGTTGCCCGAGCCTCGGCCCCGGCGGGCTTGGCGCCGTCGACGAGGGCCCGGGCGGAGGCCGGTCGGTCTTCGGGCCGCGGTTCGAGCATCGGCGCGATGACGGGGCGAAGCGCGGCGGGCAGGGCCGCCAGATCGGGGATTTTCTGCCGGGCGGCGATCGAAGCGCCGGGGGTCGTCCCCATGTCGAGCGTCCGGCCGAAGCCGAGCGCGGCCGCCGCGAGCACGAGACCGAGACTGTAAATATCCGAGCGCGAGTCGACGCGGCCGCTGAAGAGGCCGAGCTGCTCGGGCGAAGCGTAGAGATGCCGAGCCGCCAGATTGGCGCCGACCAGCGTTGAATCGCGCGCACCTGCCGAGGTGGCAAGGCCAAAGTCGATCAGCTTGGCGCGGCCGACTTCGCCGTCCGGCACGATGATGTTGTCCGGGCAAATGTCGCGATGGATGATCCCATGCTGGTGCACCGCCGCGAGGCCGTCGGCGAGGCGATCGCGCAGTGCCAGCACTTCGTCCGGCTCCAGCCGCCGCGCGGCGAGGATCATCGTCAAAGACGGGCCGACGACGAACTCCGTCACTAGGTAGCGCAACCCTTGATCGTCGCGAAACAGGCCCTCGTAATTGACGATCGCGCCGTGGCGCACCTGCGCGAGTTTGCGCGCCTCTTCGACCAGGAGCTGGACGGCCTTCGGATCGTTGGCGAGGCTCGGCGGGATCAGCTTGACGGCGTGCTCGGTGCCGAGTTCGACGTGCTTGGCCCGGTAGACTTCGCCCAGCGCACTGCGCCCGAGCAGCGCCTCGATGCGATAGGTGTGGCCGAGCACGATACCCACCCGCAATGCCGCCGCGCCAGAAGCTGCGGCGCCGGCGCCGGGTTGCGATTGCGTGACCGGCCGCTCAGCGCCGGGGCGCGTCCCCACGACCGTGCGTTCATCTGCGCCCATTGGGCGACCAGCGGGGCGTACCCGATAGGCCCTCACCGGCCGGGCGATGTTCTTCAGCGTCTGCAAGCCCATATCGTCGAAGGCGAGAGCGAGCTTGCCGGCGGCGTCCTCCTGAACGCGACTCGAGACGCAGATGCCGCCGGGCTCGGCAATGCCCTCCAGACGCGCCGCGATATTGACGCCGTCGCCAAAGATGTCGCCATCCGTTTCAAAGACCACATCGCCCTGGTGGATACCGATGCGAAAGACGATGCGGCGCTCGGGCGGTAGAGAGGCATAGGCGTCGGCCATCGCGCGCTGGAACTCGTCGGCGCACCGTAATGCGTCGATGACGCTCTGGAATTCCACCAGCAGGCCGTCACCCATCGTCTTGACGATGCGGCCGTGGTGCTCCTCGATTTTCGGGTCGATCATCCTGCGGCGAAGGGATTTGAGACGCACCAGCGTCCCCTCTTCATCCGCCCCCATCATGCGCGAATATCCGACAACATCGGCCGCCATGATTGCGGCCAGGCGCCGGACGGCGTTCATTGCCGCGGCAGTCCGCCGAGCCGCCGCCACGCCGGAGGGCGTTCGGCGATGATGCGCTCGATGAACCCGCGCAACCGGTCCTGTTCGCTCGCCGTCTGCGTGGCGCCAAGCTCGCCCGCCCAGGCGGCGGGGTCCGGCGGAGAACCGCTCTGCAAGCGATCGGCGATAAACAGATCGAGCATCGTGCAAGGCACCGGCGATCCCGTCCCGGATGCGGCAAGCGCCATCCCGGTGTCGAGGTTGTCCGGGCGGACAAGCCGTTTTGCCGCGGCTCGGTTCAGCCGTCGCACGGAATCGTCGGGCTCGGTTGCGGGGCCAATCACCGGCAACGCCTGATGGCTCCCAACCAGCATGCCGACCACTTCGCCGGGGTTGTCGCGGCGCGGCAGGTCCGGCAGCCCGAGCAGCGCGCCGACGCGCTGGGGCGCATCAGCCAGGGCGGCGACGATCGGTCCAAAAAATTTGCGCTCGATGTTCGCCTGACCGGCCGGCACCTCGAATTCCCAGGCGAATTGGTCCTCCTGCGCCAGCAACGCCAGCGTTACTTCGCCAAGAGAGGCGTCGCGCTCGGCGTCGGTGAGCCGGCGCGCGCCGCGCACGAACACGTCCTGGCGCAGGCAGCGAGTGAGGAACATGTCCTTGACCAGTTCGCGCATGACCGGGTCGTCGAAACCGGAAAGGACACCGCGCGCCTCTTCGCTGAGCATCAGCGGGGTAAAGTTTTCGAGGAGCTGGGCGGAGGCGACCCAATCGAGCTTAGCGCCTGCCAGCGCCCGGACGACATCGGCGTGAAAGCATGGCCGCCAGGCCGCATTCATGTATTCGTGCGCCAGATAGGCGGGCTGCGCGGCCCGGGCGTACTCGCTCAGCGACTGCACGAGAGCGCCCTCACGCAGGTGATGGGCGCCGGCGTCGATCATTGTGCGCACGAGCTCCCAGCCGGCGGCAACCTGCCGGTCGCTGTGGCCGCCAGCCCGAGCCCCGGATTCGAGCAAGACGCGTTGCATTCCGAGCGCGCCCTGCCAGGCCGGCAGCGCGTTGTAGCTGACGTACGCAATGCCGCCCGGCCGGAGCTTTTCGGACAGCAGGTGGACGATGCCGG
>Ga0209415_10021295_pt1 | contig 9998 bp, 9 predicted proteins | sample PeaSoiSIISIP2007_FD_187696 | JGI IMG/M metagenome (GOLD analysis project Ga0209415, IMG submission 187696) | Peat soil microbial communities from Weissenstadt, Germany - SII-SIP-2007 (SPAdes) (version 2) | ecosystem: Environmental > Terrestrial > Soil > Wetlands > Peat | place: Germany... | reverse complement strand
GCGGCTATGATTCGGCGGGGATCGCGGTGGCCGGCGACGGCAACGGGCTGCAGTTGCGGCGCGCCGAAGGCAAGCTGCGCAACCTGGAAGAAGCCATCCGCCTGAAGCCGCTCGACGGCACCTATGGCATTGGGCACACGCGCTGGGCCACGCACGGGCGTCCGACGGAAGAGAATGCGCATCCGCATCGCGACTGCACGGGCAAGATCGTGGTGGTGCACAACGGAATTGTGGAGAACTATCTCAGCCTGAAGAAGAAGCTGACCGAAGAAGGGCACAAGTTCACCACCGAAACGGATACGGAAATCATCGCGCATCTGGTGGAGAAATATTCCGCGCCCCTGGAAAGCGGGCGCCGGCCTTTGCTGGAAGATGCAGTGCGGCAGACGGTGAAGCAGCTTACCGGAGTGTTTGCGCTGGCGGTGATTTCGAGCGACGAACCGAACAAGATTGTGGCGGCGCGCAATGGACCGCCGGCGGTGATCGGGCTGGGCAACGACGAATATTTTGTGGCGTCGGACGTGCCCGCCATCCTGCATCACACGCGCGACATTTTCTTTCTTGCCGACGGCGATATGGCGGTAGTCACGCCCGACGGAGTGCATCTGTCTGATTTTGACGGCAGGCCGGTGCGGCGGCAGATCCAGCATGTGACGTGGGACCCGATCCTGGCGGAAAAGGGCGGCTTCAAGCACTTCATGCTGAAGGAAATTTATGAGCAGCCGCGCGCAGTTCGCGACACCGCTCTGGGCCGCGTCTCGCAGGATACGGGACACATTTTTCTGGAGGAGATGGAAATCAGCGAGGCCGAGTTCCGAGCCGCGGAAAAGATCAACATCATCGCCTGCGGAACCAGTTGGCACGCCGGGCAGGCGGGAAAGTTCATGATCGAGACGCTGGCGCGGGTGCCGGTGGAGGTGGACTATGCCAGCGAGTGGAGATACCGCAATCCCATTGTGGACGCGAACACGATCACGCTGGTGATTTCGCAATCGGGCGAGACGGCGGATACGATCGCGGCGCAGCGCGAAGCCAAGACTCGAGGATCGAAGACGCTGGCCATCTGCAACGTGGTCGGATCGATGATTACGCGGGAAGCCGCGGGCACAATTTATACGCATGCCGGGCCGGAAATTGGCGTGGCTTCGACCAAGGCGTTTACCGGACAGCTCACCGCGCTGTATGTGTTCGCCATGTATCTGGCACAGGTGCGCGGTGTGATGACGGCCGAGCAGGCGCAGGCGGCGATGCTGGAGTTGACGCGTATTCCGGGAAAACTGGAAACGGTACTGGCGCAGGACGCGGCTTGCGATGAGTTGGCGAAGCGCTACCAGAAGGTGCACGACTTCCTGTTTCTGGGGCGGGGAATTCATTATCCGATTGCGCTCGAAGGCGCGCTCAAGCTGAAGGAAATTTCCTACATTCACGCCGAAGGATATCCCGCGGGCGAAATGAAGCATGGGCCCAACGCATTGATCGACGAGAACCTGCCGGTGGTGGTGATTGCGACGCGCGACGTGAACAACCCGGGATCGGTGCTGCGCTACGAGAAGACGATGTCGAATCTGAAGGAAGTGAAGGCGCGGTCAGGAGTGGTGATCGCGCTAGCGACCGAAGGGGACGAAGAGATTAAGGAAGCGGCGGATCACGTGCTATTCCTTCCGCACGCGCCGGAAGAGTTGTTGCCAATTCTGGAAATCGTCCCGCTGCAGTTGCTGGCGTATCACATCGCGGTGCGGCGCGGGTGTGACGTGGATCAGCCCAGGAATTTGGCGAAGTCGGTGACGGTGGAGTAGGGCGAAGCTTAGATCTCTGCAACTTCTACATCGGTATGCTTGAAGTCGTTGCCTTTGAACAGAAGAGGCTCGTCCATTTCTTTCGCCAGCGCATAAGCAAAACAGTCGCCAAAATTCAGTCCCGCCTTGTGGCGTCCCTTGCCGAAATCGCGATAGGCTTGCCGCGCAATCTCAGCTTGTCTTGCGGTGACGGGCTCGACCAGGACCTGCGCATCGCGAATCAGGTTGTCGAACCGGCGGGTCAGCAACGGGTTCCGGTCATTATCGGCGACGACAGCAGCTTCCACATAGGTAACCGTGGAAATACGGCGAATTGGCGCTTGCTGCAGAGCTTCTGCAATTGCGGCGGCATCGGACTCGTTCCGCAGGATCGCGATCAGCGCCGATGAATCGACGATCACTTGAGTAGTCCCTTAGGAAGTCCTTTTTTGTCATACAACAATTCCTCGATCGAGACATGCGGCTTTTTCCAGAGGGGGCCGCTCTCTCTAGCGATCTTCATCAGCTTTTCCGCCAAGCCCTTTTTGGATTTGCTCCGAACGCGCTCCAGGCGCTCCCGGATCGCCTCGCTCACTGCGACGGTCATGCTTTCGCCGGTGGCCCTGGCCAACTCCCGCGCCAACCGGTGAGCTTCCTCGTTTTTGATGTTCAAGCCCATGGATTCCACCTTGTCTACCGCATTGTTCTACCATTCTACCATAGACGGTGGCCTCTCACAAATTCAGCGCGTCCATGCGGGGGTTCTCGTAGACGTCGTCCTCTCCCGGATAGCGCAGCTCTTTTTCGAACTTCCCGCTTTCCTTGGCTAACGCCCAGATCAGGCTTTCCCCGGCGGGCAGGATTTTCGGCTGGCGGTCATAGATTTCATCTTGGTAAGCGTTTTCGGCGTCGACCGGCTTCCATCCTTTCTGGCGGAACATCATGATCAGGTCATTGAGAAACAGCGCGTTCAGCGGGCTGTGATGCAGCAGCACGGTGTGCCGTACCGGCCGTCCGAGCACACGTTGGGCCAGCGAATCGTAGAACTGGGCGCGCTCCCAGATGTGCTGGAGAAAAAAGTCACGATAACCCGCCAGGTCGGCGTGGGGCTCGGCCTCGACACGCTTCTGCAGCCGGGCGGCAATGGCCCAGTCAGAAGCGTCGATGGTGGCGCGGCCGATGCGGTAGCCATGCTCTTGCAGAAAGGCGCGCATGCCGTCGCGCTTCTCGACGGTGTCGCCTTCTTTGAAGTAGGGAAAGCGAAACAGCCGCGTGAAATGACGGTAGTCGCGAATGAGCGGCTCGTTCTTGAGAAAGTCGGCCTCGAAATCGGCGAGCGTGACTTTCTTAGATCCGCCCGTGTCTGTGCTCGCGTTGAAGTACAGATGGGAATACGAATGATTGCCGATGAGGTGCCCGGCGTGATCCCAGTCGGCGATGAGTTGACGGCCGGGACTGTTGTCGACGCGCTTGCCACAGACAAACAGGATGGACTTCACGTTGTTGCCGGCGAGCGCGGCCAGCATGCGTTCGTTGACCTTGTGCCAGCTTAGATTGGCCCCGCCGTCGGTGGTGGGGTCATCGAAAGTGAACGCGATTTCCGCGACGCCGTTACCTGAAGCTCGCGGGATAGCGGCGAGCATCGAGGCGGCAGCCGCAAAGCTCAGGAACTGCCGGCGATTCATAGATTCAATTCATCTCCTTTGTCGACGGCCTCGACGCACTTCGAAGCTGTATGTTCAACCGCCGCAGAACCGCGGCCAGGGCTGCGAGCGCGCTCAACCAAATCGCGAACGCCGTCTCGACTACCCATGCCGGCGCGGCGCCAACCCGGTGCAGCAGGAACGGGAGAAAATTCCACGTGGTGATGTGGACGTAATCCCACGGATCTTGACTCATGGCTTCGGTGTTCAAGCCCCAAGCCTCCATTTTGCCGAGGGCGAAGGCGGCGATGTTCTTGAAGCGCAGCGCGATCACGAATGTGGGATGGCCGAGCGTTTCCATCTGGTAGTACTCCAGGGGCAGCCAGAAGGCCAGCGACGCAATCTGGATGACGAGGCTGGCGGCGATGAGGACGAGGCCGCCGCGCCAGATCCACGGACTGAAATTCGCGCGATGGCGAAGAAGCAGAGGCACGGCGAGCAGCGCCACCATTTCTACTGCGGTTGAAACGTAGCGGTCACCCCAGGAGAAATCTCCCGCCCAGAAGGCGTAACGCGCGTAGAAGCTGATGTACGCGGCGAGGAGCAGCAGCGTCGTCACTGCGTAGGCGCGGATTTCCGTGGTCAGTCGTTTCCACAACAAAACCAGCAGCAGAAGAGCGAGCAGGAGAAGAGGATCGAAGAGGAAGATCGATTTCTCTGGCTTAAAGAGCGCGCCGAGTACGCCTTCATGGAAGGGCGTGGTCCAGGGATACTTGGCGGGCAGCGTTGGATCCTGGAGTCGCTGCTCTTTGCCGAAGACCGCGAGATAGGTGCCGGTCCACGAGCCGAAGCGGTAGAAATTGTAGATGCGGTCAATCGCTAGAAAGAGGGCGTAAACCGGCGCGGCGATCTTGCAGTAATCGAGCGAACGCCGCCACAACGCGTGGCCACGCACCTGCTCGAACCACAGCAAGGCGAGCAGGAAAACTCCGCCAGCGATCAGGTCGAGGCCCGTGGTCAGGCGGGTCAGCAGGTTGAGCCCCAGAGCTGCCGAGCCCACCAAGAGTGCCCGAACGCTGCCGGTGCGCAGCCACTCGTACTGGAAAGAAAATCCAGCCAGGGTGAGCAGCATGATGTAGTTGTTCTCCTGCATATTCTGGGTGTAATGCAGGTGGGTGGTGCAGAACAGCAGGGCCAGAACGCCGGCGGCGGCATGGTTCACGGTAAAGCGAAACTGGCGCAGCAGGCGAAACGCGATCAGCGCGGTCAGCACGTTGAGCAGAACATTGGTGCTGTAGCTGACGAGGATGGCGCGCACGGGTGGGTCGTCTTCGTACTCGGAAAAAATGGGCCAGTGCGAAACCCAGGTGCCGACTAGATCAGCAGGCAGCATGAGCAGCGATTGGCCGATGCCGTACCAGCTAAAAAGCCGGCCGCCGCGGCCGTGCAGACCGAACTCAGGATAATCGGCGGGAAAGACTTGAGGCTCGGAAGTCCAAAGCCAGTGCGTGGTCTGGAGCCGGTGCATGGTGTCGGCGGTGCCCAGTTCGCCGGATTGCACGACGAAGGCGAGCAGGCCCGCCGCCAGGCACAGCAGAAATAGAGGATCCCGCAGACGGAGGCTGAAACTCGATGTCATCGCTTTGGATGGTAACAAAACGGGGGACGAACCTTGGACCTCAGGCCTTGGCTTTCATACATTCAGGCCTGCCACGATTGCATCTGAAGTCCGAGGTCTGCGGTAGACTGTAGCGGGAAATTTGTCATGGCCAAGTGCTTGAGCTGTGCGGCGGAGCTACCGGCGAGCGTTCGTTTCTGCTCTGCCTGCGGAGCGCCCGTGGAAAATACGGACGACGTGGCAACGATCTCTTTGCCGCCAACCTCGCCGTCTCCGTTGCCCCCGCGGCCGCCATCGTCTTCTCGTCCGCCGTCCTCGCGAAGTTCCAGTTCCGCCGAGTACCTGCTGAACGAAGGACGGTTTCTTCCCGGGCGGCTGGTGGCCTCGCGATACCGCATCATCGCCCTGCTGGGAAAGGGCGGTATGGGCGAGGTGTACCGGGCGGACGATCTCACGCTGGGGCAGGCGGTTGCGCTGAAGTTTCTCCCGGATGAAGCCGCGCGCGACGAAGGTTTATTGGAGCGCTTTCGCAATGAAGTGCGCATGGCTCGGCGGGTTTCTCATCCCAATGTCTGCCGGGTGTATGACGTGGGCGAAGTCGACGGCCAGACGTTTTTCACCATGGAGTATGTCGATGGCGAAGACCTGGCATCGTTGCTGCGGCGCATCGGCCGCCTGCCTCCAGACAAGGCGCTCGACATCGCCCGGCACCTTTGCGCCGGACTGGCCGCGGCTCATGCCAAGGGCGTTCTTCATCGCGACTTGAAGCCAGCCAACATCATGCTCGATGGCCGCGGCCAGGTCGTAATCACGGACTTTGGACTGGCGGGCGTGGTGGACGACATCCGCGGCAACGAGATCCGCAGCGGAACTCCGGCGTACATGGCTCCCGAGCAACTGGCGGGAAAAGAAGTGAGCCCGCGCAGCGACATTTATGCGCTGGGGCTGGTGCTGTATGAAGTGTTCACGGGCAAGCGCGCGTTCGCGGAAAAACTTGCGGGAGCGGTGCAGGCGCACGGCGAGCGCACGCCGAGCCGGCCGTCGTCGGTGGTGAAGGATCTGGATCCGATCGTGGAGAAGGTGATTCTGCGCTGCCTGGAGACGGAACCCTCGGCGCGACCAGCCACGGCTCTGGCGGTGGCAGCGGCGTTGCCGGGTGGCGATCCGCTGGCCGCGGCGCTGGCTGCCGGGGAAACGCCCTCGCCGCAACTGGTGGCGGCCTCGGGGGAAACCACCGGGCTGCGCCCCCGGATCGCGGTGGCGTGTCTGATGTTCGTACTTGCAGGACTCGCCGTCGGAACTTATCTGACGATCCGCTACAGCGGAGTGGAGAAGATGCATCTGGAGCAGACTCCAGAGGTGCTGGCGCATCGGGCGCGCGAAATCGTAACGCTGGCGGGCTATCCGGAAAAGCCGGCGGACACTGCGTTTGGATTCGACTACGACACGAACTTCCGGGACGCGGTGGAGAAGGAAAGCAAAACGCCTCCGAACTGGGATGAGGTGATGGCCGGGCGTCCGACGATGCTGCAGTTCTGGTACCGGCAGAGTCCGGACCAGATGGGGGCCGAGGGTTACCGCGACAACTTTCTGACTCCGGGCATTGTCACCGAAGAAGATCCGGCGACGACGCTGTCGGGAATGGTCAACGTGAAGCTTGACGCCAAGGGCAGGTTGATCTATCTGCAGGCGCTTCCGCCGCAGAAAGACAGCGCTGCCGGTCCGGGCTCGCCGGCGGAGTGGAGCGCGTTGTTTACCGCCGCGGAAATAGATGCTTCCAAGCTGCATCCCGCGCCGCCGGAGTGGACATCACTGGGCATGGCCGACACACGAGCCGCGTGGACCGGAGTATGGCCCGGTTCGACGCGTCCGCTACGCGTGGAAGCCGCCGCATGGCACGGCAAGCCGGTGTTTTTCGCGATGATCGGCGATTGGAATAAACCGTGGCGGATGATTGCTGCCAAATCCGCCGATGAAAAGAAGAGCCGGATTGCCCAGCTCATCGGCCTTTTCATACTCCTCTGCATGCTGGTAGCGGGGGCGATGCTGGCGCGCCGCAATTACCGTCATGGCCGCGGCGACCGTGAAGGCGCGCTGCGTCTGGCGGGGGTGATGTTCGCTCTGGAAATCGGGCTCTGGTTGTGCCGCTCGCATTTTGTCGCCGGCCTGCAAACCTTCGGATACCTGATTCTGGCGATAGCCGCTGCGCTGTTGTGGGGCGGCGCCATGTGGATGCTGTATCTGGCAGTCGAGCCGTGGATTCGCCGGAACTGGCCACAGGCCATCATTTCCTGGAGCCGCCTGATCTCAGGACAGTTGCGGGATCCGGTGGTGGGGCGCGACATTCTTTTTGGAGTCGCCTTCGGCATCCTCTGGCTGGTGATCTTTGAGGTGGGGTACATCCCGCTGGCGCGCCTGGGCGCAGCGCCGCAGCTGCCCTCCTCAGCGTACCTGGTGGGAGGACGCCACGCGCTGGGGCGCTGGCTGATCCAGGTTCCTGACTCAATTTTCGGGACGATGCAATTCTTCTTCATTCTGCTCGGATTGAAGGTTTTGGTGGAGTTTCTGTTCCGGCTGGTGGGAGTGAAGGTCAAGCGTACAGAGTGGATTGCGGCGGTCTTGTTCGTCGCGCTTTACGTCGGGCTGCAGTCGATGCAGAACACACATCTCGCGGTGAACGTCCCGGTCTTTCTCCTCATCTACGGAGTGCTGGCGTTGATAGTCCTGCGCTTCGGACTGGTGCCGCTGGCGGTTGGGGCATTCACGGTGGACATGCTGGGGGGCGTGCCGTTCACTGCTGACTTCTCGGCCTGGTACATGAGTGCAACCGCGCTCGCGCTGCTTAGCGTGGTGGCGCTGGCGGGGTGGGGGTTCTACCACTCGCTGGGGGGACAGCCGTTGTGGGTGGTGGAGGGGGAATAGCAGCAGCAGTTGTCAGCCCGGCTCGGGTGGCTGCGTTTCATCGAGGCTGAGACTTTCTCCGGTGCGGAAGATCTTGGGGTGAAGATTTTGGGTGGCGCAGCGCTTTCAGCGCTGCGATTCAGGCTGTCAAGCTGGTCGGCTTTAGCCGCTGGGGTACCTCGTCCATGGCGAACTCTGGTCGCGCGGAACTGTAGGGATAATCCGCAAGCGCAAGGGTCAGGCCCTGCTTGATTGGATTCTGGCGGATATATTGTTTGAAGTTGTAATAGTCTTCGGCTGCGCGAACTCGACGGTCATAGAAACTCTTCTCCCAGATTTCGCTGGTGAATCCTAGCTCTTTTTTCGCCCGATAGGAAAACCCTCCCTTGATCAGTTGCAGAGATCGTTCGAGACTGAGCGTGGGTGAGATCAGCAGATGAAAGTGATCGGGCATCAGCACAAATTCGTGCAGCAGATAGTTCTTGTGGTCCCGATAATGGAACAGCACTTCTACAAACAACCGCGCCATCGGTTCTTTGCGAAACAGAGATAACCGCTGGAATGTGGAGGCGGTGATGAAATAGACGCTGTATCCGGTGTTGCCTCGGGGCGGCGCGGCCATAGGTACCTCGGCGGCTAAAGCCGTTCTCTCATGGCCACCTTATCGCAGCGCTGGAAGCGCTGCGCCACCCAAAAACACTTTTCGCAGAATGCTGTTCTGATTTGAAACTAACCGGGAGAGTCACGGCTTCTTAAACAGGCCCGTCCTGGACCCCTTTTCCCGCGAGACGAGGCCGGTAAGGGCGGGCCAGCGTTGACGCCGCGCGGGGGCGGACGTAGGATTCTGTTACCGGGGAAGGGTTGCCTATGCGCATCTCAATCGTGGGAATCCTCTGGCTCACCAACCTGGCCTGCATGGCGCAGGATCAACCGACACACGATCAGCCGGCACACGATCAGCCGACACACCAGCAATATCGTCCGGCGGCGCGCGACGGCGGAGTGCGCGAAGTGCTGGAGAGCATCGTCATTCCACCGATTCCCCACGCGCCGTTTACCGCGACATTGTCGACCGAATGGGTGAAGTACGCCGCCGATGGTGCGACCATCACTTTGGCCAACGAGCGCCATATTGCGCGCGACGCACAGGGCCGCGTTTATGAAGAACGCTGGATTCTGGTGCCGAAAAACGGCAATGTGAAGTCCGAGATGAACTGGATTCAGATTGCCGACCCTAAACAGCGCACACTCTATAACTGCAGTCCGCAGCGGCACATCTGCAATCTGCTGGTCTACGATCCAGCCGACGACCTTTCGGCTGCCGCTCCGCGCACTAGCGCTACCGGCCAGCAGCGCAGCGCCGGGAATTCGTCCTGGGAGGACCTGGGCGAGAGGAATGTCGCGGGAGTCGACACCGTGGGCCGGCGCGTCACCACCACCATCGAAGCGGGGGCCATTGGCAACGACCAGCCGCTCACCACCATGAGCGAATCGTGGCATTCGAACGAGCTGGGGATTAATCTGCTGTCGATTCGCTCGGATCCTATGTTCGGGAAACAGACCTTCACCATCACCGAGATCACCGCAGCCGAGCCCGACGCGCAGATGTTCGAACTGCCGCAGGGATTTAAGATCAACGATCAGCGGAAGACCGCGCCGGTTTCGCATTAGGCGAAAGCCCCGACTTTGGTACCCGACGCTCCTCTTGTCTATTTTCCGTTTGAGCCGCTTTTGCGTTTCCGGCGAGGCGGAATATAGTGAAATCGAATCAGATATATGTTGTTTCCCTTACCGTGCTTGGCAACCTTGAGCAGATCGAGCACTCCCAGGAAGCCGGATTCCCGCGCTAGCTCCGGAGTAATGTCAGGAAACCCGATCGGCGTGACCGACTCGATTTCTATCTCGCCGTCTCCCATGCGATAGCGGCGGCCTTCCGAGACGTGGGGCGCCGTCCAAATCCTGACGCTGCAAGTGATGTCGCCGCGAACCACCCCTTCGCGAAGGCGCTTGGCAAAGACCATGGACTCCTCTGACCGACCAGTGCGGCATGCGATTATACCC
>Ga0209415_10021294_pt1 | contig 10000 bp, 8 predicted proteins | sample PeaSoiSIISIP2007_FD_187696 | JGI IMG/M metagenome (GOLD analysis project Ga0209415, IMG submission 187696) | Peat soil microbial communities from Weissenstadt, Germany - SII-SIP-2007 (SPAdes) (version 2) | ecosystem: Environmental > Terrestrial > Soil > Wetlands > Peat | place: Germany... | reverse complement strand
GAGCCGCACCATCATCGAGCGCCATTTGGGAAAAATTGACGTGGCCTCCGTGCCGGGCGGGGGAAGCACATTCACGATCACGCTGCCCGTGGCTGCCCGGCCCATGCCGGTAGCCAGCCTCGTGGGCGCAGCATAAGGGAGACAAATGGCCGTGGATAAGAAAGCAAAGCTGCTGATCGTGGACGACGAGTTCGTGGTGCGCGACTCGCTGGGAAAATGGTTCCTGGAAGAGGGGTTCGACGTGACCCTGGCGGAAAGTACCCCTGAGGCGCTGACAAAAATGGCGGAAGGTCATTTCGACCTGGCCTTGGTGGACATCAAGATGCCCGGGCCCGATGGAGTCGAATTGCAGCGCCGGATCCATGAGATCGATCCAGAGATGATCGTCATCATGATGACGGGGTATGCCTCGGTGGAGACCGCGGTGGCGGCGCTGAAGAACGGCGCGTATGACTACGTCTCGAAACCATTCGACCCGGACGAGATCGCGCACACGATCCACAACGCGCTGGCTCACAAACGCGCCGAGCAGGAAAACGCGCGGCTGCGCGAGACCTTGGCTGCCGTGTCGCCCCCCAAGGAACTGGTGGGCAAAAGTCCCGCGATGATGCGCGTGTTCGAGGCCATCCAGACCGTGGGTCCTACCGAAGCCACCGTGCTCATTACCGGCGAGAGCGGGACGGGCAAGGAGCTCTGCGCGCGCGCCATTCACGAAGCCAGCCCGCGGCATTACAACCCTCTTGTGGTGATCCATTGCGGCTCGCTGACCGAGACGCTGCTCGAAAGCGAGCTGTTTGGTCACGAGAAGGGGGCCTTTACCGGCGCGCAATACCGCAAGAAGGGCAGTTTCGAGGTGGCCGAGGGCGGCACCGTATTTCTGGATGAGATTGGCGACATCAGCCTGAAAACGCAGACCGACCTGTTGCGCGTGCTGCAGGAGCGCGAGATCACGCGCGTGGGGAGCAACCATCCGATCCATGTGGATTTCCGCTGCATCGCGGCAACGAACAGGAAACTCGAGACGCTGATTGAAGAAGGCAAATTCCGCCCCGACCTCTATTACCGGCTGAATGTTTTTCAGATCCAGCTCCCGCCGCTGCGGGAACGTGCCGGAGACATTCCGCTGCTGGTGGATCATTTTGTGCGCAAGTTTTCCGCCTCGATGAACAAGCGGGTGACCCGGGTTTCGCCCGGGGCCCTGGCCCTGCTCGAGGGATTCCGCTGGCCCGGCAATATCCGCGAGCTGGAAAATGCGGTGGAACGTGCCATGGTGGTGACGCAAGGGGAAGAATTGTGCGAGCGCGACTTTGCCCTCAAGCTGCCCCGTTCCGAGCAGGCGCCGCGCACCCTCGAGGAAGCGGAACGGCTCCACATCCTCTCCGTGCTCGAGGAATGCAACGGCAACCAGACGCTGGCCGCCGAGGTCCTCGATATCGACCGCGTCACCCTTCACAATAAGCTGAAGAAGTACGGATGGAAGAAAATAACGGCCGATGTCCTGTGAGCCTGATTCAACTGCTCCCGCTGGGAAACGTGCCGGGCGACATGCTGATCCATTTGTCCGGCGAGCTGGCCAGTGAATTCTCCACGCGGTGCGAAATCCTGCGGCCGGAGCCGCATCCGCCGCAGGCGTTCAACGCCGGCAGGCAGCAGTATTACTCGACGGAAATTCTGGCCTGCATGACTAGCCGGGCTGCACCGGCCACGGGCCGGGTCCTGGGAATCACCACCGCGGATCTCTATATTCCCATTCTCACCTTTGTTTTCGGTGAAGCGCAACTCGAGGGAAGGTGCGCCGTGGTTTCCACTCACCGGCTGCGCCAGGAATTTTACGGGCTGCCGCCGGATCCCGCCCTGTTGAGCCGCCGGCTCTTGAAGGAAGCCGTGCACGAACTGGGACATACGCTGGGACTCATCCACTGCGACGACTACCGCTGCGCCATGGCCTCCTCCCATTCGGTCGAGGCCATTGACCTGAAGGGCGCAAGCCTCTGCGAAGTCTGCCGCGCGGCAATTTCGCACGCGCAGCAGCGAGCCATAGCGCCACTACTCAGGCCGTAGCCCTCAAATATCCTGAAAATTTCACAGGAAGGAACGAAGCCAAGCCGGGTGTGACCTATGCGCGGGGACGATTCCCGTCAAATCTTGGTGCCCAAGAGAGGACTCGAACCTCCACGACCTTGCGGCCACTAGACCCTGAATCTAGCGCGTCTGCCAATTCCGCCACTTGGGCACGCGTCTCACTCGACGCCTTGCGGTTGGTTCCTTCATTCTCTCCGCCGCCTGCTGGGTTGTCAATTCGCGCCGCGTGCCGCGGCTTGCCACGGTCTCACGGGCTCGGCGCGGTTTCGCCTGTCCTTCCGGCCAGGCACCTGGCCTCGCGACCCACGCAGAGTAGTACGGGAGGGCAGGTAGCGGTTTGAAGACGGAACAACATAGAAGCAAATTGACCCCGCCCCAGGGACAGCGTAGGCTTTCCGTTAGTCCCTTGCCGTCCCGAAACGGGAAGGGACCCAACCCCATGGACGTCCCGATGGACCTCAGTACAGAGGCTAGACCTCGCGAACGCAGGCGCGGCGAGCGCGTGCTGATCCGCGTTCCCATCCAGGTCAACGGCACGGGAAAAGACGGGAAACCCATCCATTCACCGGCAGAAGCCGTGGTGGTGAACCGCAACGGGGCCCTGCTCCGCGTTCCGCACCGGCTCAAGACCGGCAGCACCCTCGAGGTGTTCCAAGGACAGGACAAGCAGACCACAAAGCCCCTGGTGTTCCGCGTCATCTGGTGCAGTGACCGTCCACGTGAGGGGCGCCACGACGTAGGCGTCGAACTGGTGAATCCCTCCGAGGAACTCTGGGGTATTCGATTCCCGCCCCTGCAGCCCGGGGCCTCCACATAACTTCAGGGTATCCGGATACAATCCAGGAATCCCGTCCTGCGAAATCGCGGACTGCGCGATAGCCTGCTCGCAACGGAGCGGTGTCGCCGGGCGAAATTTCGTGGGGATCGTGAAGGACAAGATCTCCTGAAGGAGTGCGTCCTGCCATCGTGCGCCGGCACTGGAACTGCCCGGATGGCATCTTTGCCGCGGGGAATTGCAAGACTAGATTTCCCCTCTATTTGGAGCTATAGTCGCGCCGAAAACGGGCTGAAGTCTGCCGCAGAAGCCTCGAGACGCGGGCGGCCTGTAGGGGAATATCTGCCATGAGTCTGAAATTCACCTTGCTCACCGTCCTGGTCATCGCCTGGGGAGTCCTGTTGTTGGGCCTGATCGGCCTGATGCTTTACCGCGGCGTGATCGGGCGCAACGAAGAGACCGAATTGATGGTGGACCAGGCGGAGCATCGCTTTGCCGACGAGCAAAGAGCGATCTCGGAGCGCATCACGCAGTTGAGCACACCCATCCGCTACCTGAGTATCGCTGTGGGTGTGCTGCTGCTCGTCATCGTCGCGGTGTGGATCTACCAGGGATTGCAGAATTCCTGAGACCGCACGCCAATCCCTCGGAAATTTGAATCGGCCATCAGCGGCGTCCCGCAAAGCAGTCGCGCATTGGGACTGACCTCTCTCGAAATGCCCGCTGCCGGGATTGTCCAGTCAGGGCGCTGGCTCCTCTTGACTGCCTCCGAATCCGGGAGCGTCTCCAGGCCGTGTTTTCCCGGCACCCTCGCGGCGCGATCATCGGCGCACGGGACTCCCGCCCTCGCTCGGTCTCGCCGCGCCTGCCGACCTGCGTGGGAAAATCCGGCTAAGGCTTTGCAGGCGCCGGCGGAGTCGCCTGCGCGGCCGGCGCGGCTTCGGGCAGGCTGGCGATGGAAGTATGGTTCGTCATGATCAGCCACTGGCCGCCCTGCTTCTCGAAGACCAGCGTGGTGTCGCCGCGATACCCGGTCGGCTGGCCGTCCACTTCTCCCGTAAAGACCCACTGATACACGGCCCAGGCCACGCTCCCCTGCACGCGGATAAAGGTATTCGAGCGATTCAGCTGCACGCCGTGCACCCGCGCTCGCTGGCGCTGGTAAGCATCCATGTATTTGTCCCGCCCGATCAAGGGAGGTTCCCACACGCCGCTCACCACCAGCACATTTTCCGCGTAATGCTTCTTCAGCAACTCGAGGTCGCCGATCTGCCATGCGCCCAGCATTTCGGTGATGGCCATGTCCACGGCCTGCTCATCGGTCGGCGGCAGGAGCGGCGAAGTGTCCTTCTGGGCCGCTTCTTTCTGCTTCGGCGTTAGTTCCTTCTGCGGGCCGGCTGCCACCACGCCGGGCACAACCGTCATGAAAATCGACAGAACGAGCAGTCGGCGGATCATGGCTCCTCCGTGAAATTCCGGCGCGGTGCGGCGCGCACCTGCGCTGTCGGCAGAATACCACGGACGCGCGGGCGCATCGGCCGCGGTTCCTCCCGCATGTGCCGGACGAAAAACTTTGAGACGTGGCACAGGCCGCCGGTGCGGCACCGGCCGCTCGAGTCGGAGGCGGCGCAGAGCTGCCGGATTATTTCCTGGCCAGCGCTCCCGGCGCACGAGACTGGCTCAGCAGGTTGACGAACAGCCGCAGCGGGCCCTGCACGCCTTCCGGCAATTCGCGGAAGAAAGAAAGCCCGGTGTAGATATAGGTCCCTTTGCCCACCGGGGCGACCACCAGGCCTCCGGTCAGCTCCCCTTCTCCCGGGTCGCGCAGCGCCAGGATGGACAGGTAGCGCGGATCATGCTCGCCGAGGAAATAGAGGCCGCGCTCCTGCACCCAGCCGTCGAAATCACCAGGACCGATTTTGTTGGGGAAGTTCAGCAGGGAGTTTTCCGGTGCGAGCACGCGCACGGGGGAATTGCGGTCTGTGATGCGCAGCGTGGGATCGCCGACCTTGGCAGGATAGGGCGCGGGCGTGAGCCGGTTCCAGTCGCTCGAGCGTTGATATTGCACCACCAGCGTGCCGCCGGCCGCCGCGTAGTCCAGCAGGCGGCGGTTCGATCGAGCCAGGTCGTTGCGCAGTTCGTAGGCGCGAATTCCCACGGCAATGGCGTCGTAATGGCTCAAATCATTGAACGCCAGAGCCACCGGATCGAGCAGGTCAACGCTGATGCCGGCTTCGCGCAGGATGTCCGGAATGGGATCGTTCTCCGCGGCCACGTAACCCACGCGGAGATGGTCCGGAACAATCAGGTCGGGCAGCTCCAAGGTCATGGAGGCGGGCTCGCTCCACAACCGGGAAGGAAGCGTCGGCAGCGGTTCCATCGAGGTTCGATATTCTCGCCCATCGAGGCGTGCCGTGGCCTGCAGCGTGAGCGTTGCCGCGCCGGAATCCCGCGGGACTGGAATCTGGAGCCGCGCCAGTTGGTCCCCCGCGCCTTCAAATTTCAGGGTCACGGGAGCGGACTTCGGCCACACCGGCGGCGTATCCAGTTGCACTTCTACCTGTCCTGGCGCGGAGCCGTAGTAGTGCACGCGCGCCACTACCTCCAGCGGCTGGCCGCGCCGGGCCGGAGGCACCAGCATTTCGCGCGGCTCGAGCGTCAGCGTCACGCGTGGCACCAGCGTCAACGGCAGCGTCTCCACCTGCGTCGAGCTGGCGTGGATGGCAGCCACCGGAAATTCCGCCCGGAAATCGTAATCACCCACCTTCGCGTCCACCGCCGCGGTAACGAGCGGCGGCGGTTCCGGCAGCATCCAGTCGCTGGCCTGGCGCGGTGACTGCGCGCCGGATGGAACGTTGACGGTGAATTGAAAGTCGCTGCGCGATGGCTGCTCTCTGGGTTTTTCAGTTGACGTCCACCCCTCCGGAAGTCCCAGCCGCGGGGGGCTTACGGAATCGAGTGTGTGCTCCCGCTCGCGGTGCGACACGGTGACCGTGAACGATTCGCCCGGGATGGCATCCTGCCGGCTGGCCTGCGCATCCACGTGGAAGCCGGCGGCCAACTGGATGGCGTGATTGATGCGGTAGCGAACGAGTGCGAGTTCCCGCCGGGAGTGCACGTACTGTTCGGCGCTCGTATTCTCCCCCTTCTCGGACGGGCGAATTGCATCGGTGATCTCTCTTCCAGCAGCAGCGAGGCTGTGCGTCGCCGCGGGCCAGTCGAGCGCAAGCGCCTGGCGCCGCGCGTCCGCCAGCGCCCGATCCGCACGCTCTAGCTCGCCGCGCACACCGGAAAGAGCGGGGTAACGCTTGGCCAGCGCGGGCAGCGTCTCCGCAAGCGTCGCCGGGTCCGGCGATTCGCCTTTCTCATTCGTCAGACGAACGTTGAAGCGCTGGAACGGCCCGGCAAGGAATCCGGCGATGCCCTGCGTGCGGTGCTGGTAATCGCCCTCGCGCCCGATCTCCGCGTACGTGCGCCCCCACAGCGGCGAAATCTGGTCCACAGGCACCAGGTAGCCCTTCTCGCCCTCGCCGCGGAAACGGTCGAGCACCTGGTCCACATGCCACGGCGCCAGATCGCCGGGAAACTGCTTCGGGTCCGCCGCCGCGGCCACGGCCTGCGGCGTAAGGATGCCGGAGGTCTGATGATGGCCGTGGCCGGTATGCACGCCGCTCCAACTGTTGATCACGATGTTCGGCTGGAACGTGCGGATCACATGCACCATGTCCGCCAGCGCCGTATCGCCCCAGATGGCTTTTGTCACCTCGACGGTTTTCACGAAGCCCGTGTCCGGCGCGCGCGTAAAAAACAATCCGATGCCGTAGATGCGCGTGGCCGCCAGCAACTCGTGGCTGCGCAGTGCGGCGAGCTGCGCGCCCTGCTCCGGCCCCAGCGCGTTCTGTCCGCCCTCGCCGCGGGTGATGGAGAGCAGCGCGACATTTGCTCCGAGCCCGCGCGAGAGATAGGTGAGCGCGGCGGCCGGCTCGTCGTCCGGATGCGCCGTGATGCACAGGATGCGCGTGGTCACCCGCGCGTGATCGATGGCTTCAATCGTGTCCGGCAGGTCCTCGGCCGTGGCCGGAATCTGTCCCCCCGTGACGCCCGCCGCAAGAATTCCCGCGGCCACGAGTGCCGCCGCAAATGCTGCGCGCCGCCTCATTGCGCCGCACCCGCGAACGGCCATTGGCGCGCCGCCGCCGACCGCACCAGGAACACGATCGTCCCCGCGGCCATCACGCCGAGTCCGGCCAGCGCCGTCGTCCGCCCGGTGGAGAAATACACGCCCAGCCACAGCAGGATGGCCATGACTGCCGGCACGGGATACAGCCACATGCGGAACGGCAACCGCTCCGGCCCCCACTTTTTTCTCAGGATCATCACGCCCACCGCTCCTCCCACAAACTGCACCAGTATGCGCATGGCCAGGATGGCCACAATCACTTCCCGCAATCGAAACAGCATGCTGAAAACCAGCGCCACCCCGCCCAGCGCCAGCAGCGACACGTGCGGGAAGTGCCGCGTCGGATGCACGCGCCCAAACGCCCGGAAAAACGTTCCGTCCTGTGCCGCGGCGTACGGCACGCGCGAGTAGCCCAGCGTCAGCGCAAACAGCGAACCGAACGCCACCCACAACACCATTCCCGTGGCGATCCGCGCGGCCTGCGCCCCGTAGATGCGCTCCACCAGCGCGCTGGCGATGAACGGGGTCGCTCGCGCCTCCTGCCACGGGATCACTCCCAGAATCGCCGTCTGCAGCACCAGATACAGCACGGCAATCCCGGCCACCGAGATAAAAATGCTCCGCGGGATATTGCGCTCCGGAGAGCGAATCTCGCCCCCCAGGTGGCACACGTTATAGTAGCCGAGGTAGGTGTAAATCGTCTGCACCGTGGCCATTCCCAGCCCGGCGAAAAAAGCCCACGAGAGATCCCACGCCCCCGGCGGAAACGTCGTCACCAGCCGGGAATCAAAATGGGTCAGCCCGCCCCAGATCAGCCAGGCCAGCGTCGCGATCACTCCGGCCCACAGCAGCAGCGTGATCTTCCCGATCTGGTCGATGCGGCGATAGAGCAGAGCCACAACGGCAATCACCACGGCGCCCGAAAGCACTTTCTGCTCCCACCAGCCGAGCCGCACCAGATACCCCGCGTACTGCGAAAATCCGATCGCCGCGGAAGCCATCACCAGCGGCGCCTGGAACATCGTCTGCCAGATGAAAAGGAACGACATCAGACGTCCCCAGCGCCCCGGGCCGTAGGCCTCGCGGAGGAACACGTAGCTTCCGCCGGCCTGCGGCATGGCCGCGCCCAGTTCCGCCCAGACGCAGCCGTCCATCAGGGCCACCAGCGCCCCGGCGACCCAGGCCAGCAGGCACTGCGGGCCGGGCATGGCTTCAATCACTAGCGGCACCACCACAAACGGCCCGATCCCCACCATGTCGATCATGTTCAGAGCGGTGGCCTGGGCCAGTCCCAGCCCGCGTTCGAGTTGTGCTTCTGCCATCGGCGCGTTTCTGTCCTGCTCGGAGGGAAGGCAGGATACCAGAGATGGCTGCTCGCCCGGCCCGGTTTCCTGCGTTACACTCCCGCAGCGATGCTGCTCTTCGGAATCGCGCTGACCGCGGCCACCGCCACAGTGTTGGCGCTCGAATTCCTGCGCTGTCGTGCGCGTCCGCTGCCCCTGCGTGGCTGGGCGGGCCTCGCCGCGCTTGTGGCGGCCGAGTTTTTGATGTTTCGCGGGGTGCAGCCGGTTGCGACGTTCTTTACGCCCATCGCCTGGACCGCCTACCTGCTCCTGGCGGACGCCATGCTCTGGTCCATCCGCGGCCGTTCGCGCCTGGCGGATGAACCGCGCGAATTTGCCCTGCTCGCGGCGCTCTCCCTGCCGCTCTGGCTGATTTTCGAAGCCTACAACCTGCGCCTGGGCAACTGGGCCTATACCGGCCTGCCCGCCAATTGGCTGGCGCGCAACTTCGGTTACGCCTGGTCGTTCATGACCATCACCCCAGCAATCCTCCTGACCGCAGACCTGGTGGAATCGTTCGGCTGGTTCGCCAGCGTGGCGCGGAAAATCAAATTCTCCCGTTCAGCGCTGGCCGGGATGATGGCGGCAGGTGCGCTCTGCCTGACGGTTCCAGTGCTATTGCCTCCGGAAGCTGGCGCCTACCTGTTCGCGCTGGTCTGGGTGGGATTCATCCTGCTCCTCGAGCCCGCCAATTATCGCCTGGGGCTGCCCTCCCTGCTGCGCGACCTGGAAGAAGGACGCCGCCGGCGCCTCTACGCCCTTCTGATTTCCGGGTGGACCTGCGGCTGGCTGTGGGAATTCTGGAATTACTGGGCAGCCGCGCGCTGGCAGTACACCTTCCCTCTTTTCCAGCAATGGAAGATCTTCGCCATGCCCGCGCCCGGCTATATCGGCTTCCTGCCCTTCGCGCTGGAATGCTCGGTGATGGTCGTCTTCTCCCGCTGGATGCTCGACAAGCTGCGCGCGCGTTAGCCACAAACGCCCCGGAGCTGAACAGCCGCTCCAGAAGTTTTCCAGCAGCCTTCCTTCTCTCACTCCCCCATCACAAACACGCGCTCCGGATCGAACCGCACGTGCCACGGCATCGGCCGTCCCTTCAACTCCTCCCAGCGATCTTTCTGCACCTCCACCTGGAGATGCCAGCCATTCCCCTCTGCCGTGTGCAACCGTAAATAAAGCGTGCGGCGGAACGGCGTCTCCGTGCTCTCCACCAGCGAGCAGGGCAGCACGTTTTCTCCTCCCGGAGCGTCGGCAAATGTCACGTGATTCGCGCGGATGGCCACGTGCCGCGCCTCCGAATGTGGCTGCGTGACGCGCAAGCGCGCGCCCCAGTCCAATGCCTCCACCCCTCCATCGCTCACTGCGCGCGCGCGCGAAAAGTTTTTGCAGCCGGTGAGCCGCGCCGCCTCCAGGCTCGGCGGATGCAGGAAAATCTCCTCTTTCGGCCCGAATGCCAGCGCGCGTCCCCTCGCCAGCACCAGAATCACGTCGCACAGCCGGTAGACCTCCTCCAGGCTGTGGCTCACGTAGAGCGTGACGCCTCCGAATTCCGCCAGCGTATCGAGCAGTTCCTTCTCCACCAAGCCGCGCAAGTGGAAATCGAGCGCCGAGAGCGGCTCC
>Ga0209415_10021293_pt1 | contig 10000 bp, 8 predicted proteins | sample PeaSoiSIISIP2007_FD_187696 | JGI IMG/M metagenome (GOLD analysis project Ga0209415, IMG submission 187696) | Peat soil microbial communities from Weissenstadt, Germany - SII-SIP-2007 (SPAdes) (version 2) | ecosystem: Environmental > Terrestrial > Soil > Wetlands > Peat | place: Germany... | reverse complement strand
CGAAGCCTTGAAACTGGAACTGGAAAAGAAAGACGCTGAAATCAAGCGCCTGGCGCGCGAACTCGATCAGGTGCGTATGAAGTCGGCATCGTCGAGCACGGCCAACATCGGCGAAAAAGTCAGAGAAATCCGCGGCGTCAAAGTCCTGGCCCACCGCGTTGACAATCTGGAACGCGCGCAGATGCGCACGCTGGTCGATCAACTGCGCGACAAGCTTGGCTCGGCGGTGGTCGTGCTGGGCTCGGCTTCCGATGGCAACGTCTCGCTGATTGTCGGTGTAACCAAAGATTTGACCAGCCGCATTCAAGCGGGAAAAGTCATCGGCCCGGTGGCGCAGAAAGTCGGCGGCAAAGGCGGCGGGCGTCCGGATTTGGCCGAAGCGGGCGGTAAAGATGCGGAGGCGCTGGACTCGGCGCTGAGTGAAGCATACAGTGTCGTGGAGTCGCTGTTGGGGTAGATTTCGCCGTGTTCCCCGGAGCTTAAGAATCTTCCACCACAGGGGACACAGAGACCAGCGGGAAAACCATTTGGGGTTCGGCGATGGACGATCGCATACGATTCATCGAGCACAAGGACAAGCGGATTCTGCTGCTGGATTTTTCGCAGGCCAACGTGCAAGAGATGCAGCTTCTGCTGGAGTACGTGCGGGTCACCGTGGCGCGGCACGGGCACAAACCGCTAGTCACGCTCGCCGACTTCACCGGCTCCGTCGTGGATCGCACCGTTGCCACCAGGATTAAGGAAGTCCTGACGCTCGACCGTCCGTTTGTGAAAAAGACGGCGTGGGTCGGCACGGAAAGCATCTCGCACGCTTTCATGGAGAACTTCGAGAGTTTTTCTCAACGTGAGATTGTGACCTTCAAGACCCGGGAAGAGGCGATGGACTACCTAGTGAAGGAGTGATATGGGCCGCGACCTCGACAAAAGTGAAGCCTTCTTCTACGGGCGGTTTGTACTGGCCTCCTACAAGATGTTCAAGAATCAAAATCCAGACCCGCTGCGTCCCGCGCCAGACGGTATTCCGGACGGATATGAACTTGGCGCATGGATCCACATGTCCGATTTCATCTTCGACAGCAAAGAACCGAAGTTCTACGGGATTGTGGTTCGCGAGATAAAAAATCCAGATTCGCGCATCATCGCAATTCGTGGCACCGAGGGAGCCCTCGAGTGGATCGATGACGCGGCGGCATTGCCGGTTCCTTTTCGGCAGGTTCCGAACGCGGGGCGTGTGGCTTACGGGTTCGACAAGATTTACGACAGTTTGAAGGTTGTGCCGAGTCCACTGCCTGAGGACAGAGCGTTGGGGCCCGAGACGGCGGCTGCGCTGGCCGGATCCTTCGGCGAACAACTCCATCAACTGGCGTCGCGCCGTGAGGCAGCGCGCCGTGGCCGTGGCCTGCGAGCCGATGAAGCGCGCCCATCGCGTCCCACTGTGGTTATCGGCCACAGTTTAGGATCGGCGCTGGCTACCTTGTTTGTGATGGAAAACGACGCGCGCCGCAGATTCGAAGTCGGCACGCTATGCACCTTCGCGTCACCACGCGTCGGCAACCTTGAATTTGCGCGGCGGTTTGATCAGTTACCAATCACTTCGTGGAGGATCGTGAATTCGCTGGATGTCGTTCCCAAGCTACCGCCGCATATTCCCATGGTGCTGGAATATGACCACGTGGATACGGAATACAGCTTCCGTTCGTCGGATTACGCCAAGAATAGCTTGTTGTGCTGGCACACGATGGAGACCTATCTCCATTGGTTGGATCCAACGTTTGCTTTGCTGCCGGAATGCAAACCGTAATTCATCTTTGGGGCACTGAGAACTGAAGGTCGTGTTTCAGCTTCTCCACTTCAGCGTCACAGGCCCCGTCATCGGATGCCGGAACTCGCCGCCATTCTTCTTCACTTCCAGCATGGCGCTCTTCAACGCGAAATACCACTTGGCAGGACGGTCGGCGTCATCGATCAGCATTAAATGCGGGTTGTGCTTGAGGCCCTCGGATTGCAGCTCCATAGTGCGGCGATCCTGCTCCACGAATTTTGCGAAAACAAATTTCAGCAACTCGGGACCAAAGGGAATCCAGCGAAACAGGTTCCAGGCAGCCACTACGTCGATGCGGCACTGGTTGCGCGTTATGGGAGTGACAGTGGTCAAGCTGGAGAACCAGTACTTACCGGCGCGAATCACTTCCGACCGCAGGTTGGGCAGGACAAAATCGATGGTCGTGGTAATCGAATCGGCGTCAGCACAGAGCCGCAAAAGCTTGTACGGAGCGCTGTTCGAGCTGGGCGTGTGCGCGCTCATGCGAAATCCGTAGGGGATCGGTTCGAAGTTCTTCCGCTTCTCGTGAATCGATTGTTGCGTGCGCCACCACCACGCCTGGTGGACAAAGGGTCCGTGCGCCGGATCCATCAGTCCGATGATGCCGTGGTCGACGGAGCAGGGCAGGTCGGCGGTGAGATAGGCGAGTTTGTACTGCTCGCTGAACTTCGAAATCTCGGGCGCGGGCACTGGCGCGGATGCGGGCTTCGAAAATCCCGCGCCGGCTGGGCCGGGATCTGGAATGTAGACCCAGATGAAATCGTCGCGCTCCTGGCACGGATAGCTGCCCGCATAGATACGGTCGACTTTCAAATTTTGATCGGGCACGATCGACGGGATCAGCTGGCACTGACCGGAGTGGGCATCGAACCGCCATCCGTGGTACGAGCATTCGATTTGTTCGCCGTCGAATTGTCCACAGGAAAGCGGCATGCCGCGATGCGGGCAGGCATCGCGCAGGGCAAAGGCTTGGCCTTGCCGGTCGCGCCCGATTACCAGCGGTTGCTCGAGCAACAGGGTTTTCGCAAGCCGTCCGCGGTGCAGCTGACCCGCCGGCAGTGCGCGATACCAGAACCCGAAAAGCATGAGCGCATCGGGCGTCTGGGACTGGAATGGGAACTCGTCAGGCATGGGAACAGGTGAGGATACCGCAGCAGCTGCAAAAGCAAAACCTTTAACGCAGAGAGCGCACAGGAGACAAGCTCAGAGGACACGGAGAAAAGCACAACGAAGGGCGGACGAATCTAAGCGCGTCGACCAGGGCGCAGGCGCGTTCTCAACTGAAGGTAGGCTTCGCAGGCCACGCCGGGTTGTTCAATGTGGGCAAGGAAGAGCTTGCGCAGCGCGGCAGTGGTCAGGCGGCCTTCGAGGTAGGCGTCGTAGAGATCATTGCCGGTGAGGTATCCGAGTTGCTGGGCAATGTATTCGTACTTGCGGCCGTTGCAGACTGGAGCTTGCGCGCAAGCATGATCCCCCGCGCGGTGCCGGACGAGAAAGTCGAGAGCATCGACCGCATCGGCAAAGGGAAGCGACGTCTGGTGTTCCAGGTCCTCACGGGTCACGTCATACAATTCGGCTAGATCGGTGTCGCGGAGCGCGGGACGCGCGGGATACAGGATCCGCGATCCGAAAAACGCCAGCGCATGTTCGAAAACGGTTGCGTAAAAAGCGTCGTCCTTGTCCAGCGACTTCACTCCCGCTGCCACGCGCGCTTCGGGAGCTTTGCCGTTCGCAAGATTCGGCAAGCCGCGACAAGCCTGATGAAGGAAGCGGGTGGCATCCTCGGCGCACGAGTTCATGCGAAACTGGCGCACATACACGGCGTTGATGGGCGTCAGGTAGACGCTACCGCGCTCGCGCACCTGGCGGAGCAGCGACCGACGTCGTTCGGCAGTAAATCCCTTGCGCGATAACAGGCGGCGCAGCAGAGCGTCGGAGCTGCGCGAATAGACTTCGGGCATGAGGTCGACTAGAAGCCTGGGCTGCGTGGTGTTGTGCGGCGAATACTGGTTGATGCCGAGAAAACGCACCATGCCGTCGATCAGGTTGTAGAGCGTCGGGCCGAGATCGGGCGCGCTGCGGTCATGATCGCTGCGTCCCCAGCGGTCGAGACAGAGGCGGTAATTCTCGTATTTCTCCAGCGGTGTGGCGTTGAAGACGCAAAGGACATTTTCACAAATGTCTTTGCGGACCTCTTTGCGTACTTCGACGGCTTCGACGTGGTCGCGGGCTTCTCCGGCGGCGTGCCAGTACAGGGCATCGACGTTCTGTAGGACGGTAAGCATCCGTTCCGCAGGCAGCCGCTGCTGGACCAGTGCCGGGAGGTGCTGCGGCGCGAGATGAGATTCGCCGAACAACACGAGGATGAGCGCGTCGGGATGCTGGCGGCGGAGTGCGGCAATCTTGTCGGCGGCGTGGCGGTCGCGCGCTCCAATTTTGCGCAGATCTTCACGCGGCATGCAATCGAGCCCGCAGATCGATGCGCCATGGTCGCGCGCGGCCGAGAGCAATTCATAAAATGGGATCCAGTCGTATCCCCAGTCAAGGTCAAAACGGATGCGCTGGCGCAGTTCGTCCTCGTCAATCTCACCGCGGAACCATTCGTCGAGAATATGCTGGTCGCGCGAAAAAATGGTTTCGAGTCCCAGCACGACGTGGCGCTGGTGGAAATCGTAATCGCGCAACAGCGAAGCCAGGTAGCGCTGAGAATTAGGCAGTGCGTGGTAATCGCCGACCAAAACGGTTCCGGCTTTGGCAATTTCCTGCCGGACGTCGGTCGCGCTAATCACTCTCTGATAAGAGCGGTAGGCCTCGCGAAAATCGCGGAGATACTTGCGTCCGGTGGCGGGATCGTTGGCGCGAATCTCACGCTCGACGCTGGCAATGGCGTGGAGTTGGGCGGCACTGCGCCGTGATCGTAAGATGCCGGTGGTTGCCATAAATCGGTCGTTGGTCGCTAGTCGTTGGTCGTTCGCTTATCCGTAGTTCGCTATTCGTCGTTCGGTGTTCGCCGCTTCGTATCAGGGCATCGCTTTAGCGATGCCGTGAAGTGTTCGAATTCAGATACCCCTTCAGGGGCTGGTCATCGAAACTTGACAACTCCCAGTGTCCTTGACTTGCTTATCCGGCATCCCTATCCTCAGCTTTCGAGGCCGCCTATTAGATGCCTCATGGAAGGCCCACTGTGCCCGTACTTGCGCCGGAAAATTTGACAATCGCCACCACCGGTGCCAGTGGCTCGTTATTCTTGAAGCACTTTCTACTGGCCATCGAACGCGATCCTCGGGTCAAGACCGTAAACTTCATCGCTTCTGACAGCGCTCTGCGAGTCCTGGCCGAGGAACTCGGAGTCGAGGGCCGCTCCGACCTGCTACGTCAAATCATCGGCGCGCCCTCGGCCAAGATTCAGCAGCAGTCCAACGCCGATATCGGAGCCAACGTGGCCAGCGGGTCGTACCCTTCCGACGCCATGGTCGTAATCCCATGCAGTGTCGGCACGCTCGGTCGCATTGCCAACGGCATCGCCTCGCACCTGATCGAGCGCGCCGCCGATGTCACCCTCAAGGAGCGGCGGCCGCTCGTGCTCTGCGTTCGCGAGACGCCACTTAACAAAATCCACATCAGCAACATGTCTCTAGCGGCGGATGCGGGAGCGACTATCTTCCCGCTGATCCCGACCTTCTATAACCATCCGTCGAGTCCCGATGCCATGGCACATGAATTCGCGAACCGGGTGCTGGCGCATATAGGACTGCCCCAACCGGATGCATACCGCTGGAAGGCCTGAAGCCAGTTCTCGAAAGATCCACGACTTGGGGGGACTTTGGGGGAAAGCCTTTCCTGCCTTGCAGGGGTAAGTTCAGTCTAGGGAATGGGCAGTAACGAAGGTAGGTATCTGGCGGGCATGTACTACGAGTGTTCGACCGCCCCGAGTCTCGGGTTCCCTTTCCGCTATAGTAGCCTTGTGCAACTAGCCGGCCGGAAATTGGAAGGCCCATCCGCATTCACTCAACTGTTCGAGAAGAGTGGCGTGATGGAGGCCCTGGCTTGCGCAGTTACCTTTCTCGCCTATCTGAGCACACTTTCGTTCGGCTTCATCTACGACGACAAACCCGTGATCGTGGACAATCCTGTAATCCGATCTTGGGATTTTTTGACTCATTACTTGCTGCCCCAGGCTTCCACCAATGTCGCACAACCCGCGGGCGGGAGCTTTTATCGGCCTATCTCAGTTTTATGGCTGCGCCTTAACTACGTCATTTTTGGTCTGAACCCGGCGGGCTGGCACTTCGCCCTGCTGGCGGGCCATGTTCTCATGACCTACCTCGTCTTTGTGGTCGTGGAAAAATTGAGCCGTCGCAGTACGGCGTCCCTGGCGGCAATTTTTTTCGGACTGCATCCCGTTCACACCGAAAACGTCGCCTGGCTGTCCTCCGTGAATGACTTGCTGATGTCTGTGTTCCTGCTCGCCAGCTTCCTTGCATACCTCAAGTTTCGCGAAGGCGGAAGGTCGAAGTTATGGATGGCAACATCGCTGGTTTTGTTCCTGGCGGCGCTGCTCTCGAAGGAGACCGCAGCCGTTTTTCCATTTCTGATTTTTGGTTTCGCGGTGATTTTTGCGCGTCCGCGCTCCGCTGAAGATTCAACCGCGGCTTGGTCAGCCTTCAAAGGCGGCCTCGTCTCCATTCCTTATTTCGTGGTCCTGGTGATTTTTCTGGCTGTCCGCAGATCGATGCTTCATGGCGCGGCGCAATCTCTAGCGGCTCTTAGCTGGAGCACGATGCTTCTCACTGCGCCGTCGATCTTTTGGTTCGATCTGAAACATCTGCTGTTCCCCATTTCCTCCAGCGAATTCTATTCCCTGACCTACGTAACCGTGCCTGGGTTTGAGAACTTCCTGCTGCCGATGCTTTTCCTGGTAGCCGTCGCGCTTGCCGTTGCGTACGGCATCTCTACGCTCCCCGACGCTCGTCTGGCCGTTTTTGCATCGGCGTTCGCATTGGCGACGATCCTGCCCACTCTGTATTTGCGCGCCATCGCATCTGAGAATTTCGTGCATGACCGTTTTCTCTACCTTCCTTCCGTCGGGATTGTGATTCTGATCGCGCTCGCTGTCGAATCCATCGCAACCTCGAAAACGTTGCCCGGACAGCAAACCGGCGTGAAGGTAAAGTGGACGGTAGTGGTGATTCTCTGTATTGCCGCTTTTGTCGGTACGCTCATTCATCAGTTGCCCTGGGCGAGCAACCTTTTGCTCTTCCAAAACGCAATGAAGTATGCGCCCCACCACCCCATCGTACAGGTCAACCTGGCCAATGAATTCGCCGACCTGGGACATTATGACCGTGCGCTCCCTCTGTACGTGAGCGCGCTCGAGAGCGATCCGAGTTCCTGGCTGTCCAACTACAACCTGGGTTACGCGTGTTACCGCACTGGAAGGTTTGCCGAAGCCGAGGATTATCTGCAGCGGGCAATCCAGATCGACGACAAAGATCCGGATCAATTCATCTATCTTGCACGCACGCAAATGGAACAAGGGAAGTTGACACTGGCCGCTCAGAATGCCGAGCGCGCCCTGCAAAGAGGACCGCTCTCCCCTGGATTCCACTTCGTTCTGGCAAAGATTCTTGAGGCCAGCGGCGAACGGGAGCGGGCCATCGCCGAATATCAGGCGGAAGTGGCCGCTCACCCCGAAAACTCGCTGGCCAGAGGCGAGTTGCAGAGACTTCACGCCGCGCAATAACGAGTGAGAAGCGATCCCGCCACGGCATTCCCGGGAAGATGCTAAATTAGAAGTTTCATGTCTGCCCCCAATTCTCTCTTTGTTCGCGCCGCTAAGGCTCAGCCCACCGAACGGACGCCAGTCTGGTTCATGCGCCAGGCTGGACGCTATATGGCGGAGTACCGCGTCATCCGCAAACAGTATTCCCTAATCGAGATCTGCAAGAAGCCGGAAGTCGCGGCCCAAGTCACGATTGAAGCCGCCGAAATCCTCAAAGTCGATGCGGCCATCATCTTCGCCGATCTTTTACTTCCGCTCGAAGTCATGGGGCTGCCCTTTCACTTCGCGGCGGGCGAGGGTCCGAAAATTGAAAGGCCTGTGCGCACTGCCGAAGACATTAGCCACCTGCGCACCGACCGTGCCGCCGATCTCGGCTATGTTTCCGAAGCCGTGAAGCTCGTGTGCAAGCACTTCGGAGACAAGCTGCCCGTCATCGGCTTCTGCGGCGCGCCTTTCACACTCGCCAGCTACATGATCGAAGGCGGAGGCTCGCGCAATTATCTTTTCACCAAGAAGATGATGTACTCCGCGCCCGCCGCGTGGAACGAGCTGATGAAGAAATTGGTTGCGGTGACCGCCGAGTATTCCTCCGAGCAGGTACGCGCCGGCGCCGACACCATTCAGATTTTCGATAGCTGGGTCGGGTGCCTGAGCGTCGAAGATTATCGCCGTTATGTTTTAACGCATGTGAAGGACCTAGTAAAGCGCGTGCAAAAAACTGGCGCACCCGTCATCTACTTCGGCACCGACAGCTCAACGCTTCTGCCCTCGATGCAAGAGACTGGAGCCGAAGTAATTGGCCTCGACTGGCGCATACCGCTCGACACGGGATGGCAAAGCCTCGGCCTAAAGCGCGCGGTGCAGGGCAATCTCGATCCCGTGCTGCTCTTCGCCGATTGGAAAGAACTCAAGAAGCGGGCCGAAGATATTTTGCGCCAAGCCGCCGGACGCCCCGGCCACATCTTCAACCTCGGCCACGGCATTCTCCCCGAAACTCCGGTGGAGAACGTGAAAGCCCTCTGTGATTTCATCCGCGAGCACTCAGCCGATTTCAAAACGCGGATTTCAGGACGATGATTTTCAGCACCGTTGATGGCGGCTTCTATGAATTGTCATCCTGAGCGAAGCGAAGGACCTGCTTTTCGCAATATGCAGGAGCGCCGAAAATGACGCCCTGCCCGCTGGGCCTCGCCGGCCGATGCTACTGCGCGAATCAGGTGAGCTCCTTTGCTGTCGCCGAGCCTGCGAAAACCGCCGTGCTCCTGCTCGCTCACGGCAGCCCCGAGAACCCCGACCAGATTCCCGAGTTTCTGCGTTATGTCACCGGCGGACGCCCACTGCCGCCAGCAGTCGTTGAAGAGATTCGTCATCGCTATTCGTTGATCGGTTTTTCGCCGCTCCCCTGCTGGACTCTCTTGCAAGCCGACCAACTTTCGCAATCCGTGAAAATGCCGGTCTTCGTCGGCATGCGCAACTGGAGGCCCTTCATCGCCGATGCGGTCAAGGCAATTGCGAGTAAGCAATATGAGCGCGTCATCGCCATCTGCCTCGCGCCGCAGAACTCGCGCACCAGTGTCGGCCTCTATCGCAGTGCGGTGAGCAGTGGCGGAGATCTTCCGTTCAAGCTGGACTTCGTCGAGGAGTGGCATGATCAGCCGCTACTAGCAGAAGCATTCGCCGAGAAGCTGCGCGCGGGATGGGGAAAAGCCAGCGCCGAAAATGGAGCGGAGCTCCCCGTGATCTTCACCGCCCACAGTGTTCCGCAGCGGACGATTACGGAAGGCGATCCCTATGAAAGACAATCCAAGGAAACCGCCGAATTGGTAGCCAAAGAGGCAGGCCTCGCAAGCGAAGATTGGAGCTTTGCCTTCCAGAGCCAGGGCATGTCCGGCGGCCAGTGGATCGGACCCACCGTCGAGGACACGATCAGGAATCTAAAAGCGAAAGGCCATCGCGGAGTTTTCCTGCATCCCATCGGATTTCTCTGCGATCACGTCGAAGTGCTTTACGATATCGATATCTTCTTCAAACAGTTCGCGGAAAAAGAAGGCTTGCGCCTATGGCGAGCCGAGTCATTGAACGGCTCGAAAATGCTAACCGCAGCCCTGGCGGAAGTAGTGAGCAGCCGAATGAAAGGCATTTAGCTGAGAGCTGGCAGCTGAGAGCCAAGATCTAATTCATGAAACGTATTGCCATCATCGGCGGCGGAATTTCCGGCCTCTCGGCCGCGTACACGCTCGAAGAAAAGCGCCAGTCCGGCACTCCCGTCGAATACGTTTTGTTCGAATCCAGTTCGCGCCTAGGCGGTGTGCTCGTCACCGATCATGTCGACGGCTGCATCATCGAAGCCGGTCCCGACTCGTTTCTCACTGAGAAGCCCTGGGCCGCCGACCTCT
>Ga0209415_10021292_pt1 | contig 10001 bp, 7 predicted proteins | sample PeaSoiSIISIP2007_FD_187696 | JGI IMG/M metagenome (GOLD analysis project Ga0209415, IMG submission 187696) | Peat soil microbial communities from Weissenstadt, Germany - SII-SIP-2007 (SPAdes) (version 2) | ecosystem: Environmental > Terrestrial > Soil > Wetlands > Peat | place: Germany... | reverse complement strand
CAGCATCGCGCCGTGGAGGTCGGCGACGGCGACCGCGCGCCACGCGTCGAGGGCCGCCATGCGGCCGTGATGGGGCGTCGCCGGGAGCGGACCGAGGTCGCGCAGCGCCCCGTGCCGCGGGTCGACCGCGATGAGCACCCCCGTGACCGAGCGCACGTACATCCGGTCGAGCCCGATCTGCACCTGGCCGATGGGTCCCGCGATCGTGAGCAGCGACTGCGCCCGATCGAGCCACGAGTCGGCGCGCCACAGGCGGGCGTCCATCGCGAAGAGGTAGCCCCCGCCCATGCGCTCCGGCACCTCGACCACCGTGGACGGCGAGGCGGGCAGCCGGTCGTCCGCGGCGGCGATGGCGCCGTCGGGCCAGGTGATGACGCGCTTGCCCGCGACGATCGCGAGCGCCCCGCCGCCCGGTCCCGGGCCCCATCCGCGCCCGTCGCTCACGCTCTCGGGCAGGATGCGCGCGCCGTGCACCGTCACGTCGTCCGGCGCGCGGAGGTCCCGCGCCCGGAGCCCGCGCTCCGCCGACGACACGTGAACCCGCGCCTGCGAGCCGGCGCACCCGGCCGCCGCCGCCAGCGCGACCGCGGCCGTCACCGTCCGCGAGAGGCTCGACCGGCGCACACCCGGATCGTAGCAGCCCGGCCGAACGAAAGGAGAGGGCCGCCAAGGCGCCAAGGCGCCAGGAAGAGGTGGGGGAAAACAAAAATCACTCTTGGCGTCTTTGTGCCTTGGCGGCCCTCTCCTCTCTCCGCCGAGAGAAGTGGTTCGGGCGTCGGAGTTGAGCCATGGTTGGGCCATCCCATGTCCTTCGTCGTCGCCGTCGTCGGCGCGACCGGCGCCGTCGGTCGCGAAATGCTCCGGACCCTCGAGCAGCGCCGCTTCCCCGTGAAGCGGCTCGTCGCGCTGGCCAGCAAGCGCAGCGCGGGGCAGAAGCTCCCGTTCGCGGGGGGCGAGGTCGTCGTCGAGGAGCTGACGCCGGCGTCGTTCGCGGGCGTGCAGCTCGCGCTCTTCAGCGCCGGGGGCGGCGTGTCGCGCGAGCTCGCGCCCATCGCGGCCGCCGCGGGGGCGGTCGTGATCGACAACTCGAGCGCCTGGCGCATGGATCCCGACGTGCCGCTCGTCGTGCCCGAGGTGAACCTCGAGGCGGCGGGGCACCGGCCCAAGGGCATCATCGCGAACCCCAACTGCTCCACGATCCAGATGGTCGTCGCGCTCAAGCCGCTGCACGACGCGGCGCGCGTGAAGACCATCATCGTGTCGACGTACCAGGCGACGAGCGGCAAGGGCCACGCGGCGGTCGAGGAGCTGCTGGCGCAGGCGCGCGCGACGCTCGAGGGCCGCGTCCCCGAGGCGAAGGTGTTCCCGGGGACGATGGCGTTCAACGTGCTGTGCGACTGGAAGGCGGGCGAGGCCGACTACTCCGAGGAGGAGTGGAAGATGGTGAACGAGACGCGCAAGATCCTGGGCGACCCGGCCATCGGGGTCTCGCCGACGACGGTGCGCGTCCCCGTCGTCAACGGTCACGCCGAGGCGGTGCACGTCCAGTTCCACCGCCCGATGAAGGCGGAGGAGGCGAAGCGCCTGCTGCGAGGCGCGCCGGGCATCGTCTTGATGGAGGAGGCCTACGCGCCGGGCCGGCACCCGCAGCCGGCGCACGCGTCGGGGAAGGACGCGGTCTTCGTGGGGCGCGTGAGAGACGACCTCGCGGTGCCGGGTGCGATCGACCTGTTCGTGGTGAGCGACAACCTGAGGAAGGGCGCGGCGCTGAACGCGGTGCAGATCGCGGAGAAGATTTTCTGAGGGGACTGCGGCCCTGTGACCGGGGACGCGCGGCGCTCGGTTCCACACCGCACTGCCCGGGGCGGGAGTGCTGCCTCCCCAGCGCAACACCCCACCCCCCCGGCCCCCCGCCCCGCAAGCAACACTTCGATCGTTGTCAGCCGTGGTCGGGGCGGGGGGAGCGTGAACGGTGATCCAGCTCTGGCTCTCGTGACCCCGAGATCAAGACGCTCACGCTCCCCCCGCCCCGGCAGCGTGTTTGCCGGGTGACGCGTGCTTGCGGGGCGGGGGGCCGGGGGGGTGGGGTGCTCGCGGGCTCGCGAGAACTGCCAACGCCTATGGGGCTGGGGGGGGTGAGGTGTAGGACCAGGCTCGCCGCGCGATCAGCGGCGCCACCAGCTGCGCCGACGCCTCCAGCGTCGTCGGCGAGAGGTCCGGCACGCGGACCCGGCCCGCGTACGCGCGCGCGCCGTCGCGCACGAGGTAGACGTCGATCGCCTGCGGGTTGGCGAGGACGCCCAGGTTGATCTCCGCGACGAGGTGCGGCGCGGCCCGGCGATCGACGACGACCATGTTGTACTTGCGGAGCTGCGCTGCGAGCTCCTCGTCGAAGCCGTCGATGGCCCAGGTGCCCATCGTGTAGAAGCGGAACTGCGCGTCGATGGCGACGGGAAGCGGCGGACCGCCCGGGACGGGGAACGCGGCCGACGATTCGCACGCCGCGCCGGCGAGGAAGACGAGCAAGAGGGGCGCGAGGCGCATCGAAGAGGAGGGTAGCGCGTGCCGGGTGGTGGGCACGGCGTGCCAGGAGCTCGGGAGCGCTGGCCGAGCGCAGCCCCCGTCGTTCCGAGCACCCGGAAGGGATTGCCGAGCCCAGCCCCCGTCGTTCCGAGCACCTGGAAGGGGCTTCCGAGCGGTGCGCACCTCTACCCGAGCGCTCGGGACGAGCTTCCGCGTCGTGCCGCGCTCGTTCCGGGCACCCGGTGCGCCCTTCCGAGTGCTGCCCTCGTCCGCCCGTGAGCTCGGAGCGCCCTCCCTGGTCGCCGGCAATCGTTGTGACATTTCGGATTCGTCGGGCGCTTCCAGCCATCGTCCGCCGCGCTTTTGTCCCACCTCGCTTCAGCCGCGAAACGACCGAGCAATCGGCCCCGGCGAGCCGTCGTGCACGGAGGGTCGCCGGACTTTCGAGTCGTGACCGTTGTGACTTGTCACGATTAACGGGTGAAGGGCAGGCGATGCCGGCCCCGAACGTGACCCATCACAAACAGGTGAATCCCATGCCGAAGGACAACAGCCGCACCGACCTCCTCGCCGCCGACCAGAATCTCATCGACGGCATCACCAAGAACGCCTCCAAGCTGCCTGCTTCCTTCCCCGTCGGCAGCGTGACCACGACCCCCGCGGACGTGGTCACGATGCTCCAGGGGCGCATCACCACCGGCAAGGCCGTCGTCCTGGCCGAGTCGGCGCGGACCGCCGCGGTCGCGACGGACAAGGCGACGCGCGCGCAGACGCAGCCGAGGATCACGGCCTTCAAGAGGATCATCGTCGCGATGTTCCTCCAGTCGCCGGACGTGCTCGGCGACTTCGGGCTCGCCGCGCCGAAGCCACCGCTGAAGTCGGCGGAGGTGAAGGCCGCGTCGGCGGCGAAGGCGGCGGCGACGCGCAAGGCCAAGAGCGCGAAGGCTGCGGCCCCGGCGCCCGAGCCGGCCGCTCCGGCGGCGCCCCCGGCGGCTCCGGCGAAGCCGGTGAGCTGATCGCGGGCTGAAGAAGGGAGGCGGCTCCGGGTCGTACCGGGGTCGCCTCCCGCGCGCAGGGGTCGGTGTACCCTGCCGGCCGTGCACGCCTTCTTCGCGGCCGTCGAGCAGGGGCTCCCCGTCGTCCGGACCGCGGACCTGGCTCCGCCGCTGGCTCCCGAGGAGCTCGCGGCGCTGCGCGACGCCGGTGTGCTTCGCGACGAGGGCCGCGCCGGTCTCGAAGAGATCTCCGCGCCGGATCTCGCCCGCGCCCTGCGTGCGCTCTACGGCGTCGAGGGACGCGGCCTCCCGGTGCCCGCGAAGCTGGGCCGCGGCACGCATCCTCTCGGGTGGTGCAGGGACGGCGACGCGGACCGCGACGTCTTTCTGCTGAACGGCCCGGGCGTGTCCATCAACATGGCGATCCTCGGACTCCGCCGCGCGCTGCTCCTCGTCCCCACCGCGCGCCTCGTGTCCGCCGAGGAACGCGCGAAGCACGCCGCCGGGGCCTTCGTCGTCATCGACGTCCTCGCGGAGTCCGTCACCGTCCGCGACGGCCGCCTCGCCCGGGCCGCCGCGCGCGCCCCCTCCGCCCCCGATCTCTCCGCGCTCTCCCCCGAGCCCGCGCCCTCGCCCGCGATCCCGCCGTCTCTCTCCTCCGCGCCCCCGCCCGCGCCCCACGTCATCGCCGGCGCCACGCGCTGGAACGAGATCCACATCTCGCTCGTCGACTCCACGACCGTCCGCGTCGACCTCCCGGGCGCCTCGGTCCGCTGCACGCACGTCGACCTCGGCATGGCCCTCAAGAAGAGCCGCCGGCCGCGACGCGTGTGGGAGCTGCTCGTCGAGCTGTGCGAGGGCTACGGCATCTTCCAGAGCCGCCGCTTCGGCAGCGCGGACGCCACGAAGAAGCTCGTGAGTCGTCTCGGCCGCGAGCTCGGCGCCGTCTTCGGCCTCTCCGACAAGGCGTTCCACCCGTACCGCCCCAAGGAGGGGTGGCAGAGCCGGTTCCAGGCGTCGCCGCACCCCACCCCCCCGGCCCCCCGCCCCGCAGGCAGGGCGGGGGGAGCGTGATCTGCGGTCGGCACGAGTTCCGTCGGCGGATCCGGCGCTTCGGCTTGACCTCTCTGCGCGCGTCGAGTCGACGCAAGCAGGTCGTGCGGCGACCACTGTTCCCGTTCCCCCCGCCCTGCTTGCGGGGCGGGGGGCCAGGGGGGTGGGGTGAAGGCGAAGTGGGGCCCGGCAAAGTGCCCGCGAGCTTCGCTCCTACTTGTCGATCTTCCCCAGCGTCCCGTCGTGCCACTTGCCGGCTTCCGTGCCGCGGGTCGTGAAGTACACGCTGCCCGCGTCGACGCCGATCGACGTCGGCGTCTGGAGGCCGTCGACGTACGTCTGACCCTTGCCGCCCGCCTTGGGCACGCGGGCCACGGCGTCGGGCGTCAGGAAGTACACGTAGGTGTCGTCGATGGCGATGTCGGCCACCTTGCCGGACGCCTCGGCGAGCTTCACGGGCTCGCCCTTGTTCTTGGCGGCCTTGAAGACCTTCGCGCCCGACTGCCAGTAGACGTTGGTCGCGTCGGTGTGCACGTTGGCGGCGCCGTCGGCCCCCCGGACGAGCACGTGCTGGTTCGCGCCGGCCTTCGTCGACTCGACGATGACGCCGTCGGTGAACTTGGCGCCCTCCGTGCCGCCGACGCTCCAGTACACGTGCGCGTCGTCGACCGCGACGCAGTTCGCGCCCTTGAACCCGCCCGCCAGCGCCTGCGGCGCGCCGCCCGACTTGCTCGCCTTGACGACGCCGCCGCCGAGCAGCCAGTACATGTTCGTGTCGTCGATCGCGACGCACTCGATGACGGCGAACGTGCTCGACGCCACGACGGTCGGCTTGCCGCCGTTCTTGTCCTGGCGACTGAACGTGCTCATCTTGCCCGCCTGCGACGTCCAGTACACGTCGGTGTCGTCGACCGCGATGCTCGAGTTCGCCTCGAAGGCCGTGCCGTTGCCGGCGAAGACGGTCATCTGCGTGCCGCCGCGCTTCGGGATGCGCGAGAGATCGCCGTCGAGCTCGTTCACCCAGTAGATGGACGTCTTGTCGACGGCCAGCGCGTTGGGGGCGTGGAGGTCCTTGAGCAGGATGGTGGCGTTCGACCCGGTCGAAGACGTGGCCGTCGGCGCCCCGGACGCGGAAGGGGCGGCCGAGGCGGACCCGACGTCGGCGACGCTGGCGGCGGCCGACGACACCCCGAGCGCGTCGCCCTGCGGCGTCACCGGCGGCGGCGTCCCTCCTCCGCACGCGTAGACCCCCGTGACCCCGACCGCGACGATGACCCCGAGACCGACGCTCACGAAGCGCATGATCCGTACCCCCTCTCCCTCACCAAGGACGCCACGATATCACGACGCGATCTCGCGCACTCCCTCGACGAGCCGGTCGATCTCGGCGGTCGTGTTGAAGATGTGGGGGCTGGCCCGGACGGTGCCCTCGAGCTTCGCGCGGGCGTGGAGGACGTGCGTGCAGTGGAAGCCGCCCGAGACGCACACGCCGAACATGTCGCAGAGCGCGCGGGCGACGTTCTCCTGGGTCATCCCGGGCGCGTCGACGACGAAGGTCGCGAGCGCGATGCGCTTCTCGGCGGGGACGTCGGCGGCGAGGACGCGCACGCCGGGCAGCTCGCGGAGGCGCGAGACGAGGTACCGCGCCATGGCGACGTCGTGCTTCTGGATGGTCTCCATCCCGATGGCGCGCATCCACCGCACGGCGGCGCCGAAGCCGATGGTCGACTCGATGGCGGGCGTCCCGGCCTCGAAGCGGAAGGGGACGTCGCGCGGGATGAAGTGGCTCGGCGTGGAGCCGAGGACGTCCTCGTTCATGGCGACCATGCCGCCGCCCACCTGGTAGAGGGGGAAGTCCCGCAGGCGCTCGCGCTTCGCGTAGAGGATGCCGACGCCGCTCGGGCCGAAGGCCTTGTGCGAGCTGGCGGCGAGGAAGTCGACGTCGAGCTTGCGGACGTCGATGGGCAGGTGCGAGAGCGACTGCGCCGCGTCGAGGAGCACGGGGATGCCGCGCGCGTGGGCGATGCGGACCACCTCGTCGACCGGCGCGATGCAGCCGGTGACGTTGGATACGTGCCCGATGGAGACGAGGCGGGTCCTCGAGGTGAGCAGCGACTCCAGCGTCTCCCACCGCGGGACGCCGTCGGCGTCGATGGCCATCGGGACGGGGTGGGCCTTCACGCGCCACGGGAGCCAGTTGGCGTGGTGCTCGCTCGCGGGGAAGACGACCTCGTCGGTCTCGCCGAGGCTCATCGAGTGCGCGACGAGGTTGATGGCCTCGGTCGTCCCGCGGACGAAGACGATCTCGTCGGGCGCGGCGCCGATGAGCCCCGCGGCCTCGATGCGGGCGGCGTCGTAGAGCTGCGTGGCTTCCTGGCCGAGCGAGTGCACCCCGCGGTGCACGTTGGCGGTGCAGCGCTCGTAGTAGTCGACGACGGCGTCGATGACGGCGCGCGGCTTGGGGGTGGTGGACGCGCTGTCGAGGAAGGCGAGGGGCTGGCCGTCGAGGGTGCGCGCGAGCATCGGGAACTGGGGACGCAGGCGCCCGGCGAGGGCGTCGATGGCCGCGCGATCGGCGGTGAGGTCGGTCACCGCTCAGGTCCTCAGGTCTCGACCACGCTCCGGCATAGCCGGAGACGTGCCGTCCTCGAAGCAACGCGCGAGGTCCAGCGGGAAGTGCCGCTTGCTCACGCGGAACTTGCCGCTCGTCTCGATGGGGATGGCCGTCGTCGACCGCGCCGCGAGCTCCAGCCCTTCGAGCAGCGGGGCCAGGCGCGCGCGCGCCTCCTCCACCACGCGCGCCGCGTCGCCGTCCGCGACGACGTCGATCTCCACGCGGTCCGGCGTGCGCTGGTTCACCTGCCACAGGCGCACGCCCTCGACGGCCCCGAGCGCGCGATCGAGCGCCCCCGCCGTCACCAGCGCCCCGTCGGGCCTCACCAGCGCGTCGTCGACGCGTCCCTCGACGCTCGCGAGCGGCGGCACGGTCGTCCACCGGCGCGGGCCCGCAAGGTCGACCTGCACGAGGTCGCCCACGACGTAGCGCACGAGCGGCATGGCCACACGGTCGAGCGACGTCACCAGCACCAGCGCCACGTCTGTCGCCCCCGGCGTCGCCACGCGCGCGGGGAGGAGCTCCACGTGCGTCGTGAACGGCGCGTGGTGAAGCCGCCCGTCGTCCCCCTCCATGAAGAGGACGCCCACGTCGCTCGCGCCGTAGAGCTGGAGGACCGGGCCGCTGTACACCTCGCGGATCGCGCGAAGGTAGGCGCGCGTCGTGAACGCGTAGGTGAGCTGGACGTAGCCGCCGACGTCGAGGGGGCGTCCCTGCCTCTTCGCGAAGCGCGCCAGCATGGCGAGGTAGAGGGGATCGCTCTCCAGGCCGAGCGTCGCGTGCTTGCCCAGCTCGTCGAGCATCCGCGTCTGCTCTTCGTCGGTCCAGAACATCGGGTCCTGGCGCTGGTTGAGGAACAGCAGGTACTCGTCGACGCGCTCCTCGTAGGGGAGGTCCCCGATGTGGCACGTGCCGAGGCCGCACGCGGGCGTCGTGAGGACCGACTCGCGGAAGGTGCCGCGCTTGCCGTCGAGCGTGTCGGCGACGAGCGCGTTCGTGCGCATCGCCCGCGTCTCCTGGCGCGTCCACCAGCCGGCGTCCCAGAGGATGCGCATGCGCTCGCCGGTGGAGCCGCTCGTCTCCACGAGCTCCAGCGCGCCCGACTCGAGCTCCGCGCGCGTGTCGCGCCCCGCCGGGACCCAGTGCTTGTTCAGCGTGGCGCGCACGTCCTTCTTGAGGAGGAGCGGGAGGCGGGAGAGCGCAGTGGAGAGCGGCGTCCCGGGGGCAGGGGGGACGTCGCCGCGCTTCTTGTAGAACGGGATGTCGCCGAGGGCGCGCGCGATGGCGGCGACGGTGCGCGCCTCGTGCTCCGGATCGGGACGCGGCTCGTCCGGGCTGAAGGGAGCCCAGGCCTCCAGGGCGGGAGAGGGGGAGGCCGACATGACCATGGCTTACCACGCCCCTCAGGGAGCGAGCACGCGGAGGCTCCCGGCGACGACGCCGTAGCCCCCTTCGGCCTTCAGCGTCCTCCAGACCTCGGGCGCGGTGGACTGGCCCGCGAGGAGCGCGCGGTAGGCGCCGACGATGCGCGCCACGTCGTCCGCCGACTCGCGCACGAGCTCGATGCGGAAGCGCCGGACGCCGCTCTTCTGCAGCAGAGGCACGACGCTCGCGGCGGACTGGGCCGAGGCGTGGAACACGGTGTTGCGGCAGCCGACGTCGGCCTCGACCGGGTGCTCCATGCCGGCGCGGTCACGCAGGCTCACGCGGTGCCTCTCGCACGGGCGACCGCAGTCGCGGTGGTCGCGGCCCGAGCTGAGGAGCGCGGCGATCACGCAGTGCTCCATGTGGAAGAGCGGCATCGGGTGATGCACGACGACCTCGGCCCAGGCGCCGAGCTCCGTGGCGCAGAGGGCGGCGAGCTGCGCCGCGTCGAGGTCGAACGACGGCGTGAAGGCGACGAGGCCGCGCGAGAGGACCTCCGCGGCGGTGAGGCGGTTGGTGACGTTGAGCGAGAAGTCGCCGATGCGCGGGATGCCGGCTGTGGCGTCGTGGAGAGCGCCGAGAGAGCGGACGAGGAAGGCGTCGGGGGCGAGGTCGACGAGGTAGCGGTCGATCTTGTCCTCGCCGGGCTTGCGGATGCGAGGCGGGGCGACGGTGATGTGCGTCGGTCGGCTGCGCGCGCGGAGGCTGCGGAGCGCCGCGCCGGTCCCGGTGAGCTCCAGGAAGTCGAGGACGACGCCGTCGGCCCCGGCGTCGAGGGCCGCGTGCGCCTGCTCGGCGGTGCGGCAGAGGACGAAGAGGCCCGCGGGAGGGGGTGCGCGGTCGGGAGGGACGGCGCCGGCGAGGAGGGCGTCGTGCGTGACGGCGGTGGTGACGTGGTGCGCGTGGCGGGAGGCGACGAGGGCTTCCGCGAGCGCGCGGCGGGCGCGGTTGAGGGCGGACATGGGGAGCATGGCGCCGTCGGGGAGGTCGACGTCGAGCGAGGCGAGCGCGAAGGGGGTGTCGCCGAGACGGGCGAGCTTCTCTTCGATGACCTCGCGGGTCGTCGCCGCGGTCCGCGCCCGTTCGACGGGGGAGTCGCTCGTCACCTCGGCGGCGTGTCCACGCGCGCTCTTCGCCGAGAGCACGAACGGCTCGCCCAGCGCGCCCCGCAGGCGCACGTCGAGGCCCACCCGCTCCGGCTCGCGCTCGACCCGCGCCCCGATGGCCTTCTCGTTCGCCGGGTCCCCCGTCTTGAAGACGCGCCGGCCCGCGACCGCGCCCGCGACGCCGCGGTCCGGCCCGAGCCACACCCGCGACGCGCCGTCTGCGCCGACCTCGACGTCCCACACGCGCCCGCCCACCTCGCCCTCGCCGCCCCAGCCGCCCTCGAC
>Ga0209415_10021291_pt1 | contig 10001 bp, 7 predicted proteins | sample PeaSoiSIISIP2007_FD_187696 | JGI IMG/M metagenome (GOLD analysis project Ga0209415, IMG submission 187696) | Peat soil microbial communities from Weissenstadt, Germany - SII-SIP-2007 (SPAdes) (version 2) | ecosystem: Environmental > Terrestrial > Soil > Wetlands > Peat | place: Germany... | reverse complement strand
CTCAACGAGCTGCACGGGGAAGTGGTCGAGACCGTCACGGACATGCGGTCGGAGGCCGAGCCGTTTCCCGACCCCAACGACCGGGCCACGCTCGAGTCGGAACGGAACCTGACGCTGCGGATTCGCGACCGGGAACGCAAGCTACGCTCGAAGGTCGAAGAAGCCCTCGCCCGGATCGAAGACGGCACGTTCGGCATCTGCGAAAGCTGCGGCGAGGAGATCGGCGAGAAACGCCTGGAAGCCCGCCCCGTTACGACCCTGTGCGTGGCCTGCAAGGAGAGCCAGGAAGACCTCGAGCTCAAGCAGAACCTCACCTGAGCGCGGGGAACGAGGCCGCCGCGGCGACGAGTCTCCGCATTCCCCGTCCCATGCCCGTTGCGGCCCGTTCACCCCGGCTTTGCCATTCATGATCCTCTCCGACGCCTCCATCCGCTCCTTGATTCAGAAGGGCGAACTGAAGGTGGAGCCGCTCGAGGATTACATGATCCAGCCCGCCTCGCTGGACCTCCGCCTGGGGCGGCATTTCCTGAAAGTCGACGAACACGACTTCGATATCATCCGCATGGATCAGCCGATCAAGTATGTCGAGATCGAGCGGGACGAGATCGTGATTCCGCCGCTGACTTTCATGCTCGCGACGACGCTCGAGTACCTCAAGCTGCCCAACGACCTGACCGCGTTCGTCGAGGGCCGCAGCTCGGTTGGCCGGATCGGGCTGTTCGTGCAGAACGCGGGCTGGGTGGACCCGGGCTTCGAGGGCGAACTGACGCTGGAGCTGTTCAATGCCAACCGGCAGCCGATCCGCTTGCGGGCGGGCCGGCGCGTCTGTCAGCTCGTCTTCGCCCGCATGGACCGCGCCGCGGAGCGCCCCTACCGGGGGAAATACATGGGCCAGCGCAAGCCCGTAGGCAGCCGCCTCCACGAGGACACCGATCTGCCGTAGCGGCGCGGCCTCTCGCCCCCGGCCTTTCTCCTGCAAGTGGAGACGGACGGACCGCGCATCGGAGCGGCTCCGGTGCCGGCCAGTCCCCTTCGCCCGCCGCATGGGTACCCATGACCGAAAACGTTCGCCTCGTCCACGCCCCGGAGTTCCCCTCCGGCCTCACCTGGTACAATTCGCCGGAGCCACTCACCCTCGCCGGGCTGAAGGGCAAGGTCGTGCTGCTCGACTTCTGGACCTATTGCTGCATCAACTGCATGCACGTCCTGCCCGACCTGAAGTACCTGGAAGAGCGGTTCAAGGATGCGCCATTCCAGGTGATCGGCGTGCATTGCGCGAAATTCCCCAACGAGAAGGTGGACCACCACGTCCGCCACGCGATCCTGCGCCACGGCATCCAGCACCCTGTCGTCGTGGATTCCGATTTCTCCGTCTGGCGAAGCTATGCGGTGCGGGCCTGGCCGACGCTCGTGGTGGTGGATCCCGCCGGCTATGTCGTCGGACACTTGCCGGGGGAGGGGCACCGGGAGGAGGTCGAGGCGTACCTGGAGCAGGCGCTGCCCCACTATCGGGCGGAGGGCGTCGTGCGCGAAGGCGGCGCTGTGGGGCTCGTGGAGCTTCCGGCCGCGCCCGCCGCGGCGCAGACCAGAGCGGTGCGGCCGGAAGCGGCGTTGCGCTACCCGGGAAAGCTTGCGGCCGATCCGGCGGAGGGAACGCTATGGATCGCGGATACCGGACACCATCAGCTCGTCGAAGTGCGCCCGGACGGATTGGTGCTGCGGCGCATCGGATCCGGACAGCCGGGGCTCGCCGACGGCGCGCCGGCGGAGGCGCGGCTGCACGAACCACAGGGGCTGAGCGTGGCGGACGGCACGCTCTACGTGGCGGATACGGGCAACCACTCAATCCGCGCGGTTGAGCTGAAGAGCGGCCGCACGGCGACACTCGCCGGGAACGGGCGGCAGGCGCCATTCGGCGCGCGCGGCGGCCCGGCCCTGACCACGCCGCTCAATTCCCCCTGGGACCTGCTGCACCGGGACGGCATGCTCTACATCGCGATGGCCGGATCGCACCAGCTCTGGCGGCTGAGCCTGTCGCGCCGCTGGATCGAGCCGCATGCGGGCTCCGCGCGCGAGGAGATCGCCGATGGGCCCCTGGCCGTGGCCGCGCTGGCACAGCCGAGCGGAATCGCGCTGCTGGGGGACCGCCTCGTGTTCGCCGACAGCGAGGTTTCCGCCCTGCGCACCGCCGGGCTCGACCCGGAGAGTAGAGTGGAGACGTTGGTCGGCGAGGGGCTATTCGTGTTCGGCGACCGCGACGGGGGCAGGGGAGTCGCGCTGCTGCAGCATCCGCTAGGGGTCGCGGTGCACGACGGCTGGGTATATGTTGCCGACACGTACAACCACAAGATCAGGATCTACCATACCGAGCAGCGCGTGCTGCGGACGCTGGCGGGCACGGGGCAATCGGGCGCGGCGGACGGACCGCTGGCGCAGGCGAGTTTCTTCGAGCCCAGCGGGCTCGCCTTCCTGGACGGCGCGCTCTATGTCGCGGACACGAACAACCATGCGCTGCGGCGCGTGGACCTCGCCGCCGCCACGGTCTCGACGGTGGCGCTGCATTAGGCGGGTTGACAAGAACAGTAGATTTCACGCTGCGCTCGAAATGAAAAGCCCCGGTCACCCCGAGCGTAGCGAGGGGTCCGCTGTCTAAGCGGCTTCGGCCTTAGGCGAAACGGATTCGGCCCTGCGCGCCGTCATCGCCCATTGCGTTCCGTGCCTTCGTAGCGCCGGTTGAGCAGGACAATCTCGACGCGGCGGTTCTTCGCGCGCCCGGCGACGGTCTTGTTGTCCGCGGTGGGCCGGTTGTCCGCGTAGCCGATGGCGGAGATGCGGTGCGGGTCCACGCCGCCCTGGTCGGACAGGATCTGGGCGATGTTGGCAGCGCGCAGCGCGGAGAGCTGCCAGTTCGATTGCGCCTGCCCGCCGGCCGGCACGCTGTCCGTGTGGCCCTCGATGCGTACGTAGTTGGGCAGCGTGTTAAGCAGCTTGGCCATCGTGGCGAGCAGCTGGCGCGCGGCCGGATTGACGTCGGCCTTGCCCGGGTTGAACAGCAGCCGCTCCTGCATCGTGATGACCAGGCCGCGGTTGTCGATCGTCGTATTCACCTCGTTCTGCAGGCCGTGCAGGGTCACGTAATCGTCGGTGTCGTCCTTGGCCACACCCAGCTCCTCCTGCTGGGGCATAGGCAATGGCACCATCCCGGAGCCCTCGTAGTCGCCGATGATGTTCTTTCCGCCCCCGAAGGCCATGCGCAGGGACGTGGAGAGCGACTTGAACTTCTGCGCGTCCAGGCGGGCGAGCGAGTACATCACCACGAAGAAGATCATCAGCAGCGTGATCAGGTCCGCGTAGGTCAGCAGCCAGCGCTCGTGGTTTACTGCCTTTTCCGGTTCCGGCTTTTTCGCCATGAGGGCTCCCGCGGCTCAGGCTCAGGCCGCTTTTTCCTCGCCCTTCGGTTTTCCGAAGTAGTCGAACCGCTCCAGCTCTTCCGCGTCGAGGAACGCCTTGAGCTTTTCCTCCACGATCTTCGGGCTTACGCCCTTCTCGACCAGCAGGATCGCCTCGATCACGATCTGCTTCTGGTTCAGCTCGATCTTGTTCAGCGCCTTGAGTTTCGTGCCGATCGGCAGCCAGAACAGGTTCGCCGAGGATACCCCATACAGCGTCGCGATAAAGGCCACCGAAATGGCCGGGCCCAGGCTCCCCGGGTCGCTCAGGTTGCTGAGCACGTGCACCAATCCCAGCACGGTTCCGATGATGCCCATGGTGGGCGCGAAGCCGCCCGCGGCCTCGAACATTTCGATCCCTTCCTTGTGCCGCTCGTTCAGCTTTTCCACGTACAGATCGAGGATGTCCCGGATCAGCTCGTGCTCCACCCCGTCGGCGACGAGCTGCAGGCCCGTCTTGGTCATGGCGTCCAGCCCCTCCTCGGAGTTGATGATCCGCTCCAGGGCCAGGATCCCCTCCTTGCGCGCCAAAGAGGAAATGTCGATGAAGAAGAAGATCTGCTCGATCACCTTGCCCTTGGATTCGGCGAAGGCGACCTTCAAGACCGAAAGCAGACGCTTGACGTCCTTCATGGGGAACGAGACGCCGAGCGCCCCGAAGGTGCCCCCGAACACGATCATGGCCGCCGTTCCCACCAACAGGCCGCCCAGGTGCCCGCCCTCGAGCACATAGGCCAGGATCAGCGAGCCGACGCCTAGGACGAGAAAGAGTAAGGTTCCCACGACGTGTTCTTCCCTCTTGGGATGGTGTCCCGCAGACCGCCGGACCCGTCACCTTCCTGGCAATCGCTCCGACGTTCCAGCGCCCGCCCTTGCCGGAACCGCGGCGGGTACCGGGCAGGCCTGCCCCTTTTTCGGACGTTTCGCGCGGCCAGAGCCCTCCTCGGGTCGCATCCTACCCCGATTCCTAGCAAACTTCACACCGCGCCAGGGGGTTGCACGCGGATTCGCCCGAAAATCGCGCACACGAATTCAACGCTGGGGAATCAAAAGAGGTGCGGAATGGGCCGCTCAGGCATCCGGCAACACGGCTTCGGGCGACCAGCCAAGCAGGCCCGGCGCCGGTCGCCAGACCTCTGCTCTGCCGCAATTCGGAGATGCCCTCTCTGCGCACCCGGCCGGAGTCTCGCCATGCTACCGTTGCAGCGGGTAGGGGGCGTCCGGTTCCGCCGCGAGCGGCTCCACGTGGGGCGATGGCAGGCCACTTTGCGCGGATCCTGCGCATGCAAGATTCCTCCAGACGTGTGGATTCTCCCACCCAGGCGGCTTCGCTTCTGGACCTGGCGCGCGGACTCGTCTTCGAGTTGCACCCCCACAGGCAGGACGCAAGCGTAAGCCTCGATAGCCGGCTGGAAGCGGACCTCGGCTTCGACAGCGTGAGCCGTATCGAGCTGCTGGCGCGCATTGAGGAACGCCTGGGCGTGCGCCTGGCGGAGCAGGACATCACGACCGCGGAAACCCTGCGCGACCTGTTGCGCGGCGTCCAGGCCGCCCTGACCGCTCCCGGGCCGCCGGCCGCGACGCAGGCCATGCCCGCCGCCCGTGAGTTCGCGGCGACCTGGGAAGCAGCCCCGCTTCCCGACCGCGCCGCGACCCTGCTCGACGTGCTGGAGTGGCACGCCGCCGCGCGGCCGGATCGGCCCCATCTGCTGCTCTATCAGGATGAGGCGGAGCCCCGGGCGCTGACGTACGGAAGCCTGCTCTCCGCCGCGCAGGAAGTGGCCGCGGGATTGCGGCGGCGCGGGCTGAAGCCAGGCGACCGGGTCGCCGTCATGCTGCCGACCGGCCTGGACTATTTCTACGGCTTCTTTGGCGTGCTGCTCTCCGGCGGGATTCCGGTCCCCATCTATCCGCCCGCGCGGCCCAACCAGATCGAGGAACACCTGCGGCGCTACGCGCGCGTCCTGGGCAATGCGCAGGTCCGGCTGCTGATCGCCTTGCCCGAGGCGAAGACCGCGGCGCGTCTGATGACGATGCTGGTGGAAAGCCTGGACGGGCCGGTCAGCGTATCCGAGCTGCGGACGGCCGGAACGCTGGCGGGCCGGCCCGGCGTGCGCGCGCAAGACATCGCCTACCTTCAGTACACGAGCGGCAGCACGGGCGACCCCAAGGGCGTCACGCTCACGCACGCCAACCTGCTCGCCAACGTCCGTGCCATGGGGGCGGCGCTGCGGGTCGTTCCCACGGACGTGATGGTGAGCTGGCTTCCCCTCTACCACGACATGGGGTTGATCGGAGCCTGGCTGGGCAGCCTGTACTTCGCGGTGCCCCTGGTGCTGATGTCGCCGCAGCATTTCCTGGCGCGGCCGGAGCGCTGGCTGTGGGCAATCCAGCGCCACCGCGGGACGATTTCTGGCGGGCCGAACTTCGCGTACGAGCTGTGCCTGCGCCATGTGCCGGACCGCCGCATCGTGGGGCTGGACTTAGGTTCCTGGCGGGTTGCCTTCAACGGCGCGGAACCGGTCATGCCCGAGACCCTGCAGCGCTTCGCCGAGCGCTTCGCCGCGTATGGCCTGCGCCGCGAGGCCCTGATGCCCGTCTATGGCCTGGCGGAAAACGGGGTGGGCCTGGCCTTCCCGCCCCCCGGGCGAGGCCCGCTCGTGGACTGCATCCGGCGCGAGCCGCTGATGGGCGCGGGCCGAGCCATCCCGGCGGCCCCGGACGATGCCCGCGCGCTGCGTTTTCCGGCCTGCGGAATGCCCTTGCCCGGCCACCAGATTCGCGTGGCCGACGACGCCAACGCGGAGCTGGGCGAGCGGGAGGAAGGCCGGCTGCAATTCCGCGGTCCCTCCGCCACGAGCGGCTACTTCCGCAACCCCGAGGCGACGCGCCGTCTCTTCGAGGGCGGCTGGCTCGATTCCGGCGATCTCGGCTACATCGCCGCGGGGGAGGTCTACGTCACTGGACGGCGCAAGGACATCATCATCCGCGCGGGCCGCAACATCTATCCCCACGAACTCGAGGACGCCATCGGCGAGATCCCGGAGATCCGCAAGGGCTGCGTCGCCGTGTTCGGCAGCCGCGATCCCAAGACCGGCACCGAGCGCGTGATCGCGCTGGCCGAGACGCGCGAGAAGGACCCCACCGGGCTGGCCCGGCTGCGCGCGGCCATCGACGCGAAGGCCCTCGCCCTGCTGGAGCAACCCCTTGACGACATCGTGCTCGCCCCGGCCCACTCCGTCCCCAAGACCTCGAGCGGCAAGATCCGCCGGGCCGCCAGCCGCGAGCTGTACGAGCGGGGTCTGCCTCCCAAGCGGCGGCGCGCACTGTGGCTGCAGGTGGCGCGGCTGGCGCTGACCGGCCTGGCGCCCCAGTTGAGGCGCATCGGACGCCGGGGCGCCGATCTCGCCTTTGGCCTCCATGCCGCCATGGTCTTGGCTGCGCTAGCGGCGCCGCTATGGATCGGCGTGGCTTTGACGCCCAGGCCCGCGTGGGCGTGGATCGAGCTGCGCGGCGCCGCACGCCTGTTCCTCGCATTGCTGGGCGCAAGGGTGCGCGTGCGGGGACTGGAGCACCTGCCCCGCGACAGGGCCCACGTGCTGATGGTGAACCATTCCAGCTACCTCGACGGACTGGCGATCGCCGCGGCGCTGCCGGGAGCATGGCGCTTTCCCGCCAAGCGCGAGCTCGCCCGCAATCCCGCGACGCGAATATTCCTGTCCCGTCTTGGCGCAGAGTTCGTCGAGCGCTTCGACGTGCAGCGCAGCCTGGAAGATTTCCGGCGCCTGGGTCAGGCCGCCGGCCAGGGCCTCCCGTGGCTTTACTTTCCCGAAGGCACGTTCACCCGCATGCCGGGGCTGCTTCCCTTTTTCATGGGGGGCTTTCTCCTGGCCGCCGAGCGGGAGCTGCCCGTGGCACCCGTGATCGTGCGGGGCACCCGCTCCATGCTGCGCGATGGGCAATGGATGCTGCGCCGGGGCGGGCTCTCCGTGACCGTCTGTCCTCCCCTTCTGGCCGCCGGCCGTGATTGGAAGGCGGCTGTCGAGCTGCGCGACCGGACGCGCGCGCAGATGCTGGCCTTGCTGGGCGAGCCCGATCTGGCTAGAGAGACGGGCGTGCTCGCCGCCGTGGCGGCGCGCGCGCAGGAGTAAGAAAGCCGCGGTAGGGCGGCGCCGCAGCGGCGGCAGGACGGTACGCCCGGCGGGACGGTGCGCCCGGTGCGACTTGCGTGATCCCGCTGCATTGCTTGAAGGAGCGAACGATGGGCCTGCCTGTGCTTCAGGTTGACGCCTTCACCGCCCAGCCCTTTGCGGGCAATCCCGCCGCCTTGTGCCTGCTGGAGCGGGCCGGCGAAGCCGCCTGGATGCAGGCCGTGGCGGCGGAGATGAACCTGTCGGAAACCGCATTTCTCGTTCCGCGCCTGACGGCGGGCAATCCCGGCGGCTTCGACCTGCGCTGGTTCACGCCCACGGTGGAGGTGGACCTGTGCGGCCATGCGACGCTGGCCTCGGCCCATGCCCTGTGGGAAGTGGGACGGCTGCCCGCTGGCGAGCCTGCGCGTTTCCACACGCGCAGCGGCGTGCTGACGTGCCGGAAGGACGGCGCGTGGATTTGGATGGATTTTCCTGCCAGCGCCTCCCGTCCGGCGGAGACGCCGGCCGGCCTCGTCGAGGGACTGGGTCTCGCTCCAAGCGTGTGTCCCGAAGTCGTCGCCCGCAGTTCGTTCTTTTACCTCGCCGTACTCGGAACAGAGGCGGCTGTGCGCGCCCTCAAGCCCGACCCCGCGCGCTTGCGCGCATTGCCGGTGGTCGGAGTGATCGCGACGGCGCGGGCCGACGAAGGCCGCCCTTACGACTTCGTGTCGCGGTGCTTCGCTCCCGCGGCCGGGATCGACGAGGATCCCGTTACCGGCGCGGCTCATTGCGCGCTCGCCCCTTACTGGAGCGTGCTGCTCGGCAGGACGGCGTTGACCGGTTTTCAGGCGTCCCGGCGCGGCGGCATCGTGCGCGTCGAGGTCAAAGGCGAGCGCGTCTTGCTGGGCGGTCAGGCGGTAACGGTGCTGCGGGGGGAATTAGTGTAGGGGACTATTGCGCCCAACGATTTCCCATTGACGCCGTGGCAAGAGCCGGTCTAAACCAGCACCGTTTCCCTTGTTTGCCGGTACGGGTGCCCGACATGGCGCACCGACGGCCCGCCGCTGAAGTCCCTGGGCGGACTGGCCGCGGCGGAGAGGAGACCCGTCACCGCCCACATCTGTCACCGGCCCCGTTCCTTCCCGTAAGGAGTTCGCGCCCATGAGCAGCGACCTGATCGTCTCCGTCGAGAACCGCGTCGGCTTCCTGACGCTCAACCGGCCCGAGGTGCGCAACGCACTGTCCGAAGATATTGTGACCGGCCTGCGCGACCAGCTTACCGCTTGGGAGCGGGACGATGGAGTCCGCGCGATCGTCTTGCGCGGCTCGGGCGAGCACTTCCTATCGGGCGGGGACGTCAAGCGCTTCGGTAAGATGGCCGGCTTGCCCCCCGGCGAGCGTCGCGCCCTGTTCGAGCAGCGCATCCACAACCTGCACCCTGTCCTGTACCTGATGCGCCGCGTCCGCAAGCCCATCGTCGCCGGCGTGCAAGGGGCGGCCGCCGGGGCGGGCATGTCGCTGATGATGGCCTGCGACCTGGTCGTCGCGGCCGACAGCGCGTTCTTCACGCTCGCTTACATTCACATCGGCACGAGCCCGGACGGGGGCAGTACCTATTTTTTGCCGCGCACGGTAGGGATGAAGAAGGCCATGGAGATCGCCCTGCTCGGCGAGCGCTTCGACGCAAAGACGGCGCAGCAGTGGGGCCTGGTCAACTTCGTCGTGCCCGTGGCCCAAGTCGCCGATGAGACGCGCAAGCTCGCGGAGCGCCTGGCCTCCGGGCCAAGTCACGCGCTGGGCAACACCAAGCTCTTGCTGAACGGCTCGCTGGGCAACACGCTGGAAAGCCAGCTTCAGGCCGAGGGCGTCAGCTTTGCCGACTGCGCCGCGTCAAGCGACTGGGCCGAGGGCGTCACGGCCTTCGGCGAAAAACGCAAGCCCCAATTCAAGGGCGAATAGGCGCTCCGTACGACTCTTCACCTCCAGCGAGCAGGAGATACAAATGGGCACGCCAGTCACCTACGCGCGGCAAGGGGCCGTGGGCGTCATCACGATCGACAACCCGCCCGTCAACGCGCTCGGACTTGCGATGCGGCAGGGTCTGTCCGCATGCCTCCAGCAGGGAATGGCCGACGCGGGCGCCAAGGCGCTCGTGCTGATCTGCGCGGGCCGCACGTTCGTGGCCGGCGCCGACATCAAGGAGTTCGGCAAGCCGCTTCTGCCTCCGACCCTGCACGAGATCATCGCGGCCCTCGAAGGGGCCAGCAAGCCCGTCGTCGCGGCGATCCACGGCACGGCCTTCGGCGGCGGCCTCGAGCTGGCCCTCGCGTGCCACTACCGCTGCGGCGTGGCCGCGGCGCAGTACGGACTGCCGGAGGTCAAGCTGGGCCTACTGCCCGGGGCGGGCGGCACGCAGCGG
>Ga0209415_10021290_pt1 | contig 10001 bp, 9 predicted proteins | sample PeaSoiSIISIP2007_FD_187696 | JGI IMG/M metagenome (GOLD analysis project Ga0209415, IMG submission 187696) | Peat soil microbial communities from Weissenstadt, Germany - SII-SIP-2007 (SPAdes) (version 2) | ecosystem: Environmental > Terrestrial > Soil > Wetlands > Peat | place: Germany... | reverse complement strand
ATGCCGAGCTTCTCCGCCGCCGCGGCCACCGCCTTGGTCATGGCCACGTCGTCGCGGGACGGCGTCGGGTCGCCGGAGGGGTGGTTGTGGACCATCACGCCGCATTGCGCCGACACGCGATGACGCCTTCCGTCCGCGCCCTCACCTCGGGCGAGGCCAAACATGTGGCGACGGCCTAGTAGCCCCGGGCGCCGGGATAGGGGGCGACACGGATCGGAGGGCTGTGATTGGCGGGACAGAGAATGATCGCTTCGTCGGGGCCCACGGCGGCCAAATCCAGGATTGCGGAGGAGCGGGTGAGCAGGAAGAGGGGCCGCCCTCCAGGCCCATGGCGGCGCAGGTGGGCGATCGGGGCCTCCTGGGTGGCTAGGTCCAACCCCTGTTCCACCATGTCGAGGACCAGGATGGCCGGGCCTTCGAATTCTAGTTTAGCGAGCAGGGCGACCAGGGCGTCCGACACCACCGCGCCATCCTCGACGAGCCAGACCAGGCTCTGATCGACCCGCGACTTGAGAGCCGAGTCGGCGTCCAGCCGCGCCCGAGCCATTGCGCCGCCGTCGGCCAACCGCTCCAGGCCCAGGAATGCAGCGTTGGGCAGAGTCTCGGCCAGTCGCTGTGCCAGTCGCGTCTTGCCGCTGCCGAGCGGGCCGATGATGTAGTTCAGCCGCCGCATGTCGCGCAGCTCGAACCGTTTGCCGCCCCAGGACCAGGAAAGGTCGAAGGCGACGACAAGATCTGTAACCGGCGCCACCAAGCGCGCCAATTCTCCGGCGGCCAGCGCCTTGCCCCCCGAGAGGTCAGCCCGAAGGCCACGGACCTTCTCAACGACGCCGGTAAGCTGGCGGATCTGACCCTCGAGCGTTGCCTGCTGCGCCGCTAGGGCCTGCTCCAGACCCTGAGAGTCGCCTCCCAGAACACGCGCTACCTGGGCCAGGTTGAGACCAAGCGCACAAGGCCGCGATCTCGATTGCTCGCGCCATCTTGTCGGGACCATAGACCCGCCATCCCGCCGCGGTGCGCCTCGGAGCGACCAGCCCGCGTTGCTCATAGAACCGCAGGGATTTAGCGGAGACGCCGAGCCGCCTGGCGGCCTCGGAAGGGTTCAGGTATGGGGCGGAAGAACTGCTTGTTCGCCGGTTCCGACACCGGCGGCGATCGAGCTGCGGCGACCTACAAGATCATGCAGACTGCCAAGCTCAACGGGGTGAACCCGGAAGCCTATCTGCGCGAAACCCTGACCAAGATCGCCGAGGGGCATCCAATCAGTCGGATCGACGAGCTGATGCCCTGGAGACTGCCACCGAACGAGGAGCGGCCAGCGGCCCCCTGACCACGACTATACTGTCCCATCACGTCTCACCGACCGTGGTAGCGTCTGGGGCCTGCGGGCCGGATCTTCCGAAGGGGCAATGTCATGAACGAAACCGGGCATCGTCTAGGCTTCCTGCGGGACCTGACCTGGAGCCACATACTCCTCGTCGTCGTCGTTCTGGCCGGCTGCCATCTGCTCGTTTTGGCGGTGCGCCGGATCGTCCGCAGCGCCGCCGAGAGTGCACCCTCGCACCGGCGCCTCTTGATCTTGCGGATCGCGCCTTTCGCCCGGCTGCTGATCTGGATCGCCGGCATCGCGATCATTGTCCCGATTCTGGTCGAGCCCAGCTTCGAGAATGTCGTGGCTCTGGTCGCGACGGTGGGGTTGACGCTCGCCTTTGCGCTCAAGGATTACGTCAGCTGCCTGATCGCCGGGGTCGTGACAATCATCGAGAACACTTACCAGCCCGGCGACTGGATCGAGGTTGACGGCACTTACGGCGAGGTGAAGACCATCGGGGCGAGGGCGGTGCGCATCGTCACGGCTGACGACACCGAGGTGTTCATCCCACATTCCCGGCTCTGGTCGGCGAGCGTTTCCAATGCCAGTAGCGGCAATCGGGGCCTGCTATGCGTGACTAACTTCTACCTGCATGCCAACCACGACGGCACCGCCGTGCGTCAGACCCTGACCGAAATCAGCGAGGCCAGCAGCTACCGGAAGCCGGAAAGCCCAGTGAAGGTCGTGGCATCGGAAATGCCATGGGGCACGTGTTACAAGGTCAAGGCCTACGTGACCGACAGCCGCGAACAGTTCGCTATGATCACCGATCTCACGATCCGCGGCAAAGAGCGGCTCCGCACCATGGGCATTGCATTCGCCCAGGCGCCATATGCCGATGCCGGACGCGACTGAGCACCGCCTGCTCTATAGGCGTCCAGGCGCCGCCGCTCACGTCCTAAACCGGACGCTTACCTTGAGTGGGTCTACGGCGCTCTCGACCTCCAGCGCCAATAGGCCTTCCATCCCTTCCGATGCCAGCCAAGCACCGTTTCGGGCTTCACGACGAGCAGCGTCTCGCGCCAGCCCGAGAACCAGCGACTGGCCAGGATCCAGAACCGCTGATCGGCGTCCCTCAGCCGTGGCCGAGGGTGCCGACGCTGATGGACGAGGAGTTGTTGGCGTAGGCAAAGGTTCTCCGCGACCAAGGAGGCTCTCGACTGCAAGCCGCCTGCGAGCGCCCTCGCCACCCATGTAATCACTTATCGATTGCCTCCCCCGAAGCCGTCGCAGAGAGAGTTTGTCACCCGGTTGCCTCAGGCAGAAGCGCCAGATCACATTTTTGAGACCTACAGCCGATGAGGGCACCGACCGGCGGGAGTTAGGCCGCAGTGCGTCTGCGGGCGTTCACCCAGAGCCGGCTTTTGCGTGGGGCAGGGTCGGAAGTGATGTGCGTGTCGTGGAGGGTGGCTGAAGCGCACGGCCTAAGATGGGCATCGCGGATCCGGACATCGCGTTGCTGAACGCGGACTGGAGTTATCGTCAATCTCGCCGATACACGTCTCGGTAGATCTCGCGCAGACGATTCTTCTCCACTTTGCCCATGGCGTTGCGTGGCAGGTCGGCAACGAATACCATCCGCTTGGGCAACTTGTAGCCGGCAAGCTTGCTCTTGAGCCGTTGATGGATGGTGGCTTCGTCGATCGCCTTTTCTGTACGGACGATGACAGCGGTAACCGCCTCCCCCAAATCGGAATGGGGAACGCCGATAACGGCACTCTCGACGACGCCGGGCAGGCCATCGATCTCGCTTTCGACTTCCTTCGGATAGACGTTATAGCCGCCGCTGATGATGAGATCCTTGCCTCGGCCGACGATGTGGACGTAGCCGCGCCCGTCGATCTTGCCGAGATCGCCCGTGATGAAGAATCCGTCGGGGCGGAACTCGGCCTGAGTCTTATCCGGGTTACGCCAGTACCCCTTGAAGACGTTGGGTCCTTTGACCTCGATCATGCCGGTCTCGCCGCGCGAAAGCACGCGGCCGCTCTCTGGCTCCGAGATGCGCAGCGCCACACCAGGCAGGGGAAAGCCGACCGTGCCCGGAATGCGATCCCCGTCATAGGGATTCGAGGTGTTCATATTGGTCTCGGTCATGCCGTAGCGTTCAAGGATCGCGTGGCCGGTGCGGGCCGACCAGGCCCTGTGGGTTTCGGTAAGAAGTGGGGCCGAGCCAGAGATGAAGACACGGATATGCTGTGTCGATTCGGCGTTCAGGCCGGAATGCTGGAGCAACCGGACATAGAATGTTGGTACGCCCATGAGCGATGTCGCCTTTGGCATAAGCCGCAAAACCTCCCCGGCGTCGAATTTGGGCAGGAAGAGCATGGATGCGCCCGCGGCCAGGACCACATTTGTCGCCACGAAGAGACCGTGAGTATGAAAGATCGGCAGGGCGTGCAGCAGCACGTCATCCGCCGTGAAGCGCCAGCAATTGGTCAGCGCCCGGGCATTGGACAGGAGATTCTCCTGGGTCAGCATGGCGCCTTTGGAGCGCCCGGTCGTGCCGGAGGTGTACAGAAGCGCGGCGAGATCTTCCGGCCCGCGCTCGACGTCGGTAAATTCGGTCGGCCGCCCGCGGGCGCTTTCGGCGAGACTTCCTCCGCCCTGGGCGTCGAGCGTCGCGAGCGCGGCGCGGCGCTGACGGGCGATATTCTCGAGCCCTTCCCGCCGATCGGGACTGACGACCACTAGTCCGGGCTCGGCGTCGTCGATGAAATACGCGAGTTCGGCGTCGGTGTAGGCCGTATTGAGCGGTAGGAAGATTACTCCTACCCGCACCGCCGCGAGATAGAGCATGATCGCTTCTGGACTCTTTTCCACCTGAACCGCCAGCCGGTCGCCTGGCTTGAGGCCATGCTCGACGAGGGTGTGGGCGAAGCGGGCCGTGCTCTCCAGTAGTGCGCCATAGGTAAGGGTGCGGCCGTCGGGGGTCTCGAGGCAGGTCTTGCCGTGGTCGGCGACGCCGCCGAGCAGACCATGGAAAAGGTGAGCGGGCATGATGTCGGTGGGTTCTCAGGCTGAGTGGGGGGCGTGTCGCCGGCGAGCGGGCAATGCCGTCAGCAAAAGCTTGCGCACGCCGGCGGAGGCGATGAAGCGGCCTTCGGCGGCGAAAGCTTCGTGATTCGCCTCGATCTGGTCGAGGTCATAGAGATAGTTGGCCATCAGGCCATGGGCCTGCTCCAAGCCATGGCGCGAGAGATCCGCCATGGCGTTGATGCGCTCCAGCCGCGCGCCATTGCGCAGGTGGAAACGTGCGACCGAATCGATCGGCTGACCGCTTGGGATTTTGGCCTTCAGGAAATAATAAGCGGCGGCCGAGAGCAGCGGCCGACGCATTGCCTCAGCCTTCTCCTTGTCCTCCGACCAGTCCGGATCATCGAGGCCGGCAAGCGCTGCCGCCGCCACTTCGCCGAGGAATTCCCGCTCCTTTCCTTCCGCCCGTTGCGAGGCCAGCCAGGCGGCAAAGCCCGGAACAGGCGAAAGGGTGGCGAAGGTCTCGAGACCCGGCAGGCTGCGCCGGAGATCCTCCACGACCTGTTTAATGAGGAAATTGCCGAATGAAACGCCCGCGAGGCCGCGTTGGCTGTTCGAAATAGAATAGAAGACGGCTGTCGTCGCCTCCTCGGCACGGATCGGCGCGCGGTCGGCCGCCAGCAAGGGCGCGATGGCGTCCGGCATCTCCCGGGTCAGTGCCACTTCGACGAAGATTAGCGGCTCGTCGACGAGCTGAGGATGAAAGAAGGCGAAGCAGCGCCGATCAGCGGGCTCCAGGCGCCGGCGCAGATCCTCCCACCCGCGGATCCGATGCACTGCCTCATAGCGGATGATGCGTTCGAGGATATTGGCCGGGGTCGTCCAATCGATCGGGCGCAGCACGAGGAAACCGCGATTGAACCAAGAAGCGAACAAATGGACGAAATCCTCGTTGACCGGCCGCAGAGCTGGCTCGGTCGCGATATGACCTAGCAGCTCCTCGCGGATCCGGACCAGCGCCGCGGTCCCGCCCGGCGCCAGATTGAGCCGACGCATAAGCTCCTGGCGTGGCGGCTCGGCCGCCTGATGCAGCGCCTGCAGGCTTGCCTGACCCGGCAACTGGCGATAGGCGGCGATTGCGGATTCAACCTTGTCGGGATCGGTGCCGAACCTCTCCGCCAACGCCATCAGGAAAGCCAGTCGTGCGTTAGGCGGCGCGGCGGCATAACCATCCAACAGAAGTCGGGCCAGAGCCACTCCGGAGGCCTCGCCTTGGCCGGAAAGGAGCTGATCGCCGAAGGCGACCAGATCCCCCGGCACCGGCGCGCTGCGGGAGCGGCCGAGCAGACCCCGGCTGCGATCGCTCAAGCTATGCAGCAGCTCGTTCAAGAACGAATTTGCCATGCCAGGTCCGATCGCTGTTCGGTGATGGAGAGCGGGTCACGCCGGATTGCGCCCGACGTTACCGATTTTGATTAGCCAATGGTAGATAGTCGCTGAGTGCGCCGGAGCCGATCGTAGGTGGTCCCCAGGGTCTCCGTCTTTTGCGGCCCGACATTCGTTCAATTGCTGGCGCCCCATAACCATCCGGCATATCCCGAAGGGAATCAGGGATGGACAAGAAGCTGGGGCGTCGCGAGCCTTCCGCTATGGGGCAGACGCATTTTCGGTGCTGCCGGGCAAAAATGGGAGCTGCCGCATGACCAGGACCACCACAGCTTCGCTCGATGAGCAGAATGGGATCCTGTTTGCCAAGCTGGCTGCGGCGCAGCCCCGGCTCCTGGATGTTCTGCCGGCTGGCGAAGCCATCCCTGGCTTCAACGCGGAACTCGTGTTGCATGCAGGCCCGCCCATCGCGTGGCAGAACATGACGCCGGCAATGCAAGCGGCGGTCGAGGGAGCGCTGGTGTTCGAGGGTCGTGCGCGTGATCTTGCGGCAGCCCGACGGTTGGCCGAATCCGGTACGATTCGCTTCGCGCCGGCGCACGATCATCAGGCGACCGGCGCCATGGCAGGAATCGTCACCGCCAGCATGCCCGTGTTCCTGGTCGAGGACGAGGTCTCCGGCGAGAGGTCCTTTTGCACCATCAACGAGGGGCTGGGGAAGGCGCTGCGTTTCGGCGCGAACTCGCCGGAAGTACTCAACCGGCTCGGCTGGATCCGCGACAGCTTTGCGCCGTTGCTGAAGCAGGCTCTTCGTCTCAAAGGCCCGATTAATTTGCGTGCGCTGGTGGCCGAATCGCTGCGGCGCGGTGACGAGTGCCATAACCGCAACAAGGCAGCCACGACGCTGTTCTTCCGCGAGATCGCGCCAGCCCTGGTCGAGACAGGCGCACCCCATTCGGACATCGCCGCGGCACTGCGGTTCATTGCCGGCAACGATCATTTCTTCCTCAGCCTCTCCATGGCCCATGCCAAGGCAGTGACTCTGGGACTTGAGCGAGACGGCGTCGGCAGCCTCGTGACCACCATGGCCGGTAACGGCCGAGAGGTGGGAATCCGCACCAGCGGCGGAGGCCCGCGTTGGTTCACCGCTCCAGCCGAAGTCGCTCAGGTGCGCCTCTTCGAGGGGCATAGCGTCGCCGACGCGACACCAACCATGGGCGATTCCTACGTCACGGAGGCGATCGGCCTCGGCGCCTTCGCGCTCGCGGCGGCCCCGGCCATCGCCGAGTTCATCGGCGGCACGGTTCAAGGATTGGTCGCCAGATCCGAGAAGATGCGCACAATTACTGTGGGTGAGCATCCGGCTTTTCTCATTCCGGCGCTGGAGTTCAGGGGAGTCCCTTCCGGGATCGACGTGCGCAAGGTCGTGGCGAGCGGAACCACGCCGATCGTGAATACCGGGGTCGCCTCGTCCCGGCCCGGCGCCGGCCAGATCGGCGCAGGTGTGCAGTCCTTCCCGTTGGCCTGCTTTGAGGCCGCGGTGTCGGCTCTCGACTGAGCTTGCGACGATGGTGCCTTGCTGGTTTGGAAGCGGCCGAATCTTGGCCTATCGCCGCCCCAGCAACGAATGCAGCCGGCTCCTACAAGCTTGAGCGGATGAAATTCAGTTCGTGACAAACCGTGATAATGGAGCGCAGGAGCTCCTTGCTGCCTCGCGTGAGTTCGATCTCCGTCGGATGCACCAGACCCATGGGCCGGACGAGGCGGGGCAACATGCGGTGCTCCGACAACCTCTCCAGCGGTATGGCGACGAGTTCGCCGGCCTCCGTTCCCAGGGCCGCGGCATAGCTCGGCAGCACACCGACAAATTCGTTGCGGCTCACGATGGTGCGTACGAAGACCACGGAATTGCTTTCCATGGGCGCGCTCTGGATCGGAATCTGGTCGCGTTGGGCAAGATCGGTGATGACGCTCCAAAGCGGCATGGCGTCTTCCAGCAGGACCCAGCGGAAATGGGCGAGATCGTGGAGTGTGATCGTCTCGAGGTTCAACAAGGGATGACGTTTGCCCACGACGAGAACGAAGTGGTCCTCGAACACCAGCTGAGTCTTGAACTTGCCGCCTTCGATTCTCTCGTCGAGCACGGTAAAGAGAAAGTCGAGGTCGCCGCGATGGATCTCGGCCAGCAGCTCCGATAGCGTGCCGCTGCGGACGCGAAATTTGAGCGCCGGACGCTTGCGCGCGGCGCGCGCGATGGCTTGGGGAATGACTTGGTCCAGTATGCCCGGACCCGGCGTCACGCCGAGCGACACCATTCCCGCCGTGGAACCCTTGATATGCTCGAGATCTTCGTGGGCGCGGCGAATTTCCCCTGTGATATTGCGGGCGCGGTGATAGAAGGCGTCGCCGAACTTGGTCAAGCGGACGCCGCGGGGCCCCCGCTCGAGGAGGCGAACGCCGAGCTGCTCCTCAAGCAGGCGCAGGCTCTTGCTGAGGGCGGGCTGCGTGGTATTCAGCCGACGGGAACTGCGGCTGAGGCTCCCGCTCTCGACCACATCCACGAAGCGCTCAAGCTGCTTCTGATCCACGGCCATTCCAAACGGTTATATCTCGAACGAGATTTGTCATAGTCAGCCAAGGTAAGCAAGCGTAGACACGCCGGGAGCGTAACAATGCCGCAAAAAATCGCCATCAGGTTTCGGTTATGGGAGGGGTGCGTCCGATGATCCGCTTCCCAACATCGCCGAACGCTTCCGCCGATCTGGTCGGGCTGTTTCGGGAGGGCCTGCGATTATCGCGCCTCACGGCGGGCGAGAGCGCGATCATATATGCCGACAGCTTGAGCAACCCCCAGTATCCCGCCGCCTTCCTGGCCGCCGCGAAGGACATCGGCGCCGAGGCCTTCCAAATCGTCCAGCCGGCAATTCCTTTCGACCTCGCAAAAGGGCCGGGCAGGGCGAAGCCGACGGCGCTCATGAGCCGCGTCATGCAGGAGGCGGATTTCGTCGTCGATGTCACGACCGGCGGCATGCTCTATTCCGAGCAGCAGACGGCGATCCTCGCTGCCGGCACGCGAATATTGCGGGTGCGCGAGCCTGACGACTGTCTGCTGAGGTTGCTTCCGAACGAGGCGGTCAAGGCGCGCACGGTCCGCGGGCGCGACCGGCTTCAGGCCGCGCGCTGCCTGCGCCTGACATCGGAGGAGGGGACGGATCTCACGATGGAGAAGGGCGAACGGCCGGTGCCAATTCAATATGGCATGGCTGACGAGCCGGGGCGTTGGGACCATTGGCCCACAGGCATGGTGAACACCACCGCGCTCGAAGAGACGGTAGAGGGCCGGCTGGTCATCGGCGCGGCCAGTCTTCTTTTTCCCTTTGAGCGCTACACGGCCGAACGCATCGAGATCGAGTTCAAGGGCGGTGTTGCCGCCTCGATCTCAGGTGGACGCGACGCCGTGATGCTGAGCGACATGCTGGAGCAGCGCAACGACCGCAATTGCCGGCGCCTCGCTCACATTGGATGGGGAACCGATCACCGCGCTCGTTGGGATGTGCTCGCCAACCGCGGCGCGGACGGCGGCGGTGGGGCGGAGGCCCGTTCCTTGTATGGCAGCGTGCTGGTGGCGCTGGGCGAGAACCGTGATCTTGGCGGAGCCAACGCCGCTCCGATCCATATCGACATCGCGCTGCGCCGCGCGCAGCTCGAGCTCGATGGCGTGGCGGTGGTGGCGAACGGGCGTTTCCTCGATACCTCCATTGCCTGAGTCTTCGATGATCGGCGCTCGCATACCCAGACTCGAGGATGAACGATTCCTCCGGGGTGAAGGTCGCTTCGTCGCCGACCTGAAATTGCCCTTCATGGTCGAGGCAATGGTGCTGCGCAGCCCCCATGCTCACGCCCGGATCCGTGGTATCGACCTCACCGAGGCCCTCGCTCTTGATGGCGTGCTCGCGATCGTCAGCGCGGCCGACCTGCCGCCCGACCTTCCGCCTATTCCCTGCCGAATACCGACTCATGGCGATCTGCAGGCCTATCTGCAGCCTGTCCTGGCCCGTGACGTCGTGCGCTATGTCGGCGAGCCGGTCGCAGTCGTAGTGGCCGCCAGCCGTGCCATCGCTGAGGATGCTGCGGAACTCATAGCCGTCGCTTGGGAGCCGTTACCCGTCTTGGCCAATGTCACCGCTGCGCAGCAGGCGGATGCGCCAGTCCTGCATGGGCCTGCCAATCTGGCCGCACATTGGGGTTTCGATCTCGGCAAGGTTGACGA
>Ga0209415_10021289_pt1 | contig 10001 bp, 11 predicted proteins | sample PeaSoiSIISIP2007_FD_187696 | JGI IMG/M metagenome (GOLD analysis project Ga0209415, IMG submission 187696) | Peat soil microbial communities from Weissenstadt, Germany - SII-SIP-2007 (SPAdes) (version 2) | ecosystem: Environmental > Terrestrial > Soil > Wetlands > Peat | place: Germany... | reverse complement strand
ATCCGTGGTGTTCCGAACCAGGTCGGATCGGTGATTCGATACAGCATACCGTTCTTCGGATTAAGCTCGGAAATGCACCTGACCAAGAGAGTCGGCTTCGAAACCCTGCTCTATCAGGTCGACGAGCGGCTTGTGAAAAACGCGAAACTTATTTTCAACGTCGCACCGACCACGGACGGAAACCGCAGGCTCGCCATCTACACGTCATTCCAATACACGAAAGGCAGGGGCGCCGTGAGTCAGCTTCTATGGGACGGTGTCCGATTGCTGTTTCCAGAATTTGTGCACGACATAGTGTGGAACCACGCCCTGTGCACCATCAAGGAGGATGTCGAACGAAAGCACGCTCCTCCCCCGGACGGTAATTAACCTTCCAAGCCAACTCCCTTGATTTCGCCGACCTTAGGAACCAACCAATTAGTAACCAGTGCCCTTAAACGTGGTCACACTTTCCGATCATACTTTGTCCCCGGGAACCATGTGTTCAAATTTTTCATACTACGCCGGTAGGAACGGGATACGCCCATCCCTAAGAGTGGGAGGACGGTGAGCAGTGATCTGCCCGACTTCCTGCGGTCGCAGCAAACTTTCGGCACACATGCGCGGCGACCATTAGCGTTTATCGGGCTTTTGAAGGGCTGCTGCTGATGGGGAAGTCAGCGACGCCATATATCAGTTTCCCAGTACACGAAACACCAGAAGAGTGAGCCAAAGCGGCCACGACGGGGTTGAGGTGGCGGTCAATCTTGTTGCAGAACGCCTCACTGAGTCTAATGACATTCCCCTTGTCCTCACGCTCACCTGGACGGGCGCTTGTCAATATAATTCCATGGTGGAATGATTTTGACTTAGCAGCCCAGCCGCCCCTTGTCCAGCCATCAACTCTCTCTGCCTGCGCAGCGGGCGCGTTTGTCGTTCCACTTGGGATTTTCCCAATTTCGGTGGAACTACTTTCCATGCGGAAAGGACGTGGATTCGGAGGGTTTCCCACAGGAAATGGCCGGGTTCTTCTTAGAGGAATTGAGGACGAGAATGTGTCCGTCCTTGGAAACCGTGGCCGGGCACTCCGGCCAGAGAGTCCTTATTTCGGAGAGCCAGCGGTTCAACTTGCGCCGGAAGAAGCGGTCGGCGCAGTATTCGCGGGTGCCGAGTTGCTCTGCGAGACCTCCCGTTGAGAACAGGGGTATCCGCGCGGAGCTGCCTTTCAGCGACCAGGTCTTCCAGACGAGCCACAGGTAGAGATCGAGAACTCCTGGAGCGTTGGCGAGCAGCGCAACAACCTCGCGCTCCAAGGGGATGCGATGGGTGTCGATCTCCTGGTAAAAGGCCTCGCTGAGGATTATCGTATTCTCGCTTGCCGATGGAGTTGAGGGCACGTCTTGAGTTTGGTGGAACCAAAGGTGGACCCGATCGAAAAAGTGAAACCTAGCCCAATCGATGGCAAGGGTGCCGCATGCTTGGTCATTTGTCCCAAAAAAGATCGTGGCTGCAAATATCCGTTGGAAACCCTCCGTGATGCGGCGATAACGCTTGCCGTCTTTGAAGAGATGGAAAAAATCGAGGACCTCGGAAGCTGCACCAAAGCGGATAACCCGACTGCGTTGACGGACGGCCATGGTGGCTACCCAGATAGGGATTAGGCGATCCTGACCGTAAGGGAGACCAAACTGAGGATGGCCGATGACCTGGAGAAAGAATTTTCCATTACGCCTTGTGTGGGACAACTGAGTGGAGGGAGGACGACGGAGGGGGAGACCGCAAAGGACAAATGGCCGGGCGTTGAAACCAATTTCCTGCTTGCCTTGCTGGCGCTGCTCACGAATGAGCAGGATGGAGTCGAGTCGCCGGGCGCGCTTGGACGTGATGCCGATTTGTGGGAGAATTTGCCGAACGGGGACGAAGGAGCCAGAGAAGTCAACGCCCGATGTAGAGGACCGATTGGGTAACTGAGGCATGACTCGCGGAAGGAAGCGAGGGGTCATCGGGATGGCCGAACAGGGTTTGGCGGGGCGACACGCGGGTTTCGCGGATGTGCACTGTAACGAAACTGTACCAAAACCCTATGTATTGACCCCAAAAGGGATAAGCTTCGAGCGAAAGCAGAATCCCCGAAAGCGTGTAACTGTATGGGAGGAAAAGGGATAGTAAATTGAGTGACTTGGAGGCACTCTCCTACGAAGCAAGGGGTCGGGTGTTCGAATCACCCCGGGCGCACCAACTGCTTGTAATCATTGATGTTACATCGCAGGGACGACTTGCCGAGATTGTCTTTGACTGTCAATCAAATCTACGTACAAGAAATCGGAAGTTGCCGAAAATAAAGGATTTGGTCTTTAATCGGAGCACCTGCTCCGAAAGGAGGCGGTCGAAAGCAGAAGGTATCAGAGCCCGCGCGTAAGCGCCTTCAGGGTCAGCAGTTAGCGGTTAGCTAACCGAACTTAATCCCTTAGTCTGTACCAAAACTCAGGCTGTAACAAAACTAATCCTGGGCCCTCTCCGACCGCAGGCCGACGGAAACAAAAGGCGACTGCCGGGCACAACGAAATAGACGGACACGAAACTGAGAGTGCAGGTGACAATCAAGAAAGTCGCGGCCCGCCTTGTGGTTGCGGACCAGTGGTCGTGGCGATTCGGCAACGGGGCGGCTCCAGAAAGTCGCAAGGGCTGGCGGCTAAATCGCGGTGGGCAACACTTGGGCGGCCTTCACCATGTCCTCAGGGTCGCTCCTTCAACTGCCGCTCACGCGGCGTGGCACGCTCAGCGGGAGCAGCACGTCAATACCGCTTTACAGCTACGCGGACCCCGTGCCACTCGGAGAAGCGTTTTGGGGAGACATACTGGGCTTCACCCCTGCCCACAGCGAGGAGAACTTTGCCATCGTGAACAATGGGGTTGAATACTCGATACCCGGAACGCCCTTTTCTAGCGGCTAGGCCCCCTGCTGGGTGGCTAATGCAGCGGGGAACATTTGGGATACGGGAAATTCCCCCGGGATGGCTATCTCCATCTTCTTCAGAGACGGTCAAGGCGGGGCCCTTCTACAAGTCGCTACCCTTGCCGGGATCGCCGACCGAGATCACCGTATCACCCGACGGCAAATTGCTGGCAGTTATCTACAGTGTCGACAGTGAAGCCTATGTGGCAGTCTACTCGATCGACAGCTTTGGCGACCTGACGGCCGTGGCAACTTCAAGGTCGGTGGCCGCTGCTTCGTTTAGCGGAGTGGCATTCAGCCAATAGCTCTCTAATTCATCTTAGTTTGACCCGGCGGGCACGGCTGGCCGGTTTTTTTTGTTAGCTCCCAGGTTCGAATCGCATTGCGGTCTTCCTCATACAACCTAGCAGCAGCCTGGAAGCCATTGCAGGGTCGCCTTTTGCCTCGGGAGGGGAAGAGCCGGTGAGAGTCGGGGCTATCTTATGTTTCGCGGATTAAAGAGCAACTCTGCGATGGCACGTGATCTCTAGCCTGACCCTCATCTTCCGACTGGGACGCCCTTTCGCTTGACCGTTCAGAAGAAATCGTGTGAGAGGCCTAGCCCGTCTCGCCCAACGAATGGCTAGATCCCGTCGTGTTTATCGTGAGGGGTGATGGAGAGTGCGGCAATGCGGCCACGCTGATATGACGGCCCGCGACCAGCTTGGGATATGATATTAGGTCCTTCGAGAGGAGACTGGATCGAACGGAGCCCGACCGCCGCTGTGGAAAATGCGGGCAAGCAATTCCCTGGGGAGAACCGGAGTGTCCCCTCTGCTCGGAGCGTCCTGGCTATTTCTGGTTGCAGCGGCGCAACACCTTCCTGATCCTTGTGTTCGTGTTTATAGTCCTTCAGTTCGTCATCACGGGCTATGCCGTCAGGCGCTATCACGGGGTGGAAAGGGGCTTGGCGCAGGGCTGGTACAGCCGGGGCGAGCAGGCCCTCAAATCCGACCATCCCGGGGCAGCGCTGGCGGACTTCCGCAACGCGTTGGCTTACTCGCGCGATAATCCCCTTTATCAACTGCGGTTGGCTCAGGCACTCGCGGCCACAGGGCGCGTTCAGGAGGGGCGCACTTACCTGCTGAGCCTCCGGGATCGTCAACTCGGGAATGGCCCCGTGAACCTGGAACTAGCGCGGTTGCCGGTGCGCGAGCATGATAGCCCGGAGGCCGTGCAGTATTTCCATGACGCAGTTTACAGCGATTGGGACGGCAATCCGGCGGTCCAGCGCAGAGCGGTGAGGCTGGAGTTGGTGGATTTCCTTCTACACTCCGATCGGGAGGCCGCAGCGCGCGCGGAGTTGATCGCCGTAGCCAACAATCTGCCGCCGGATGCGAAACTGCAGACTCAGGTCGGCGAACTGCTCATGAAAGCCGGCGGGTACGACGACGCGTTGAGACTCTTTCGCCAGGCGCTGGCCGTGGAACCACGCTCGGCGTCGGCGCTGGCGGGGGCGGGCGAATGTTACTTTCAAGCCGGTCAATATGGGCAGGCGAAACGTTACCTGGACCGGGCTTTACAGCTCGACCCGAATCTGACGCCGGCGGCAGCGATACGGGACACCGCGCGGGCCGTGCTGGATCTGGATCCGTTTATCCCCCGGCTGGGGGAGCAGGAGCGGGCACAGCGAGCGCGAGAGGCCTTTGACCAAGCGATGACGCGCCTCGAAGCCTGCGCCGCGCAGCGGGGGATCGACTTCCAAGCCGAGCGTGGCGACCGGCTCCAAACGCTTTACGCGCAGGCCACCACGTTCCAACCTAGCGTGCGGCAACGGAGTCTCGGTCGAGATTCGGAACTGCTCACCAACACTATGGACTTGGTCTTCGAAATAGAAAAAGCGGCAACCCAAACGTGTGGCGAGGCGAAGGGCCTGGACCTTGCCCTGGTACTGATCGCGCGGCAACAGGAAGGGGCCCGGCCATGACCAGTACCTCGCCGGTACCTCCCAGCGTCCCCAAGCGCTGCCCCTACTGCGGTGCGGGCCGCCTGGGACAAACTACGTAAGAGGATCGGCTGGGAGCCCGAGAGCGTGATGCTGGACGAACCGCAGCTTTTCCTTCTGCTGGCGGTGATCATCGGCCTGATTTCTGGCCTGGCCGTCGTCCTATTCCGGATCGCCATCGACTGGACGCGCTTGAGTGTTTTCGGTTCGGACCTCACTCCACCCCCGACCCGTATCTTGCTGGTGCCCACCGTCGGCGGGTTGATTGTCGCTTTTCTGGTGATCAACTTCTTCCCGCGAGCGCGGGGCAGCGGCGTCAACCAGACCAAAGCGGCCGTGTACATATACGACGGCTTCATTCCTTTCAACACGGTGATTGGCAAGTTCGTCTGCTGCGCGCTGGCCATCGCGACGGGCCAGTCGCTGGGGCCTGAGGACCCCTCGTTGCAAATGGGAGCCGGGATCGCATCGGCGCTGGGGCGGCGGTTGCGGCTGTCGCGCGAGAAAGTGAGGCTAATCGCGCCCGTGGGCGCGGCCGCGGGTTTGGCGGCGGCCTTTAACGCACCCATTTCCGCGGTCCTGTTCGTCATCGAAGAGGTCATCGGAAAATGGACGGCGGGGGTGCTGGGCGCGATAGTTCTGGCTGCAGTTTCAAGCGTTGTAACAGTTCGCTGGTTTCTGGGCGAGCAACCGCTGTTCCGGATTCCGGAGTACCACTTGGTCCACCCCGCCGAGTTGTTCGCGTATGGAGCCCTGGGGGTCATCGGGGGCGTCTCCTCGCTGGTCTTAGTGAAACTCATTGGCTACGCGCGGCCACGGTTGAAGGCTCTACCGCGCCGGAGCCAGTACTTTCAGCCCGCGGTGGCAGGACTGTTGATTGGGGTAATCGGCCTGGGGCTTCCGCAGGTGATGGGAGCCGGCTACGAGTTCATCGACCAGGCGATGCGTGACGAGTTCACTTGGCGAATGCTGGCGCTGCTGGCAGCGTTCAAAATCCTTTCCACCGGCATTTCCTTCGTCAGCGGCACGCCGGGCGGAATGTTTGCGCCCGCGCTGTTTATCGGAGCCATGATCGGTGGCGCCGTGGGCAGCATCGAACATCATTTTTTCCCCTGGCTTACGGGCCCGATAGGCACTTACGCGCTGGTGGGCATGGGGACATTGTTCGCGGCATTCCTGCGCGTGCCCATGACCTCGGTGTTCATGGGGCTAGAGGTCAGCGGCAACTACTCCATCATTCTTCCTGTCATAATTTCCAATACCATTGCCTACCTCATCTCTCGTCACTATCAACCCACGGCGCTGTTCGATCTCCTTTCACGACAGGATGGTACGGACTTGCCCTCGATGGAAGAGCGGCGCGAAGAAATTTCCGTACACGTGGAAAACGCGATGCGAGCGTATCAAGGCACGGTGCTGAATATCGAGGATCCCCTGAGTACGGCGCTAGCGCGTGCCGACGCTTCCGCAGAGGATTTCGTGTTCGTCGAGGACGGCACAGGACAATGGCGGGGAATCATGAAAGGGGAACTGCGACGCCGAGCCACGCAGTCGCAGGAGGGCGCAACCTTACGCAGCCTGCTTTCCGAAGAGGCGCTACCGCATCTCCATCCCGACCATGTCCTCGAAGAGGCGTTGATGCGCCTAGGTGATTTGCCGCTTCTACCCGTTGTGAACCGTGCAGACTTTCGGAAATTGGAAGGCGTCGCAACGCTTGCGGGTATCCTAGAAACATATCGTGAGGTAGGCCCGAGGCGATTCAAGGGGAAACGCCACCGGCACGCTTGACCACTCCTACCTTGGGTTCGATTCAAACCCCAAAGTTCCTTTGGTGGCGGGTGCGCGAATGGAAAGGCTGCGAATGCGATAAGCGGGCGACACCCGAAGTCGTGGCAACCTCGATGAGGTTCCTTGACCAACCCCAAAGAACGGAAATGACGCACAGTCTACCGGACGTTCGAAGGCCGAGAAGTCTGGCGACCAGCGCGATAACAAAGTAACCGATGAAGTGATCGGAAGCCCCCGCATTACGGCGCTGCTCAAAGCTCTGGAGTAAACGCTCCCGTCGGGTCACCCTTGAATGCATTTCTAGGCTGCCGAAGTTGCTCACCGCAATACTGTTGGTAGATCGCTCTATGACACTGGCAGGAGATGGAAATCAAGTCGAGAATTGGCCTCACACGTTGTTGTCGGCAATAATCAACATCCAGTTAGCGGAGATCTTTCCGCGGGCGCAGTAGGAGGAAAGCCTACAGCGGCAGAAGGCTAATTCGCGGGGGTATGGGGTTCGAAGGTCAACAAGCAGCGTCAAGAAAGGAAGAAGTTGGCGATCGAACTACTTCTTGCCCTCCTCCTTAAGTCTTTCCTTCTGCCAATTAGGATTGATGGTGGGATAGAACTGCTCGGGGTGTTCGATGGCCCAAATCTGTTTGTGAATAATCCAATTGCCGGTATCGAGGTCTGAGGCTTGGCGGAGGGCGGAGAGAGCTTTATCCTTTTGCCCAAGGTCGAGGTAGGCGGTGGCAAGCCCCACCAGCGCACGGGTGGATTTGGGGTTCACATCGAGCACGGACTGAAACTCGCGCCGCGCGCGGCCATCCTGTTTGTTCTCCACGAGCCGTTCAGCCCAGGTCATGCGAAGATCCAGATTCTTCGGGTCGTGCTTGGCGGCTTCCTCCGCCTTTTGAAGTGCCTCGCTAAGAGGACGCGCGTAATCGCCCCCAGGCGGCACCGCCGGTTGATGACTCGGAGTGGAAAGGAGGCCTTCGATGGCGGTCACGTCATCCGGGTTCCGGGCGTCGAAATCGCCAATTTTCACGTAGCGGAGGATGCCCTGCTCGTCGACAAAAAAGCCGTTCGGAACCACAGGAAATCCGTACAGATCCCACAACCCCTGGGCGCGATCGACAGCGGAGGGAAAGGTTACGCCCGCCGCATCGGTAAAGCGCCGCGCTACTTCCGCCCCCTGGGTGTCCATGGAGATCGAAAATATTTCAAAATTTTCGTGATGATGCTTTTCGTAGAATTTCTGCCAGACCGGCAGTTGAGAGCGGCACACTCACCACGAGGCCCAGTTGAAGATGAGCACACGACGGCCACGGAAGTCGCTGAGCCGGTAAGTGGTTTTGCCGTCCAAAGAGGAAACTGTAAAGTCGGGCGCTGGCTCACCGACCCGGATCTTCTGCGCCCATCCCAAGGGGAGGCTCGCCCCCACGAGCATCGCACCTAGAGTGAATGGTATCAGTTTACGCATCGAGTAACTCCGTCAGCCAGGATTTCCGTTTTGCCGCCCCCGCCCCCGAGAAAGTATACTCCCGTCACCCCCCCTGTGCCGTTTTTTGTCCTGAACTACCCCGCGGGTAGCGCGCACATGGCGGACTTTGGGATGGTGCGGTCAGCAGAGTATCGCCTCGCCGCGAGCCATCCGAGACAAGTGCGTTATGCGCTAACGAGCGTTCATACGGATCCGAGCGGGGGGCGCCGGGTGACCGGCATCTACCTCTACTGCTATCCCGCTCGTAGTCGCACCGATCACCACGTATGCAATATACGCGCCACCCGCCGACTTATGACCCGCTCAGGCAATTTGTTTGCCGGCATCCGGTCCTACGGATTGATCGTAAACCGACTCCACCGCGATCTTCACCACATACTTAAGCGAGGGCAGTGAAGGGGATGATTGCTTTAATTGTTCCGCCATCTGGTCATAAAGCGGACCCGAGGAGACCAGTTCTGCCATCCCTTTGATCTGGTAGCCCTTCTTGGTCGTCGGATCGATTACCGTTACAGCCACGCGAGGATTCTGCTCAAGATTCTGCCGGGTCTTCAGGGAAAAGAGATCGGCGAAAATAACATGCTGATCGTCGATTACCCGCACAGTTCCCTTTGGAGTGACGTTAGGCACTCCTTCTCTCGTGGCGGTGGCTACCCAAGCCATCTTGCCTGGGAAAAAATCCCGCACTTCCTTAGGAATGCTTACCATTCGCGGCCTCCGTTGCGGTAAGAATGATTGCCTAAAACTGGCGTCTACCGGTTAACCCGAGACTTCCGTTGTCAATTTCACATCGACAGGTAATATACTGCTGCCCGCCTCGGAGTACAAGATTAGTCCTCCGGATTTTCGATGCTCCACAGCTCAGAGGAGTGCTCATGTCAGACGTCATCTGCACTTTCAGGGTACACATTAAGCGCCAGGCTGGCCCGCTACGCTTCGCCAAGTTGCCTCGGGGAACCGCAACCCGTCGTGTTCAGTGTGCACGGGGCCATCACCGAGCACTATAAGGTCAATCCGGCGAGTATCGCAGAGCCTCTCGCCTCCACGCTGAATTACGTGGTTGCGGCAACCGCCGTCGTGGCGACGAGTTCCCCATCGGTTCAGCGCGGGTGGTCGTAACATATCCTCTCCGCCGGGTCCTTCGGCAAGAAGGGGTCGCGACGTGCCTGATCACGTTGTCGCAGATCCTAGTCCGACAGATTGCCGCCTGCCCGGCGCCTTCCTAAACATACCGAACGAGAACGCCGTTCAAAGCTTGGCCTTGGCGTATATCGCCGGAATTCCCCTCTCGGCCTAGCGCCAGGCGCGACGGTGGCTTCACGCGTTATTGTCAGTAATGCTCAACATTCGCAGAAAGGGCTTCATTGTGAGGCCCTGTACGAGGATCGAAAAAATCACCACGCCAAAGGTTATATCGAGGATTTGGTTGCGATCGGGAAAGGCGCTGTCCAAGCTCAAAGCCAGAGCAAGTGCCAAAGCGCCGCGCAAGCCACCCCAAACGGCCACATGTTGCCAACGAAGTGGAATTCTCCTGGCGAAGAGGTTACTAATCGGGACTAAGAGATAAACCGAAAGCGAGCGACCGATGAGCACCGTGGCAATGGCGAAAAGCACTGGGCGCCACGCGCGAAGGAGCGCACCCACGTGCACTGCCAGTCCGATGAGCAAGAACACCAGGGAGTTTATGACGAATGAGACGTATTCCCAAAAGGACTGCATAGCTGCCAGGCTTTGAGCACTCATGCCCTTTTTGGCACCGAAATTGCCAACCATCAAGCCCGCCGCACCGGTTGCGATTACTCCCGACA
>Ga0209415_10021288_pt1 | contig 10001 bp, 9 predicted proteins | sample PeaSoiSIISIP2007_FD_187696 | JGI IMG/M metagenome (GOLD analysis project Ga0209415, IMG submission 187696) | Peat soil microbial communities from Weissenstadt, Germany - SII-SIP-2007 (SPAdes) (version 2) | ecosystem: Environmental > Terrestrial > Soil > Wetlands > Peat | place: Germany... | reverse complement strand
GTCCCTCGACAGGCTCGGGATGACATGCGAGGTTCGTTGCGGCGATAAGCCGAGCGCTTAGCCCAGTTCGCGGGCGCGGACGAACAACGCGACCGCGCAAATTACGATGAATCCGACGAATAAGAAGCGCAGGCGCCTTTCGGGTAGCCGATGGGCTAGCGCGACGCCGAGCGAGGCCGTGCTCATCCCGCCGATCGCTAGCGGAATGCCGACGGCCCAGTTGACGTCGCCGGCGAGTGCGTAGACCACGAGCGAGATGAAGACGCCCGGCAAGCCGAAGGCCAGCGATATGGCCTGCGCGTTGATCTGCGGCTGTTCGAAAAATTCCGTAAGCAGTGGAACGCTGAAGATCGCCCCGCCGACCGTGAACAAGCCGGAGACCGCGCCGGCCACGACGCCCAACACGCCGGCCCACGGCAAGGCGGCCCGCTTGCGCGGCGCGCGCTTGCCGAGGAGCCAGGCGCGTCGCGTGATGTAGGCGGCGAGCAGCAGTAAGAACACGACGAACGCGTAGCGCAGGCCGGAGCTGGGCAGCTGTGTCGCGACGCGCGAGAACAGCGCCGTGACCGGAAGCGCGGTTGCGCAGAGCACGCCGGCCACGCGCCAGTCGATGCTCACCCGCCGCATGTACTGCACGAGTCCGGTCGTTGCCGTCGGAATGACGAGCAGCAGCACCGTGCCTTGCGCGAGTTGCTGACTGTACGCGAAGAAAATGCCGAGCAACGGTATCGTGATGATCCCGCCACCGATGCCGAAGAGTCCGCCGGTAAATCCGAGGACGCCGCCCATCAGCAAGAAGCCGACGAACGTTAGAATGTTACCGGCCATCATCGGTGCGTTACAGCCTCGGGAATTGGGTAGCCTGCCCGGGCAATACCGCGAGCAAACGAACGTTCCTGGAAGCTCCGTCCTAGGGCTCGGGACCGAGCCCGCGCCGTTTCATTTGATCAACGCATCGGCCTGCATCAGGAGCGATTGCGGGACGGTAAGACCTAGCGCCTTGGCGGTCTTCAGGTTGATATACAAGTAGTACTTGGTCGGAGTCTGCACGGGAAGATCGCTCGGCTTTGCGCCGCGAAGGATGCGGTCCACATAGGATGCGACCGACTGCCTCACTTCGAACGTATTATTACGAGCTAGGTAGGGTTGGGAATCGTAGGACATCAAGCCCCCGGCTGCAGGGAGGCCGTTTATGCCATAGATCGCCGGTAGGCGAAGGCGCGCGACCAACCGGGCAATTTCGGCGCGGTGGGCATAAGTGAAGTCCGAAGGCGTTGCGATCAGGCCGGCATCGGTTTGATTACCAAGAGCAGCGATGCGCCCGATGTCATTCACGCTCCGAATCGGCAATTCCGTCGTGCCGATGCCGGTGGACTTGGCCGCGGCCTCGATGGAACGTAGCATACCTTGCAGCCCCGCGTTCGTTCCCGATGGCGCATAGAAGACAAGTACGACGCGTTTGGTACGCGGTGCGATTTCTTTCAGCAACGGGAGCCATTTTCCGGCAACAGCGAAGTCGTACATCGCGAATCCGGTCATGCTGCCGCCCGGATGCGTAAGGCTGGAGACGAGGCCCGTGCCAACCGGATCGACGACGCGCATGAATACAATCGGGATCGAATGTGTCCGCGCTTTCAGCGCCCTCGCTGCGGGAGCACCAAAGGCAACGATGACGTCGGGCGCCACCTTGACGATCTCCGCGGCCAGACGCTGAGTTCGCTCGGAATCCCCGTCCCCGAAGCGAAGGTCGAACTGGACGTTCTCGCCTTGCCTCCACCCAAGTGCCTGAAGCGCTTGGCGGAAGACGGTCCAACCACGCAACACGGCTGGGTCGTTCGACGGGTCACCATCGAGCACGGCGATCCGACGCATACCGCCCGTTTGCTGCGCGCTTGCGGTACTTGGCCTGACGACGAGGGCACCGCCCAGCATCGTGATGAGATCGCGGCGTCTCACGTGATCACCTCGTCGCCCATCGGCATAGTCATCTCCGGGTTGGTAGTCGGGCAGTGTTCCCTTCCGCTCTGCTGGCTGCCCCCCGAAACCGGGTGGATTACATTCCTAACGCGTGACGGCGACCGGGCTGAGCAGATCCTTGGCTGTTACTCGTTTCTGTAGGGATTTTTGGTCGTAGGCTGCGTCGAGGAGCGGTTGCATCAACGCCGGGTCGAAGACCTCGCCGTACGCGGCGCGGTGCATTTTCGGGAGCAAGTTGGATGCGAACGGGGTGTACTTTTGGAGAATTGCTGCGGATGCGGCGTGGTTTTGGGGGTTGTTGGCCCACACGGCCGCTTCGTGCACGGCCGCGACGAACCGGCGCGCAACGTCGGTGTTGGCGCGGATCCAGTCTTCGGTCGCGAACCAGCCCGAGACTTGCAGCGGGTTGCCGATCGCGTCGTAGATGTAGCCCAGCACCCGCACGTCGTCGAGCGCGGCGGCGAGGTTCGGCTCGGTCGTCGCGCCGGCCGCGACGGTACCGCGCGCGATTGCGGCCGCCACCGCGTTTTGCGGCAACTCGACGAACTTGACCGTCGTTAGATCGGCGCCGTTCTTTTGCAGCCACGCCACCGTCACGAGCTTCGCGGGCCCGGTGAGCGAGGGGACGGCGATCGTTGCCCCGTTGAGATCTTTGCCGCTGCGGATCGCGGACGATTTCGCGACGATCAGCGCGCTGACCGGCTGCGGACCACGATGGAGAAACGACGGAGCGATGAGCAGCAGGGGCAAGCCGTGTTCGCGCGCTGCGGCGACCGCGATGATATCGGCCTCGCCGACGTCGAGCGCGCCGCCGATGACCGCGGCCGCAACGCCGGCGCCGCTCCCGGCGCGCAGCGTCTGGATCTGCGCGACGATCCCGTCGTTACGAAAGTAGCCGTTCTCGAAGGCGTAGTACGCCAGGGCGTTGCCGTCGTTGCCCGGCGTGCCGATGCGCACGACGGCCTCAGCCTGCGCTCGCCCGGCGACGGGCACCGCGACTGCGGCTGCCATACCGATCAGAGCGTGGGCACGGGAGACGACCAAACGCGGCATTCTTCAAAGGCGGCTACGAGAGCACGCAGAAAACTCCCGCGTATGTTGACGCCACAGGAGAACGAACGCTTGACGCGCGTCGGACGTGGCACGCCGATGGGCGAGACGCTGCGCCGCTATTGGTTGCCGGCGGCGCTCTTGAGCGAACTTCCCGAGCGCGATGGGGCGCCGGTGCGCGTGCGGATGCTCGGCGAGGATCTGGTCGCCTTTCGCGATAGCGACGGCCACGTTGGACTCGTGGATGCGTACTGTCCACACCGCCGCGCACCGCTGTTCTTCGGCCGCAACGAAGAGGGCGGTTTGCGCTGCGTGTACCACGGTTGGAAGTTCGATCGCAGCGGGGCCTGCGTCGACATGCCGTCGGAACCGCCGGACTCACTGTTTAAGACGAAGGTGACGGTCACCGCGTATGCCACGTACGAGGCGGGCGGCCTGCTGTGGGCGTACTTGGGTTCGCCCGATCGCCGCCCGCCCGTGCCGGACAGCGAACTGCTGCGCGCACCGGCTACCCACCGGCACGTTTCGAAGACGTTCGAGGACGCCAACTGGCTGCAGGCGCTCGAAGGCGGCTTCGATTCAGCGCACGTGTTGATCTTGCACAATCAGAAGATCGGCGACCGATCGTTCCTCGGCGACTACGAGGGGACGATTCCGCGGATCGACGTCGAGTTGACCGAGTACGGGTTTCTCTATACCGGCATTCGCGCGCGCGGCGAACGGCAACACGTGCGGGTCTACCACTACGTCATGCCGGCGACGCAGATCCGCGGCCAGAACCACGCCTTCGATCCCGAGATCCTCACGATCAACGGACACCTCTGGGTGCCCATCGACGACGAACACACCGCAACCTACAATTTCATGTACTCGGACAATCCGGCGATACCGCTCACGCAGCGCTTCATCGACGAGTCCGAGACCGAGATCGGCCGCGGGCCCGACCAGCTCGATCCGCAGCGCCCGTTTCACCTCAAGGCGCAGATGTCGAACGACTTCTACATCGACCGCGAACTGCAGAAGCGCACGATGACCGGCATCCCCGGCATCAACACCCAAGACATCGCGCTGCAGACGGCGATGGGACCGGTCGTCGACCGCTCGCGCGAACATCTCGGTACGACCGACCGGGCGGTGATCGTGCTGCGCCGGCTCTTGCTCGAGGCAACGGACGCGGTCGCGGCCGGAAACACGCCGCGCGGCACCGATCCGTCGACCTATCGCGCCGTTCGCGCCGGCAACCACATCATCGAGCCGGGCCAAGATTGGCACGACGCGTTGAAGGCGGAACTGGTCGCGCGTTTTTGAAAGGAGAAAGGTCGATGCCTCGTATCCGCCACCTAGCGATTTGCACGAACCGTCAGGAAGAACTCGCGGAGTTTTACCGCCAGACTTTTGGGCTGACCGAGGTATTCCGTCACATGGGTGCCGAGAGCGGCAAGCTCGCCGTCTACCTGTCCGATGGCGAGATCAACCTTGCGTTCATTCCGGCGCATGCCGAACCCGAGGGCATCAATCACTTCGGATTCCACGTTGAAAGCGTCGAGGCCGCGTCGAAAACGGCCCTAGCGAATGGCGCCAAAGCCGGCGCGAAAGCCGTTCCGCGCGATGGCCGTCAGAACGAGGCCTACATCCTCGATCCGGTGGGGCAGCGCATCGATCTTTCGAGCGCCGGTTGGAAGATCACGGGCAGCGGCAAAGGGCACATTCGCCATATCGCTTTGATGACCGATGATCCGTCGAAGCTGGCAGAGTTCTATTCGTCGACATTTGGCCTACACGAGGTGTTTCGGCGCGATAAAGAGCGCGGTTCCGTCTATCTCGCCGACGGGTACATTAACGTAGCTTTGTTGCCTCGTCATTCTGAAGAGATCAAAAATGCTCCGGTGGGCGTGAACCACCTGGGCTTTCACGTCGACGATCTGCCGGCCACGCTTGAAAGCGCGTACGCGAATGGTGCCTCGCCCAACGATTACGTGCTGCCCCGCGACGGGCGCTTCGCCGAAACGTTTGTCTTCGATCCCATCGGTCAGCGCGTCGATCTCTCGCAAGCCGGCTGGAAAGTGCAGCCCTGAGGGGACGGCAACGTCACAGGCCGGCGAGCGGTGCGCCACCTTGTTGGCTGACGACCTTTATCGCGCCGGGTACCGTCGGGTCGTAGCGGACCACGATTTCGGCGTCTTGGGTGAGGCCGTGTTGGTCGCCGATGCGGAAGTCGTAGACTCCCGAGACCCCGGCGAAATCGTGCAGGGTTGCGATGTAGTCGCGCAACTGCTCGGGGGTCACGTTGGGGCCGAGCTTGCGTAACGCGCTGACGATGATGCGTGCCGAGTCCCACGTGAACGCGCTGGCCGCGGTCGGCTTGAGCCCAGCGGCGCCGAGCGCCTGATAAAACTCGTCGATCGGCCCTTTGAGCGGATCGCTCGGCTCGCGGTTCCGATTGAAGAAGCTGGCGACGCCGGCGACCATTTCTGCCTTGGGCAGATATGTTTTGAAGCGATCCAACAGGACCGGGCTAACATTTACGCCGGCGGTGATGACGGGGACGTCGAGACCGGCGTCGGAGAGGCCCTGCAGCACGGTCCCAAACGGCGCGCCGGTCGCGTAGGCGAAGATCACTTGTGGATTCGCCGACTTGATGTGGGCGAGTTGCGCCGCGACGCTGAGGTCGCCGGCGCTGAAGGTTTCGCGATCGACGACCGACGCAGTCTTATTTTCGCCCAGGCCCAGCGAGTAGTCGACAACGCGGATGTAATCTTGGCCGGAGGCATCGGTCGTCGTGATGAGTGCGAACTTGGTCAGCCCCTTCATCCGGAAATAGCGCATCGTCGCCGCGGTATTGAAACGCGTCGAGGCGCCCGCCCCGAAGACGTAGCTGCCTTTGTCCGGATAGATCAGGGGCGTGGCCGCGTAGAGTACGGGGCCGTTCTTAAACAGCGGTGCCATGGCTTGCGACGGGCCGACCAAACTCGAGCCGATGACCGCGATGGGATGTTTCGCGAGAATCGTGGTCGCCAGTTGTACGGCGGTGGCTGAGTTCGACTGATCGTCGACAATCTCGAAATGGATCGGCTGCCCGCGCAGACCACCCGTTTGATTGACGACCTTTTCGTAGGTTGTGAGACCCGCCGCTTCGTCTTGACCGAGGGCAGCAGCCGTTCCCGTGAGTGAGATGATCGCATCCAAGACGAAGGGTTTGGGCTGTGCAGTCGCCGGTCCGATGGTGGTGAGCGCAAGCAGCGCGATCAAGAACAGACGCAGCAGTTTCGCGGAGGGTTCAAACATGAAGGGGCCTTTCGACGGTGCGCGGGAGCTTGAAGTCGCCGGGCCGGACACGATAGGCCTCCGGGACGCGGACCTCGGGCGGCTCGCTCCCGTGCTGCAGTTCCCGCAGGCGGGTGAGGATGCGCTTGCGCAGCATGATGATCGCGCGGTCCGAGCTGGTGAGGTACTCCTTCGAGCGATCGCTGACCGGACCGGCTTGATCCTGCGTTACCGCCAGGTCCTGGGCCACGACCGAGCGGATTCCACTAAACGAGCGCGTCTTCTGCGCTTCGCGGTCGATCAGATAATCGTTGTCGAGGTTCTCCGCGGTCTGGAACGTCCCCGGGATGAGGTCGGGGATCATCACGCCACCCGCGAACAGCGCGCGATCGGCGCCGGTGAATGGGCCGTCGGCGCGCGCGTTGACGCGGAAATGCAGGGTGTGGGTGTCGTCGATCGGGACGCGGACGTGCGCGAGCATCGGAAACCCCGGCGCGATCGCGATCAGGGTGACGTACGGCATGAGCCACTGGTTGACGCGCCAGTGGTAGGCATCGGCTCCGGCATCGCGGCGCGCGCTTAGCATCAAGCCGTAGGGCGTCTCGGTGGGGAACCACTCCGGCGCGCGGTCCTCGAACGTCGCAGCATCAACCGTCGGGATCGGGGCCCCGTCGAGCGAGCTGTGCAGCAGCGAGACATGGCTCGAGTCGACGTCGCCTTCTTGCAGTTGCAGATAGTTCCCGAGCGGGAGCATCTTGGTCGTCTCGACCTGCGCGGCCGGGAGTTCGAACATCTCGATGTGCGGGAACGGCGGCTCGAGCTCGGGTGGGCCGAGGTAGGCCCACACCAGCCCGCCGCGTTCGAGCGCCGGGTAGGCCGCCGTGCGCACGCGATCCTTGAGCGCCGGCCCCTCGGGGCAGTTCGGCATGTCGACGCACTGCCCGCTGCGATCGAACTTCCAGCCGTGGTAGACGCAGCGTAGACCGTGCTCCTCGTTGCGGCCCCAGAACAAGTTCGCGCGGCGGTGCGGGCAGTAGGTGGCGAGCAGCCCGATCGCTCCCGACGTGTCGCGGAAGGCGACGAGCCGTTCGTCGAGGACGTGGACGCGCACGGGTGGCGAATCGGGGCCGCCCAGCTCGGACGCGAGCATCACCGGCGTCCAGAACCGCCGGTAGAGCTCGTTGAGCGGCGTCCCGCGTCCGACCCGGACGAGCAGCTCGTTGTCGGCTGTTGAGAGCATGCGCTTCTCTATTGCACGTTCTTGCATGTCTTCCGTCCGCACGTGGTCGCGCGCTCGAAGCGGGCCGGGTTGCGCCGGTGGTGAACGTCCTCGTCGGGCGCAAAGATCGCGGAGGGACGACTATGGCAAATATTGCGGATAAAGCCGATGCTGCGGGGATCGACCGGACGGTGTGGACGGTCACGCCGACGTGCCGGGTGTGCCGGGCAGCGTGGAATATGGCGCCGAGTGTGATCGCCGCGGGCAAAGACGGCAAGGCGTTCTTCGCGCGGCAACCGGAAACGCCGGACGAAACGATGCAGGCCTGGCGCGCGTTGCTGGCCTGTCCGACCGGCTCGATCTTGGCGCCGCGCGGCCTCGCGGTTCCCGACCACGTCTTTCCGCAGGAGCTCGCGCCGAATCTCTACCGGCTTGGTTACAACGACAATGCGACCGCGGGCGCCCATCCGTTCTTCATTCGTAGCAGCACCGGCTTGAAATTTTTGATCGACGGCCCGCGGTACGTGGGGAAGCTCGTCGACTTCTTCGAGCAGCAGGGCGGGTTGGATCACGTGCTGTTGACGCATCGCGATGACGTCGGGGCGTCGGCGAAATACGCGAAGCGCTTCGGCGCGCGGTTGTGGATCCACGAGAACGATCGCGAGGCGTCGCCGGAGGCGACGGACATCCTTACCGGCTACGACATCACGGAACCGATTCCGGGCGTGACCGTTATCCCGATTCCGGGACATACGATCGGCAGCGTCGCGTTTCTCATCGACGAGCGGCTGTTCACCGGCGATTCGTTGAACTGGTTGATCGATGAGAAGAAGTTGTGGACGAATCCGTTGCGCTGCTGGGATGACTGGGATATGCAACGCCGGTCGCTCAAACGTTTGCAGGATTTCCGCTTCGATTTTCTGCTGGCAGGACACGGCGGAAGTATCGGCATGCCGCCCGAGCGGATGCAGGCGGAACTCGCGACGTGTCTGGAAGCCCTCGAAAAGACGACGTGGCAACCGTTAACGCATTTCCCCAACGGCGTTCCGATCCCGGATGAAATGAAGCAGTTTTGGCAGACGGAGGTGCCGCGCGCCAAAGCTGACTTCTTTGCCGCGATGAGCTAGACGGCTCCCGGCGCTGTTGCTCGCGGGCTAGCTAGTCGCAATCGCACAGCCACGATTAACGGCGATCATCTCCATGAAGTCGACCGGTTTCGGCGGCAATCCTTCGAAGACACTTGTGATGAAATTCTGGCGATCAGCTTGCTGGAGCGCACCATTATGCCGGCGCTCGAAGCCGATCGTGGACGATGGTTTGCCACTCATGGCGCGACCGCACGGGCTGCCGGATATGTGCGCGGGATAAACCTCCACATAATCGGCTAACGTTAGCAGCTTCCCGTGCAGCGACTCGTACAGATCTAACGCAGCCTCCTTACCACCAAGATCCGGCCGGCCGACATCGCCGACGAACAGGGTGTCGCCGGTAAGGACCATCCACGGCTCCTCGCTGCGCGTACGGTCAGTCACGAGCAACGATATGCTTTCCGGCGTGTGGCCGGGAGTGTGAAGCACCCGTATGTTGACGTTGCCGAGCGGAATTTCTGCGTTATCATCAAGGGGCGTAAACGAATAGCCAAGTACAGCGCTTCGATGAAAGTATATGGGGGCGCCCGTTCGGGCGGCGAGTTCGCGTTCGCCGGACCGATGGTCCGCGTGCACGTGGGTGGCGACAATCGCTTCGATCCGCATCCCGTAGCGGTCGGCGATTTCCAAGTATTGATCGATATCAACCTGCGGGTCAACCACCGCCGCGCGCCCTTTCCCGGCGCAACCAATCAGATATGATACGCAGCCCGTCTCGGTCTTGAGTAACTGCCGGAAAATCATGAAATGGCCCCCTCCATCGGGGCGACGAGGTTAGGGGATGCGTGCGTTTCGCGCATACGAAGAGCGACGATCGCGCCCGAAACGAACGTAAGGGCGGCAACGACTTGGATAGCGACGCTCTGACCGAGAGCATGGGCGACGATACCGGAAAGAAGTGCACCGAAGGCGTAGCCGGAATCGCGCCAGAGCCGGTAGATGCCGACGGATGACGCCCGCACGAGCGGATCGACGACGTCGCCGATCGCAGCCAGCAGCGTTGGATAGACCATGGCGGTGCCGGTGCCGAGCAGAACTGCGCCCACAAACCAGATCCAGAAACTGGACGGTACGAGGAACAACGCGATCGCAAAGGATTGCAGCCACATTCCGCAAGCGATCATCCATTTGCGACCTACGCGATCGGACAGGGCGCCGGTGCCCAATTGGAGCAAACCCCAGACGGTCGGGTAGGTCGCCGCAAGAATTGCGATGCGCTCGACGCTCAGCCCCGCTAGTGCGAAGTACAACGGGAGCAAACCCCACACCAGTCCGTCGTTGAGATTGTTGACCAAGCCGGCTTGGCTGATGGACGAGAGGGTGCGATCGCGCCACGAAACGTG
>Ga0209415_10021287_pt1 | contig 10002 bp, 9 predicted proteins | sample PeaSoiSIISIP2007_FD_187696 | JGI IMG/M metagenome (GOLD analysis project Ga0209415, IMG submission 187696) | Peat soil microbial communities from Weissenstadt, Germany - SII-SIP-2007 (SPAdes) (version 2) | ecosystem: Environmental > Terrestrial > Soil > Wetlands > Peat | place: Germany... | reverse complement strand
ATAGCTCAGTTGGTAGAGCGCTTGCATGGCATGCAAGAGGTCCGGAGTTCGAATCTCCGTAGCTCCACAAGGTCAGAGGGTTTTTTCGATTATACGTACGGGTCGTTTTCGGGGTGTACAGCAGCAAAGTACAGCAGTAGGCTCGCTGATCGGTCGGTGGGAAGCGAGACACGTCAATTCTGCGCGGCTCAGCTCGTGCTCCTCAACTGAAGCGATCGCTAAGGCTTCCTGACAGCTCGGCGGCGGTGAGGAAGTCGCATCCGGTCTCGCGGTTCGGTGACGACTCCGCGAAGAGGCGACGAGTAAGAAGAGCCTCAGCCGCCGAGTCGGTGTGACCGGCTCGGCCTCATAGTTGTAGAAGGTCTGAGCGGTTTATGCTGGATTATCCTCTTTGCAACCGGTGTCGTGGCCTGCGGCTACTTCCTTCTTTGGTAACCCAGGCGGCCGGCTGCCTACCCTCCGAAACCTAAGCGGTCGGCCGGGCCGGAGTGGCGGCGGTGATGGCGACACCGGCTCTGCGGACAGGGTCGGCCATGCGGGATACGCGCACTTACGTGCGGTTCGCCGGCCCGGCCCGGGCCGCCTCGTGCGGTATCCTTGATATCGGTTGTGGCCGATACGATCACTGTCGAGGCGTTCATGACGGGGAGGAACCTACCCGGTGAGCCAGCACAACGCGCCGGGCAGCGGGACAGTTCCCGCTGCCCGGCGCGTACGTCGCATCTGGCGGTGGTATGTCGAGCCCGGCAGCGACCGGAGGACCGCGCAAGATGAGATGACTGCGCTTGCCGAGCATGGACGAGCGGCGCTGATGGAAGCGATCAAGAGATTCAGGGTCGGGGAGGAGCGGCCAGGTGAGGTCAAGAAACTCCCTGACTGCCAGGGCTTGTGGGAGATCAGGGTCAAGGTGGGGCGAGATCCCTTCAGGGCGATCTTCTTCTACGACACGGATATCATCTGCGTCTGTGTGACATCGGTATATAAGAACCAGCAGAAGCTACCGAAACCCGATCGTGACCGGGCGATCGCACGGATGGGGCGCTGGCAGCAAGAAGGTCGCCGCAGAGGGCAGTCTGGGGTTGGCTAGTCCGGGAGGTACGTGCCATGAAGACGATCTCCCGTCTTTGATCGTCCGCATGATGTTGACAGTCTAGTGTAGTATCGGTTGCAACCGATAGCCACCAAGCCAACCACGATCTGTGGTGGCTAGGCGACATGGGTGGGAGCACAGTGACCGAGTCGCACTGGAGCGATGAGCCGGACGAGTTCGACGAGTACCTTGAAGAATCACTACGCAGTCCGTCGTTCCGCGCTGCGTTCGAGGATGCCGAGGAGAGATCCAGGGTCCTGGACGCGCTGGTACGCCTCCGGAGGACGATGAAGCTTTCCCAGACCGAGGTTGCGAGGCGTATGAGCACCACGCAGTCCTCCGTGTCGGATCTGGAGAACGGAAAGACGGACCCCCTGCTGTCAACGCTTCAGCGCTATGCGCGAGCTGTGACTGGACGGGTTCGGGTGCGGATCGAACTGCCGACTGACTGCCCTTGGATTCCGTCAACTGGCAGAGGGTACGGGCAATCCTCGACCTCTAACTTGAGGGTTGCGGAGCCGCTTCACCGATCCCTGGCCGAACCATCTACGAGGGCTTGGCGAAGTACAGCCGACCGTAGATCTGATCTGAGCGTACACTGTCGCGTTCTAGCCGGTAAGGCGTAGCCATACATGGCCGTTGTCGGCGACCGGATTATCGCAGGGCGCGTCGCAAGGTCCGCGGAAATCATGGATATTCGACTCTTCGAGGCTTCGTCAGAACTCATCGACTTTGGCAAAGCGGAAGGAATTCTTTCCTTTGCAATCGATGTCAATCCGGTAATTGAATACGACGCGGGTGCCGATTATTTTGTTCTTCGCGCTTCATACGAGGTAACGATATCCAGCACCGAGAATGCGAGTGAAGAAACGGCTTCCGAATCGGCGAATGATGGCGCCGATGATAGTGGTGAAACTGTAGCTCGGATCAGATGTAATTTCGGCGCGCTCTACCGACTCGGTCTCGAGAGTGACGAGCCGGAGATCCGCCAGGACGAGCTTGATGCCTATGCCCGCACCGCCGGTATGCTGTGCTTGCACCCTTACGTCCGTGAGCATGTAAACTACATGACTCGCAATCTGGGGCTTCCTAGCCTGGTGCTGCCAATATTCAAGCTGCCGCTCATAGGAGCGCCTGACCCTACCGCTGTCGAACCCAGCAGACTCGACGATCTCGACCAACGCACCTGACTCGTTAAACGTGGTGCTGCGCGGTCGCACTTGACGGGCCTTAACTATGAGTTCGATTTACTCTGGCCGCCGCTACACCTACGGTTCGTGCTCGGCAGGGATTGTGCCCCCTCCCGAGAAATGGTCACTGGCTCTGCGTCGTCTTGGGCCCGTTCGGTGACTGGTATCGGCGGCGATGATCGCACGCGGCGGTCATGATGGGGGGCATGCACATAAGCAGGCGATGGTTGCGCTCCTATCCTTTGGCGGCAGCGGCGACCGGCTGTGCTCTGGCGGGTATCGGAGCTGTCATCGCCGCGCTGATCAGCGGTGTGTCGGCTCTGTGGGTGCTGGCGGGAGCAGCGGTGCTGGCGGCATCGGGTTTTCTTGCCTCTATGGCCGCCGACGCGGTGAAGAGTCGCGGCCAGGCCCGCGAGATCTTCCGCGAAGTCGTGGACGTGATGCCGCTAGCGGCTGCCGGGTGGGGGTTCGCAGGTAGCTGAGCTTCTGGATCCTTATGCCAGCGTGGTGCCGTTCGTCGGCCGCGAGGATGAGCAGACTCGATTGATCGCCTGGTGCGCGGACACGCCAGCCTGGCCAGTTCAGCGATCGTGACCGTGGCCAGCGCAGCAGCGGCCAGGCAGCCGAGTGGCCAGACGCCCGCGACCTATGGGCGGTCACCGAGCGGCCCGAGCGCCAGGACCGCTGCCAGATGCATGAAGGCGGGCGAGAGGCGGAGCTTGGCGAGCCCGAGGCGGAGATTTGAAGACCATCACAGCATCACGGACATCAGGGGGCCAGGATTTTCCGGACCGCCCGGTTGGCCGGGAATGCGGGGCTTGTCGGCGTGGCCACACGCGAAGCCGACGCCTTGTGCGCGCGGGCAGTACGTGGGCGGTCAGGACGAGATACATGGCAGGTTCCCCCTGGTAAACGGGCGAACCAGTGGATGGGTGGGTGGCGGGCCTTGCAGGGCCATGGCGGCGCCGCCGCGGTCAGCCGAAGGCCCGCTTACAGTCGGCTGCAGCACCTGCGGTGAGTACGATCAAGCGCGGTAGAACTCGCTAAGCATTGTGGGCATGCATGAGGCGCGAATGACAGGCCAGCGGAGATCTGGTGGGACGCGGCGAAAGGCTCAGGCCTCGCGGGGCGGGCGGGCCAACGAGGCTGGAAGCCTGTATCGCAGTGGTGTCGCCGCGTACCTGGCGGCTCACGGCCTGGCAGGCCAAGGGGTTGGGGCCGCCGGGTATCCGGGGAGCGGGCCGGCTCCGGTGGCGTTGTCTTTCGAGACGGGAGAGGCCGTAGACGATATCCGCTGCGTGCTTGCTGATGGCACCGTGCTGAGACTGCAGGCCAAGCGTGCTTGCGGTGCTGATGAGCACCTCGCCGCGACGGTCGTTCAGTGGATGGGGCAGGTAGGCGATCTACGGCAAGGTGACAAGGTCGGTCTCGCCACTGCAGAGCCGAAGGGCGTGGTCAGGGATCTCGGGGCCGCTCTTGACCGGCGCAGGCGATCGGTCCCGGGGCCGTTGCTTCCAGGTGAGAAGAAGGCCCTCGAGGCGGTGAGGGGCAAGTTGCCGCGAGGAACGCCGACGCAGGTGGCTGACCAGGTTCTTGATGCGGCGGTGGTCATGGGTATTGCCGTGTCTTCTGCTCGCGATGAGGGCTTCCGGTCGGTCGCGAACCTGTCGGATGGCACCGTCGTGCCGATCGGCTCGGGGCTGGCGGCGGTTGGCGCATTGCAGCACGCCTTCCAGGCGCAGGCAGCGGCAGGTGCGGGCAGCGCGGTCGACGATTGGCTGCAAATCCTGAAGGAAGCGGGACTGCAGGTCTTCCCCGATGCCGAGGGGGCGGCAGGGCCACGGCGGCGCGCGGAGCTGGATGCGGTCACAGCGCATCGCGGCCGTCTGGCCAGTCGGGACGGAATCGTGGAGTTCTCGCTGCTGGCCGACGACCTGCCGAAGATGAGGTACGCGCCACTGGTCGGCTCGCTGCGCGTGACGGTGCCTGGGCAGCGGGGCAGCGACGCAGGGTTCCTGGCCACGGCACGGCGCTGGCCGCGGATGCTACTGACTGGCTTGCCGGGTATGGGGAAGACGACAGCGCTGGAACAGGCCGCGGCACGCTGGGCTGCTGACAGCAGCGCGCCGATTCCAGTCGTGGTTCCGCTCCGGGAGGTCGCGAGGCAGCGTCCTCGCGGCGGGACGGACGTATCGCTGCGGCTGCTGGTGGAGGTCGGCACGAGGACGGCGCCAGAGCATGAGCGAGTACCGCTGCGGCGTGCGCTGGAGCGTGCCGCAGCCTCCGGGGATGCCGTGCTGCTCCTTGACGGTCTTGACGAATGCGGTGACAGGCGCGCAGTCGTCGCGGATGGACTGGCCGCGGTAATCGATGGGCTTCCAGCGGATACGGGGGTTGTGCTCGCCACTCGCGACAGCGGCCGCCTAGCTGCGGGGAGGCTGAACATGCCCGAGGCACGGCTGACCGAGCCTGCCCAGCTGGAATTGGTACTAGGCCAGATATTGGCTCATGCCGCCTGCCGCATCTCTGAGGAGGACCGGGGCCGCTGGGTCCGTCAACGCGAGGAGCAGCTTGAGGACATCCGCGGCGGTCACCCCGACTTGTTCAGCATCCCGCTATTCGCGGTCCTGCTGACTCTGCTGCTCGCACAGCCCCTATCTAGAACATTGCCGCGCGGACGCGCGCGGCTCCTCGCCGACGCCGTAGGTGGCACGGTGGATCAGTGGGAGCTAAGGCGCCTGGAAGAAACCGGGTCGCGGCCAGGAATGCGAGGCGGCCAGCTCCTGGACGGATTCAGGGAGATCGGCCATGCCTTGATCAGCCGACCTGGCGGCTGCCCGGCTGAACTGGCGTGCCGACAGATTGAGGCCATGCTGGCGGAGCAGTGGGGGCTGGCGCCAGGGGAAGCCAGGGAACGGGCACGCGACATCCTGTGGTTCTGGGATGAGCACGTCGGGGTCTTCATAGGCGCTTCAGGGACAGGCGTCATAGAGCCGCGCAGCCGCGTCTTCGCAGAGACCGGCGAAGCGATGTGGGCGGCTGCCCGCTCTCGCGAAACCCAGCGTGCCTGGATCTCCGCCGCGCTAGCAGGGGACGACTACCGGGAGCCGGTTGTACTCGCCTGCGGCCTCTCCGCCGACCTGGCCGGCGAGCTAATTGACGCTGCCGCGCAGGCAGAGGATCCCGCGCCGAGGGAGCGTGCTCTGGGGTGGGCGGCGGACGCCACCATCGACGGAGCGCAGCCACCGGCCAGGTCGCTGAGCATCCTCGTGGGAGTACTAGCTCAGGTCGCCGCCAGCAAGGCGGGCACGGACGCAGGTGAACACGGCGACGCGGGGAAACGACGCGGGGCTGCTGCGCGACCTGCATGGCGGTACGCGCTCCAGCTCGCGATGCTGCCCTTGCCCGCCGGGCAGCGTTCGCGGAGAGATCAGCTGCTCTCCGGGCTCCTCGCTGACGGCTACGAGCGCGCCATCACAGCGGCCCTGGCCGCGCTCGCCGACGCTGGCGCCGATGCCCGTAACACGCTAGAGCCAGGCCAGGAAGCAGCCGTCCGAAACCTCCTGGCCCTGCCGCTCCCCGAGCGGAAGCCTCCACTGACTGTGCCCGCGGCACGACCAGGGCACGTCAAAGTCAATAGCCAGGGCAAGCTCCTGCCCGGTCTTCATGAGGTAGCCCTCCAGGCGGCCCGGTACGCAGCCCAGCTCGGCCAGGACGCCGCCGCCGCTATCTACCGGATCGCCTATCGCGGGTACTTCCGTGACTACGCGCTCGTTCACAGTCGGCTGAAGTCGCTGGGCTACGAACCCCCGCCTGACATTCACCCTGCTGGTGACCTGCGCGGACTCATAAGCGAACTGCCAGATATCTGGGAGAAGTGGCCAGCTTTCCTCGCTGCTGCCGCCTCTCTCGGGCAGCCGCGCCTGCTGGCCAACATCGAGAGATGGCGGTACCCGAACGTCGCCGTTCTCGGCAACGTCCTCCTCATGCAGGAGGGAACCGTCGTCGGCGTCAATCGTGCCTTCACATCTGAACAAATGCTGATGCGCGGCTGCATGATGGCGGCCGCTCACGCGGTCGGCCTAGACCTGCCAGCGATCTCGGCCGAGGCCGCTGTCGCACTGAAGGAATGGAATGGGGGAAACAGGGATCTCATCGACGTCATGTTCGCGCCGCGGCCATACCCTTCGCCCGCCCTCGACACAGCCCGCCTTGATCGCCACGATAAGGACATCCTGATCGAGGCGCTAGGAGCGGCATCGGACTGGCTCGCTAACACCGCCTGCGACCTCCTCCTGTCCGCGCTCGACCCTTCAATCGGGCAGCAAGCCGCCGACCGGATCGGGGAAATACCCCCAAGCCGACGCGTCGGCGCCGCGATGGTCGCCATAGCAAACGACCCGAGCCCGCCAGAGGCAGCCTCGCGCCTCCTCGACGCTGGCGACCCGCTCGTCCGGGTCGGCTCGGCAACCGCAGCTCGCATGCTTGCGCAGCATGGCAGCACCCAAGCATGGGCATCCGTCCTCGCCCGCGCCCAGACGGACGACGATCAGAAGGTGCGGCTTGCCGCAGGAGCCGACCCCGCCACCGCCGGGAAGGAAACATACTGGTCTTGCGAGGAGTGCGGCCAGGTAAACGAGACCGCCGCTCGCCAGTGCAGCGCCTGCCGGGAAGTCGCGCATCTGAGGATCATCGAGACGAGATAAGGCGTTCAGGCTGGCGGAGCGCAACAGCATTGGACGATGGGGCAGGGTCTCGCGGGCAAATGTACCCGCATCAACAAACCTGCAGCCCCGGTGACAACGCCTCGGAGGGGTTATGGTAGCCGAAGACATCTCTCCGTCTGCTCCTGCGCCAGCAGCCAGGCGGTGCATCTTCTGCCGCCGTCCTGGCAAGCTCACCAACGAGCACATCATTCCCTGGTGGCTTGAGTCAGGCGAGGACTCCGGCAAGGCCCTGTTCATCCGCGAGAGAGGCGGCCCGGACTACGAGCCGTGGAGCGATTCCCGTGCTGGTAGGCCGAGGGATCTTCAGGCGAAGGTGCCCTGCGCCGACTGCAACAACACCTGGATGAACGACATGGACAACGCGCTGTCGGTGCTCGGGCCGCAACTGGTCAGGGGAAAGCCGGTCAGGCTGACCAAGGCTAAGAAGGCGGCCCTGGCGGCATGGTCGGTGAAGCTCGCCCTTATGCTCCAGCTGGTCTACCCCAGGGACAGCCGGTTCGTTATCCCCGACGCTGACTACGTGCACTTCTACGCCGACCGGCAGCCAGGGGATCTGATGAAGCTGTGGGCCGGGTACATGGAGCCGCCCGGCAAGCACGGCGGTCCGGCCCTGGCGCTTCATGACCACCGGCACGATGAGATGTTCCTTGATGCGGAGATGCTGGCCGCGCTTGGACTTGATCCGTCGCTGGCATCCAAGGGCTACCTCGCGACGATCCGGTTCGGGCACTGCGTGATCGGCCTGCTCAGGATCGGGCGAGCCGAGCTTCTGCCGCTCCAGGCTCTGGCTATGCCCCGGCAGTGGGTCCAGATCTGGCCAGCTATCGGCACCAGCCAGTGGCCTCCCGCGGATCGTATGGCGACAGCCCGGCTGGCCCCGATCGCGGTGGGCATAAGAAGGGGCCAGTTCCCCTGGATCAGCGAGCCCCCTTGTCCTGCCGCAATGGACGCGATCGCAGGACAATGAAGTCCGGCTATATGTCCTGCCCTCGGGCTGCCCGTGTGCGGGTCAGAGCGTTGTTCGACGGGTTTCAACTTGTACTACAGGGCGCGTGAGCTGCGCGGCCGGTATCCCGTGGTGTCGCTGGTTGGATCGGCTCATCCCGATGCGCCCACCTGGTCGGCGCACGCGAGCTGGTGGGGGCGTCCGTACACCGAACCCAGGAGGTCCGGATGTTGGTCCATCCGCAATGCCGATCGTAGGCCCGCTGGTCGGCCAGCCTGCCAGGCACGGCTAGCGTGCCGTAGGACGCGCCTGCGTAAATGTGGCGGACATTGTCGTCGGCATGTCGCATGATCGATCCCGTGAGCAAGTCCCGCCGTCCGCTGAAGCTGCCGAAGCTATGCTTTTTCTGCGGACTGCCCGGAAGCATGAGCAAGGAACACGCTTGGCCACAGTGGCTGGGCAAGGGCGCCGAGGTCGAGCCGACGCAGACGACCCGGACCATCGGTTACGGGCGCACTTCCGAGAGCGAGCTGACCGAGGCACCTAATCTCGTCGTCACGAAGCCGGGCTCAGTTCTGACCTCGCGGGTCCGCGAGGTTTGCCAGCACTGCAACAACGGCTGGATGAGTCAGCTAGAGACGTCGGTGCGGCCGCTTCTCAGCCACCTGTGGCAGCCGACTTACGCGTTCGGGCGCACCACGGTGACCACCGACGACGCATCGATCCTCGCGACTTGGGCTACGAAGACCGCATGGATCCGGGAGCGGGTGTCAGATCCGATCGTCACGGCGACGCCGCAGATGCGCCGCTACCTGCTGGATCACCAGCTCCCGCCGGAGTTCACGCGAGTCTGGATCGCACGCCATCAAGGCCGTTCAAACTTCGGTGTCTACGTCGGACGAATCGAGGCAAGTCACCAAGATGACAGCTGGGATACCGACCGGCGACGTCACATCCTGGTATGCGTCCTGACATTCCGGGGCCTGTCTGCGCTGGTCAGGACAGATGATGGCTGGGGCGTACCTGAAATGACGCTGCCCTCGCATCAGTGGCGCCAGTTCTGGCCCGTGACCGAAACCATCCAATGGCCGCCGCCTAGACTGGTGAGCGACGCCGACACCCAGACCGCGGCCATGCGTTACCCGTGGCTTCGCCACCCCGACGTACCGATCTTCAACAGGGATCCCAAGGGCATTCAGGAATTCAGCCGAAACTAAACTCGATCCCCGGACGCGTGCCACCAGGGCCATCCAGCTGCAGGCGCGCTCGCGGAAGGTCGGTGCCGGTAGCGCCCATGATCGGTGGCCTGCTATGGCCTTATTCGAATCGCGGCTGCCGGACATGATCAGGTGGGATTCTTGCGCAGGACCGGAGCGGATGATGTCCCACTATTTGTGTCACAGCCCCGTCGGATACGGGCAAGTCGACGGTCCTGGAGGAGTTGCGCACCCGCGGTTACCCGGTTCGTGGCGTCGATGAGGACGACTGTGCCGGCCGCCTGATCGAGCGGGTTGCCGGAACGACCGGTGACTCCCGGAGGACACGGACCTTGGTTTCCTTGTGCCAAGGCCAGATTGCGTCCCCGCTGGTGGCCAGCCAAAAGTCCCCACCATTCGGGTCGATCTGCTCGCCTGATGCGATCTGCCGGCGTAGGACTGCGGCGAGCTGCCGATGCAGCGGTACTGAGAGTCGATGTCGAGCACGAGAATCGAGCTAACTTCCCCCGCGAGCACTCGTGCGTGACGTGGGGTTGCGCGTGTGCATGTCGGCCAGAGGCAGGGGTTCTAGCGCCCGTCACTTCGGCTCGACGCCATGGAGCGTGGTCAAGCATCAGCTTTCCTGCGGCACCACGTATACGCCGCGTCCCGGGACGGTTCGGACCAGTCCTTCGGTCCTCAGGACGTTGAGGGCTTTCTCGGCGGTGCCCTTGGCGACCTCGTAGCGCTGCATGATCGTCTTGATGCTCGGCAGCGGCTCGCGAGGGCGAATCTCCCCCGACTCGATCATCCCGCGCAAGAGCGCAGCAACCTGAAGGTAGCGGGGCTCGTC
>Ga0209415_10021286_pt1 | contig 10003 bp, 5 predicted proteins | sample PeaSoiSIISIP2007_FD_187696 | JGI IMG/M metagenome (GOLD analysis project Ga0209415, IMG submission 187696) | Peat soil microbial communities from Weissenstadt, Germany - SII-SIP-2007 (SPAdes) (version 2) | ecosystem: Environmental > Terrestrial > Soil > Wetlands > Peat | place: Germany... | reverse complement strand
GAGCTTCTGCTACAGAATGAATATCTCGCCGAGGAGAGTCTTATCTTGAGGGCGAAGCTGCCATCGAGATTGCGGCTATGCGATCCCGAGCGCGCCACGCTGGCCGAGATCGGGAAGCGTCTGGGCTGCAAAGCGCTGCAAAAGGTCGCCTGCATCGCCAAACCCGACACCATTTTGGCCTGGTATCGACGACTCGTCGCCAAGAAATTCGATGGCTCCAAACATTGGCAGTATCCGGGCCGCCCCACGGTTCAGCCGGAAGTGGAGGCCCTGGTGGTGCGAATGGCGCGAACACCGGCTGGGGATATGACCGCATCGCGGGAGCGCTTAGCCAACTTGGGTCACCGCTTGTCTGATCAGACGGTAGGAAACATTCTGTGCCGCCACGGCATTGCCCTCGCACCGAAACGAAGCCAAACCACTTCGTGGAGGAACTTTATCGTGCTCACATGAATGTGCTGGCTGGCGCCGATTTCCTTACGGTGGAAGTGCTCACCTGGCGAGCGCTGGTGACCTATTATGTGCTGTTCTTCCTTCATCTGGAAAGCTGGCGGGTCAGTGGGGGGATCACTGGACATCCGGATCAAGAATGGATGGACCAGATCGCCCGCGCAACGCAGGAGACTCGGGGATACCTGGATGGATGCCGTTATGTTCTGCACGATCGCGACACAAAGTTCTGCGCATCGTTCCGGTCTGTGCTGGCGGGAGGCGGCGTCAAAACTATTGCTCTTCCAGCCAGAAATCCGAATCCGTACGCTTTTGCGGAGCGTTGGGTTCGATCCGCCAAGCAGGAGTGTCTGTCGAAGTTAATTCGGTTTGGGGCGGGCCCATTGTCCCGGACACTGGCTGAATTCAGCGCGCATTATCACGGTGAACGCAACCATCAGGGCAAAGGCAACAAGCTCGGGAATTGCCGCTGACGTTGTAGCTTGATAAACTTTCCGCTGAAGGAGAGTAGATGGCGAACACCCAGATGACGCTCCAAAAAACGTTTGGTGGCCTTCGGTCTGGACGGTCAGCCGCATTGGCGAGACTCAGCCCGTTCGCGGAGGCATGGATTTGGGAAGAAAGTCCGACCGCCACTTCAGATCGATGGGATTAGGACGTTTTTCGAGGCTGCATCTAGCCATCCTGGCGATTCTTCTGGCGGGCTTGCTGGTGGGGGCTTTCTTATACGAGAAACAGGGGCGGCACGCGGCCTCGAATGCTTCCAGCGCGTATGCCGATGCGGCCATCTGCGCGAACTGCCACGGGCAAATAGCCGCTAGCTACAGGAAAACCGGCATGGGACGATCATTTTCCCGAGTCCGCCCTGAAGCTGCCATCCCTTCCGCCAAACCTTTTTATCACAAGGCGTCGGACAGTTATTTCGCCATGATCTCGCGCGGCGGCAAGTATTATCAGCGGCGCTGGCAAACCGGATTCGATGGAAAAGAAACAAATGTCGATGAAAAATCAGTCGATTTCGTCGTAGGCTCAGGTAACCACTCGCGGACTTATCTTCATTCGACCAGCCGGGGCGCGCTTCAAGTACTGCCTCTTAGCTGGTATTCGGAGAACGGAGGCTACTGGGATATGAGTCCGGGCTACGATCAGCCGGACTATCCCGGATCGGTGCGCCCGGTGCATTACGAGTGCATGTTCTGCCATAACGCTTATCCGAAGATCCCCGAATCCTTGGAGCACACGGCCAACGCTGAGATGGCATTTGCCGAGCCGCTTCCCGAGGGCATCGATTGCCAGCGGTGCCATGGGCCGGGGCAACGGCATGTTGACATTGCATCGGCGGGCGGCGCTCCGGAGCAGATTCGCGCGGCCATCGCGAATCCGAAGCGGCTGCCGCCGGATCGAGAGATCGAAGTGTGTATGCAGTGCCACTTGGAGACCACCAGTCTGGATCTTCCGCACGCGATCCGCCGCTTTGATCGGGCGCCGTTTTCCTACATACCGGGAGAGCCGCTGGGGGATTTCAGCATGGAGTTCGACCGGGCCGGCGGAATGCCCAGCGGCCGGTTCGAGATCGCCCAAGGAGCGTATCGGCTGCGTGAATCCCAGTGTTTTTTGAAGAGCCAAGGGAAACTGCGCTGCACCACTTGCCACGATCCGCATGATATACCGCGGGGACCAGCTGCGACCGCGCACTACAACGGCGTCTGCGAAAGCTGCCATTCGAGCACGCTACAGCGGGAGTTACCCTCAGGGCCGCACTCGTCTGGCGCCGATTGCGTCGGATGCCACATGCCGAAACGGAGAACCGACGACGTGGTGCATGTGGTGATGACGGACCACCTCATCCAGCGGCGAAAGCCGGAGGGGGATCTATTGGCTCCGAAGCCGGAGGTGGTGGAAACGGCGGCGAGCAAATATCGCGGGGAGGTGGTCTCTTACTATCCCGCGCCGCTCCCCGATACGGCCCAGAATTCGCTGTACGCGGCCGCCGCTCAGATTCGGTATCAGAGCAACCTCAACGCGGGGCTGCAGCGGATGGCGAGCTTGCTGGATCGATACCATCCTGCCGAGGCTGGCTTCTACGCGGAGCTTGCTCAAGGCTATCGCGCCGCCGACGATTTCGCCCACGCGGTTCCACTCTTCGAAGAAGCCGCGCGCCGGGAACCAACTGCATTCCGGCTGACGCAGCTTGGGAATGCCCAGATGGAAGCGCGGCTATGGACCCCGGCGGAAGCTTCGCTACGCCGAGCCATCGAGCTTGCCCAGGACGACCCGACGGCTTGGGGAACGCTGGGTTGGGTTCTGTGGCAGCAGGATAAGGGCACGGAGGCGCGGACCGCGCTCGAAAAGGCCGTGGCTCTCGATCCCGACTTGCCGGAGATGCATAACAATCTCGCCTCCGTGTTGTGGGGAATCGGGGATCAGCCCGCGGCTGAGAAGGAGTTCCGCGAGGCCCTGCGCATTCAGCCCGGTGTCGCGGAATGGCGGTTGAATCTAGGGCGTGTACTGGCGTCGCGTGGAGAACTTCCGGAGGCTCGCTACCAATTCGAGCAAGCGGTTCGATTGAAGCCGGATCTGGCTGAGGCGCGGCTCGAATACGGACGATTGCTTGAGGACCGCGGCGATTCCTCCGGAGCGATTCGGGAGCTTGAAGCCGCTGTCCGGTTGCAGGGCGACCTCTGGCGGGCGCATTTCGAACTGGCCATGGCCCTGGGTCGAAAGGGCGACTCGATCGGCGCCCTTCAGCACCTGAGGATCGCCTCGAACGGTTCAGATGCGGAGGTTCGCGCGGCGGCGCTCGAGATGTTGCAACGCCTGGGACGGTAGTAGGTTAGCCGACAAAATCGGCGTGGAGTCCCGTTAGCTGTATCAATGAGATTGATTCCTACTTTCACATCTGCGGTATCGACAATCGGCCATCGCGCAGATATAATCAACCCCGGCTTTAGGGTGCGGTTGTCCATGCTCCGTTTTTAAAAAAGGGGAGATCTATCAAAGGGGAGATCTATCAATGAGAACCATGTGGGTGTTCTTGTTGTTTTTTGGGGCCGCTGTCTGCCTATTCGCGCAGTCCAACCAGGGTACGATTACAGGGACCATCTCCGATCCCGCGGGCGCGGTTATTCCGGCTGCTCAACTTGAAGTCAAAAACACCGACACTGGCGTCGTCTATCGCGGCGGCACGTCCGGCACGGGAAACTACGTGCTCGCGGTGCCGGCAGGCACCTACGAGATTTCGGTGAGTGCCGCTGGATTCAAGAAATTCATCGAGTCGAACGTACAAGTAATCTCCGCGACAGACACGCGCAAGGACGTCAAGCTCGAAATCGGAACCGCCAACGACACGGTGACCGTCGTCGATACAGCGCCTTTGCTCAAGACTGAGAGCGGGGAGGTGAGCCATCTCGTCACCCTCGAGGATATGGATAACCTTCCCGTGCTCACCATCGCGGGCGGAGGCGTCGTAGGGGGCGCAGTAGCGGGCATGGGCAATATCCGGAACCCTTTGCAGTCCGTGTTATTGCTTCCCGGCATAACCTTTTCCAATGACGACGCGATGGTGGTGAACGGGTTGCCCAGCAACAGCGAGGCCATTCGTATCGAAGGCCAGGATGCCACCGGAAACATCTGGAAAACCATTCAGCAGTACAGCCAAGGCGCGAGCGTCGATGCAATCCAGGAGGTTAGCGTCCAGACCAGCAATTTCGCGGCAGAGTACGGCCAGGTTGGCGGCGGCTTCTTCAACTACACCATGAAGTCGGGCACCAATTCGTTCCACGGTACCGCCTACGACTATTTCGTCAATGAATTCCTCAACGCGGGCTTGCCGTTCACCGATGAGGGCACGCAGGACCCCGCAAAGGAGGGCCCGCACATCCGCAACGCACTGCGCCGCAACGATTATGGATTCACGGTGGGCGGGCCGATCGACATTCCCAAGGTGTACAACGGCAAGAACCGGACTTTCTTCTTTTTCAATTACGAGCAGTTCCGGCAGAACAGTACCACTTCCAACAGCATTCAGACGATGCCAACAGCCGCTTATGAGAGTGGTAATTTTGCCACATCCGGTTGCTTTTCTTACGTCGCAGCCACCAGCTCCTGCGCTTTCAGCCCCGCGATTGTGAATACGAACACGGGAGCGCCGGCGGTAGACCCGGCAGGCCAGACCTTGTCTTTTGGGGAGATTTTCGATCCTAACACCAACCACACCGTGGCTGGATCGACGATCCGGAATCCTTTCCCCAACCAGCAGATTCCGCTCAGCAGGTTCGATCCGGTTGCGGCTAAGATTCAGTCGTTTTTCCCGTTGCCGAACCAACCCGGCATCATCAACAACTACCTTGCTCCAGCCTACCAAAACTGGCTGCACACCACCAATTGGTCCTTCAAGCTGGATCACTCCATCAGCCCGACCATCAAGCTGGGCTGGTACTTCTCACGGCTGGAGACGAACTCGCCCGGTGCCAACGGGGTCACGGAGGCTTACAATGCTCCCGCGCCCACCGCCCTCCGGAACGTTACTACGCGCGTCAATTACGATCAGACTATTACGCCAACGCTGCTGCTGCACCTGGGCATCGGTTACATTCAGCAGTATCAGCCGACGGACTATCCTAACTTCAGTGAATCTTCTTTAGGTATGAATGGGTATTTCCAGAACAACCGCTTCCCCTCGATCGGCGGATTCTTCGACGGCGCCCCCTCCACGAACATCGCCTTTGGGCTGGACAACCTCATCAGCGGCGGGTACGGCGGGCCGAACCTCGGAGGGCTCGGTCCGGCGTTCATTGCCTTCCTCTGGGAGGAGAAATCGACGGCCAACTTCAATTTGACCTGGGTCAAAGGGAATCACTCAGTCAAGTACGGCGGTGAGCTTTCCGTGGACGGATTTCCCGAGCACAGCGGATGGCGGGCCAATGGAGCTTTTGGCATTTCCAACGCCGAAACCGCCGATCCCTGGCAGAATAACCAGCCTTTCAACTTTGCCGAACCCTCGGGGTTCAGTTACGCCAGCTTCCTGTTGGGCTTGCCGGACGATATTGAAATCAGTCCGAACACCCAGACGAAGACGGGCCAACACAGCCTTGGGCTGTTCATTCAGGATAGCTGGAAGGTTACGAAGAGGTTCACCTTCGATTATGGCCTGCGTTGGGATTATCAGACCTATCTGGAGGAAGAACACGGCCGCATGCCGATTGCCTCTTTCTCAACTATCGATCCCACCGTAGGACTTCCGGGCGCGGAAATCTACGGAGCCACCTGCAAGTGCCAGATCTCGCACAATTACCCCTGGGCCTACGGACCGCGCCTCGGAATGGCCTACCAGATCAATCCCAAGACTGTGCTGCGCGCCGGCGCAAGTGTTACGTATGGCGTGGTTCAAACCCCGAGCGGCATACAATACAGCCTGGCCAATTACTATACCTTCAACCCCCTCGGCTATGGTATCCCTCCGGCCACGGGCGCTTTCGAAAATAATCCTTTCCCCACCGTAACGTGGCCCAACTATAATCCGGGCAGACTACCGATATTGACAGACGGGCTATTGCCGCCGTCGTCTCCGAACACAATCTTCAATTCGAGTGCCCGGCCGCCGCGGACCGTGCAGTGGAGCATCGGCTTGCAGCGCGAACTGCGAAGAGACCTGGTTGTGGAAGCTGCGTATGTGGGCAATCGGGGGGTCTGGTGGTCCGCCGAAGGTCTCGACCAGTACCAATGCAATTGTCTGAACAACGCGATTCTGTCGCATTACGGGCTCAGCATGAACAATCCGGCCAATCTCGCTTTGTTGACCGATCTGATAAGTTCTCCGCAGGCGATTCAAGCCGGATTCGGCCCAGCCTACCCGGGAATGCCGCCGAGTGAAACGGTCAACCAGCAGATCCGCCCGGTGCCGCAGTGGGCGAGTGGTGGTCCGAGCTCATTCCTGGGGCCTCCCATGGGCAAAACGTGGTACGACTCGCTACAGACCAAGGCCACCAAGCGCTTTTCGCATGGCTTGTCGGCGCAGGCCTCGTTCACTTGGTCCAAAGGCACGGACATAGGTGCGGGCTCGGAGGCCCCCATCTTTCTATCCTACAATCCGGTCATCCAAGACATCTACAACTATGGGAGCAACAAACAGCTCAATCAGTTGGTCTTTCCGGAGGCGCTGATCCTTTCCGGCACCTACATGACGCCCGGGTTTATGTCCGACAGCAGGGGAATGAAAGTGGTGTCCCAGGTGGTCCGGGGTTGGCAGCTCGGCTGGCTGCTGCGCTATCAGAACGGAGCTCTGATTGAGTCCGCGACATCCACCAATCAGCTCGAGACAATATTATTACGGCAGGGTGGTTTCAACGGGGCTCCGGTCGACCTTGACAACCGTGTTCCCGGGGCGAATCCGCTGTTGGTGAATCCGAACTGCGGATGCTTCAATCCGCAGACTACGCTGGTTCTCAATCCCGCCGCCTGGACCGATCCGGGATCGGGGCAGTGGGGGACTGCCGCTCCGTTCTACAACGGTTACCGTTGGCAAAGGCAGCCCGCCGAGTCGATGAGTTTCGGCCGGAACTTCCGCATGGGCAAGGAAGGAAGATTTAATCTCCAGGTTCGCGCCGAGTTCCAGAACGTTTTCAACCGGCTGTTCCTCTCGGCTCCGGCGACCGGCGCGACCACCACGGCTCCCGGCTCTACTGGCGCCTTCTCTACTGGTGGCTACTACACCAGCGGTTATGGCTACATCGCTACGGCCGAAGGCGCGGGAGCCACGCCGCGGTCCGGCCAGCTGGTCGGACGGTTTACTTTCTAACTTGCGGGCCCGATGCCCGGCTGCGCGAACAGCGTCGGGCATCGGGCCTGTCCTCCTCGGCGAACGGCCGATTCTGAGCGGCGGCGAGTCTACCCGTCACGGGAGTGGTTTTCGGCGCTGTTCAGCAGTATCATTTACCTCTGGCCTTATGCTGCGCCGGTTGCTTTGCCCATTGGGACTGTTGCTCGCCGTTTCGCTCTGCTCTTCCGGCGCGGATTTTGCCGGAAGCCAGGCGTGCGCTGCCTGCCATCCCGCAATCTACCGCAGCTTCATGGGAACGCCGATGGCTCATAGCAGCGGGCGCGCCGGGACAGATGAGACGAAGGAGCGTTTTGATGGCGCCGAGTTTCGCGATTCCGCGGGCGCCTTCACGTATCGCGTTGCCAAGGAAGGCGGGGCGTACTACTTCGAATTTCAGGGAACGAAACAGCCGGTTCAGGGACGCCGCAAACTCGAATACTTCGTCGGAAGCGGAGCCGCCGCGCGCAGTTTTTTACTCTTTACAGACGGATTCTTATATGAAGCGCCGGTCACATACTATACCAATTCGGCTTCATGGAACTTGGCGCCCGGATACGCTTCGATCGACTACCCCTATCTGACACGGCCAGTCCTACCGGGATGTCTCGAATGTCACGCAAGCGGCATTCAGAAGGTTCCAGGCACGGAAAACGGTTACGCTACGCCGCCATTTCGCGAAGGCGGAGTAGCCTGTGAGCGATGCCACGGGCCGGGGAGCGATCACATCGCTCTCGGCGCGCCGATGATTAATCCGGCCAAGCTTGCTCCCGCCGAGCGCGACAGCATCTGTGAGCAATGCCATCTTTCGGGTGAAATTCGCGTCCCGAAGCCTGGCAAAGACGACCTGTCGTTCCGGGCGGGAGATCGTCTCGCAAACGTTTTCGCAGTTTTCGCGCGCGCCGGCTCGGGTTCCGATCTGCGAGTCACGAGCCATGCCGAGAATCTCGCCGCGAGCGCTTGCAAGAGAGCATCCGGCGAGAAGCTGTGGTGCGGAACATGCCATGATCCTCATTCCGCTCCCAAGGCAGCCGAGAAGTCTGCATATTTCCGAACGAAATGCCTGAATTGCCACGCAGTCTCGGATTGCCAAGCCACGCAGGCGTCGAGGCAAGCTAATGAGGACAACTGCACGGCTTGCCACATGCCACGCAACCCGCCCAGCGACATTGAGCATGTCGTCTTCACCGATCATTCGATCCCCCGGCGCCCATCGGCTGATGGGAGGACTGGGAGCAAGTCGCCCCGCGCGGATGCCGAACTCTTGCAGTTCGGTGGCGACTCGGCGAGCGCGCGCGACTTAGGACTGGCCTACGCTATGGTGGGTCTGCGGGAAGATAACGACACCTATCTTGAGCGGGCATTCCGGCTGCTCAAAGAGGCTGCTAGTCAAGGCGCCTCCGGTAACGTCCAGGAAAACACCGCCGATTCTCTGGTGCTTGCCTATCTGGCGCAGTTCTACCGCGATCGAAAGGATGATGCCCATGCACTTCCGTTGTATGAGGAAGCGTGGCGCAAGGACCGAACTCGGTCTGCCGTCGCCGCGGCAATTGGGGCTTATTGGATGCAGCTCGGCAATGAGGACCAAGCCGTCCTCTTCTGGAAGGAAGCGCTCGCGATCAACCCGGCCCTGCTCCTGGTGCGACTCAATCTTGCCAGGGCGCTACTGCGCTCTGGACTCCGCGACGAAGCTCAAGCTGCCTTGCAAAAGGCGCTGGAGCTTAATCCAGCGTTTCAGGATGCGATCTTGAAGGCTCTGGCGCCAACTCAAGCTGACGGTAAGATAGATCAAGCTCCGCCTCGTTGAGTGGTGAATGGGGCTCACGCTGCCAGTGCCGCATACCATAATTCCGTCATCATAGCCTTGCACCCGCCGAGTTGCCCGTTTTGAACTGCCCTTTTTCTTGATCTTCTCTGCGCTCCGATATCGATGGACGCACGAAACATTGAAGTTTTACGTGCGTGCCGCATGAGTTTCTTGACCATGCCGGCGCTTTGATACTCGTAAACGTGCCGGCCTAATACCTGGGAAATTTACCAGAGAGCCTCACTGACTTGAGGAGCTTGGCTCGGTGCGGCAAACCGCGCGTCGTGTAGGGCTTGCGTTAGGAATGAAGAACTTAGTTTGGCTCCGCACATGTGGGCGAGTTCGAGGCGTGTCTCCTGAGACGCCTTACAGCGGGCCAGATGGCGCCAGATGGCAGCTTCTGGCAGGTGTCGAACATTGCTCTGATTTGGCTTAGTCATTTAGTATCAGTGATTTATGATCGAGACGGATGTGATTTGACGGATTGAGCCTGCCATCTGGGTCCCGGTGCGCCGACTCCGGCAGGCATCCAGACGAATTTCACTTCGCCGCTAGGCGGTGGAGGTACTGAAAGCTAAGATGTCAACAGCCTCTTAGTCAATGGAAAAGTAGACTCAATGCAAAGATGTCAACGCCGGTTGAAAATTGGATCTTCCGCAATTTTGGTGCAACCTATGGTGGTCCGGGTGCCACTGCCGACGAATAAGGCAGGACACGACAGCCTTTCTCCCGAATCTCCTGATAGAGGCGGGTCGCATTGTGGCAGCCCTCATTCCAGCGTTGTTGGAGATGGGCACCGAACTCATTCACTTTCGGCAGCGGCGATGTGGTGACTTCCGCTCAGGAAACTCTCCGCTGTCAGCGCCGGTGCAAAAATCCCCATATAGCCGGTTGAAAATTCCCCACCCCCTGATGGGGGTATGAGCCGGCCG
>Ga0209415_10021282_pt1 | contig 10005 bp, 10 predicted proteins | sample PeaSoiSIISIP2007_FD_187696 | JGI IMG/M metagenome (GOLD analysis project Ga0209415, IMG submission 187696) | Peat soil microbial communities from Weissenstadt, Germany - SII-SIP-2007 (SPAdes) (version 2) | ecosystem: Environmental > Terrestrial > Soil > Wetlands > Peat | place: Germany... | reverse complement strand
CCTCCCCGGGGTGCTCGCAGGCTGGTTCGTTAGGTCACAATGATCTTTCGATTCTGTATTTGAGTCTAGCATGCCCTACCGACATTTCCTCGAAACGACACGCGGGTCCAGTCAGGTCCCCGGCGCTTCGAGGATGATGTACCGGCGGCCGCCGAGGGCGAGGGTGCCGGAGCGGACGAAGCCGGACTGCTCGGCGACGCGGAGGCCGACGGCGTTCCATTCCGGGACGGTGGTGCGCAGCCGGCGGTCGAGCGCGACCGACCGGGCGTAGGCGACGGCGGCGCGGCCCAGTTCCGCGCCCCAGCCCTGGCCGGACAGGTCAGACCGGATGCCGATGGCGATGTCCAGGACGGCGGGATGCCCGGTCTCCCCCGGCGCCCGGGCGGGCTCGCCCAGACAGCAGAAGCCGAGCAGCGCGTCGTGGCCGTCGGCGACGGCCCAGTAGCCCTCGTCCGGCGGGAACGGCTCGAGGGCGTCGTAGACCTGCCAGGCACCTGGCTGCGGCGAGGCGGCCAGGGCCAGGCCGTCCTCAATGGTCAGCTGCCGGACGTGGAACGGCGGGACGGGCGGTTTGCGGTCGGGAGGCATCGGGCACCGTCACTGGTCGAAGTCGAGGACCACGCGCTCGGCCGCCGGGTGCGACTGGCAGGCCAGGACGTACCCGGCCGCGACGTCGGCGGGTTCGAGGGCATAGTTGGCGTCCATCCGGACCTTCCCCTCGACGACCTTGGCCCGGCAGGTGCCGCAGACGCCGTTCTTGCAGGCGAAGGGGGCATCGGCGCGGTACCGCAGGGTCGTATCCAGGATCGAGGCGCCGTCTTCGGGCAGGACGAACGTCTGCGAGCGCCCGTCGAGCAGGATCGTGACCGACGCGCCCGTGGCCGGTTCTTCCAGGGCCGGGGCGAGACTGCTCGCGGCGGGCGGCGGGCCCACGAAGAACAGCTCGCGGTGGATGTGCTCGTCGCCGGTGCCGTAGGCGAGCAGGACCTCACGGGCGACGTCGGTCATCGGCAGCGGGCCGCACAGGAACCACTCGTCGACGTCGTCTGGAAAGACCAGGCGGTCCAGGATGCGCCCGAGCCGGTCGGCGTCGAGCCGGCCGGAGAGGATCTCGACGTCCACGGGTTCCTCGTCGAGCACGTGGATCAGCTGGAACCGATCCGGGTAACGGTTCTTGAGGTCTTCGAGGTCCTCCAGGAACATGATGTTGAGGGTGGTGCGGTTGACGTAGACCAGGACCGCGCTGCTGCCGGGCTCGACCTCCAGGGCGGTGCTGAGGATGGACAGCACCGGCGTGATGCCCGAGCCGGCCGCGATGGCGCCGTACCGCTTGCACTGGCCGGGGCGCAGGGCGGTGGAGAAGCTGCCGGTCGGCGTCATGATGTCCAGGACGTCGCCGGGGCGGAGACGTTCGGCGGCGTAGCCGGAGAAGACGCCGTCGGGGATGCGCTTGACGCCGATGCGCAGCCGTCCCGAGGTGGCCGGGGCGCAGATGGAGTAGTTGCGCCGCACGTCGTCGCCCACCACGGGAGAGCGGATCGACACGTGCTGGCCGGCCTGGAAGCGGAACTCCTCGCGCAGTTCCGGCGGGACGTCGAACGTGATGGCCACCGCGTCGTCGGTGAGCCGCTCGACGCAGGCCACGCGGAGCGGGTGGAACACCGAGTGCCGGCGCGCGCCGGGCATCAGATCGCCTTGAAGGAGTCGAACGGCTCCGCGCAGGACCGGCAGGTCCACAGCGACTTGCAGGGAGTGGAGCCGAAACGGCTGATCTCCCGGGTGTCGATCGAGCCGCACTGCGGGCAGCGGACCGAGAACGCCAGCCTGACCGGGCCTGCGGCGGCAGGTCCGGGCGGCGCGATCCCGAAGTCCCGCAGTTTGTTCCGGCCCGCCTCGCTCATCCAGTCGGTCGTCCACGGCGGGGACAGCACGATCTGGACCCGGACCTGGTCCGCGCCGGCCCCGCGGAGCGCGGCCCGGACGTCGGACGCGATGACCGCCGTCGCGGGGCAGCCGGTATAGGTCGGGGTGATGTCGACCTCCACGGCGCCGTCGCCGGCCACCCGCACGTCGCGGATCACCCCGAGGTCGCCGAGCGTCAGCACGGGTATCTCCGGGTCGGGCACGGCCTGGGCGGCCGCCAGCAGCGCGGCACGGTTTTCGGCGGCCTGCGCGGTCACCACGACGCTCCGGGATGCGAACGATGCAGGTGCTGCATCTCGGCCAGCAGGTGCCCGAGGTGCTCGGTGTGCAGCCCGTCCCGGCCGCCGCGGGAGCGCCAGCGCGGCTCCGGCCGCCGCAGCGTCGCCTCGTCCAGCACCGGGCCCACGTAGCGCTCCCAGGCCGGCCGGAGCGCGGCCGGGTCCGCCGCGACGCCCGGCAGCAGGCCGGTCGCGTCGGCGGGATCGAACAGCTCGTCGGCGTAGGGCCAGACCTGGTCGAGTCCGGCCTGCATGCGCGCCCGGGACAGCTCCGTGCCGTCACCCAGCCGCAGTACCCACTGGGTGGCGTGGTCGCGGTGGTAGTCGACTTCCTTGACCGCCTTGCCGGCCAGCCCGGCCAGGGTCGGGTCGGCACTGACGAGCAGGGCGGTGTAGAGCTCGTACTGGTAGGCGGAGAAGATCAGCTGGCGCGCCATCGTGACGGCGAAGTCGCCGTTGGGGATCTCGACCAGCTGGACGTTGCGGAAGTCGCGGTCGTCGCGCAGGTAGGCCAGGTCGTCCTCGTCCCGGCCGCCGCCCTCGACCGCGCCCGCGTAGGTGAGCAGGGTCCGCGCCTGGCCGAGCAGGTCGAGACCGATGTTGGCCAGCGCGACGTCCTCCTCCATCTGCGGCGCGCAGGACACCCACTCGCCGAGCCGCTGCACCAGGATGAGCGCGTCGTCCCCGAGGGCCAGCGCGTAGGCGGCCAGCGGCGGGAGCGTGCTGACGCCGGTCACAGGTGCTTGGCCCCCTCGGGAACGTCGTAGAAGGTGGGGTGGCGGTAGACCTTGTCGAGCGCCGGGTCGAAGAACGGGTCCTTCTCGTCGGGGCTGCTGGCCACGATCGCGGACGACGGCACCACCCAGATGGACACGCCCTCGCCGCGACGGGTGTAGACGTCGCGCGCGTTACGCAGGGCCATGGCGGCGTCCGGTGCGTGCAAGCTGCCGACGTGCTGATGAGACAGGCCGCGCCGGGACCGGACGAACACCTCCCACAACGGCCAGCCCCGGGTGCTGTGCCTGGCCGACTGGCTCATGACGCGCGCGCCTCGGCGTGCCCACGCGGAGCGTGCTTATCCGCGTGGGCCTGGGCCGCCTCCCGGACCCAGGCGCCGTCCTCGTGGGCCTGGCGGCGGCGGCGCATGCGCTCGGCGTTGCAGGGCCCGTCGCCGCGGATGACACGAGCGAACTCGTCCCAGTCGATCGGACCGAAGTCGTAGTGACCGCGCTCGGCGTTCCAGCGCAGGTCATCGTCGGGGAGGTCCAGCCCGAGCACCTCGGCCTGGGGGACGGTCATGTCGACAAAACGCTGCCGCAGCTCATCGTTGCTGAACCGCTTGATGCCCCAGGAGATCGACTCGGCCGAGTGCGAGGACGCGTCGTCCGGAGGGCCGAACATCATCAGCGACGGCCACCAGTACCGGTTCACCGCGTCCTGGGCCATCTCCTTCTGCGCCGGCGTCCCGTGCGAGAGGGTGTGCAGGACCTCGAATCCCTGGCGCTGGTGGAACGATTCTTCCTTGCAGATGCGCACCATGGCGCGGGCATACGGACCGTAGGAGCAGCGGCACAGCGGCACCTGGTTCATGATGGCCGCACCGTCCACGAGCCAGCCGATCGCGCCCACGTCGGCCCAGTTGAGGGTCGGGTAGTTGAAGATGCTCGAGTACTTCTGCCGGCCGGCCAGGAGCAGGTCGACGAGCTCGTCGCGGTCGATGCCGAGCGTCTCGGCCGCCGAGTAGAGGTACAGGCCGTGACCCGCCTCGTCCTGGACCTTGGCGATCAGGATGGCCTTGCGGCGGAGGCTGGGCGCCCTGCCGATCCAGTTGCCCTCGGGCTGCATGCCGATGATCTCGGAGTGGGCGTGCTGGGCGATCTGCCTGATGAGCGTCTTGCGGTACGCCTCCGGCATCCAGTCGCGGGGCTCGATGCGCTGGTCGGCGGCGATGAGCTGATCGAAGTGCTGCCTGGCCTGGCGGGACGCGGCCTCGCTCTCGGTGCCGCTCGTGGGGCCGGGGTCGTAGTTGCCGTACACGGAGCCTCCCGTCTCTCCTGGTGGCAGGCTACTCTTTACCGAACGTTCGGTCAATAAATGGGACCTCCTTGTGGCTATACTCCCGGTCCGGTCGCCGGGGGCTGGATGGCCTGCAGGGCTTTCAGCAGCGCCGGGTTCGACACCCCGGTCCAGTCCTGGGCGAACAGCCCGTAGCCGGCGCGGTCGCCGAGCGCGAACTGCAGCTTGTTGACCTGCGGGGTGGTGCCCCGGCACATGGTCCCGTCCAGCAGCCACCAGCACCAGTCCACGTCGGTTTGCCCGGCCCACGCCAGGAAGTTGCTGAACCATGCTCCGAGGCTCCCGTCCGACGGGCTGGATGCCCCGATCACCGCGGAGGCGCCGACGGCGGCCAGGCTGTCGTTGCCGGTGCCGAACTCCCCGATCCACACCGGGGCCGTCCCGCCGGTCAGCAGGAACCCGCCGGCGTTGTCCATCGCGGTGATGTAATCGGCCTGCGACTGCCCGGCCGGGTGAAACCAGGAGTAGTCGTGCATCGAGTACACCACGCAGTTGCCCCGGGCCGGAGCGACCGGCTTGGTTCTGGTGCCGGTCAGGTCCGCGGCGTAGGACAGGCCCTCGCAGAAGAACAGCGCATCAGCGTCCACGGCCTGGATGGCCGTCGCGGTGCTGGCGTAGAGCTGGCAGAAGTCGGTGTCCGGGTTCCCGTCGCCCCACGACGGGGTGTAGACGGTCCCGCCGATGGTGGCCTTCCTCGGCTCGTTCTTCAGGTCATAGCCGATCACCAGCGGGTTGCCGGCGAACGTGCCCGCCACCGTCAGCCAGTCGCTGCTGAACCTGGACGCGGGCCAGTTCCCGTTCCACCACAGGCCGTTCCCGTCCTGCTCCGAGCAGCACCAGCCTTCGTACAGCAGATGGCAGTTCGGGATCACCATCAGGCCGGCGTCGGTCAGCGCCTGCACGCAGGCGGTGTACACCTGCCACGGGGTGGAGCCGGCCAGATCCGGGTTGGCGGCGATACCGGCCGGGGCCACCGGGGAGCCCGAGGTCACCGTCTGCAGCGCGAACGGGAATCGCACGCTGTTGAATCCCCAGGCCGCGATCTGGCCGGCGATCTCGTCGCGGTGCCGGTAATCCAGGCCCCCGGGCGTCATCGCGTCCTGGTGCGCGCCGGCCCAGTTGACCCCGGCGAGCTTCACCCGGTTGCCGTTGGCGTCGGTGATCCAGCGCCCGGAAACCGACAGCGGGGTGGCTATGGCCATGGGTATCACCCTCCGGTTTGAACCGTGCCCAGGGATTTACCCCGATTCTCCCGCAAACCGCCCGGCTTGGCTCAGGAGAAAGGCGCGCAGCGCGGTCACCTCGGTGAACAGGTGGCCGGTGATGCCGAGCGCCTCGGCGCCGCGGACGTTCGCCTCGCGGTTGTCGATGAACACGGCGCCGGCCGCGCTGATGCCCAGGTCGGCCAGCACGTGCCGGTAGATCTCGGGGTGCGGCTTGAGCAAGTTGAGCTCACCGCTGACGTAGCACGCCGCGAAGAAGTCGCCGAGCGGACCGTGCCGGAAATAGCTGCCGAAATCCGGGCCCGCGTTGGACAGCAGCGCCAGCCTGGTGCCGCCCGCCTTGAGGTCGGCGAGCACCTCGATCGTGCCCGGGTTGATGGACAGCCAGCTGCGGAAGTCCGCGGCCCACAGTTCGTGTACCCGCGCGTCGTCCCAGCTGGCGCCGATGTCGCCGGCGATCGCCTGCCAGTACGCCGCGACGCCTGCGCTGCCCTGGTCCAGGCCGTCCCGGTGGGCGAAGTAGGCCCGCCAGAAGGGCCCGCTCTCGCGGCCGACGCCGGCCAGGCCGGCGATCACCTCCCGGTCGGCGGCTGACGGCGTGAGCGAGATCACCTCCCCGTAATCGAAGATGACGGTCTGATCGGGCAGCGAGATGGGCGCACGGGTCACTCAGGGAAAGCTACCGCCCGCGGCCCCCGTGTGCCGGCCGGCCGGGCTATCGTCATGGGCCGGAGGGTTCCGGTTCAGGGCCGGGTCACTGCCACCTCGGACGGCGGCCAGCACGCCGAGCAGCGCGGTGAGCGGAACGACCAGCGCGATGAAGTCACCGGAGGTGAGGTTGCCCAGGGCGTCGAGGGCGCCGGCGAAGCCGACGACCAGGATGGCGACGACGACCAGGCCCCAGCCGTGCAGGAACAGGCGCAGCGGGAAGGGCGAGGCGGCCGGGGTCACGTCGGGCACGGCGGTGACGGCCTTCGTCTCGCGGCGCTCGGTGAGGCCCTCGCGCACCCGGACGTGGAGCATCAGCTGGCCGGGCCGGTCGGCGATGAGGAGCAGCTCGTCGGGATGGGCCGGGTCGGGGGCCTGCGATACCGAGCCGCCGCCCGCGGCCCAGGTGACCGCGGTCCCGACGGCGGACGGCCGGACGCGGTAGCGGACCTGCTCGCCGACCACCACGGTCTGCGGGCCGTCGATGACCAGCTTGGCGGCCCTGGCGGCCGCCGGTCCCCGGGTCCCGTGGCCGCCGTTGCCGGCGCGGCCGCCCGCGGCCCCCTGAGCCTTCTGCCCGGCCTGGGCGTCCCCGGACTCCCGGGCTCCGACCGCCTCCAGGGTCTCCTGGACGGGGGCCGCCTCGGGACTCGCCGGGGCGGCGTGGCCGTTGACGGCCTGCTCCGGCGGGGCCGGTTCCCTGGTCAGGATGAACTGGCGGCGGGCCAGCAGCTCGGCGAGCCGGATCTGGCGCGCGTGCACGCTCCAGGCCATGGCCACCACCGCCCCGGCAAGTCCCGCGGCCCCGAGCCCCAGCAGGGCGGCGAGGACGGGTTGGCTGGCACCTGTGGTGGCGGCGAGCATGTCGTCTCCCTGATCGGACCGGTCGCCCGGACCAGGCCGGTGGCGGCCGAGGATTCTCGTCAGCTTCGAAAGCTTGTACCTATTAAAACATATAATCGAAGCGGACGGGAACCCCGCTCAGGCTATCGAAACGAACTCGTACCAGATACAGGCCGGCGCCGATGCCATCGACGAGCTGCTGCAACGGCTGTTCAGCTGAAGCCGGCTCAGGCCATCCGGTCGAGGATCTGCCGGACCAGGTCGATCGACGTGTGCGGGTGCAGGAACGCGAACCGGGCCACGGTCTCGCCCTCCCACGCCGAGGGCGGGATGAAGGCGACCTGGTCGGTGAGCAGCTGGTCGGCCCAGCGGATGTACGCGGCGGAGTCCCAGCCGCGCCGGCGGAACAGCACCACCCCGAGTTCGGGCTCGCGGATCAGCACCAGGTGATCCCGGGCCCGGATCTCGGCCGCGGTCTCGCGGGCCAGCGCGATCGACGCCTCGATGGCCTCGGTGTAGGCATCGACCCCGTACACGGCCAGCGAGAACCACAGCGGCAGGCCCCGGGCCCGCCGGGTCAGGTGGTAGGCGTAGTCGGTCGGGTTCCATTCCCCCGGCGTGTCGTGGATGACGTCCAGGTAGGACGCGTCCTGCTTGTGCACCGAGCGGGCCAGCGATGGGTTCCGGTACAGCAGCGCGGCGCAGTCGAACGGGGCGAACAGCCACTTGTGCGGGTCCACGATGAACGAGTCGGCGTGCTCGATCCCGTCGTACCGGGCCCGGACACTCGGCGCGAACAGGCCCGCGCCGCCGTAGGCGCCGTCCACGTGGAACCACAGGCCGTGCTCGCGCGCGACCCCGGCCACGCCGGCCAGGTCGTCGACGATGCCCGCGTTCGTGGTGCCCGAGGTGGCCACCACCGCGGCCACCGACCGGGGGTCGCCGTCGGCCGCGAGGGCCGCGCGCAGGCCCGCGCCCGTCAGCCGGTGATCCTCGGCCCGCACGACCAGCGGGTCCATCTCGCAGATGCGCAGCGCGTTGGTGATCGAGGAGTGCGCGTCCTCGCTGACCGCCACCCGCCAGCGGCGGCCTAGGGCCACCTTGTGCTTGGCCACCTCGCGGGCCACGACCAGCGCGGACAGGTTCCCGGCCGAACCGCCGGAGACGAAGCAGCCGCCCGCCCCCTCGGGCAGCCCGGCCCGGTCGGCGATCAGCCGCAGCACCTGGTTCTCGGCGTGGATGGCCCCGGCCGCCTCCAGCCAGGAGATGCCCTGGATCGACGCGCACGAGATCAGCATGTCGAACAGCAGCGAGGCCTTGGTCGGCGCGGCCGGGATGAACCCGAGGAAGCGCGGGCTGTCGGCCGAGATGACGGCCGGCGCGACGACCGAGGTGTACACGCCGAGCACCTGGTCGGGGTTGTGCGGCTCGCGGCCGAGCAGTCCCTTGAGCGCCGCCTCCAGCTCGGCGGGATCGCGCGAGCCCTGGTCCAGCGGGACCGGGTTCAGCCGCAGCCGGTTCTCCGCGTAGGCGAGCACCGACCTGATCATCGACTCCGTCGTCGCATCCACACTGTGCATGGGCGCACCGTAGAGGCTCGCGACGCCGGATCGCAAGGGTGGGCCCCACGGGACGGGCTGAGCTGGACCGGGGGCGGGTACCACGTTCCGTTCGGCATAAAAGAAACGGGCACGGGCGGAAGTTTTGGTGGTTGGCGTCGCCCACGGTCATCCGCCAGGATGGGGCTTGCCCGCGGTAATGGAGGGACGATCGTGACAGACTCACCGGCACACCCGCTCGACCCGCTGACCGCCGAGGAGATCCGGCAGGCGGCCGCGATCCTGCGGCGCGACCGCGGGGTGGGCCCAGGCTGGCGGTTCGCGTCGATCGAGCTCAAGGAGCCGGGCAAGGCCGTGCTGGCGGCGGGCGGTGCGGCTGGCCGCGAGGCGATCGTGGTGTGCTGGGACCGCTCGGACGGGCAGGCCTACCGGGCGCTGGTGTCCCTGGCCGGCGACGCGGTGACGGGATGGGAGCCCCTGCCCGGCCAGCAGCCGAACATGACGGTGGACGAGTGGCACGAATGCGACGAGATGCTCCGGGCCCATCCCGCGCTGGCCGAGGCGCTGGCCCGGCGCGGGATCACCGACCTGTCCCTGGTGCTCACCGACATGTGGGCCTACGGCGCCGCGCTGGTGCCCGAACGGTACCGGGGCCTGCGGATCGGCTGGTCGGACGTGTGGTACCGGGGCAGCCAGGACGGCAACCCGTACGCGCACCACGTGACCGGGCTGCACCCGGTCGTCGACCTGAACCGCATGACGCTGCTGGAAATAGAGGACAGTGTTGACGGTGGCGAGCAGCCGGAGGTGACCGGCGAGTACCTGCCCGCGCTGATCGGGCGGCCGCTGCGGGAGGTCGCGCCGCTGGAGGTCAGCCAGCCCTCCGGCGTCGGGTTCACCCTGGACGGACGGCTGCTTTCCTGGCAGAACTGGCAGCTGCGGCTGGGGTTCAACCATCGCGAGGGCCTGGTGCTGCACCAGGTGGGGTTCGCCGACGACGGACGGCTGCGGCCGGTGGCGCACCGGATGTCGTTCGCCGAGATGTTCGTGCCGTACCGGGACGCCAGCCCCGACCACTACCGGCGGACCGCGTTCGACATCGGCGAGTGGGGCCTGGGCTTCATGACCACGTCGCTGGACCTGGGCTGTGACTGCCTGGGCGAGATCACCTACCTGGACGCGGTGGTCCACGACTCGGCCGGGGAGCCACGGGTGATACGCAACGCGATATGCGTGCACGAGGAGGACAGCGGCGTGCTGTGGAAGCACGTCGACGAGCGGACCGGCGCCACGGTGCGCCGCCAGCGGCGGCTGGTGGTCTCCTTCCACGTCACCGTGGCCAACTACGAGTACCTGGTGTACTGGCGGTTCTACCAGGACGGGAACATCGAGTGC
>Ga0209415_10021279_pt1 | contig 10005 bp, 8 predicted proteins | sample PeaSoiSIISIP2007_FD_187696 | JGI IMG/M metagenome (GOLD analysis project Ga0209415, IMG submission 187696) | Peat soil microbial communities from Weissenstadt, Germany - SII-SIP-2007 (SPAdes) (version 2) | ecosystem: Environmental > Terrestrial > Soil > Wetlands > Peat | place: Germany... | reverse complement strand
AGCGGCATACCGATGGACGAATAGGCCTGGATGGCGGCCTCGAAGCGCTCCTCGGCAGACGGATCCTTGCGCGCGCATGCGACGATCGCCTCCACCTGGGCCGCCGCTGCGGCGAACGGGGCCCGGCCGGTCGTCGTGGCGATCGCACGGAGGCGCGCGGCTGCCGACGAGGCCTCATCGAGCTCGCCACAAGCGAGCAGCGCCTCGACGAGCAACGCGAGCACGGGCGCGGAGAGAAGTACGTCGTTCTCCACCGCTCCGAGCCGCCTCCGCAGGATGCGTGTGGCGGAGGGAGCGTCGCCGCGGGTGAGGTGCAGCATCGCGATCGCCCGCGCGCACCCCGGGAGCTGGGCGTACTCGCGGACGAGCTCCTCCGCCTCCGCGTCGCGCCCCTGGAGGAGCCGGAGCTCGGCGAGCTTCCCGACGGCCAGGTGCCGCTGCATGGCAAACGATGCGTCGTAGGAGCGAAGCGCCTCGTGGAGCTCGCGCTCGGCGTTGGTCCAGCGCCCGATCGCGATGAGGACACCCGCATAGGTCACGCGACAGAAGGCGAAGATGGGGAGGAAGTTGATGCGACGCGCGAACTCCTCGGTCACCTGGCACCACTGCGTCGCGCGCTCGATCTCCATCGTGCGCTCGCACGCCCCGATCATGTCGCAGCAGGTGTCCGCCACCGTGTCGAAGCGCACTTCCCCGCTCGTCGCGGCAGCCATCGCCTCGTCGAGACACGCGAAGCCCTCGTCGATCCGCCCGGAGGCGAGGAGCGCTCGCCCCCGCTGGCTGATCGCGGCGATCTCGAGATCGGCGGTGCGGACCGCGTGGGCGACGGAGAGCGCCTCCCGCGCGAGCCTCTCGGCCTCCGCGGGATCGGACGCGTTCCGCGACCGCCGCAGGAGCAGCCACCCGTGCTCGGCGCACGGCGCGACGTCACCGAGGAGGCGCTCCGCACGGCCGACCCAGCCGTTGGCCACGGCGGGGCCCCCCAGGCCGGCGCCGTGTTTCGTCGCCAGCCAGAGGGCCATGCGCGCCGCGGCCGGGGCATCGCCCGCGTTGCGAAATGCGACGTAGGCGCGCTCCCGGACCTCCACCGCGCGCACGATGTCCCCCTGATAGAAGAGCGCCTCGCCGAGCCCCGAGAGCCCCTCGGCAGACTCCCCCGCGGCGAGGGCGGCCTCGAACGCGGCCCTCGCGGCGGTCCAGTCGCCGCTGGCGAGCGATCGCGCGCCCGCGGCGAGGTGGTCAGGGTCCTCCATCGGGCCGGAGTATAGCTGCGAACCAGGCGCGAAATGGGGGATCCCCCCCATGTTCGGCGGCGGCCTTCGCGACAAGTTGGGCAGATGGAGGGAACGCCCATGAGCATCGACACGACGGACATGCACGCCATCCACAAGGTGTTTCGACAGGCCTGCGCCAACGCTCCGGTCGCGCTGGGGCACGCGGAGGGGGAGGCCCAGCTCGAAGCGGTCGGCTCGTTCTACGAGACCGTCCTCGCGTTCCTTCACCGTCACCACGAAGCCGAGGACACGCTGCTGTTCCCTCTCCTGTCGAAGCGGTGCCCGGCCGAGCTGGGCCTGCTCTCCCGGATGGAGGCGCAGCACGAGGGCGTGAACGCCGCGCTCGCGCTCGCGGAGACCCTGCTCGGGCGATGGCGAGCCAATCCAGGGCGCCACGAGAGGACCGAGCTCGTCTCCGCGATGAAGGTCCTCGGCACCGAGCTCGACGCCCACATCGACGAAGAGGAGGCGCACATCCTGCCCCTGGCCGCGGACCACGTCGCACTCGAGGAGTGGCAGGCGATGCCGCGGCAAGCGATGGCCGGCTTCAACAGCGACCGGAAGTGGCTGATCCAGGGCCTCGTTCGCGAGCAGATGACGGCGGAGCACCTCGCCCACATGACGAAGGCCCTGCCTCCGCCGGCCCTCGAGGCGTGGGCCAACACCGGGAGCCGACTGTTCGCCGACCTCATGGCGAGGATGCCCACCGTCCGTCCGTACCGGGCCTCCGCCTAGCGCAGAAGCGGTGGTAGCGTGCCCGCGTGCGCTACCTCCCCTTCCTCGCCGTCACGCTGCTCGCCTGTGGAGCCTCCCCTCCCCCGTCGCCACCCGCTCCGCCGCTGTCGGCACCGGTAGCGGCGATCGAGCCTCCCCGGCCGGAGGTCACGCCCCCTCCCGCCCCGCCGATCGATCCCGGCGGTGTGCGCGCCGCGGGCATCTCCGCGCGCATCCGCTTCCTCGCGGACGACCTGCTCGAAGGGCGCTTCACGGGCTCGCGCGGCCACGCGATCGCCGAGCGCTACGTCGCGAGCGAGCTCCAGCTGATGGGGGCCGAGCCGGGAGGGGACGGGGGGACGTTCCTCCAGGCCGTCCCCATGCGCGGCGCGATGAAGGAGCCCGCCAGGACGTCGCTCGTCATCCACTCTCGCGGCAAGGCCGACACGGCGCTGAAGCTCGACGAGGACTTCATCCTCGCCTCCGACATGCGCACGGCCAGCGTGGACGTCGCGGCTCCGCTGGCGTTCGCCGGCTTCGGCGTCACCGCCCCGGAGTACGGCTACGACGATCTGGCCGGCCTCGACCTGAAGGGCAAGATCGCCGTCATCTTCACCGGCGCCCCGCTCTCCGAGAAGGACGACTACTTCCCTCCCATCGTGCACGCGGTCTACAGCGACGGGCGGGAGAAGGCCGCCCGGCTGGGCGCACACGGCGCCGTGGGGATGATCACGGTGTTCCGGCCCGAGGACGAGGAGCGGCTGCCGTGGGCGCGCGTGACCAAGCAGACGCACATCGAGCAGATGACCTGGCTGAAGAACGGCGAGCCGGGGACCTCGGCGCCCGGCGTGGCCCTCCGTGGATCCATCCACTGGAAGACGTTCGACGCGATCCTCGCCCGGGGCGGCGCGGGTCGCGACACGGCGGCCCTCACCGGCGCCGCCAACGAGCGGACGCTGAAGGGCTTCGACATCCCCGTCTCTCTCCACGGCAAGCTCGGCGTCAAGCTCCGCGAGCTCGAGTCGCACAACGTCATCGGCATCCTCCGCGGCAGCGATCCGAAGCTGGCCGGGGAGTACGTCGTGTACAGCGCGCACCTCGATCACCTCGGCATCGGCGCGCCGATCGACGGCGACTCCATCTACAACGGCGCGCTCGACAACGCCTCCGGGACGGCCGCCATCCTGGAGATCGCGCACGCCTACAGCGCCGCCCCGAAGCGGCCGGCGCGGTCGATCCTGTTTCTCTCCTGCACGGGAGAGGAGCGAGGCCTCCTCGGCTCGGACTACTTCGCGCGGTACCCGACGGTGCCCGCCGGCTCGATCATCGCCGACTTCAACGACGACATGGTCGTCGCGCAGGGCCCGGTGCACGACGTCGTCGCGCTCGGGGCCGAGCACTCCTCCCTCGGGCCGCTCGTCCAGGCGGCGGCCGGCGCGCTCGGGCTCGCGACGAGCCCGGACCCGGAGCCGAAGCAGGTGCACTTCATCCGGTCGGATCAGTACTCGTTCGTGAGGCGCGGGATCCCGTCGATCGTGGTGGGGGCGGGGCTGAAGGACGACCAGGGACACACGGAGGCCTACGCGGCGAAGCGCAAGGCGTGGATTGCAACGCACTACCACTCCCCGCAGGACCAGTGGGAGCCGGGCTACGACTACGAGGGGATGGCGAACGTCGCCCGCGTGGAGCTGCTCGCCGGGTTCGCCGCCGCGAACGCGCCGGAGCGTCCCACCTGGAGCAAGGGCGATGTCCTCGGTCGCTTGTTCGCGCCGAAGTGAACGCAGGCTAAAGGGACGTCATCGTGTCCCTCCACGTCGCCGCCCTCGAGCTGCCCGCCCGCTGGAACGAGCCGTCGCTCTCCCTCGCCGAGACGGACCGCCTGCTCGCCTCCGCCGCCGCACCCGACCTCGCGCTGCTGCCGGAGGCTGCCATCACCGGCTACGTCTCGCCCGGGCGAGATTTCGACCTCGGCCCCTTCGCCGAGCCCGTGACGGGTCCCACGGCGAGCGCGCTGGCGTCGCTCGCGCGCGCGCACGCGTGCTACCTGGCCGGCCCCCTCATCGAGCGCGACGGGCCGAACGCCTACAACGCGCTGCTCGTCTTCGCCCCCGACGGCTCCCGTGTCGCGCACTACCGGAAGCGCCACCCGTGGTTCCCGGAGACGTGGGCGACCCCGGGGGACGCGCCGCCGCCGGTCTTCGAGGTGCGCGGGGCGAAGGTCACGCTGGCCGTGTGCTTCGACGCGCAGTTCCTCGCGGAGGATGCGGCCCGCGAGCTGACGGAAGCCGACGTGCTTCTCTTCGCGAGCGCGTGGGTCGAACGCCACGACTCGCGCGACTCGCTCCTCGGTGGGCTGGCGCGGCGCTTCGATATCGCCATCGTGAACGCGAACTGGGGCGCGGGGAAGCCGAGCGTCCCGGGCCAGGGCGGGTCGCGCGTCCTCGGACGCGACGGTCAGGTGCTCGCCATGGCGCGCGGCGCGGGCCGGATCGACGCGTGGGTCGACTGAGGGTGTGGGCGCGCCCACGGGGCCAGGTGGCGGTACGATGGTCCCGTGGGAATCGCGCTCTACGCTCATCGCGGGGCCGCGGCGGAGCTTCCGGAGAACACGCTGCCCGCGTTCCGCCGCGCGATGGAGCGTGGAGCGACGGCGATCGAGACGGATGCGCACCTCACGAAGGACGGGCACGTCGTCCTCTGCCACGATGCGACGGGGGAGCGCGCGGCAGGCGTGCCGAACCGGCTCGCCGATTCGACGCGCGAGGAGGTGCGGACCTGGAACGTCGCCCGCGGCCACCCCGGCTCGTTCACGATCCCGACGCTCGAAGAGGCGCTCGAGCATCTCCCCGGTGTGCCGTTCAACGTGGACTGCAAGCCGGCCGGCTCGCGCGCCCCGGCGGCGCTCGTCGGCGTCGTGCGACGGATGGGCGCGCAGGAGCGCGTGCTCATCGCGAGCTTCCGTTCGCGCACGCTGCGCCAGGTCCGCCGCCTCGGCTACGAGGGGAAGACCAGCCTCGGGCAGTCGGAGATCGTGCGCCTCGCGCTCATGCCGCTCCCGGTCCTCCGCGCGCTCCCGCTCCACGGCGACGCGGCCCAGGTGCCGACCCGGGCGCTGGGGGTACGCTTCGACACGCGCCGCTTCGTGGACAAGGCTCACGCGCTGGGCCTCGTCGTGCACTACTGGACGATCGACGATCCGCTCGAGGCCCGCCGCCTCGCCGACCTCGGTGCCGACGGCATCATGACCGACGATCCGCGCGTGGTGGCGCCCGCGCTGGGGCTCCGGTGACGCCGCGACCCTGCGCTTCGGCCCCGCCGCAATTCCGCACGCCCCGCTTGCACCGATGGCCACTGCTGGCCGCCCTTCGCGCCGGGTAGGTTCTCCTTCGACCCGATCACCCGCAAAAGGAGAACGCCATGCAGACCAGCACCGACCGTCAAGCCACCCCGTCCTCTCTCCCCGCCGCCGCCGCCGTCGTCACCCATGAGGTGGCCGACTACGTCGCGTGGAAGCACGTCTTCGACGAGCACGCGGACGCGCGCCGTCGTGCGGGGATCCTCGGGACGCACATCAATCGCAGCGTCGACGACCCCAACCTCGTCAACGTCTACCTGGCGGCCGGCGACTTCGGCGCCATCCGTGCGTTCCTCGGCAACGAGGACCTCAAGGCGACGATGCTGCGGGCCGGCGTCAAGGGGCCGACGACCGTCGTCCTCATCACGCCGGTCGAGGACATGACCGTGAAGGATCGCCCCGTCCCCGGCGCCATCGTCTCGCACCGCGTCGCGAGCTTCGACGCGTGGAAGAAGGCCTTCGACGCCGACGCGGGGCGGCGCGCGCAGGCCGGCATCGTGGGGCACGCCATCAACCGCAGCCTCGACGATCCGAACCTCGTCGTCGCCTATCTCCAGTCCACGACGCCCGAGCAGATCCGCGGCTTCGTCGGCTCGCCGGCCCTCAAGGAGACCATGGCGAAGGCCGGCGTCGAGGGCCCCCCGCGCATCGCGTTCGTGCAAGGGCTCGACTGGGGCGTCTGAGCCGTCCTCTCTCTCCACGTCGCGGCAGCGGAGGATCGACCGATGATCAAGGGCCTGCACCACAACGCCTACCGCTGCCGCGACTCGGAGGAGACCCGGCGCTTCTACGAGGACTTCCTCGGCCTCCGGCTCGCCGCCACCCTCGAGCTGCACGAGACGAAGACCGGGCGTGCCGCCCATGTGCTGCACACGTTCTACGCGCTCGCCGACGGCTCGTTCCTGGCGTTCTTCGAGGTGCCCGAGCAGCCCTTCGAGTTCAAGGAGCAGGACGACTACGACCTGCACATCGCCCTCGAGGTCGAGCCCGGGGAGCTGGCGCCGATGCTCGAGAAGGGCAGGCAAGCCGGGGTGCCGGCGCGCGGGATCGCCGATCACGACTTTCTCCGGTCCGTCTACTTCCGCGATCCCAGCGGCTACGTCATCGAGCTCACCGCCCGGATGCCCGGCCACGAGCGGGCCGTCGACCCGGAGGTGAACGCGGCGCGCGACAAGCTCGCCCGCTGGCAGGCCGCGAAGGCGCGCTAGACGCGTCCCGCCTCGACGAGGCTGAGCGGCGACCGCGTCTGAAGGACGCGCTGGACCCTCAGGCCCTCGGACGCGAGCAGCGCCTCGTACTCGAGGAGGGTTCGCTCGCGGCCGCGCAGCATGACGAGCATGTTGAGGTCCATGAGCGTGGCCGGCGACGGGCGGCCGTCCCCGGGGATGAGCTGCTCGACGAGGACGACGCGGCCCCCCGGGCGCATCGCCCGGGCGCAGCTCGCGAGGATCGTGCGGCACCGGGCGTCGTCCCAGTCGTGCAGGATCTGCTTGAGGAGGTAGAGGTCGCCCTCCGGGACGCCCTCGAAGAAGTCGCCCGCCACGACCTCGCAGCGCCCGCCGAGGCCGGCGGCGGCCAGCGCGGCGGTCGCCCCGCCGACGACGTGGGGCAGGTCGAGCAGGACGCCCGAGAGGGCGCCGTTGGCGGTCAGCAGCGCGGAGACGAGCGCGCCGTTCGCGCCGCCGACGTCGACCACGCGCGCGACGCCGCGGGTGTCGAGGTTCTCCGCCACCTCGCGCACCACCATCGCCGACAGGCCTTCCATCGCGCCCGAGAACGCGGCCGCTTCCTCGGGGTGCATGCCGTAGTACTCGAAGAGCTCCGCGCCGAGCGTGGCGGGCGTCTGGCGCGTCCCCGACAGGACCGCGTCGCGGAAGCGCCCCCACGGGAGCCAGTGACCGGGGGCCGCCTGGGCGATGGCCATCCCGCGCATCGAGCCCGCCGTCGAGCCGAGCGTCTCGCCCAGCGGCGTGACGCAGTAGCCCTCGTCCCCCGAGCACGCGAGGATTCCGAGGCTGGCGGACGCGCGAAGGAGGCGACTCATGGCCCCCGCGTCGGCTCCGCACGCGCGCGCGAGGGCCTCCGGCTCGCGCGTTCCCCGCGCGACGTGGTCGACGATCCCCAGCGACGCGACCGCGCCGACGATCTGACTGACCCAGTAGCCCGTGATCATGTGAAACATGCGCTGCGCAGGCGGCAGATCGTGCTCTTGGCTCATGGCGTGGTTCCTCGGTGGTCAGCCCAGCGTGGGGCCACCCGCCGGCGGCGGCACCGGGACTCTCTGCAAGGGGCCCTTGCACGCCCGCGGAGCCCCAGGGCCTGGCGGAGTCCGGTATTGCTTGGGGGACGCCGTGAACTGGGACGACCTGCGCTACCTGCTCGCGCTCCACCGGCATGGCTCGGTGAGCGCCGCCGCGCGGGCCCTCAAGGTGGACCACTCGACCATCGGGCGGCGCATCGCGGCGCTCGAGGGCGAGCTCGGGGCGCAGCTCGTCGCGCGCCAGCCGGACGGGATGAAGCTCACGGACGCCGGACGCGAGGCGGCGGCCGCTGCCGGGGTCATGGACGCGGCCCTCTCGGAGCTCGCGGGCAAGGTCGGCGGCGTGACGGAGCAGCCTCGCGGGCGCGTGCGCGTGAGCGCGACCGACGGCCTCGCGACGGTCCTCTACGGAGGCCTCGCCGCCCTGCGCGAGGAGTACCCGGAGATCATCGTCGACCTCGTCGTGTCCAGCGAGGCGGTGGACCTCGCGCGCGGCGAGGCCGACATCGCCATCCGCATGTTCCGCGAGACCCGGGGCGACCTCGTGGCCCGCAAGGTCGGCGAGTTCGGCTGGTCGCTGTACGCGGCGCCGTCCTACCTCGCGCGCAAGCCCGCGCCGTGCGACCCCGCGGACCTCCGCGGCCACGACGTCATCGGCTTCTCGGACACGACGTCGCGCACGCCGGGCGCCCGGTGGCTCGAGGCCCACGGCGACGGCGCGGCCGTCGTCTTCCGGGGCACGTCGATGACCGCCGTGGTCAACGCCGCGAAGGCCGGCATTGGGGTGGCCATCGTCCCGTGCTTCATGGTCGGCGAGCCGCTCGAGCGGCTGACGACCCAGGTCCTCGCCCGCTCCGAGGCGTTCCTGGTCACGACCGTCGACAGCCGGAGCACGGCCCGCGTGCGGATCGTGGCCGACGCCCTCGCGAACCTGTTCGCGAAGGAGAAGGCGCTGCTCGTGGGCTAGGGTAGGCTTCGGACGGGTGGGGATGTCGCCGTCGAACCCGCTGGAAGAGCCGTCCGCCGAGGTGAGCGTCACCGTCCCCGTGGCGTCGGGCGAGCGGCGTGCGACCGCCAGCCAGGACGACGTGCCCACGCTGGCCGACCTGAGCCCGCGTTCCATGCACGAGTCGGCGAGCGCGACCATCACGCCGGAGGCCGCCCTCGCGCGCGACGAGGTGGAGCGCACGCGCCTGTTCCTGAAGGTGTGCGCCGTGCTCGCGGGGGCCAGCGGCCTGGTGGTCCCGTTCGTCAGCGGGAGCCTCGCGGTGCGCGGCCTCGTCCTCCTCATGTGTGCGTGCGCCGTCGGCATCGTCCTCGTGTTCCGCCGCACGCTCACGGCGGAGCTCATCTCCAACCACCGGCGGTGGAGCGTGGTGGCCGGGTTGCTGGTCGCGTGCAGCGCCATCGCGGTGTGGTTCTTCGGCGTCTTCTCCCCGGCGCCCATGGTCGGCACCTTCGGCATCTACTTCCTGTGCCTCGGCCGCAGCACGCGCATCGCCCTGTGGGCGTACCTCGGGGGCGCCATCGCGCACCTCGTCCCTTCCGTGCTCTTCGCGCTGCACGTGCTGCCCGATCCGGGCCTCCTCACGCCGGTCGCCTCGCCGGCAGACATGCTCGTGGCCGCGGCGATGGTGCAGGTCGTCTTCGCGTCCACGTTCGCGCTCGCCCGGGGCAGTCAGCGGGCCACACGCGACGCCATCCAGAAGCTCCACGCGGCGCTGGTCCAGGTCCAGAAGCGCGAGGCGCTCCTGGCCGAGGCCAACCTGGAGCTCGACCAGGCCCTCCAGGGAGGACACCGCGGGCCCTTCACCGACCGGCGCGTCGGCGACTGGCTCGTCGGCGAGATCGTGGGCCGCGGAGCGATGGGGGACGTCTACCAGGCGCAGCGCGCGGAGGGCGACCAGCGGGCGGCCGTGAAGATCCTGCACCGCTCGCTGGCCATGGATCCCGCGCACGTGAAGCGCTTCCTCCGGGAGGCGCAGATCGTCGAACGGATGCGGAGCGCGCACGTCGTCCGGCTGCTGGCGTGCGGCAACTTCGAGGCGGTCACCGACGGCGAGCAGGCGCCGCCTTACATCGCGATGGAGCTGCTCGACGGGCACGATCTGGCGTGGCACCTGCGCCACGAAGGGCGCATGGCCCCCGAGCCGACGCTGGAGATGGTGGACCACGTGTGCGACGCCCTCGCCGAGGCCGCGACGGCGGACGTCGTGCACCGCGATCTCAAGCCACAGAACGTGTTCCTGGCGATGCGGCCGGGCGCGCCGGCGATCTGGAAGGTGCTCGACTTCGGCGTGTCGAAGCTGGCCTCCGATCCGGGCACGTTGACGCAAGGGGCGCCCATCGGGACGCCGGCGTACATGGCCCCCGAGCAGGCGCGGGGCGAGCGGGTCGACCCG
>Ga0209415_10021278_pt1 | contig 10005 bp, 10 predicted proteins | sample PeaSoiSIISIP2007_FD_187696 | JGI IMG/M metagenome (GOLD analysis project Ga0209415, IMG submission 187696) | Peat soil microbial communities from Weissenstadt, Germany - SII-SIP-2007 (SPAdes) (version 2) | ecosystem: Environmental > Terrestrial > Soil > Wetlands > Peat | place: Germany... | reverse complement strand
GACCAGGTTCCCCGGCGTGGTCTCGTGCGCCCGGACGACCGCGCGCACCGACCCGAAGGCCGAGATCGCCGCCTCCTTCGCCTCGCGCTCGGTCAGGCTGGCGGCCAGGCCGACGGCGGTGGTCTCGCGCAGATGATCTTCGGCCTCGGCCACGATGAGCTCGGCTTCGGCCGCGCCGGCCCGCAGGCCCCGGCCCTGCGGGCGCTTTGACCAGCCGGCGCTGAGGCCGTCGTCTTGGCCGGATGCATAGTCTGATTTTGTGCGGCGGGTAAACAAAATCCAGCACGGGAGTTCCGCGGGGCCCGGATCCGAGGATCCCGGTCGGCTCCGTGCGGTCCGGATCGCGTTGTCCGCGGTATTCGCGGTCCACGGGTTCATCTACGCGAGCTGGGCGGTGCGGGTTCCCGCCATCAAGGAGCAGACCGGAGCCTCGTCCGCCGCACTGGGCCTGGCACTGCTCGGCCTCTCGGCCGGAGCGGTGGCCACGATGGTGATAGCCGGCGCGCTATGCCGTCGGCTCGGCAGCGGCCGGCTCACGGTGATCTCGTGCGCCCTGCTCTCGGTGACGGTGCTGCTCCCGCCGCTCGCGCGTTCGGCCACCACGCTCGGGCTCATGCTGCTGGTGTTCGGGGCTGCCTACGGCTGCCTCAATGTGGCCATGAACACCGTCGCCGTCGACGTGGTGGCCGCGTTGCGCCGACCGGTGATGCCCGGATTCCACGCCGCGTGGAGCTTCGGCGGCCTGGCCGGGGCCGGCCTGGGCGGCCTGCTCGCGCCGCACCTGTCCCCGCAGGCCCACCTGCTCCTAGTGGCGCTGGCCGGCCTGCTCGTCACGGCGTTCGTCGCGCGCCCGCTGCTGGCTTCTGCCCGGGTGCTCGGCGGCTCGGCTGACGCCGCGGCGGCCCGGCCGAGCCGCCCGCCCGTCCAGGACCGGCAGGCTCCAGCCTGGCGGCGTGCGCTGCCCTACGGCCGCGCGGTGGGAGTGTTCGGGCTGATCGCGCTGTGCGCCGCCTACGACGAGGGCGCCATCGGCGACTGGGGCGCCCTGCACCTCAGGCAGGACCTGGGGGCAGGCGCCGGCCTGGCCGCGGCGGGCTACGCGGCCTTCGCGTTCGCCGAGGCGACGGGACGGCTGTCCGGTTCCTGGCTGCTGGAGCACCTGGGCCGCACGCGCGTGCTGGTGCTGGGCGGCCTGACCGCGTGCGCGGGCATGCTCATCGCCTCGCTGGCCCCTGACGTATGGCTAGCCCTGGCCGGGTTCGCCGTGACCGGCCTCGGGCTCGCCAACCTGTTCCCCTCGGCCATGACCCAGGCGGGGCTGCTCGCCGGATCAGGCGGAGTCGCACTGGCCTCGCTGATGGGCTATACCGGGTTCCTTCTGGGCCCGCCCGCGATCGGGTTCCTGGCCAGCAAGTTCGGGTTGCGCGCTGGACTGGTCACGCTCTCCTTCCTCGCGCTGGCCGCTGCCGTCACCGCCTACCTTTCACGCGACACCGAAGGTCCACCAGGGCAGGGGGAACTCGGCTGATCCGCCGGTCGACGGTCAGCCCGGCCTGCCCCGCGTCCACACCCAGGTGGCCTGTTCAGAGGGAACGCCCCCGGCTGGCGATGTGGGCGACCAGGTCCCGGGCCGCGCCGGCCGGCGGGCTCGCCGCGCCGGCCCAGATGACGCGCAGGGTCCGGCGCAGGTCAAGCTCGGGGGTCCGGACCTCGGCCAGCCGGCCTGCGGCCAGGTCATCGGCGACGGCCAGGTCGCTGATGACCGCGGGCGCCAAGCCGGCCAGCACGGCCGCGCGGACCGCCGCGGTGGTGGACACCGACAGCGCGGCGGGAGCCTGAGCGTAGCCCGCGCCGAGAGCGGCGGTCAGCGCCGCAGCCAGGGTGTCCCGGGTTCCCGAGCCGCCTTCCCTGCTGACCAGGGGCGCGGTGGCAAGCTCCGCGGCGCTGATCCCGGTGCGGCGGCGGGTCCAGGGATGGCCGACGGCCACGACGGCGGCGAGCCGGTCATGGCCGATGACCCGGCTGCGCAGCCGGGCCGGGCGCCGCGGTCCCTCGATGAACCCCAGGTCCGCGGTTCCCTCGGTGACGTGGCCGATGACCGTCTCAGAGTTGACCGCGGTCAGCACCACGTCGGGGGCCGGACCGCCCAGCCATCGCGCTAACCAGGACACCAGCGAGGACGATCCGACTGTGCCCCGCTGTCGGTTCCAGCAAGCGAGTCCCGTCAGTTCCAATAATCTTGTCCACGGAACGCGAACAGCCAGGTCGTCCGGGCTATCAGTTCCATCTACCGAGTCACGGCACAGCAGTTCAGAGCGGTGGGCAGCCCGGCCAGCGACGCCCCGCGTGCCAAACCGGATGAAAAAGCGGTGCCAAACAGGCTGAAAACCTCTTGCTGTCCGCCCAGGTGAGCGCCGATGTTGGTGCCAGCCAGCATGAAAAGTCACACCAGCGCAGCGCGCCGACTCATAATCGAGGTCACGTTTGCGCTCTGACCACGTACCAACGATAACGTCCAGGCTGATCTTTTCAGTTCCGCTGGTACACCGACACATGCCCGGTGCTGCTGGAGTCATATGGCCGTTTGTCCCAGCCGCCGTAGCGTTGACGGAGCCGGAGGTCAGCTAGCTGGGCCATCAGGTCGAGTTCGGCCGGCCAGCAGTACCGGAAGATGACTGGACGTAGGTGCATTCCCTTTTCATCCACGATGACCATCTGGCTGGTGATGCGCTGCGCAGCTGCATCGTGAACCGCCAGCTCGACGGCTGCAGAATCCTCCGTGACTGACCGGGTCACGACTCGCTGACCCCGTTCGAACTGGCTCGGATCGGGGACGAAGCATTCGATGACAAACGTGCCGCCCGGTTCCAGGACGCGCGCCACCTTGCGGAAGCATTCGACTTGCCGTTCCTGTGTCGTGAGGCTGAACAGGCCGTTAAAGGTCAAGTAGACCATCTGGAACGGTCCTTTAACTGGCATGTCGGTCATGTCGCCTACTGTGACGGGGATCGTTTCGCCGCCTGGCTTATCGCGTAGCCGTGCCACCATCGCGGGGGAAGCATCGACGCCTTGGACGGCAATTCCGCGAGCCGCCAGTGGAAGGGCGACCCGGCCGGTGCCGATTCCCAGCTCGAGCACTTTCCCGTCGCGGGCGAGCCCAGTGAGGAACTCCACGGCGGCTGCCGGGTCGAGCCAGGCGTGCTGCTCGTCGTAGACGTCGGCCCAGCGGTCGCCGCAGAAGGCGGGATCGTCAAACTTGGCCATGTCAATCTCCGAGGGAGGTTGCGGCCGGGAAGGTGACCAGGCCACTTGGGGCCGACCGCGCCGCCGGCAGCGCCAGGCCCAGGTCTGGGTCAGTGGCAGCATCAAGGTCTGCGGCAGCCTGGGTGAGATCGAGACTGCCGAACCACGAAGCGAGAAGTTCCCAGGTTTCGCCCAATTTCTCCGGTGCCGGGATGGCACCGCACGGCGGAAGAGCCCTGCGGAACCGGGGGTCATGAATGGCCTCTTCCAGGAGTCTTGTGGCGACCCAGTGGAATGTGCGTTGCACAATCCCGATTGTCAAATGAAGAGAAGGCTCGGCACCGGCTTCAGGAGCGTAGGGGTTGTGGATCCAGCCACGGGGAATCCACAATACATCCCCAGGGAGAAGAGTGATGGAGTAGTCGGGGTCATGTGACTCCAGGTATTGCCGTTGGGTGTCGGTAAACCCCACAGTTGTCCATGCCAGCTGCGGATAGACTGGATCGGGGATCATAGGGGCATAGAGGTCCCACGTCTTCTTACCGGAGATCTGGATGATCACGGTGATGTGAGGATCCCAGTGATGCGCGAAGCCCTGGTGGCCGCTTGGAGTTAGATAGCAATTCGCTTGAGTTGGATGGCCGAGCTCGTCGGCGAGCTGACGGCAGAACGCAGCGATGGCCGGATTGGTTTCATGCAGGGCGCGAACTGAGAGTGTAACTCCTTCACCGAGATGGCGTCGTATGGCCCCAGGAATCAGGTGATTGTTCTGGATGTAAGCCTGGCTCTTGAGAATCTGGCCGTCTTTGATGAGCGCGATGAGCCGGGGATTGAGGCAGTCGGTGTCAATGAGCAGGTTAAGCTCCTCTACGCTCATGAGTTCCCTCGCCGCGCTGATATCTCCGCGGTGAAGCTGCGGGGCTTTCGGCCAGTTCTGACGAACCTCCGCCGGGTTTACGGTAAGGCGCTCCAGCGCTGTAGTCATGGCTAGTCCTTTCATAGTCATGGCTACTCCTTTCACTTGTCACTTGTCCTTCATTTACGAGCCGGCTGGACGGTGGCGGCTTCAGATGGTCGCGGGCATTATTGCCATGCTTGCTTGATGCTGACCGACCTGCACGTAGGGCGAGAAGTGCGGATATGAGACCGACGACTGTCATCGCGGCCAGGAGGACGCGGTAATCAACCACGCTGATCAAGGCCGCGCCGACCGCAATTGAGGCTATCTGCGGTCCGGTGGTGGCTAGCTCGAAGCTGGAGTAGACGCGTCCTTGGAGTCTGTGCGGTGCAGTCCGCTGCAACAGCGTGAGCGCCGCGACAACTGCGAGAGGAATGGCGGCACCGGTCAGCCCGGCACCGGTCAGCACGACGACAAGGGTACTTGTGATAGTGAGGGCGGTTCCTGCGGCGAATAGCGCGAGTCCCAGTGCCATGACGAGCGTTTCACCGGTGCGTCCGATGAGCCCGGAGCTGATGAGACCGCCGATAACTGCTCCGATGCCCAAAGCAAGCTGGTAAATCGCAATGAAGGCAGCGGGCTTGTGCAGTCCTTGCGAAACTACAGCCCACCGTGCGGATTCGCCCAGCCCGGCAGCTAGCATAAATAGTGCGCAGGCAAGCGTCGCGCGGCGAAGCAGCGGATTGGCCGCAAGGAAGCGCAGGCCTTCGGCGAGGTCGGTGCGCACGTTATGGCCGGATGGGTGAGGGCGCTCTTCCCTCACTTTGACCGCCGAGGTCAGTCCTGCCGCAATGATGAACGTTGCCATGTCGAGTAGCGCCACTACCGGTCCGCCGAGCCAGGTGAAGATCCCAGCCCCGATGAGGGGAGCGACGATCCTGAGCGTTTCCTGGCCGCTCCGGAGCGTGCCATTTGCGGTCGCCAGCAGGTCGTGCGGGACCAGGTATGCCAGAAACGCTGACTGCGCGGGACCGATCATCACGTTAACCGTCCCGTAGCAGACCATCACGGCGTAGATCAGCCAGACGTTCCGCGCGCTGTGCACCAGGAAGAGGGGAAGCAGGATCGCGGCGCCGGCGAGATTAGCGCGAACCAGGAAGGGACGGCGCCGGACTCGGTCGGAGATCAAGCCTGCCGGAGCGTTCAGCAGCGTGGGCAGAAGATAGAAAAAGAATGTCAGTCCAGCCGCGCCGTTGCTTCCGGTGAGCGTCTTCACCCAGATCCCGCACGCCATCCACATGGCACTGTCGCCGAGGAATGACACCATCTGCCCGGCAAGGTAGCAGCGGACTCCAGCCCGCCCGAACAGGGCCCGGTAGCTCATGACGGGCTATCTCCCAGGTCATCCACCGGGACGCCGAAGAACAGAAGCTCGACCGGCCGCGCGCCGGCAGGACGGAGCTCCGGACGCAGCCGCTCTCCCCACCGCTCGGCGAACTGGCGCTGGATTTCGTTGTAGGCAGCGGCCACCTCTCGCAGTTCCTGGGCCGTGATGAACAACATGGTCTCGGTGCCGATGATCGACTCGGACCACTCCCGTGGCTCAGCAGGGGCATGCGCGGCCGCCCGCCGGACACGGTCGAAGTAACGGTCGAGCATGACGGCATGGACGAACCGGCTGACCTGAGTGAACTCCGCGTCGTCTGGCCGTATCGGGATGTGCCAGCCCGTGTGAGTCCGCCGCCACGGCCGGGCGCGTCCCTTCCCCCCGCCGGCCTCCTCGACGAACCCGTACCGGGCCAGCTGCCGCAGATGGAACGAGCAAGTAGTTGCGCTCTCACCGATCAGCTCGCCTGCCTCGGTCGCTGTCAGCGGGCCACTCAGCAGCGCTTCCAGCAGGGCCAGGCGAACCGGATGCCCCAAGGCTCGCAGTGCATCTTCGTCTGAGACGACCTGGACTTCCTCCCGGGCTACTGGCCCGGGAGCCGGATCGATTCCTTCGCTAGCCATGTCTCGATAGTACACCCTTGAGAGCTGATTATCGAGAGTCGACTCTTGACAGCTTTGACGGCGGCCCGGTAGTTTTGCCGCCGTTGGGTAGTTCCGACCCCGATGGGAGGAGTGTCATGCAGGACACCGAGAGGGAAGAGATCCGCGAGCGCGAGCTGGTCGTCGAGACCGTCGAGGACGACGCGATGCCGTTCCTCGACGCGAACGGCTCCTGCTGAGCCACCCATGAGTCTCACGCCGGGGGCAGACTCCGCGTCGGCCCCCGGCGTGACCTCAAGTACAGGCAGCGGCAACTACCGTAAGTAATAATCGAGGCATTGTCATGACTGCTGACACATTCCGCTATCCCTCGCCGTTCATCTTCGTCGGCAGGGAGACGTTCGAAAAGCCGTCAGGGGACTATGTTGTCCCGGTTTATCGTTCCTCGGACGCAACCCTGACCCTTGTCACCCCGCGCATCGCTGCCATACTTTCCCGACCCAGCATCGCCCCTGGCGACCTCGGCGACGACGAAAAGCGCGCACTGTCCGAAGCGGAGCTGATCTGCGCCGATCCCCAAGAGTTCAGGAGGCGGCACTATGCGCAGATTTCCAGCGCTATGAGCGCGTCGTCCCGGCGTACCTTCGTCCTGCTGCCCGCCTCCTACTGCAACATGGGGTGTGAATACTGCGGCCAGCAGCACACAAAGGGCGGCCTGTCCGGCATGCACCGGTCCATCGTCCTGGAGCGCATCCTAACGGCAATCCGCTCGGAGCAGACGGAATCGGTCAGCGTGCGATGGTTCGGCGGCGAGCCCTTGATGGCGTTCGCCGTCATCCGGCAAATGAGCCGGGAACTCGTGGCCGAGGCGGAGGCGACGCGAACCGGGTACGACTCCAATATCGTAACCAACGGCGCGCTGCTCGATGACCGGAAGCTTCGCACGCTCGTCCAAGACTGCCGGATCTCGGCGCTGCACATTACCATAGACGGGCCCGCTGAGATCCATGATGCTCATCGGCCGCTCAAGAGCGGAGGCCGGTCCTTTGAACGGCTAGTGTCGTTCCTGTCGGCGGCTGTGGCCGCCCCAGACTACCAGTCAACGAAGTTCGTATTGCGCACGAACGTCGACGTGCGCAATGGCGATTACATCTCCGACTACCTGCAGACGATGGCGGACCGGGGCTTCGCGCACAGGCCGAATGTGCTCTTCAGTTTGATCGCCGTCCACCCGTGGAGCAACGACGTCTCGGCCCTAGAACTCAGCAAGCGCGAGTATGCAGCAAAGGAAGCCGGTTGGCTAGACGAAATGATTCGGCTCGGGCTCAACGTTCAGCTACTTCCGACGGCCGTCAAGCCCGCGGCCTGCGGCGCAATCACCCAGGCCGCTGAGGTTGTGAGCAGCAGCGGCGGAGTCTTTTCCTGCACCGAACAACCGCTTGTCCCCCATCACGAACAGCATTCGGTGCTCATCCCCCTGACCGAGCTGGGAACAGCGCGCTTGCGGCCGCGTGGCGAGTTCGACGATTGGGACCGCCGCGTCGCGGGCAACACCGTACCTTGCGGTAAATGCTGGATGCTTCCCGTGTGCGGCGGGCATTGCCCGAAGGCCTGGGCGGAGGGTGACATCCCATGCCCGAGTATGAAGCTCAACATGCCGGAGCGTCTATCGCTTTACTGCAGAAGGCGAGGACTCCGGCCTGCCGGCCGGCCGATCGCGTGATTTCGACAGCAGCCTCCATTCCCGCTGAGATAGGATTCCCATGAAGCTTCGCGCGGTCTCCCCGCTCGTGATCGAGTCTTCCCCAGACGGGCTCTTCGCTTCCAGTCCTCGTGCCTCACGGCGCATCCGCGTCAGCAAGCCCGTGGTGGAACTGCTCCTTTCTGCAAAAGAAGGTATCGATATCGAGATCCCGGAGGCTCCTGCGTCGGGAGGCGATCACAAGGATTCAGCCGTCCGGCTTCTTATCAGCCTGGGATACCTGGTGGACGCCGACAGCGGCGACATGGCCCTGCCGCCGCCATGGCAGCAATGGGGGGTCCTTGCCTGGGCCTTTCATGAGCGAGTCCGCGACGCGCCATTCATCCGTCGCGGAAGTGACGCAGAAGCCGCCTGGCGGGAGACCATCGAGCACGACGAGCCTTCGCCACCCACGCGACTACAGCAGGCACAGCGAGAGAAGGAGGCGATCCTCCTGCCGAGGATAAGGGCTGATCTCGACGTGAGTTTCAGGAAGGTGCTCGAAAACCGCCGGACCCACCGGCGATTCCAGGACATTCCAGTCGACCTCATCGCCTTCGCCACGCTCCTGCACTACACCCTGGCGCCCATGCGCTTTGCAGATGCCAGGGAGCTCGGCGTAAGAGAACTCCGCGCGTACGCGTCCGCTGGCGCCCGGCACGAGACACTGGGCTGCATTGCCGTATTCAACGTGGCCGACATCGACGAAGGTCTGTACGTGTACGACGGTATTAGGCATGGTCTGGTACTGCTCAAGAAAGATGTCAGCAGGGAAATCCTTGAGGACCTGACCGGGCCTCAAGGATTCTACACAACGGCTGCATTCGGAATCATCACGGTTTGTGACGCGACGCGGATGTCGTGGAAATACCGCGGGCCGAGAGCCTACCGGCATCTCATGAATAATGTCGGTACGTTCGCGCAAGTATTCTCAATGACAGCTGCGGCGCTCGGCCTGGGCGGGGCAATCACGGGCGCAATCCAGGACTCTGCCTTCGACCGGCTGCTTGGGCTTGAGGCACCTCGCGAGTTCCCGACATTCTCCATGAGCTGCGGCGTCCCCCTCCTCAAATCCGATGGTATGCCTGCTGATTTTCTGTCCCCCCGCTCATCCTTCAGCATCTGAGTTACGAACGAGGTTCCATGGCCGTCAACGTCCCCCGGCTGCGCACCAGACGGCTTCTAATTGCCGCTTGCGGTTCCATTCACTCGGCGCTACTCCCCAGCTATATACAGGTTCTGCAGCAAAAGCTTGCCGTCGAGATCCGGGTCGTGATGACTCCAGCTGCCAGCAGCGTTATCCCGGCCAGAACAATCCGGCAGTACACCGGCCATGACGTTTACATTGACCTCTGGCCTGCGGCCGCAGGTGAACCTCCCGCACACGTATCACTTGCGCAGTGGGCGGACCACCTTCTCGTTCTTCCAGCAACTGCTAATATGCTAGGCAAGGCCGCCAACGGCATCGCGGATGACCTGGTTTCCACGCTCCTGGTCACGTACGCGGGTCCCATCACCTTTGCCCCTGCCATGAACGCTACGATGTGGGCTTCGCCAGCGGTGCAACGAAATGTTAAGCTCCTAGAGGCTGACGGCCGATCGATTATATGGCCCGCTAAATGCTCTCCAGTTGCTGCTGACCGCCGTGCGGGCGAAGGCCTATCCCCGTCGATCCGCATGGTCATAGAATACTTCGCTGCTATGGACAGTGACCAAGAACCGGCACCGCGGGCTGGCTGACCTAGCCAGTTGCTCACGATCCGGCGAAACCCCATCTACCGCCGCCGGGTTCATGGAAGCAATTCTCCCTCATCGGGATTCCTGGACCATCTCTGCGGGCAACGCGGCGGCCCTGAACTACATCCGCGTTTGTGCAGTTCAGGGATATCCGACCAAAGTTTCCCGCTCGCTACTCGGACCCCTTGAAAATCGTTAGACCCGGAAAAGCCCGCCAGGCTAGCGGCCCGACCCGCTACGACCACCGGACCGGTCAGGAATTGCCTCTCTAGGGGAGCATGTCGGCGGGCAGGAAGGCTTCCGTGGTCGGGATGCCCTGCTCGTAGGCGCGGCGGTCGGCCATGGCCAGGAGCCTGCGGATGCGGCCGGCGATGGCGTCCTTGGTCAGGGGCGGGTC
>Ga0209415_10021275_pt1 | contig 10006 bp, 9 predicted proteins | sample PeaSoiSIISIP2007_FD_187696 | JGI IMG/M metagenome (GOLD analysis project Ga0209415, IMG submission 187696) | Peat soil microbial communities from Weissenstadt, Germany - SII-SIP-2007 (SPAdes) (version 2) | ecosystem: Environmental > Terrestrial > Soil > Wetlands > Peat | place: Germany... | reverse complement strand
CCCCCAGCCGATGGAAAAGAATTACGTCAAGATCGTGGGTGTGCCCGGATTGGAAAAGATCGACATGCCTTTCAAGGCCTTCGATCTTCCGGCCGCGCACATTTTCAAGATCCAGGGCGGTAAGATTCACGAGATCGAGGCCATGGGTTTTGTGATGCCGTACAACTCGAGCACGGGGTGGGACAGCGGGGGCAAGTAAAGTAAGCGCAAGAGTGCCCGGATGTGGACGACCGTGGCCGTGTTACTCTGAATCGCGAGGTGGCATGCCGCGCGTCAGAGGTGCCAATCTATACTTTCACTCGCCTTGCTTTGATGGAATCGTCTCCTGCGTAATCGCCTCAGACTTTCTGGAAGTCCATGCGGGATGGGAGTTCGAAAGGTTCCTGCCTGTTGATTATGAAATGCGGACAGGCTGGCTGTCGTGCAATTTGCACACACCCTGCGCGGTCGTGGACTACCTCTATCATCCCCAAGCAGCGTTTTGGGCAGACCATCACCCTACGACCTTTCTTACGGCCGATGCGAGAAAAAGCTTTGAAAAACGGCAAGCTGAGAAATGGATGTTTTACAACGACGGGTTCGGGTCGTGCGCGATGCTGCTTTGGGAATGTCTTGCGGAGCGCTTTAATTTTCGAACCTCCCAATACGAGCCGATGGTCCAGTGGGCTGAGAAGATCGATGCAGCGCGCTACTCGTCTGTAGATGAGGCGATCCTTGGAAACGCTCCAGCTCTTCAGATCCGAGCGAGTTTGAGCGGCAACAAGCAAGACACATTCCTCGAGAAGCTGGTTCAGGAGTTGCGGACCAAGAGCTTAGAGGAGGTGGCGTGCCTGCCCGAGGTGAGCGAACGAGCTGCTCAAGCGCAGTCCAGAATCAGGGCAGGATTGGACATCTTTGGCAAAGTAGCGAAACTCGAGGACGGCGAGACGGTGGTTTTCGATGTGGACAGCGGGGATAGCACGGTTAGCCGCTACGCCCCCTACTACTTCTTTCCACAAGCGCGCTACTCGGTGGGAATTGTTCGATCAGCGGAAGGTGCGAGGATTACTGCCATGCGTAACCCCTGGCGCGAGTTTCCGAGCGCACCGCTTGGGAAAATCTTTGAAAGATTCGGGGGAGGCGGGCACCAACGAGTGGGCGCCCTCCTGTTGGCGGGCGACCGTGCCGCCGAGGCCGGAAGGATTCTCCAGAACTTGCTGGACGCAATCCGGGACGCGGATTCGGTGCAGCAGCCGCAGCCGAGCACAGCGTGATCAACAAGTTCAACTTTTACGATGTTTATGGGTACTTCCTTCCGGGATTGGTCCTTTTGGTGTTGCTTGTGCTGCCTGTGGGAATGGCTACTAGCAAGTGGCCGGACGGCGGGCAACTCGTCACGGCGCTTCTGGGGATTCCGCTAGCCTATGTCGTCGGCCACCTCCTTCGGTGCGTAGAGGTTTTTCCTTCCACCGTCAAGGATTCGAGCGGGGGCCTTCGCTATCCATCCGATATCCTCTTGGACGACGCTGACAAACAGTTCACGACTGAGTTTAAGGAACATCTGAAGGTCCGGATCAAAGGGAGGTTTGATATTGATCTGAACGCAGTGAGCGACCGTTCAGCGAAGTGCCAGGAAGCCTTCTTCTTATGCCGGAGTTTATTGATCGAAGGCAAAACCGTCTCTTACGGCGAACAGTTTGAGGGCATGTATGCCTTGATGCGCGGCCTAGCATCGGCGTTTCTGTTGGTAGCTGCTGATTATGCCGGCTGGGCGCTGGCGGCGCTGAGATACGATTTCCATCTCGCCGCTTCTGCCGTCCTCTGCATTAGCGGGGTCGTGGCGTTGACGGCTCTTTCTCACCGGAGGCTCGCATTCGGTTCATTTCTGGTTGCACTAACGGCTTTCGGTTATCTGCTCGCATACGGCCTGCCAAGCACCAAGAGTCTCTGGGAGTGGTTTGCGGCGATGATGGTAGCTTCGATCTTTTTTGCGCGGCTGAGCCATCGAGCATTCCAGGGCTTCGCGTGGGAGTTTGCAAAGGCAATTTACCGTGACTTTTACGCTTATGATCTGAAGCCAACTAAGACCAGCGCTGAAAACAAATAACGTTGGCTCACCCCCAACCCTGCTCTGCCCGCGATGCTTGACGATGATTCGGTAGTCCAACGAACCTCGGCTATTGCTTGTTATTTTCGTAGCACCACCGGACCAGCGGTTCCGGGTAGCTAGCTCCGCTGATGGCCCGGATATCTTCCAGGCTCAACTGCTCGAAGTGGAATGACACCGCTCCGTCGAGGGTCACGGTGGCGATCATGTAGCCGTAGACATTGGTCTGCGCGTGCTGTGCGGGCGTGGCTTCGGGCGGCAGTTTGTAGCGCTGAGCTCCGGCGACGCCGATGATCCAGCCGGGCAGAACTTTGTCCTTCCAGTCGGCCGTTTCGAAAATATTGTCCATGTAGAGATGCGAGTGGCTGGCCAGAACGTAGACGTGTTTGTGGGCGCCATCGTGCGCGTGCCAGAGCGCTTCATAGGTTTCACGACCGCTCTTGTCGCCAAGCGAAGACTCGCTCATGCTGTGCATGCGGCTGATGCTGCCAGGCAGCGCTTCGTGCATCCCAATGACGATGGTTCGGATTTGCGGTGATGCTTCGTCGCGCGCGAGCACGCCGTGGAGCCATGTCATCTGGTCGGGATCGAACTGCTCAGGAGTGGAATTGTCGAGCGAAATGAAATCGACATTGCGCTGCCTCCAGTGATAATAAGCGTGCAGTTTATGATCCCGAGGGTCGTCCCTCAGGCGCTGAGCACGGAGAGTCGGCGTCTCCAGCCAATCGGCGAACTGCACCAGCCAGGCTTCGCGCGTCATCGGCGCGGCCATCTCGTGGTTGCCCATAAGAAGGTAGACCGGCAGTGTTCCGAATGGAACCATCTGATGCGCGATGAAATCGGGCCAGGCTTGCTTTAGATACGTGGGGGTATCCAGAGGCTGGTTGTGCAAGCCTAGGTCGGCGGGCGGCGACATATCTTCGTCGAGTCTGTAAATGGCGCGGAAGTCGCCGAGGTGCCAATAGAAAATGGCGCCGCTCTTGTGGGCCCCCGCGGCGATGGCGGGCATAACGATGTCGCCGCAGTTGCGCGAATCACCGGACACCGCAAACTTCCATGAGCGAGCGGGGCGATTCTGCGCGAGCAGCGCAAAACCCGCGATCAGAAGTAGCCCCAAGCCACGTCGCACTTGCCCGACTGTAACGCGTGACTAGTTACCGGAGCAACCCGCCCGGGAGTACCCTGAAGACAGATGAGACGCCGCGAGTTCCACCGCGCACTGGCAGCCGTTACGGCGGGCGTTGCTTTGCCCGCGATCGAAGCTGCGGACGCAGAGACGGCCGGAAGCATCACGGATGTGCAGGGCGTCAAGGTGGGGCACTTCACCGAATCGCGCAGGCCAACAGGCTGCACGGTGCTGTTGTTTGAGAAGGGCGCGACGGCGGGCGTGGATGTGCGGGGGGCGGCGCCAGGAACGCGCGAGACCGATCTCTTGAATCCAGTCAACACGGTGCAGAAAGTACAAGCGATTCTGCTCGCAGGGGGCAGCGCGTTTGGACTGGACGCGGCCTCGGGTGTGATGCGTTTTCTCGACGAGCATCGCTTGGGCTATGCCGTTGGAGATGTGATCGTGCCGATTGTGCCCGCGGCGATTCTCTACGATTTGCAGATCGGCGACTCGAAGATCCGGCCGACAGCAGACTCCGGATACAAGGCCTGCCAGGCCGCCACGACGGAGCGTGTGCCGGAGGGTAACGTCGGCGCCGGCGCGGGAGCGACAATCGGAAAAATGTTCGGTTCCAAACAAGCCATGAAGTCGGGACTGGGCAGCGCGAGCGTGCGCGTCGGCGACACGGGAATTGTGGTGGGCGCCATTGTCGCCGTAAATGCAGTGGGCGACGTCGTGGATCCGAAGACAGGCAAGATTGTGGCGGGGGCGCGCAAAGCGGACGGCAGCGGGTTTATGGATTCGATGGCACGCATCCGGGAAGGCTACGGCGTTCAAGCCGACGGCGCGAATACAACCATCGGCGTGGTGGCGACCAACGTCGCGCTCGACAAAGCACAAGCCACCAAAGTGGCGCAGATGGCGCATGACGGACTGGCGCGGACCATCTATCCGGTGCACACCCCGAGCGACGGGGACACGATTTTTGCGGTGGCGACCGGCGCGAATCGGGCGCGCGTCAATCACGGGGCTATCGGAGCGCTGGCGGCCGACGTGATGGCACGGGCGGTGCTGCGAGCGGTGCTGAACGCGCGCGGGATCCCGGGGTGGCCAAGCTACAGCGACTTAAAGGCCTAGTGACCGCGCACGTTCCAAATGTCGAGCGTGTTTTGATCGTCATCCACGGCGGCGAAGCGGACGTCGCCGTCTCCGCTTGAAAAAGCCAGGCCGAAAGCGCCACCGCCCGCGCCCGGGTCCACTTGAAACTGGGCGACAAACTTACCTTGCGGCGTGAACTCGACCAGCGCGTTTTGGGTTCCGCCGGCATTGATTGCATCGCCGTTCGCGGTGATCAAGTCGCCGTTCGGAGCTAGCGCCAAACCGAGCGGACCATGCAGGTGAGTGTCATCCTTGTAAATCACCACGCCTTGGCCGGCATCCTTGTGCAGTTCGCGCGCGAAGGGAATCGCGAAGATCTCGTTATCCCCGGTGGACGCCACGTAAAGCACATCGCGATGTTGATCGTACGCCAGGCCGGTGGGGCCAATGACCAGCGCCGCGGGATCGGTGCGATGCGTATAGCCGTGAGCGCTTTGCGTAGTGCCGGCGATGTGGAAGTGGTCATCGTCCGCGAATATGTCCAGGCGCGTTATCGTTGCACTGAGGACGCTAGAAACGAAGACCTGGGCGAACTTGCCCTGATCGTTGACCGTCAAGTCCCATGGACCATCTAACAAAGACGCGTCGGCGAGCGTGGACACCAGGTGCCCAAAGCGATCAATCACCAGCAGCGAACCTTGCTGGACGGTGGCCGACGTGCCGTCTGTTGTTGGAACGTTCCCCACCAAGACGAATCCGCTGCGCAGAACGCCAAGTGCCGTGGTAAGACCAAGTCCGCCCTGGCCTTGAAAGAAGACCGAGAGCGCGCCGCCAGGTGTGATCCGCACAATAGTAGTCCCGGTGCCTTGCAGATTCATGCCGTTATTGAAATTTGAAACCAGAACATCGCCGGGATGGAGCGGCCCGCCCTCTTCAAATCCTTCGGGCACAAAAGCTACGCCGTAGGGATTGACATCGTTGTTGGTAGGAACCGTGGACACGATTCGCTCCGGACTGGTTGGAAGATCACCGAGGATAGATCCGCCTCGATCGTGCTTGTCATCAGCAAGCGCGCGCACAGGCGACAAAACGGCCGCCACCGCGAGAAGTACTGCAACTCGAATCGACAGTTTCATACTGCCTCCATTCTTCAATGGGTGGACGCCTGAAGTCCTCGCGCACGTGTGAAATGTTTGTAAAAGGAGATCCGGCGTTCTCGAAACTAAGCAACGCCGGACCGAAATAGCGGAAATTAGAACCGAATTAACTGCTTTGGCTGCGCTGGACCTTCACCTTGGGGGTAGACAGGTAACCAACCACTTCGTGCTTCTTAACCTGGTTCACCACGATTTCATAGGGCTGGTGGCTGCCGGAAACATAGAGCTGCACCGGTTCATTGATGGTTTTATCCCGCTTTTCGACAGTCTTATCGTCGGCCAGAACTTGCAGCGTGTAGCGATTGTGCTTAGGATCCGACTTCCTCAAGACCAAACGAATATCGCCGACTTTTTGGGCTTGATTCGGTTTGCTGAGATCAAACTCGAAGTAATTGCGCTCGCCAAGTTCCCGCAAAGCTGCCAGCTCTTTGGCGTTGGTCGCCACTTGGCCGCTGACCACGCCGAGGTCGCCCACGACGCGCCGCACGTCAGAACCGGTCTGGTCGAGATCGCCCGCTACCCGATTCAGCTTGTCACTGGTGTCGTTCAGCTTGGCGCTCGTGTCATTCAGTTTGGTGCTGGTGTCGTTGAGCTTGGCGCCGGTTTCCTGCTTCAAGTCGGACAGTTGGCTGATCACGTCCTGATGCGCATTCGACAAGCTCTGCGCGAGTTGCGAACTGCTGCGCCTAACTTCAGATCGGGCCTGGCGCAGAGTCGTGGCTGCTGAAGTGTTGAGCTGGTCTTTGAACTGATCGAAACGTTGCTGATCGAGCTGCAGCACGGCGTCTGCGCTATCGGCCAGCTTGCGAATCTCGAGTCGAGTGCTTCGCTCATTCGCAGCCATATCGCTGGACAGATGAGCGCTCCTGGTGAATTGATAGACGTTTCCCGCCAAAGCGAGAGCCATCCCGATGAACAAAACCCACAGTACGGCGCCGTGAGAGCGCGGCGAATTGCCAGAATCATTTGTGGACATGAAGATCCTCCTTGCCATTGCCGGAGAAAGCTGATCCGGTCTTGGTAGAGGAGATAGCACCGCTCATTCCATATGAATTTGCAATGTAGAGTCAGTGACTTAGATGAATGGGGTTCGCGCCGCTCGTAGAAACTTCGTGTAACATTTGCCGAACTTGTGTTCGCGGCGACACGATGCTTCTACTGCTGTAACGTAAAGCCGTATAAGCTGTCTCCGGCGCCAACGACGACGTACTGGCGGCCATCCAGCTCGTAAGTCATCGGTCCGTTGCTCACGTTGCTGATGAGATGCGCGTGCCACAGAATCTTGCCGTTTGCCGGCTCGTAAACAACAAAATTGCCGGATGGATCGCCAGTAAATAGCAGCTTGCCCGCGGTGGTCAGGATTCCAATGGACCCGCCGCCGCGATTGTATTCGTGCGTCCAGCGGATTTGGCCGGTGCGGTAGTCGATGGCCTTGAGAGCGAGCGTGGCGTAAACGCCTGAATCACGGCCGCCGTAGCCTTCGGGTTTGTCCGCGGTATCGGTCAGGTAGTAAAGGCTGTAGGACGACGACGCATTGACGTAGAACAGTCCGGTCTCGGGATCGAAACTGGGCGACGGCCAATTCGCAGCGCCTCCCAGAGCGGGAATCACCAGCGTGCCGTCGGGTTTGGGCTCCTTGTCCGGGTTGCCGATGGGCTGGCCCTTCGCGTCGAGGCCCTTGGACCAATTGAGATCAATGAACGGCTTCGACAGAATGTTCTTACCGTTGGTGCGGTCCAGCACGAAGAAGTAGCCGTTGCGGCTGGATTGCGCCAGTAGCTTGCGCGGCCGGCCATCGATTTGGCCATCGATCAGGATGGGAGTTTCAGCCGCGTCCCAATCGTGCGTATCGTGCGGTGAGGCCTGAAAATACCATGCCAGTTTGCCGGTGTTGGGATTCAACGCGACGATGGAGCAGGTCCACAAGTTGCTGCCCTTGCGGCCTTGGCCCGCCATCACTGGATTCGGATTGCCAGTGCCGAGATAGTAGAGATTCAGCTCCGGGTCGTAGGTGCCGGGGACCCACGTCATGCCGCCGCCGTGTTCCATCGCCTCGGGATTGGGCCAAGTGTCGGCGCCAGGCTCGCCTTTGCGCGGCGTGGTGTTCCAGCGCCACTGCAACTGACCGGTCTCCGGATCGCGCGATTCCAGGTAGCCGGGAACGTCCAGCGAATCGCCGCCGACGCCGACGATGATGTGATTGCGGATCACGATAGGCGCTGGTGTGGAGAAATACTCCTGATTTACGTCGGCGATCTCCACGTGCCAGCGCTCGGAGCCATCTTTGGCGTTCAGTGAGACCAGGTAATTGTCGGGCGTTTCGAAATAGAGCCAATTCCCGTACATCCCGAAACCGCGGCTGCCAATGTGAATGCCGCCGTGTGTCTCCCATTGGTAATGCCAGAGCTGGCGGCCAGTGCGCGCATCCACGGCCCAGGCGTGATCGGGAAGCGTGAAGTAGAGGACGCCATTGACCTCCAGCGGCGTGGATTTGATGGGCGATGTCAGGGTTCCGGTGCCGGGATCGAGCCGGTATTCCCAGGCCAAAGTCATCGCGGTAACGTTGGAGGAGTTAATGCGCGAGAGCGGACTGAAACGGCGTCCCGAATAATCGCCGTTGTAAGTGGGCCATGTGCTGGTCGGCGGCTTGAGTAACTGCCCGGGATCGAGACCTTGCGCTGAGAGCGTGAATCCAACCAGCGAGAATGCAGCCAGTGTGAGCTTCATTTCAGGGTCACCAGGTAAGCGAGCAGATTGTGCATGTCGGCGTCTGTGTACTTCTTAAGTAAGTCGGCATGAGCGGCCAGCGGATCGCGGATATCGATTTTGAGCCGTGGCTCGCGAGAGAACGAGCGATACTCGCCCGCGGCGTCTCGGAGAGAGACATTGAAGTCGTCGAGATACTCGAGACTGCCCGAGAACGTTGGACCGGAAGCGAGCGTGACGGTAACTTGGGAGCGGACCGGCTGCGGATCACCAGCGCGTGTCCGTGGATACAGAAAGCGCGATTGCAGAGTAACAGCGTCGTATTTCTTGGCGACGCCCGAGAGGTCGCCGGTGGGCGAATGACAGGTGTTGCAGCGTCCTTCACCGTTAAAGTATTCCCGTCCCTTTTGAGCATCTCCGGTGACGACGTTGAGAATGGTGTAAGCGTTGCGATCGATGGCGGCCTGCTGGCGGGAGCGTAGAAAGGCGGCGATATCCTGGATCTGCTCGGCAGGCAGATGAAAGGCGGGCATACCCTTGTTGGCGCGGCCTTGCAGGATCACGGGACCGATTTTGTCGCCACGTTCGTCATCCAGGGCCAGAGGAGAGCGCACCAGATCCGGTCCAGAGTCGCCGCCTTGGGCGTTGGAACCGTGGCAAAAGCCGCAATTGGCCGAGAAGGTCTTCTGCCCGCGTTCGACAGCGGCGGGATCGGGAACTGCCCGGCTGATAAGCATGTTGCCGCGAGGACGCGCGGGCGCAGGGGCTTGCGCGGCGAGCGACGCCGCGATTAGGAGCGACAATGCGACGAGTATTTTCATGAGGCTACATTCTTGACCGCCAGGTCACCGGATATTCTTTCACTTTCGGAGGGCCGCCGTCCACGGTTCACCGACCAGGAAGCGAGCTGAGTCGTGGGGGTAAGATGTTATCTATGAAGGCAGATGAACTTCCGGGCTCCTTTGGCAATGCGTCCCTGAGCCTGGATGCCGCTCGCACCGAAAGTGTACTCGCCTTATACAGGAAGGCATTCGCAGAGTTTACGGACGAAGAAATGGCCATTCTGGATGGCATCATCCTAAAGCCGGCAACTTAGATCCGACTAAGTCTGGGTATGAATAAGGTATCGCTCAGCCTGATGCTAATTGGGGCTGCCGTCTCCTTAACAGGATGGGGGTTACTAGTGACCGACGAGTCCGCAGTCTACTATCAGATGAAGCCAGTATTCGCGAAGCATTCCACCGTGAATCACGCCAAGAAGGAATATTCCTGCAAGGAAGAGAATTTTACAGTCACAACGAATACGGTCGAATCTTTCTTCGCTTTACTGAAGCGCTCGAACTACGGCATACACCACCACATGAGCAGGAAGTATCTTGGCTCGTATTGCGCGGAGCGCGATTTCGTTTACAATGCCCGGAAGATCAGCGACGACCAGCGCACCGACAAAGCGCTCAAGGGTGCCCAGGGCAGGCGCTTAATGCTGAAGCAGCCAAAGGGGGCATCCTAACGTTGCTCTTGATGTATGCCGATATCCTGTGTAGTATACTTTGATCGGTTATGAGAACTGTATTCTTATTGGCGATTCTTGCTGCGCTGGCCACGAGCATCGCTGGGTTTGCCGCTGAACAACCTTCACAAAAAGCATCCGACACGTCAGCTACGATGGTCATTACCTCGGGCGGTCGAGTGAGAATCGGAACGAGCCACGACGTTGTTGAGGTCCAAGGCCTATTGCTTTCGGTGGCTCAGATTACTTTGCCTTCGAGTCCTGTACCTCCAGGTAAGACACCGGAACAGCTAATCCAGCTCCCGAAGACAGAAACTCGTGAGTCACCCAAGCCAACTTCG
>Ga0209415_10021274_pt1 | contig 10006 bp, 10 predicted proteins | sample PeaSoiSIISIP2007_FD_187696 | JGI IMG/M metagenome (GOLD analysis project Ga0209415, IMG submission 187696) | Peat soil microbial communities from Weissenstadt, Germany - SII-SIP-2007 (SPAdes) (version 2) | ecosystem: Environmental > Terrestrial > Soil > Wetlands > Peat | place: Germany... | reverse complement strand
CTAGTGATGGAGTTGATCGAGGGAAAAACTCTGGACCAACTGTTGGAAGCCGACGCCTTGTCCGTTCCCAGGGCATTGGCCATGTTGCGCCAAGTCGCCGCCGCGCTGGACTACGCTCACGGCAGGAAAATAATCCACCGGGATATCAAGCCCGCCAACATCATCGTTCAAGCCGACGGATCGGCCAAGATCCTGGACTTCGGCATCGCCAAGAGCGAACTTTTTGCAGGGCCCGGAACGGGACTTGGGTTGGTGTGCGGTAGCCCGCACTACTTATCTCCGGAACAGCTTTTCGGCCAGCCGGCAACTGCCTTCAGCGACCAGTGGAGCCTGGCGGTGACTGCGTTCGAAGCTCTGACCGGGCGCCAGCCGTTTGCAGGGGACACTCAAGCCACCCTCACTTACCAGATCTGCCACGCCCCGCACACCGACCCACGATCGCTCGATGCGTCCCTGCCCTCCACTGTCGTGGCATGCTTCTCCAGGGCGCTGAACAAGCAACCGGAAGCGAGGTTCGCGGACTGCTCGGAGTTTGTATCGAAGCTGTCGCGTTGCTTTGAGAATGCCGAAACATCAAAGGGGCCGGCTCCGGAAATGTCGCGGGAGCGGCATAACCTGGCGCGGGCAGTTTTTGAGGGGGCGCGCGAACTCCCGCGTTCCCAAAGGGCGGCCTTCGTAACCGCAGCGTGCGGCGGGGATCGAGAAGTGCAACAGGAATCGGAGCGCCTTCTGGAAGCCAGCGGCGAGGCGCAGTCCTTCCTGGAACCGGAGACGCGTAGGTCGCTGCAGATTGGCAGGTACGTGGTGATCCGCGAGTTGGGCCGCGGAGGCATGGGCGTGGTTTATGAAGCCGCCGACCCGAAACTCGGCCGGCGGGTCGCCATCAAAACAATCAACCTGCAGGCTTTGCCGAACCCGGCGGACGCCGCGGAGCTACGAGATCGCCTCTTGCGCGAAGCGCGTTCCGCCGCTGCGCTATCGCACCCCGGAATCGTGGTCGTTTATGATAGCGGCGAGGACGGCGGGACGGCCTACATCGCCATGGAACTGGTAGAGGGCCCCTCATTGCAGGGCTACTTGACGTCGGGTGGGCGGCCGCAACCGGCCCAGTCGGCGGACATCGTGCGGCAGGCTGCAGCGGCTCTGGATTACGCGCACCAGAAGGGCGTGGTCCATCGCGACATTAAGCCGGCCAATCTCATGCTGCAGCATCAGACTCAGGTCAAGATCGCCGACTTTGGCATCGCCAGGATCACCTTCGCTCCCAAGCACACAGTCACCGGAACGGTGATGGGTACGCCCGAGTACATGTCGCCGGAGCAGATCGAGGCGCACGAAGTCAGCGGCAAGTCCGACCAGTTTTCGTTGGCGGTAATCGCATATCAGTTGCTCACAGGGGCAATGCCATTTCAAGGTGGCTCATCGGCGTCGATCATGCATAGGATCGTCGCGGGGCCGCGTCCCTCGGCGCGGGCTGTCAATCCGGCCTTGCAGGGCGCTGTGGACGAGGTCTTGCAGCGGGGGATGGCTCACTTGCCCGAGCAGCGGTATGCCAGTTGCACCGAGTTCGCGGGCAGGCTCGAAACTGCCTTGCGCCTGCGGGATAAGACCCAAGTCACGCTGATGTCTGGCCGCCGTCGAGCCGTCGTGATTGCAATTGCGGCACTGGTGCTGGTGACGTTGTCCGCAGGCAGCCTGTACCACTACCTGGGCTGGCGGGAAAAGCAAATTGTGGCGACGCCACCCCCGCCCGTCAAGCCCCCGACCGTTCCGCACGACAATACGGTTGGCGATCCGGCTCAGACCACGCCAGAACCCGTAGCCTCCACCAAACCCGTGCCCGAGAAGCCCCTGACATCCCCCAGCACGGCGCCGCCCGGAATCAATCCGGTTAGCAAGCAAGTGGCGCGGGGAAGCCAGAACCCTCCGCCTGTAGCTCCTAGTCCTTTACCCGGGAAGCCCCCGCCATCCCCCGGCACGCAGCTGTCCGGAAGCAACCCGGTCAACCCGGGTGTGGCCCTGGGAAGTCAGAAACCTCTACCGCCGGTTGGACCGGGCCGGCAAACTGGCGTTGGGGTCCCTCCCGCCTTGGCTGCCGACTCCGTAGCTGAGTTGCGGACGGCCGCCAGCGCTGGTGACGCTGCAGCCATGGAGAGGCTGGGACAAATGTACGAGCGAAGCAACGACGTTCCACAGGGTACGGCCCAAGCCTTTTACTGGTACAAAAAGGCGGCGGATGCCGGCCGGGCGTTCAGCATCTATCGTCTGGGCGTTCTGTATGAGACCGGTACTGGAACCGTGAGAAACGTCAACGAAGCTGTCCGGCTCTATCAAAGAGCAGCGGCAGCGGGCAGCGCCGAAGCTTCGCGGCGTTTAGCGGAACTACCAACTGCCGCTACTCGGCCTGAGCCGAGGCCGGTGGAACCAAGCGTTTCCACAGCCAACCCGGGACCGATCACGGTTCGCGTGCCAGCCAACGCGCCGTGGACCGACACTGGGATCAACCTCCATGGTGGGGACATCGTCACCGTAACAGGCTCCGGATTAATTGCCGTAACCGCCGACGGGCTAGTTCCGCCGAAGGCCCCCGGCGGCTTCGCTCCCAACTGTGCTGCGACAGTCGCCTTTTATCATCGGTCTTTGGGATCTCTTCCGGCGCCCAATCTGCCGTGCTGGTCATTGATCGGCCGGGTCGGGAACAATGTCGTTGCCTTTGAGATCGGCGTAAAACAGGTCTTCCGTGTGCCATCCGCCGGACGGTTGTACCTCGGAGTCAACGACGATACGTTCGGTGATAACTCGGGCTATTGGACGGCCGTAGTCTCTTTGCAGAGCGTCCGATAGTTGCTAATGAGGGGTGCTCTGAGAAAGGCCTTCGCTGGCGGCCTATGCGCAGTCGGCGCCCGCTGTACCGTCGGCTGATCGCCGGCGATTGCTTACCCCGCCGCGCGGCGCAGGCGGTCCAGCACACCGGCCCATTCGGGCGTGTCCGGCGGACGTTCCACGGCGATCCAATCCCACCCTTCGGCATCCAAGCGGTGCAAGATGGCGTAGAGCGCCGACGCATATTCGCGCGGATCGGCGGGCATCTCGCGGCCCATGCGCAGCCAGGCGCCGCGGCCCGGCGGCGGCTGATCGCTCACCGCCATGAGCAGCAGGGGAGTGCGCGGCCGGTAGTGCCGCAAACGCATACCGGGCGCGGCGTGCGGACCTTCACCCGGCCCTTCGGCCACTGCGACCGGGCCGATCAGAGCTTCGATTTCGGGCAGGGGAATCACGCCCGGGCGCAGCAGCAGGGGCGGGCCGGCCAGGGAGAGCACCGTGGATTCGATGCCCACTTGCGCCGGGCCGCCATCGAGCACGAAGTCCGCCAGGCGCTCGGGCACGTGCCCGGCGGCGGTGGGGGAAAGCTCGCTAAAGCGATTGGCGCTGGGCGCGGCGATGGGCACTCCGGCGGCGCGGATCAACTCCAGCGCCAGAGGATGCGCCGGCATCCGCAGGCCCACGGTGGGGAGGCCGGCGGTCACGTTGTCGGGAATCGAGGGGCGCTTGGGGACCACCAGGGTGAGCGGCCCGGGCCAGTAGCGCGCCGCCAAAGTTTGCGCGGCCGGCGGCCACTCCAGGGCCAGCGCGCGCGCCATGGCCGGCGAATCCACGTGCACGATCAGCGGGCTCGAGCGGGGACGGCCCTTGGCCTCGAAGATTCTTTCCACGGCCTCGGCATCCAGCGCGTTGGCGCCCAGGCCGTAGACGGTCTCGGTGGGAAACGCCACCAAGCGGCCGGCGCGGATCAGTTCGGCGGCGCGGGCTACCTCGGCGGCGCGCGCCAGGCTCACTCCGGAGCGCCCCCGGCATCGTCCTTGCCGGTCCCATCGCCGGCGGTTTTGCCGGTGCGCCGCCACACCAGGAAGGCGTGAATGAGAGGGTCCAGGTCGCCTTCCAGCACGCGGTCCACGTCGCCCAGCGACAGCTTGCTGCGCAGATCTTTCACCAGCCGGTAGGGCGCCAGCACGTAATTGCGGATCTGGCTGCCGAAGTTGATGTCCAGCTTGGAATCTTCGGTCTTGCGCGACTCCTCGCGCTTCTTCTCGAGCTCGAATTCGTAGAGGCGCGCGCGAAGCTGCTTCCAGGCCGAGTCGCGATTCTTGTGCTGCGAGCGCTCGTTCTGGCACTGCACCACGATTGGCGATCCACCCGTGGGGGGAAAGTACGTGATGCGCACGGCCGAATCGGTCATGTTGACGTGCTGGCCGCCGGCTCCCGACGAGCGGAAGGTGTCGATGCGCACGTCGTCGGGGTCAATCTCGATTTTGATCTCGTCGTCCACCTGCGGAAAGACGAACACCGAGGCGAAGGAGGTGTGGCGGCGGGCGTTGGCGTCGAAGGGCGAAATCCGCACCAGGCGGTGCACGCCGATCTCGGATTGCAGCAGGCCGTAGGCGTTCTCGCCGTTGATTTCGAGCGTAGCCGACTTTATGCCCGCGCCTTCGCCCTCCTGCCGGTCGGTCAGCTCGCAGCCGAGGCCCTTGCGCTCGCACCAGCGAGTGTACATGCGCAGCAACATCTCGGCCCAGTCCTGGCTTTCGGTGCCGCCCGCGCCGGGATGAATGTTCAGGATGGCGCTTTTTCGGTCATTCGGACCGGAGAGGAGCATCTGGGTTTCCAGTTCATCGATGCGCGCGGAAAACGCCTTCATGTCGTGCTCGATGTCGCCGAGGACGTCTTCGCCTTCGCGGGCCAGCTCGAACATGGTGTCGAGATCGGAGATCAGAGTGGACACCTGAGCTTCGTCGGCCAGCGCCTGCTCCAGGCGCTTACGCTTCTGCATCACTTCCTGGCTTTTTTCGGGTTGGTTCCAGAACTCGGGATCGGAGACTTGCTCTTCGGTTCGGGCGAGTTCGGCTTTTTTGGCGGGACCGTCAAAGATAGCTCCGCACAGCTTCAGCCTGCCGGCGGAGCGCAACGTACTCTCTTTCGAGTTCTTCCAGAGTCATCGAGAAACCATTCTATCAGTGCGCGGGGAAGGGCTCGCCAGCAGCGCGGCGGTGGCACCGCGCCATCGAAGCCAAAAAACACGAATCGCGCACGGGGCCGATGCCCGGCGTGCGCGATCCGTTACGAAATCGGTTTAATTACGCGCCAGTGTTGGCAGCCTTGGTCTTCTTGGTCTTGTGGGTCTTGGTCGCGTGGGTCTTCTTGGTTGCCGTGGTGGTGGCATCATCGGCGAAAGCAGCAACGCCGGCGAGGATGGACAGGCCGAGCATGAGGCTCATGATCTTCTTCATGTAAGTTTGATCTCCTTGTGTTTTCCGAAGTGAGCTTGAGCTCGACTTCAGTTCCATGATCTCAGGGGCAGATGAACCGGGTCTTAAGGGCTCATTAAAAGGGCTTAAGGAACGTGCCGCCTGGAGCACAAAAACCGCGCGCCGGCGAAGGAGCCGGTCACGCGGTCCTGAACTCTTGAAAATCAGCTACTTCGCGGGGGCTTCGTTGGCCGCCTTCGCGTTCTTCGCTTTCTTTGTGTGGGTCGCCTTGGTGGCCTTGGTCTTGGCCGCCTTGGTCTTGGTGGCCTTGGTGGCAGTGGTTGCAGCGTCGTCCGCGAAGGCAACGCAGCCGAGGGCGAGGGACAGGCCGAGCATCAGGCCGATGAGCTTCTTCATTGAGGGATCTCCTTGTCTTTCTTGTTTTGTAGGAAGTATTACTACTTCGCAGTAATGTTGTCAGCGCCAGATGAACGAGACCTTAACTGTGAATTAAAACACCTTCATTTCTGTCGCGGGTGACCGCGGCTGACTGTTGTCTTCCATTGTGTTTTCAAAGAGTTGTGACGCGAAAGCGGGGTCTGGTCTGGATACCATCAATCGTGTACGGCAAACAGGAACTCGCCCGCCGCCTGGCAGCGGAGCTCCAGCTCACGCCGGCGGCAGCAGCGGACGAGGTGGACCGCGTCGTCTCGGACATCCTGAAAAAGCTCCGCAAGGGCCGCGATGCTCGTTTGCGAGGCGTGGGCATTCTGCATCCCATGCCGGGGCGGCCGAAGGGGAAGCGCTGATGCGTCGCCACTCGACACGGGCGAAGATGTCGGATCGTGTCGCCCGCATCGTGAAGGAATGCCTGGCAGAAGGTGCGCAGGTGGAGATCGACGGCGTGGGCACGTTCCTGCCGAAAGCCCGCGGAGGACTGCGCTTTGTTCCGCAGAATCGCCCACGCGTTTTCATGGCCTACGTGGAGGAAGACGCCGTGCCTGTGCGCCGGTTGCACGACGCGTTACTCGCGAAGCGCTTCGATCCCTGGTTCGACAAAGCCAAACTGCTGCCCGGGCAGAACTGGCCGCGGGCCATCGAGACGGCGATTCACACCAGCGATTTCTTCATCGGGTGCTTCTCGCCGCGCGCGGTGGTGAAGCGCGGGTCCTTTCAGAGCGAGCTGCGATTTGCGCTGGAGTGCACCCGGCAGATGCCGCTCGACGAGGTCTTCTTCATTCCCGCGCGCCTGGCCGAGTGCCACGTTCCGGCCAGCGTTTCACGGCACATCCAGTATGTAGACCTGTTCCCCGACTGGGATTCCGGTGTGCGGCGTCTGGTAGCCGTGCTGTCTGCGGAAGCGCGCAAGCGCAACAGACGCAGGCTACGGTTTCTTTACTGACGCGTTCAGCGCCTTGAGCTTGTCGCGAACGCCTTCGGCGGTCTTCGACTGGGGATCCAGCTCGAGAAACTTCTCGAAAGCCCTGCGCATGCCGTCGGCGTCGTTCTGCTTCTCCTCGGTTTCCCCCAGACGCAGCCATGCCTCGGCGAACCCGGGATTCCATTTCGTGGCCTCGTCGAAGCGAAGCTGCGCGGCGCGATACTTGCCGTGCTTGAAATAGAAGTTGCCGACGGTCAGCTCTTTTTGCGCCTGCATGGGGTTGAAGGCGTATACCTTCGGTTTGGGATTCTCGGCGGTATCCTCTTCGGCGGGTTCCTGATATTTGGGTTGATCTGCGGACGACTTGTCCTGGGCTTCGGCGGAAGGCTTGTCGTGCGAATCGCTTTGCGGTTTATCCTGCGCCCCCACCAGCAGCAGGGGCAGCAAAACGGCCGGCACGAAAGCTCGTGTCACAATTAGAGTATAGCTTTGCAATGGAACCGCGGCCCTCATTAAAGGAACAAGCCGCGCAGTTGCCCGCCCTCCCCGGAGTTTACCTTTACAAGGACATTCACGGCACGGTCATCTATGTCGGGAAGGCGAAGGTTCTGCGCAGCCGCGTGCGCAGCTACTTCGTGGAGGAGCGGCTGGCGGACGCGAAAACGGGAAGCCTCATCGCCGAGGCGGCCGCGGTGGACTACATTCTCGTCGACAACGAGAAGGAAGCGCTGGCCCTCGAGAACAACCTCATCAAGCAGTACAAGCCGCGCTTCAACATCCTGCTGCGCGACGACAAGACTTACCCGTACATCAAGCTCACCAACGAGAAGTATCCGCGCGTGTACGTGACGCGGCGGCTGATGAAGGACGGTTCGAGCTACTTCGGCCCGTATTTTCCGGCGAATCTGGCGCACCGGCTGGTGCACTTCATCCACGGGCATTTCAAGGTGCCGTCGTGCCGGGTGGATTTTTCGCGCACGCACAAATACCCGTGTCTCGAATATCACATCCACCGCTGTCAGGGACCGTGCGTGGCGGGGCTGACCACGGACGAAGCGTACGCGCGCGCCGTGCACGACGTGAAGCTGTTTCTGGAAGGGCATCTGCGGGATCTCGCCGGGGGGTTGCGGAAGCGCATGCACGCGGCGTCGGATAGCGCGGAGTTCGAGCAGGCGGCCGCGCTGCGCGATCTGATCGCCACCGTGGAAGAGCTGGATGAAAAGCAGAAGATCGCCGCAACGGGCGGCGACGATACCGACATCTTCGCCTATTACGCCGAGCCGCCGCTGGTTGCCGTGAACCTGTTCCACCTACGAGCCGGGAAGATTGTGGACCGCCGGGAATTCTTCTGGGAAGACCAGGCTTCACTCGACCCCGCCGAGTTGTTTGCGTCGCTGCTGAAGCAGGTGTACATCGGGCAGCAGTACATTCCGGCGCTGATACACGTGCCCGTGGATTTCGAGGACCGCGAGGCGCTGGAGGAGTATCTTTCGGAACGGCGCGGCCGCAAGGTGGAGATTCACACGCCGCAGCGCGGACAGAAGAAGGCCATGCTGGCGCTGGTGGAGACTAACGCGCAGCACAGTTTCATGCAGCGATTTCGCGTGCTGCGGCCGACGTCGAAGGCGATTCAGGAAGCGCTGGCGGACGCGCTGGATCTGGCCGATCCGCCGAAGCGCATCGAGTGCTTCGACATCTCGCACATTCAGGGCACCGACAAAGTGGCCAGCATGGTGGTGTGGGAAGAGGGGCGAATGAAGAAGCAGGACTACCGCAAGTTCATCATTCGCACAGTGGCGGGCAACGACGATTTCGCGTCCATGCGTGAGGTGGTGACGCGGCGGTATTCGCGGCTGAAGGAAGAAGGCAAGGCGCTGCCAGGACTGATTCTGATTGACGGCGGGCTCGGGCAGCTTCATGCGGCGGCCGAGGCTTTGGAGGCGCTGGGCTTCATCAACCAGCCGCTCGCGGCAATCGCCAAGCGCGAGGAGCTGGTCTACGTGCTGGGCCGCGAGGACGAGCCGGTGCGGCTGGATCATCACTCGCCCGTGCTGCACCTGATCCAGATGGTGCGCGACGAGGCGCATCGATTCGCCGTGACGTTCCATCGCACGCGCCGCAATGCCGCGCGGATGACATCGGAACTGGAGGACGTTCCGGGCGTCGGTGAGAAGACCCTGACGAAACTGCTGCGGCATTTCGGCAGTTCGGAGCGGGTCCGTGCAGCCGGCGAAGAGGAGCTGGTGAAGGTGGTGGGCCGTGCGGCGGCGCGGAAGCTGCGGTCGCATTTTGCGACGGAGACAATCACGCCAGGGCTGCCGATATTGCAATAGGCTTACTGCAGCACGCCCGGTGCCGAAAGCGATCCGTTTGTTGTTCCGTTTACCAAGCTCGTGCCGGGGGTCGATCCTGAAATCGTTGCTGCGTTCGTGCTGTAGGAATACAGCGAATTGAGCGCGATGGAGCAGGCCGAGAACTGCATCGTCGCGCTCACGTTGACGGCGGACAGGCCGCTAACGTTTAGGACGGACTGATCCCGCGACAGCACCAGCGTTCCACCCGACGAAAACCCGGCGTTGTTGAAATGCGCGGAGGAATCGGTCACCGTGGCCACTCCCGACGGCGTATAGACTCCCCCGAAGGTGTTGTGGTCGAAGCTGGTGTGGTGCACGAAGGCCTGCGAGGCAGCGTTCAGAACCGCCAGCCCGTAGGCATTATCGGTGAAGCGCGAATCGTAGATCGCGAGGTTGCCCGGTGCATTGAATTCCACGCCGTCGTTGACGAAGTTCTCGGCGGATACGCGATACAGCCGCAGCGTACCGATTCTGCTGGACGAGAACTCCATCCACGCCGCTCCCCTGTCCATGCAGGCCAAGTCCGGTGATGGTCACGTTTCCCGGCGTGTTGATGGTTAGTGCGCTGCCTGAGGTGGCCGTGATAGAAGCAGTCACGCCGGTTGCCGAGACGGTCACCGGCTCCATGATTGTAGCCGGATTGTACTCACCCGAGTTCACAACGACGATTTCGCCGCCGGGATTCGTCATCGTGAGCGCCTGGGAAAGCGTGCGGCAGGGCGCACTCACGGTGCAGGCGTTCGCGTCGCTGCCCAGCGCGGAAACGAAGCTTCGGTTATTCACCACGGGACCTGCGGACTGCGTGAAGAGAAATGTCTGCGACCCGATATAGATGTGTGCAGACCGTGGCGCGCCGGTCGGATTCTGAGCGATAGACATAGTGAAAGAGGCGTATGATCCGGTTCCCTCGAAATCTGAGAGCCAGGCCGCATCGCTCGAAGCGTACCAGTTGCACGATGGCGAACTGGCTGTAATCGTCATCGAGATTGAGGTCGTGCTCCCGTTCGCCGTAAGCGGCGAGAGCGAGT
>Ga0209415_10021273_pt1 | contig 10006 bp, 3 predicted proteins | sample PeaSoiSIISIP2007_FD_187696 | JGI IMG/M metagenome (GOLD analysis project Ga0209415, IMG submission 187696) | Peat soil microbial communities from Weissenstadt, Germany - SII-SIP-2007 (SPAdes) (version 2) | ecosystem: Environmental > Terrestrial > Soil > Wetlands > Peat | place: Germany... | reverse complement strand
ACGGCGCGTAGGCCCGTGAGCTTCGGATCCAGTACGTGATCGAAGTCCTCGTCACGCTTGTCCTCGATGCGCTTGTCCCTGATGACGCCTGCGCCGTGGATGACGCCGCGAATGGGCCCGAGCGCGGCCCGCACATCCTGGAGCGCCCGCGAAACGCGGACCGCGTCGCGCACGTCGACGGAGCGATAGTGCGCGCGAACGCCTTCGGCCTCGCACGAGGAGAGGGCGCTCCGGATTTCGCGCGAGGCGAGGACCGCTCGGCATGACTCCCCGAGCGCCTTCGGGCTCGGGCGATCTCCGGATGTCGCGTGGTCCAGGTACGCGCGCTTGATCTCCGCTTCGGTGCTCGCCGCCAGGAGCCACGGCGGCTCGTCGGTCGGCTCAGGCGAGCGACCGAGCAGCACGAGCGTCGATCCGGTTCGTCGCGCAAGAGCCCGCGCGCAGCCTGCCGTCACTCCTCGAGCGCCCCCCGTCACCACGACGACGCCCGGCACGCCGCTCCAGGACGCGAGCGGAAGCGCCTCCGCCTCACGCAACGCGAGGGTCACGCGCCCGGCAGGGCCGAGGCCTACCTCTCGTGGCCCGTGATGCGAGAGCTCGCGCACGACGGCGCACGCGGCTTCGTCCACCGACATCACCGACGCCACGTCCAGCGCGCGGCAGCGCACCTCCGGCCACTCGTGCGCGGCCGACTTGGCGAGCCCGGCGAGCCCGCCCTGGAGCGGATTCCACTCCGCCGTTCGAGTGACGCAGCCGAAGGCGCCATCGCGGCGCGAGATCGTCACGAAGAGCGACCCTCGTCCCGACGTTCCGCCGCCGGCCTCGCGCAATCGCGGGCCGACGGTGCGCGCGAGACCGAGCGCGACCTTCAGCTGCGCCTCCGCGCCGGCGCCCCACGTCGAAGCGTCGGGCGAAAGGAGGACGAGCGTTCCGACCCGGGTGGGCGCGACATCCCCGGGACCGAGCACCGTGGCGCTCCGCCCGGCGTCGGCAAAACGCGCCGCGAGCGCCTCCGCGAGTCCGGACTCGTCGCGAAGAATCACGACCTCCCCTTCGGGCAGCACGAACGCGCCCGTCTCCGGCGCCGGCGCGGCGACGGCGACCACCGTTCGCCGGTGGAGGGAACGAGGGGCGGGCGAGATCGGTTCGGGCTCCGCCCGTACGAGAGGCGTAGGCTCGGGACGCCGCGCGTGCCCGTTCGACCGCGAGTCGGGCGAGGATCCTCGAGTCATCGAGATGAACGCGAGCACGTGGTCGAGCGTCCGCAGCTTCGACAGCTTCTCGGGATCGACGGACGGAGCGCCCGGGATGCGCCGTCCGAGCATCGACAGGATCTCGACGCGCTTGATCGAGTCGATCCCCAGGTCGGCCTCCATGTCCATCTCGAGCGACAGCGACTCCAGCGGATACCCCGTGAGCTCGGACACCACTGTGAGGAGGTCGTCCTTATGGTCCTTCGCGGGGCTCGGCTCCGTGGCGACGTGAGCGACACCGTTCGAAGCAGCGCCCGCGTGCCCGTTCACGCCGGGTTTAGCGCGAGCGACCGCGATGAACTCCACGACGTGCTGGAGCGTGCGAAGCGAGCCCAGCTTCTCCGGGTTGACCGCTGGAGCGCCGGGGATGCGCTTGCCGAGCATCGACAGGATCTCGACGCGCTTGATCGAGTCGATCCCGAGGTCGGCCTCCATCCCCATTTCGAGCGACAGCGTCTCGATCGGGTACCCCGTCGTCTGAGCGACGACCTCGAGGACCGCGGTGACGACGTCGGGCTCGCGCACGTCCGCTTCGGGCCGCGCCGTCGCCACCGGCGGCGGTCGCAAGTCCGCGAGGCGCTCGGCAGACGGGACCACGGAGCCGTTCATCGCAGGCGTGACGCGCGCCCCGGCGTGAACGGCGCCGACGTCGACGCTCAGGGCGGCTCCGGCCCCCGACAGCAGCGCTTGGAGGCTCCGGTGCGCCGCGAGCTGGCCTTCCAGGAACACCTGATGCACTCGCGCGGTCTGCTCCTGCATCGCCTGGAGCGCGCGGATCGCGTCGTCGGCTGCGCTCGAAGCGGCGAGCGCGGGCGGGGCCTGCGGCGGGTGGGGTCGCCCGCCGTCACGCGCGCCGTTCGACGCCACGAGCTGCGTCGTCGCGTCCGGTCGAGCGAGCGGCGCGGTCGGCGTCGTCGCGCGCTCCGCGCCCCGATAGTTCGCCCCGCAGAGCGGGACGACCATCTTCGGCCGGCGGGCCGGTGGCCCAGAGCTTCGCGTGCGTTCCCAGGCTGCCAGCTGCACGGGATGCCCGGCTGCGGCAAGGCGGGTGAGCACCTGTGCGAGATCGAAGAGGGCGCCGCGCGGCGAACCGGCGTCGACCGCGAAGGCGCGGAACGGTCGCTCCCCGAGGATGGCACGCACCATTCCTGTCAGCGTCGACTTCGGCCCGACTTCGACGAAGCTCCGCGCGCCCAGCGCGTGCAGGCGACGGACGACCTCGTCGAAGCGAACGGGCCGTGCGAGCTGCTGGGCGAGCGTGTCCCGCGCCGCCGCCGGATCCGTCGAGTATGGCTCGGCCGTCGAATCGGCGATCACCGTCGCCCGCGCCGGACGCCATTCGATCCCCTCGAGCCCGATGCGGAACGCTTCGGCCGCGCGCGCCACGAGCGGGCTGTGGAACGCAGCGCCCACCGCCAAAGAGGCGGTCCTCATGCCGCGCGCCTGACAGAGCGCGCGCGCCCGCTCGATCTCGGCTCGCGACCCTGAGAGGACGCCTTGCGCGGGACCGTTGCGGTTCGCGAGGACGAGCTCGAGGCGTTCGCCGGCGACCAGCTCTTCGATCTCCGCGAGCGGCGCCAGCACGGCGAGCATCGTTCCGCGGTCCTCGCCATCCCCGAGCATCAGCAACCCGCGAGCGCGCGACGCGGCGTCGAGGCCGCTCGCGTCGAAGACGCCCGCGGCGTGCAGCGCCACGAGCTCCCCATAGCTGTGTCCCGCCACGAGCGCGGGGTGCAGGCCGAACCTCTCGAGGACGGACAGGAGCGCGCGACTCACCAAACCCAGCGCGGGCTGGGCCACGTCCGTCCTCGTCAGGTGCGCCTCGCGTCGTGCCGCCTCCGCTTCGTCGAAGGTCGCGAGCGGATGGATGGCGGGCGCGAGGTCGGGGGCGCTTTCCAGCGCGTCCAGGAGCTCGGGGAAGACGCAAGAGAGCTCGCGGAGCATGCCGACGTGCTGCGCCCCCTGTCCGGGGAACAGAAAGGCGAGCTCGCCACACGGCTCGACGGCGCCGTAGTGCACTCCGCCGTTCTCGGTCGCCGGGAGGTCGAACGAGAGCCCCGGCGCCGCCGCGAGCCGCTCGAGAGCGGGACGGAGCAGCAGGGCCAGGTCGGCGTCCTTCGGGACCACGGCGAGGAGACGGTGCGCGTGCTTCGCGTCGAACTCGAGACGACTCCGCGCGAGGGCGCCCGCGCCGTCACCTCGCGACCGATCGAGGAGCGCCTCGGAGGACTTCTTGAGAGACGCCGCGTCGTTCGCCGAGAGGGCGAGGATGTCGACGGAGCCGTCCCACGCGGGCTCGCGACGCTCGCCGGAGCTCTCCTCCATCACCACGTGGAAGTTGCTCCCGCCGAACCCGAACGAGCTCACCGCGGCTCGCCGGGGCGCACCGTCGCGGCGGAGCCACGGCTGCGCCACACCGCTGATCGCGAACGGGCTGTCCGTGAGCTGCAGCGACGGGTGCGGGCGGTCGACCTTCAAGGTCGGTGGCAGCACCTTGTGGTGAAGCGAGAGCGCCGTCTTGATCATCCCGGCTGCGCCGGCGGCCGCCTTGGTGTGACCTAGCTGCGACTTGACGCTGCCGAGCGCGCACCACGCCGCGTCGTGAGAGTCCTCGCGGTATACCGCCCGGAGCGCCTCGAACTCGGCGAGGTCCCCGGCCTTCGTCCCGGTGCCGTGCGCCTCGACGAGCGTGACCTCCCGGGGTCGCACGCCGGCCTCCGCGTACGCGGACCGTAGCGCGCGAGCCTGGCCGGACGGCAGCGGCGCGTAGACGCTCTTGGCTCGCCCGTCGCTCGAGGTTCCGACCGCGAGGATGCGCGCGTAGACGCGATCTCCGTCGCGCTCTGCATCCGACAGTCGCTTGAGCACGACCATGCCGAGCCCCTCGCCCAGCAGCGTGCCGTCCGCTTTCTCGCTGAACGGTCGCACGTCGCCAGACGCCGACAGCGCGGGAGTCTTGCTGAAGCACATGTGCATGAAGATGTCGTTCAGGCAGTCGACGCCCCCCGTGAGCACGAGGTCGCTCTTGCCCGCGCGAAGCTCGAGCAGCGCGAGGTGAACGGCCGCGAGCGAGCTCGCGCACGCGGCGTCGAGGACGCAATTGGTGCCTCCGAAATCGAGCCGGTTGGCGATGCGGCCCGCGACGACGTTGCCGAGCAATCCGGGGAACGAGCTCTCCTGCCACCCGACGTAGGACGCGCTGATGCGGTCGACCACGTCGTCCGCCGTGGCCGCGTCGACGCCCGCGGCGAGCAGCGCGCGGCGCCACTTCGGATGTCCAAGCCTCGAGCCGAGCGCGATGACGAGCTCCTGCGTGCCGGTCACGCCCAAGACGACGCTGGCGCGGCTCCTGTCCCACGCGCGCCCCTCGCCGTAGCCCGCGTCGGTCATCGCCATGCGCGCGACGACGAGCCCGAGGAGCTGTGACGTGTCCGTGGCCTCGAGGATGCTCGGTGGAATGCCGAACTCCGTGGGATCGAACGCGTGGGGTGAGAGGAACGCACCCCGCTTCGCGTACGTCTTGTCGGGCGCCCGAGGATCGGGGTCGTGGTAGTCGCGGACGGACCAGTGAGAGTCGGGAACGTCGGCGACGGCGTCCCGGCCCGTCCGGAGCAGCCGCCAGAAGGCCTCGAGATCCGGCGCCTCGGGGAACATCGCCCCCATGCCGATGATCGCGATCGGCTCGTCGGCGCGACGAGTGGAGTCGGCCGCTTTTCGCTCGGAAGGGATTCGAGCTTCCGCTCGACGGTCGACAAGGGGCGCGCGGTCCGCCAAGAGCGCGTCGAGCGCTTCCTCCCTCGCCGGCAGAAAGACGTCGGTCGCCGGCGGCAGGGCGCCGAGCTGGGTTCGTAACGCGGCCGCGCGTGTCAGCACCGCCGCGCCGACGAGCAGGTTCTTCGCGACGACGACGACGCGCCGGTTCTCCCACGCCTCGAGGAAGCTGCCGCGCGCCCAGTCGTTGAACGCGCCCATCGAGGGGCCGCACCAGATCTGGTAGTCGAGCGCGCGGTCCTTGACGCCGGCGTTCGCCCACTTCGACGCCTGCCCTAGATAGGCTCGAAAGAGCAGCGCAAGCTTGTGGCGAGGCTCTCGATCCGCGCGCTCGAGCTGCTTCGGATCACGCACGGAGAAGAACGCGCGGCACGCCTCCCAGGCGCTCTCGAGCGAATCGCGGAAGTACTTTTTCTCGAGCTCGTCGCGAACGGCGGGGGGCAGCGCCTCGACGCTCTCGTGGCTGCGATACAGCTCGTAGAGGCGAGACGCGCGTACCGCGAAGAGGGTGCCGCGCGTGAGCACCTGCACCTTCACCCCCATCTCGAACATGTCCGCCGCAGGAGCCATCGCGACGTCGGTCGGCGCGGCCTCGGCGAGGAGCTTTCGCACGACGTCCGATGTTCCGGCTTCCACCGTGGCCTGGTTCACCGACCCGGTGACCACGTACGCCGCGCCCATGGCGAAGGCCGAGGCTACCGAGGCGGGCGTCGCGATTCCTCCCGCGGCGCCGACGCGGACCCGATCCCCGTACGCGTGCTCCCGTTGGATCTCGTCGCGCAGCGCGGCGAGCGCGGGCAGGAGCAGCACGAGCGGCCGGTTGTCCGTGTGCCCGCCCGAGTCGGCCTCGGCGGTCACGTCGTCGGCCATCGGTATGCGTGCCGCCAGCTCCGCCTCCGCGGGCGAGAGTGCGCCGGTCCGGACGAGCTCCGCGAGCATCGGTTCGGGGGGCGGGCTGAAGAAGCGGCGGGCGACCTCGACGCGCGAGACCTTCGCCATGACCCGGTTCGGAACGACGATCTTCCCGTTCTCGTCCCGGTGAATCCCCGAGACGCGATACTTGACGATCGGGAGCGTCAGGTCGAGGTACGCGGACGCGCTCACGAACGGCAACCGACGCGCGAGAAAGAGATCGACGAGCTCGGCTTCGAGCCGCGGGTCGTCCGGAGAATGGATGAGGTTGACCCCCCAAGGCTCGGTCGGAAGGGCCGTCGAGAGTCGAGAGATCGCCTCCGCGACGCGTTCCACCGTGAGCCCCGCCGCGCCGAACACCCCGAGGAATCCGGCGCGCGCCACCTCGATGACGAGCGCCTCCGACGCGATCCCGTTCGCCATTTCCCCCGCGACGTAGGCCGCTTTGACGCGGTGCTCCGCGCGGAACGTGGGATCGCCGAGATCGGACGGCACGAGCGGCGGGACGAACGCGAGCAGCGGGAGCGCATCCGTGCGCGGTGTGACGCCCAGCTCGGTTCGCCCCCCCTCGACGATCGCGGGCCGGCCGTCGACGTCGACGACGACCACCGGGCGACCGAGCGTCGCGAGCGCGACCCGGAAGGCGTCCGGGCCGTTCTCCGGCGACGACGCGAAGGTCGACTCGTCGCGGACCCAGGCGCCCAGAGGGGTGGAGAAAGGACGGGCGAGACTCAGGGGACGCTCCTCAAGCGTCGCAGCCTCTAACAGTGCAGGCCCGCGCCGACAACCCGGGACGGGCGGGGCGCCGCGGGTCGCCCCGGATTGCCCGTGTTCGCGACGCCACGGGACGACATCGCACAACTGGACTAGGAGGGTCCAACGATGACGACGGCCCCGCGTCTCACGGTCTTGCTCCCGTCGCGACCCTCGTGCGAGCACGCGCGATGACCGGCGTCCTCGCCTTGGCTCGCCGGTCTCTCCGCGGCGCGCGGAGGCGCTTCGATGCTCGCCCGCTCGACACGCTGCTCGGCGTGGTCGCCGTCGTCATCACCGCCTACGCCGTGGTCGCGCCGCTCACCGCGGCCCGCTACCCGCCCATCACCGATCTCCCGATGCTCGCCTCCATCACGAGCGTGCTCCGCCACTGGCTCGACCCGGCTTGGCACTTCCAGGACGAGTTCGAGCTCCAGCTCACTCGCGTGCCGACGCTGACGTACCCCGCGCTCGGCGCGGTGCTCGCGCTCGTGTTCCCGATCGCGATCGCGATGAAGATCTCCACGGCGATCTTCCTCTTGCTCCTGCCCGCGGGTCTCGCCGTGTACTGCAAGGCGCTGAAGAAGAGCCCCGAGATCGGGGTGCTCGGAGCGTTCGTCGCGTGGGGCACGATCGCCCACTGGGGCTTCATCAGTTTCCTCGGCTCCGTGGGGCTCACGCTGATGGGCGTCGGGTTGACGTTCATGGTCCTCGAACGCGCGACGGCGCGGCGCACGGTCGCGCTCTCGGTCGTGAGCACCCTCCTCTTCTTCACGCACGTCTCGGCGTTCCCGCCCTACGCCCTCGCCGTCGCGATCGCGGTCGCGGCCATGGCACCGCTGACGCGACGCGTTCGGCCGGTTCTGCTCGCGCTCGCGCCGCCCAGCGCGCTCTTCGCCGTGTGGTGGTTCACGCGGCCCGAGCTCTTGCGGAGCCGCGTTTCGCTCGGGTTCGAGAGCAAGCGTTTCTCGCAGATGACCGACTGGCTCTTCCACAGCTACCGCGGCTCCGCGGAGGAGCCGATCCTGGTGACGATGCTCGCAATCGTCGCGGTCGTCGCGGCGTATTCGGCCGCCGTCAGCTTCTTCGCCGCACGCTCACGCCGGACGAGGGCGTCCTCGCGGGCGCGACGCGCTTCGGTCGCCGCTCTCGCGATCGCGGCCATGTTCCTCGGTCTCTACCTCGCGATGCCGCTCGAGATCGGCATATGGGCCCTCGTCTATCCTCGGGAGATCGTGCCCGCAGCTCTCTTCACGCTTGGAGCGCTCCCCGCGCTCCCGCGAAGCCCATGGCTCCGCGCGCCCGCGCTCGCCGCGCTGCTGATGGGGGTCACGTCGGCCAGTCGATTCGTTGCGGCCCGGTTCGCGACGTTCGACGGCCAGACGAAGGACTTCGAGGCGCTCGCGGCGGAGCTCCCGGAGGCGCCGAAGCTCGGCTACATGATGTTCGACAGGACCGGGTCGGAGGGACGTCTCACCCCGCTGCTCCACTTGCCCGCGTGGGTGCAGGCCGAGAAGGGGGGCTGGCTCTCGTTCCACTTCGCGATATGGGAGGCCTCGCCCATCCGATTCCGCACGACGCCGCCGATGGACGTCCCCCCGCCCACGCCGACCGGGTTCGAGCGGCACCCGGAGCGGTTCGACATTGCGACGCGCGGGAAATACTTCGACTGGTTTCTCGTCCGCTCCGCCGCCTCGCCCGAGGCCCGCTTCCTGGTCGACCCGACCATTCGCCTCCAGGACCAGCGAGGCGAGTGGTGGCTCTTTCATCGGCAGTGAGCGCACTCCACGCGCACCCCCGGGGAGCGGAGAATGGGACGAGGGCGTCCGTCGGAACGGCGAGGGAGGCTCTCGCCCCGGCGAGGCGGCCTCTCGCGCCGGCGAGAGAGTCGCTCGAAGTCACGAGAGCCTCCCTCGAAGTGACGAGAGAGGCGCGAGATTCGATCTGCGCCTCCCTCGGTGCGACGATAGACGCAGTCGGTGTGGCGAGCGCCGCTCTCGGTTCTTCGATCGCAGCCGAAGACACACCGAGCGCGTCGCTCGGAGTGACGAGGGAGGTCCGTCGACACGCCGAGGGAGGCTCTCGTCGCAGCGAGGGCGGCCGTCGGCAGGCCGTGGGATGCTCGAGCCGCACCGAGAGCGTCGATCGGAGTGACGAGAGCCGCCTTCGTCGCGACGTGCGGCGCTCTCGGCACGCCGAGGGCGGCGGTCGGCACGGGGAGGGAGGCCGTCGGCATTCGAAGAGCGGCTCTCGGCACACCGAGCACCCCCTTTCGGGGCACCGAGCGACGCTCTCGTCGAGCCGAGGGAGGCGGAGATCGAATTTTGCGGGTCGCTCGTCACTCCGAGGGAGGCTCTCGGCAGACCGAGGGAGGCTCGGGGAAGTCGCCGCGCGGAAATCGCGGGGATTTCGGGGGCGCTCGGCAGAGCGAGCGGCTCCGTCGGAGGGACGAGGGGCGCTCTCGGTGGAGCGAGGGCGGCTCTCGGTGTGACTCGAGGGGCGCCGCGAGGGGCGCGGGCGGATTCCTCTCCGACGAGAGCACGCCACGAAAACCTCGCGGAAACTGTTGGCTCAGGTCGCTAGTTGCAGATGCCGAAACCGCCGTCCGCGCCCCCGCCCCCGCCATCCTCGCCGTCGCACAGGCCGCTCGCGCACTCGTTGGATGTGGTGCAGTCCTGCCCGGAGGCGAGGAGGCAGGCGCCGCTCCCGTTGCACGCCTTCGCCACGTTGCACGCCGGTGTGGTCCACTCTAGCGGGACGTTCGCGCACGTCCCGTCCGTGCCCCCGGTGAGCGCTGCGGAGCACGCCTGGCACGTCCCCGTGCACGCCGAGGAGCAACAGACGCTGTTCGCGCAGAAGGTGGACTCGCACTGGTTCGCCATCGAGCAGGCCGCGCCGGTGGCAAGGAGGCTGACGGCGTCGTGGGCGTCGTGCGCGCCGGTCGACGAATCGGGCGTCGACGAATCGGCACCGGAGTCGACGTGACTGGTGGAGGAGCTCGATGAGCTGGAGCTCGATGAGCTGGAGCTCGATGAGCTGGAGCTCGATGAGCTGGAGGACTTCGACGCGGTGGTCGACCCCGACGACTTCGACGAGCTGCTCGAGGAATGGTTTCCGGTGTCGGGCGAGCCCGCGTCCGTGGCACCGCTGCTCGTCGTGCTGCTTCCGCACGCCGAGGGGAGGAGGGGCAGCGCGCAGACGACGGCGGCGGTAAGGATACTCACGCGAAGATGGCGGTGACGCATTGGTAGATTCAGCTTTCTGCCACCAGGTGGTGGCGTAAGGCAAAACCCCCGTTCAAACCGTGCGTGCGGATT
>Ga0209415_10021270_pt1 | contig 10008 bp, 8 predicted proteins | sample PeaSoiSIISIP2007_FD_187696 | JGI IMG/M metagenome (GOLD analysis project Ga0209415, IMG submission 187696) | Peat soil microbial communities from Weissenstadt, Germany - SII-SIP-2007 (SPAdes) (version 2) | ecosystem: Environmental > Terrestrial > Soil > Wetlands > Peat | place: Germany... | reverse complement strand
CTCGCTCCCGCCGCGCCGAGGAGCGTCCTCGCGGCGATCGCCCTCGCCCGGCTCGGCGTAGACCTCGACCTCGCGGCGAGGTCGCTCAGTTGGGGCGACTTCGAGGACTTTTGCGCGATGGTCGTCGCCGCCTCCGGATACCGGGTCAGAAAGAACGTCAGACTGCGGAAGCCGACCCGCCAGATAGACATCGTGGCGGAGTCGCCGTCTCTCGTCCTCGCGATAGACTGCAAGAATTGGCGGAGAGGCGTGGGTGCTGCGAGCCTCCAGCCCGCGGCGTTGGCTCAGACCGAAAGGACAAGGGTGTTGAAGGAGAAGGCAGCGGTAGCCCAAGGCAAGGCGTACCTCCCCGTCCTGCTGACGGTCCTGGACAACCAGGTCCGGGTGGTCGAAGGGGTCCCGGTCGTCCCCCTCCAGGCGCTGAGGGAGTTCCTCTCCTCCGTCAGCAGGTTCGACGAGGGGCTCTCCTACATCAAGGGCTGAGCGGGGCGGCGGGAGGGTGCGTTGGCGTCTCAGTCAAATGCCTTCAGGTCATATGTTGTATCCGTAACTCTGTTACTTCATAGACGCCATTTCATTCGGACGGGCGGATGGTATTAAAGCTAGATTCCGCCTCCGCGGGTCCCTCGGTCCTCAGAGAATGGTCCTCCACCCCGGAAAGAAGGCGATCAGAGCGCTGGGCATCGCCGAGAGCTTCCGTCCCACGGCGAGCAAGTCCACCCTAGCGGGTGTCGTCGTGCGTACCGACCTCGTGGTCGACGGGTTCGTCTTCGGGGCCGCGACGGTGGGCGGCGAGGACGCGACCCGCGCCGTCCTCGGGATGTATCGGAAGCTCAAGCGGGGGGACGTCAACCTCATCATGCTCGCCGGCTGCATCATCAGCCGCTACAACATCATCGACGTCGACGAGGTGGCGAAAAAATCAGGGCTGCCTGTCGTCTGCCTCACCTACAACGAGTCGGGGGGGATAGAGGACTCGATTAGGCGCCACTTCGACCGCCCGGAGGGACGCCTCGAGAGGTACAGGAGGCTCGGGGCGCGCTCCCCCGTGATCCTCCGCACCGGTCAGAGAATCTACGTCCGGAACGCGGGCATCAGCGACTCGGACGCGAGGATCGTGCTCGACGCCTTCACGCTTCAGGGGGGAGTCCCCGAGCCTGTGCGGCTCGCGAAGCTCCTGGCGAGGTCCGCGCGCTCCGTGCGCTCGTGGGGCTAGGCAGACTTTACGACGATCGTGCCCTTCATCCAGCTGTACAGGGTGTCGTAGTAGTGGTAAGTGCCAGGGACAGAGAAGGTCTGCGTGAACGTCCCGTTGGGCCCTATCAGGTCGGAGCTCGATACCTTCGCGCCGTTCGGTACGGTCGTGAAGGTCACAATGTGACCGAGCGCGTCGTTGTTCGTCCAGGTCACAGTGTTGTTCACGCCCACCACGACGGTCGCGTTGTCAGGCGCGTAGCCGCGCGAAGACTGGTCAGACGAGGCCCCCTTCAGGATCGAGATCGCCAGCCCGTTCGCCGGCGTGGCGCCGCCGTTCGAGGTGGTGCTCGTCGAGCTGGAGGACGACGCCGGGGCGGGGCCGCCTCCGGACCCAGCGACCACGACTACCTTCCCGACCATGGTCGTGGGATGGACCGAGCAGAAGTACGCGTACGTTCCAGGCACCGTTATCGTGAAGGGCCCCATCGTCGTGTTGAAGGCGATGATGCCCGTGTCGAACGGGCAGACCTTCGGGCAGGTGTCCGCCGTCGCCGAGTGGAAGACCCCGCCGCTCTGCGAGTCGTTGTTGTGGAACTCGAACGTGTTGTTCACGCCCACCACGAGCGTCACCACGTCGGGCGAGTACGCGGTGTTGGTGAGCAGCGCCGCGCCTGCGACGATCTGGATCGTCACGCAGCTCGGTGGCTTGCACCCGGAGAGCGTGGTGGCGGCGCTGGTGGAGGTGCTCGTGGCGCACGAGGTCGGCTTGCAGACCACGAACTGGTAGTAGCCCACGGAGGTGACCGCGATTATTATCAGGACGGCTACTGCCAAGGCTACGCCGACCGAACCCTTCGGCTTGCTCATTGCTTGGTGCAGAGTCGCGAATCAAGGGGTAATAAAATTTTGGCGAGGTTCGTCGGATGGCGAAAGCGGTGCTTGAACTCGGAATTGTCGCTGTATTCGTCGGATGGTGAAAAGGGGTGTAAACTTAAAAACGGCTTTAGACTGTGGTGGACCCGGCAGCCATATTGTTAGCTATGACGACGCAGGACGTAGCTCTCAGGGCGAAGCACGAAGCGGCTCGTGCTGACGGCCGGCTCGGGTCTGAAAACGAGGAGTTTGCGATATAGATGTCGGACGATGTGGCCAAGAGAAGCGCGCCGCCTGCGCCACCTCCTCCACCCCGCCCCGCCGGCGCACCAGCAAACAAGTCGAGGCGCGGGTTCCTTACTCTTATCGCGGTCGTCGGCGGCATCCTCACGCTAGTGCCGTGGATACCCAACATAGGCGGGTTCATGTCTTCCTCGGCGAGCGGCTCATCCACCGCGACGGGGAACCAGACGATCGTCCTCGACGAGAACACCCTCGAGAACGGGAACGCCGCTGGAAAGACGGTGAACGTGAACGACCTTACGACCTTCCCGCCGAACAGCACCTGGGTCATGACCTATCCCTCGTCGGGAAGCCCGAGCATCGACGGACAGAACCCGAACACGTTCGTGAAGTTCGCCCTGATCAGGCTCCCGAAGGAGCTGGGGGGCGCGAACAAGAGCGCCAGCGACTTCGTCGCCTTCAGCAAGGTCTGCGTCCACCTCTGGTGCAGCCCCAATTACAATCCCACTCAGTGCAGCGACTCGTCGGAGAACGGGTACGTGTCGGGAGCGGGGTGCGCCCCGCACCAGCTCTACGAGTGCCCATGCCATGGGAGCGGGTACTCGGTGGGAGTCGACGGGAAGCCCGTCGGCCTGGCTCTCCTCGGGCCTGCCGCCGTCCAGCCGGCCCCCACGAACGCCATTCCTCTCCTCACTCTGGCGACCGACTCCTCGGGGAACCTGCAGGTTGTCCCCCCCGTCTGGGACGTCGACCACAACGGGGTGGTGGGGTACGGGAGGAGCCTGGGAAGCGGCGCGTTCACCGGAGGCTACAACCCGCGATAGGAAAATGGTGATTTGTGAGTTTGTCATCGTCTGAGGGAGGCGAAAGCAAGCAGGAGGAGCAGAAGAAGCCGTCCGTCCTTCCGGCCCCTCCGAGGCCGGGCACCGTCCCCGCCGCGGGCTCTCCCGCCGCGCCTCCTGCGCCTGCAAGCGGGACGAGCACCCTGCCGCCCGCGCCTAGGCCGGGCGTCCCGGCCGCCCCGATGCCTCCGCGCCCCGTGGGAGCGGCCCCGATGGCGCCGACCGCCCCTCGGCCTCCGACCGCCCCTCGGCCTCCGACCGCCCCCTCCTCAGCCGCGAAGCCTCCCCCGCCCCCTCCGAACATGGTCGTGAAGCTCTGGAACTTCATCGTCGACAGGTTCGAGCGGACGGTGTTCTTGGGCCTGAAGTTCACGTTCCCCAAGAAGTTTGTGAGCCCCCTGGGTTTCCTCGGCGTGCTCACGGGGATGGTCTTCCTCCTGTTGGGGATCACGGGGGGGCTGCTCATGGTCTACTACGAGCCGACGCTGCCCGGGTGCGGGAGCTTCTCCTGCGCCTTCACAAGCGTCGGGAACATCACCAACAACGTCCCCTACGGGTGGTTCATCAGAGACATTCACTACACCGCCTCGAACGCGATGGTCCTCCTCGCGGCGCTCCACCTGTACTACCAATACTTCAGCGGGAGGTTCAAGATCAGAAACGAGGTTATCTGGGTGACCGGGATGCTCTTCGGCCTCATCACGGTCCTCGAGGCCTTCACGGGGTACGACATCATCTTCAACCAGAGGGCGGGCCTCGCGATCGAGATAGGCGCTTCGCTGGCCAACTCTTCCCCTTCCATCGGGCCCATTACTGGGTCAGCGGTCAGGTTATTCACTTTCGGCGCCGGCTTCAACGACTTCATCCTCCGCCTCTTCGCCGCGCACGTCTTCATCCTTCCTATGGTGATGATCCTCCTGACCTTCTTCCACTTTCCCCGCTACCTCGTCTTCGACCTCCCCGTCGTCGCGTCGGTGATGGGCGGGATCTTCGTCATAGCGGCGATCTTCCCGGTCCAGCTCGGCACCGCCTACAGCCCCGCGAACGGGCAGCTCACCATCCCGGAGTGGTACCTGACCAGCCTCTACGCCCTCCTCAGGACCGAATTGGACAAGTTCACGATGGCGGGACTGATCCCCGTCCTGTGGCTGCTCATGTTCGCGGTGGTGCCCTTCGTGGACACCTCGAAGAAGATGTCGTGGAAGGAGCGGCCGTTCTTCGCCGCGCTGGGCATCACGAGCATCGGGGAGGTCCTGGTGACTACCTCGTGGGGCGCCTACGTCAACCCTAACACGTCGCTCAGCACGCTCGCGCGCCTCTACGTCCCACCGACGGAATACTTCGGGTCGATGCTAATCCTGGCACTGGTCAGCTTCGGGCTCACCTACTCCGTGATCAACTTCCTCAACGCGAAGGAGAGGGTGAGGAAGGCCCTCCAGCCCACCAACCTCTCCTTCCTCTCCAGGGAGTGGCTGACGGCCATACTCTTCCTACTCATCGCCGTCCAGGTGATCATGAACCTCTTCGCCGTGCAGGCGGTCGCGAGCGGGTTCAACCAGATCGCTCTCTTCGAGCTGGGCGTCATCTTCATCACCTTCTCGGTGATAGTCCATCTCTACAGGTACAGCCAGCAGCTACCGTTCTAGTGCCTCTTCAGGTCCGCCACTAGCTCGATGTACCTCGGCCCGATCACCCTGACCCTCCTCACTGAGGCGACCGAGATCCCTGGGGCGATCCGCCCGACCTCCTCCCTGAGGTTCCCCTCCGCCTCAGCCGCGTCCTCCCCCGAGACGTGCCTGTAGTAGTGGACTACGCCCCCCGTCGCGAGCATCGAGAGCGCCGCTGGGAGGAAGAGGTTCGACTGCGAGGGGTGGGGCATGAGTATCCTGTCGAACGGCCCCTCGCCCTCCAGCTCCTCGGGCAGGAGCATGGCGTCCCCCTCGATCATCTCGATGCGGTCCTCGACCTTGTTCAGCCTGTTGTTCTCCAGGTGGAAAGTGAACGCGGCGTGGTTGAGCTCGCAGCTCCAGACCCGCGTCCTCTTCGCGATGAGTATCGAGTAGGGGCCGACCCCGGCGAACATGTTTAGGACCTTCTCGCCCTTCGCGACCTGCAGCGCGATCCGCAGCCTCTCGGTAGAGAGGCGGGGGGAGAAGTAGCACGTCTCGACGTCCAGCCTCAGCCTGATCCCGTTCTCCTTGTGCACGGTCGTGGTGCGCTCCTCTCCGCCTAGGTGGCGGAGCCTTCGCAGCCGAAACTCCCCCTTGATCCCTCCCTCCTGGCCATAGACGCACTTCACGCTCCTCATCTCCGCGAGGATGGCCTCTGCGAGGGCTCCCTCCTTGCCTTCGGAGCCCGGGCGGAGCTTCACTATGGCGATGTCGCCAATCACGTCGATGCCACTCTCGAGGGAGGAGAGCTCGCCCCACTTGGAGAGCTTCGTCCGGGCTCGCACCTCACTCACGGCGGGGCAGGTGGCCGGCGGTCACGCCTCCTGCTCCTCCTCTTCCTCGCGCTCGGGCTGCCCGGCCCTGGCGGCGTAGTAGTACTGCCCCTTCTCCTTCTGCTCCCTGTCCCTCTTGCTCTCCGGCTTGTTCACCCTAGGCCTGCCGCTCTTGACGTCCCTCCTGTAGGTGAGGCCTATCTCCCCGAGGAAGGTGTTCATCCCGTCCTCCTTCCCGAGCGGGGCGGTCGCCGCCCCCCTGCGCCCCGGGTCCCCCGTGAACACGAGCATCCTGTCCGAGATCAGGTCGAGCAGCTGTATGTCGTGGTCGATTATCACCGCGCTCTTCCCCCTCGCCTTCACCAGCCTTCCCATCGCCTTGGCGATCACGAACCTGTCCTCGACGTCGACGAAGGCCGAGGGCTCGTCCAGCGCGTAGAGGTCCGCCTCGGCCGCGAAGGTGGAGACTATCGCGAGCTTCTGGAGCTCGCCGCCGCTCAGCTCGGCCACGTTCCTCGGGAAGAGCTTCTCGATCTTGAGCGGCCCCGCGAGGTACGCCTGGAGGTTGGCGTCGTCGAACCCCTTCCCCACCTTCTCGCCGATGAATTCCAGTACCGTCCCCTGGTAGTCCGCCTTCAGGTACTGCGGCTTGAGCGCTATCTTGACCCCCACGCTCACCTCCCCGGAGTCGGGCTTCTCCTCCCCCGCCAGCATGCGCAGGAAGGTCGTCTTCCCGAGCGCGTTCGCCCCTATCGCCCCGAAGATGGTCCCGGCGGTCATCTCGCCCGCGCTGACGTCGAGCTCGAACCCGGGAAACGCCTTCCTCAGGGCGCCGTACCTCGCGACGACCTCCTCCGACTGCTGGGTCTCGACGCTGGTGGTGATGTCGAACGTCACGCTCTTGTCCCTGAACCGCGTGTTCTCCTGCGGGAGGAACCCCTCGAGGAGGGCGTTGATCCCGCTCCGCGAGGGGTAGAGCGACGAGACTATCCCGTAGACCCCCGGCTCGCCGTAGACGATCTGCACGTAGTCGCTCGCGTAGTCGAGGAACGTGATGTCGTGCTCCACCAGGAGGACGTACTTCCCCTTCTGAGCGATGGACCTGACGAGCTTGGAGACCGCGAGCCTCTGGTATACGTCGTTGTAGGAGGAGGGCTCGTCGAAGAGGTACATGTCGGCGTCCTTGAGCGACGCGACCGCGACGGCGACCCTCTGGAGCTCCCCCCCGCTCAGCTCGCCCACGTTCTTGCCGAGCGCCTCGCCGAGCCCGAGGGTCTCCACGACGCTCTCCATGTCCCCCGTCTCGTCCATCTTCGTGAGAAGGGAGGAGACGTCCTTCTTCCAGACCTCGGGGAGGCGGTAGACCGCCTGGGGCTTGAGCGATATCTTCACCTCGCCGCTCTCGACCTTCTCGAAGTGCTCCTTGAGCTCCTTCCCGCTGAGGTAATCGAGGATCAGGCTCCAGGTGGCCGGGTGCTCGTAGTCGCCCAGGTTGGGGATGAGCTGCCCGGAGAGGATCTGGAGGGCTGTGGACTTGCCCGTGCCGTTCCTCCCGACCAGGCCGACGACCTGCCCCTTCCGGGGCGTCGGCAGCCGATAAAGGCGAAATGTGTTGACTCCGTATTGGTGTATCTTGTCCTCCTTCAGCTCCTCGCTGAGGTTCAGGATGGTTATGGCCTCGAACGGGCAGACCTTGACGCAGATCCCGCAGCCGATGCAGAGCTGTTCCGAGATGACGGCGAGCTTCTCCTCGCCCAGGACGATGCACTCCTCCCCGTTGATGTTCACCGGGCAGTCCTTGATGCACTCGAGCCCGCACTTGTCCGAGTGGCAGAGATTCTCGTCGAGACCCGCTACCCTGTGGACCATGTGCGAAGAAATCCTTCGCCGCTACCGGCTCTCTTTCAATCTTTTGGCGATGGGGCAGAAGCTGTGGATCTTGGGATCCGTCCCGAGGCCAAGGCCCTCGTATGAGTACTTCCTCCTCGCCGCCTCCCACACCGCCTCCTCCGACGCCTCGCCGTCGAGGTGCATCATCTCGTGCTCCTCGATGATCGGCCTTAGCCTACACGTGGAGCACATCTGCTTCACGAACGCCACGCCTTCGCCCATGGAGTTGAACAGGATGACCACGCCCGTCCCCCCTATCAGCCAGACCATCGCCAGGGCCGGCAAGATCCCGAGGGTGCTGTTGAGGAGGAATGAGATGGCGGCGGTGGCAAAGAGCAGCGAGACCCCGAGCAGCTTTCCCTCCGCGCCCCGGGGGAACGAGAACCCTATCGCCCTCTTCGGTATCGACGATATCAGCAGCGGGGGGAGCAGAACCCTCAGCAGGTTCGAGAGAGGGAGGACGACCACGTCGATCGAGCCCGCCGAGCTGGGAAAGCTGAAGGCCCTCTCCAGAGAGGACGGTCTGCCGGTCTCGACCTTGGCGTGGGCACCCTCAGTTCCTGTCTCCGGCACGTCGCCGTCCGATTTCTTCATGGAACACGCTGACGGTGATGTTTTGCGCCCGCTCTATTTATGCCTGCTACTCGACTCTTCCGTGAGCTTCCGAAGCCTCGAAGCAATCTTGGACTCGAATTTCTTGAACTCGACTGTCCCCTTCGGGGTGAAGTCCAGGGAGAGCGGGGAGATGGAGATGGCCCTAAGCTTGTGCACGGCGAACGCGTCGGAGTCCCTGCGGAAATTTGGCATCCTCGACCCCCAGAGCCAGTAGTAAGGCCTCCCGCGCGGGTCTTCGCGCTGAAGGACCGAGTCCCTCCACTTCCTCGCCTCCAGTGAAGTTATCTTGACACGAGTCCCCCAGTTCGTCCCCCAGGGGAAGTTGACGTTGAGCATGTCCGCCCCTCTCGGCATGCCGTGCTCGAGCACCTCCCTCAGTATCTCGGCAGCGATCCGCGCCGGGATGGCGAAGCTGGGGTCCTTCCTCCCGTGCACGATGGTCCGGCTCTGGGGGATCTCCATCGAGAAAGCGATCGCCGGGATCCCCAGGAGCGCCGCGGAGAGCGCCGCCGCGACCGTCCCCGAGGCGAAGATGTCCTGTATCGTCAGGTTCTCGCCCTTGTTGATCCCCGAGACGACCGCGTCGGGCCTCCTGGGGAGGATGCTGTGGATGCCGATCATCGTGGAGTCCGCCGGGCTCCCCGAGATCGCGTAGCAGACCCTCTTGCCGACGCGCACCTTGGTGACTCGGAGCGGCCTGTGAAAAGTAAGGCTCATCCCAGCGGCGCTCTGCTCGCCCTCCGGGGCGATTATCATGACGCTCCCGAGCTCCGAGACGGCGTCGGCCAGGGCGGTTATCCCGGGGCTGGTCACCCCGTCGTCGTTGGTGACCATGATCAGGTTGTCTTCGTCCAACTATCCTCGCGCCCCTCCGCGAGCAGAGATAAGCTGTGTGCTTCCCATCTGCCGTGGGGAATTGAGAATTTTCGTGACGAAAGAGGAAATATCGATTTAAAACTTAGGCACAAGGCTAATAAGGGATATAGAGGAGTCAGCGTTGTCTGAACGTGATCGAGGCATGAGCCAGCAGCAAGTCCAACTGAAGGTATTGGAGGCGTACACGAGAGACGTCGGTCGAGGGGTGGCCAGGATCGACTATGACGCCATGGACGCGCTGGACGCTTCGACCGGCGACGTCATCGAGATAAGGGGGAAGAGGAGGACCGTTGCCAAATGCCTCCCGCTCTACCCGTCTGACGAGGGCAGGGGCATAGTCAGGATCGACGGCCTCATCCGCAACAACGCGGGCGTCGCGATAGGCGACATGGTCATCGTCCGGAAGGTGAAGGCGCCCCCGGCAGAGAAGGTCGTGGTCGCGCCTCTAGAGGCCGTGCCCCCGATAGACGAGAGGTACCTGGCGGATACGCTCGAGAGCGTCCCCGTCACAAAGGGCGACAACGTGATGATTCCATACTTCGGAGGGAGGCTCACGTTCCAGGTCATGAGCGTGAGCCCCGTGGCGGAGGCCGCCCTCATCACCCAGAGGACCGTCTTCGTGATCTCCGAAAAGGGAGAGGCCCTTCGCGGCGTCCCTCAGGTAACCTACGAGGACATCGGCGGGCTGAAGGACGAGATCCAGAAGGTCCGAGAGATGATAGAGCTCCCGCTCCGCCACCCGGAAATATTCGAGAAGCTCGGGGTGGAGGCGCCCAAGGGAGTGCTCCTGTACGGCCCGCCGGGGACGGGCAAGACTCTGCTGGCAAAGGCGGTCGCGACCGAGAGCAACGCGCACTTCATCCCGATATCAGGCCCCGAGATCATGAGCAAGTTCTACGGCGAGTCCGAGGCGAGGCTCCGGGAGATCTTCAAAGAAGCAAAGGAGAAGGCCCCGACCATCATATTCATCGACGAGATCGACTCGATAGCTCCAAAGAGGGAGGAGGTCACCGGAGAGGTGGAGCGCAG
>Ga0209415_10021269_pt1 | contig 10009 bp, 2 predicted proteins | sample PeaSoiSIISIP2007_FD_187696 | JGI IMG/M metagenome (GOLD analysis project Ga0209415, IMG submission 187696) | Peat soil microbial communities from Weissenstadt, Germany - SII-SIP-2007 (SPAdes) (version 2) | ecosystem: Environmental > Terrestrial > Soil > Wetlands > Peat | place: Germany... | reverse complement strand
AGCGCAGACTTCCAGTCTGCCGTATCGCGGATTTCCAATCCGCAGATGCGACCCAGCAGGTACAGCCTGCCGACTGGGAGTCGGCGACACGACAGGTTGGAAACCCGCGCTGCGCAGCCCACCGGAAGGCGTAGCGCAGACTTCCAGTCTGCCGTATCGCGGATTTCCAATCCGCAGATGCGACCCGGCAGGTGCAGCCTCCCGACTGGAAGTCGGCGATACGGCAGGTTGGAAACCTGCGCTACGCGGCCTCGAGGGCCAGGTGCCCGGCGTAGCGCAGACTTCCAGTCTGCCGTATCGCGGATTTCCAATCCGCAGACGCGACCCAGCAGGTGCAGCCTGCCGACTGGAAGTCGGCGATACGGCAGGTTGGAAACCTGCGCTACGCCGGAGCCCAGTACCGTTCGTCGTTGCATTATGCCTGGCTCTGAGCGCCGGCATTGCCGCCGCGGCTGAGAGCCTCTCCAATTCGGTGCCGCAAACCAATGCCGTGGCGCCCGCCACCGACGCCGCCCCCGTCCCGCCGCCCGCCGCCACCAATGCGGTTTCCTCCAACGGCGCGAGCCCGGTCGCGGCGCCGGCCGAGTTCAACCCGGCCGCGCGGGACATCCGGTTCCAATTCGACGGATTGCCCTACGCGGACGTGGTGACGAGGTTTGCCCAGATGGTCAATAAGCCGTTGATAGCGGACACGAAAGTGGAGGGGACGCTCACGTTCAACGATCCCCAGCCCTACACGTACGCCGAGGCACTCGAGACGCTTAACGTGGTGCTGTCCCTCAAAGGCGTCATGCTCACCGAATTCGGCCGCTACTTGCGCCTGGTCCCGCTCAAGGACCTGCAGCAAATGCCGATTCGCATCTTTCGCGGCCTGGACCACGTGGGTGATGTGCAACCGGGCGAAGTAGTCACGGTGGTGTTGTCGCTGCAAAATCTGGATGCGTCCGAAATTGCGCAGTCCGTCGCCCCGATGCTCTCGAACGCGGGGAGCGTCGTCCCGCTGTCGCGGGGGCGGGGGCTGGTGCTGACGGACCACCTGGCGAACATCAAACACGTTCGGGACTTGCTGGCGGAGGTGGACACGGCCTCGCCGGCGAAGCGCGACATGCGCACTTACACCCTGCGCAACGCCTCGGGGGCGGTGTTGGTGGATATGATCAACCGGACCTTTGGCGTCGCGACCGCGCCGCGCCGGGTTGAGTTCAACCAGCAGACCAAGACCTACCAGCATCTCCCGGCCGACCCGGCGGATTACGTCACCGCGGTATTCGACGACGCCTCGCGCACGCTGGTGCTCTTCGGGCCGGCAGACCGCCTTGACCTGGCGGAGACACTCATCAAGCAATTCGAGGACAAGAGCGGCGTGCAGGCGGGCGACGTGACCATCTTCTATCCGCAGTCCATGTCGGCGACGGAGTTGGCGCGGATGCTGCACCAGGCGATGCCTTCAGTGGCGGCCGAGGGCGAAACGGGGGCGGCGGCGGCGACCAAGGCGCGGCTGGTCGTGGATACCGCGAGCAACCGGCTGATCGTCACGGCGCCGGCTACCGGTCAGTTGGAGGAGATTCAGAAGCTGGTCAGACGCATCGATGGCGCGGTGGACCGCGGCAGCAGCACCAACCGTTCTCCGGAAACACAACTTCCGTACGGCCGCCAGCTCAAGGCCATCAGCCTCAAATACAGTTCGGCCAATTCGCTTGCCACCATGCTCATGCAGCTCTATGGGCGGCAATTCCGAATGGAGGATCCCCGGCTGCGGGTGCTGGCCACAGCCTCCAACGACGACAAAACCCTGCTGGTCGAGGCCACGCCTCCGATGCTCGAGCGCCTCGAGGAGGCCATCCGTATACTGGATGTCGAGCCGACCCACGGACCCTTCGAGGTCCGCACCTATCAACTGGCCGCGGCCAATGCGGCGGAGTTGGCCCAGACCCTGGCCCGGCTTTTCGCCAACGGCCCGGGCCGCGGCGGGGACCGTCAGCCCCAGTTCGAGGCGGACACCACTTCCAACTCCCTCATCGTGGCGGCGACGAAGCAGCAGTTCGAGCAGATCGATCAATTGATCAAGGAACTCCGCGCTTCGGTGGAAGTGGCTACCGAAATCCGCACGTTTGTGCTCAAGTACAGCGACCCCGGCCAAATGGTGCTGTTATTGACTACGATGCTCCACGAGCAGAATCCGCCCAGCGGCCGGTTCCCCCGCTATCGCAGTTCGCCAGATGGCGGCAGCGCCGTCGTCGAAACCGGCAAGCTCCGCATCGCCACCGCGCCCGCCCTCAATGCCGTTATCCTCCAGGGTCCGCCGGACAAATTGCGGTTGGCGGAGATGCTCATCAACGATCTCGACAAGGAGAAGCTCGGCCCGTCCTCGACCATTCGCACGGTGCGTTTGAAGAAGGCGCAGGCGCAAACCACCGCCGAGGCGGTCGGCCGCATCCTCGACAGCCGCAACACCCCGGGCCAAACCCGCCGCACCTTGGTCTTCCCGGTCAGCACCTCGAATACGCTGCTGGTTGACGGACCGGCCGCCGAAGTGGATGAGGTGCTCCAGGTGATTCAGCAACTGGATGAGGAAAGCTCCGGCGGCAGTTTGGAATTCCACATCTACCATTTCGAGAAGGGCAACGCGGCGGAAATCTCGCACGTCCTGAGCCAGATGCTCGAGTCGCTGGCTCGCAACCAGGCCCGCAACGGGCGCGTCAACCCCGAGCCGCCAGTCACGATGGCGGTGGATGATCGCTCGAACAGCCTCATCATTTCCGCCACGTCGGACTCGTTCAAGGTGATCGATAACCTGCTCAAGCAGCTTGACTCGAACCAACCGGCCGAGCGCACGATGCGCATTATCCCGGTCAAGGCGATGCAGGCCAGCGAACTGGCGACCAAGCTCCGTCCGCTCTACCTCGACCAGGCCAAGAGCCTGCCGGCCGCCTCGGGGCCGGAAGCGATGATCCTGCCGGACGATTACAACGACCGGCTGATTGTGACGGGCTCGGCGTCCCAGCTCAAACTGATTGAAGAGCTGGCCATCGCCATGGACCTCGCTCCGGAGCAAAGCAACCGGGCGCTCAAGACGATAACCCTCAACAACAGTTCGGCGAGTTGGATTGCCACGCTGCTCCAGCAGCTCTACAGCCGGCAGTTTCGCGCCGAAAACCCGCGCCAGCGCGTGGTCGCCACGCCCGCCAGCAATGATCGGAACCTGGTGCTCGAGGCGCCGACCAACATGCTCGCCCGGATCGAGGAGACCATCGCCACGCTGGATGCGGAGCCGGCGCGGAGCGCCTTCGAGATCCGCACCTACCAACTGACCGGGGCGGTCGCGAGTGACATGGTCCAGAGCCTCTCGCGGCTCTTTGCCGAAAGGCAGGACTGGCAAAAGCACGGCCCGGGGCCGGTGACGCAACCTCGGTTCGAGGCCGATCCGACGTCCAACACGCTGATTGTCGCGGCGACCAAGGAGCAGTTCGTGCAAATCGATGAATTGATCAAAGAACTCCGCGCCTCGGTCGAGGTCGCGACGGAAATTCGCACCTTCAAGCTCAAGTACTGCGACCCCGACCAGATGGTCCAGTTGCTCGACACCATGCTGCACGAACAGACGCCCGCCAACCCGAATCGCGTCCGGGCCGTTTCTGCCGGCGCTTACGGGGCCGTGACCGATTACGGAAAGTTGCGCATCGCCGCGGCGCCGGTGCTCAACGCGGTCGTCCTCCAGGGCCCGCCCGACAAGCTTCGTCTGGCGGAACAACTGATCACGACGCTGGACAAGGAGAAGGCGGAGGTGGACTCCGCGATTCGGACGGTGCATCTGAGCAAGGCCCGGCCGGAGGCGGTCGCCGAAGCGGTCAACAAGACCCTCGAAAGCCGCGGCACGCGCTACCAAACCCGCCGGACCACCATCACCCCGGTCGCCGCCTCCAACAGCCTCATCATCGATGGTCCGTCCGCGGAGGTGGAGGAGGTGATGCGGATTATTCAGGAGCTGGACCACGAGAGCACCAACGGCGACATCGAGTTCCACATCTACCGCCTCGAGAACGGCAGTCCGCAGGAGACCACGCGCATCCTGCGCCAAATGCTCGATGCGCTGGCCCGCAGTGAGTCGCGCTTTGGTAAGGCCGCCCAGCAGGTGCCCGTCACGCTGGCGGTGGATGACCGCTCGAACAGCCTCATCATCTCCGCCACGCCCGAGTCGTTCAAGGTCATCGAGAAGCTCCTGAGCGCGCTGGATAAAGCCCCCAAACGGCCCGACCGCAGCATGAACCTCTACACCCTGGTGAATGTCGACCCTTTCGAACTGGCCTCCAAATTGCAGGCGCTCTATGCGGACCGGCCTAAGGCGGAACAGGTGAGCGCCGAAGCGGACCCTTACTCGAGCAGCCTGACGGTCATCGCCCCGCAGGCGGATTTTCCAGCGATCGAAGAGATCATTCAACGCATGGACGAGGCGGCCGTGGATCGCAGCCTGCAAGTGCGCATGGTCGCTTTGGAAAAAATGCCCGCCGCGCAGATGGCTGCCATGTTGACCAATGTCTATTCCCAAATCGCCTTGGGCCAGGTCAGGCTCGTGGATCGACTGCCTCCCCGCGCGAAGGAGAAAAGCGCCCTGAGAGGCACGCCCATCTCGATTTCCCACAGCAACGCGCCGGCCTCTGCCACCAACGAAACGAAGCCGGGCGCGGCTCCCTTGACCGCAACCAATCAGCACCCGGCCGCCCTTTTTTTTCCCGAGGTCGTCATCGCGGTGGACAAAGCCGCCAATGCCCTGCTCTTGTCCGGGCCGGTGCATGAGTTGGACCAGATTCAGACCATTATCCGCGACCTGACTCGGGCCGCCGCCGGCAATGACACCGAACTGCGATTGTACCCCCTGGCGGAGGCCGACCCGGTCGTGGTGGCCCGCACGCTCAACGAACTGTTCCGGCCCGAGCAGGGTCAGGCGGGCTTGGCCGGCGGAGCCAATGCCGGCGGCGGGCGCGGCGGCCGAAGGTTCGCCGAAGCGCCCCAGCCCGGTCAACCCCAGGTCCCGGCCCCGCCCGCCAGGATTGTCGTCGTCGCCGAGCCGCGCACCCGCAGCATCATCATTCGCGCTCACCCGAACGACTTTCCGCTGCTCGAGCCCTTGATCAAACAGCTCGACGCGGCGGGCCTCAATGCCCAGCTCGGTTTCCGGCTCGTGCGGCTGCAAAACGTCCATCCTGACAATCTCCTGCCGCTGCTCACCCAAATGATGATCCAGTTGCGCCTCGCCCGCCCCGGCGAACCCGTGACCGTCGCGCGCGACCCCCGGGGCCAGGCCGTTTTTGTGGTCGCCCGGAACTCGCTGCTGGACCAGGTCGAAGCGATGATTAAGGAACTGGACACGGCTTCCAACTATGAAGAGGCCCAGGTCCTGCTCGTGCCCCTCAAGAATGCCAACGCGCCCCAGCTCGCCGGCATCCTCGAGGGCATGCTCAGGCCCGGTGCCCAGGGCGAGCTGACCATTGAAGCCCGCGAGTTGCAGGAACAGGTCCGCCGTTTGAAAATCCAGAACGAGCACGGCGAGACCGTCGTCCTGGACTTGACCAAGCCCATGAAGATCATGGCCGATCCGATTCAAAACGCGCAGGGGGGCGCCAACCGCTTGATCCTCGTTTCCACCGCCGACAACCTCAAAGCCCTGGGGTCCGTCATCGCCATGATGGACACCGTCCCTTCCACGGCCCACATCCGCATTTTTCCGTTGCAGTACGCCGACGCCGCCACGCTGCAGCTCATGATTACGGAACTCTATCAAGGACCCGGTTTCTCCAAAATGCGCCCCGAGGACCGGCCCAACCTCGCGGTGGACGACCGGACCGACTCGTTGATTGTGTCGGGCAACGAAGCCGCGTTCTCCATGGTCACCAATCTCCTCCAGCAACTGGACAAAGAGGGCCTCTCGCTGGCCGGCCAGATTCGCCTCGTGCCGCTCAAGCACGCGACCGCGCAGACCCTCAGTTTGGCCCTGACCACTCTTTTTAATCAGCGCGCCCAGGCCTCCCGCTCGCCCGATGCCCGGCGCACCCGGCCGGTCATCATCCCGGACCCGCGCAGCAACAGCCTCCTGGTCTCCGCCGGCGTCGAGGACAGCCGGGCGCTGGATGCGCTCATTGAAAAGCTCGATCGGCAACCGGAGAATACCGCCGTGGCGTTGTCGGTCATCGGGCTGCGGCACAACGATTCGGCCCAGGTTGCCTCCATGCTCACCAGCGTGTTTGCCGCCCGCCACCGCAGCACCACCGCGCCCGGCCAGCCGCCGCTGCCGCAGGACGAAGTCCATGTCGAGCCCGATCCCCTCGCCAACGCGCTCATCATTTCCGCCAGCCCGGAGAACCTCGAGCTGGCCAAGGACCTCATCCGCCGCGTCGATGCCGAGCCCGCGGTCCAGGAGGGCCTCATTCAGACCTTCACCCTCAAACAAGCCGACGCCCAGCGCGCGGCCACCATGCTCCGCTCCCTCATCGATCAGGGGATCTATCGGCCGGGCATCGCGGCCGCCGGCAACCGTCGCACCTCCCGCGATGCGATCGCGGTGACCGTGGATCAGCGCTCGAACACCCTCATCATTTCCGCCAGCCCCGAGAACCTCATGGTGGTCAAGGAACTCATCAAACAAATCGATTCTCAGAATTATTCGGATGCCGCCGACATCCGGTTGTTCCAGCTCAAGCACGCCAAGGCCTCCCAGTTGGCCAGCGTGCTCCAGCAGTTCTTTAGCGCGAAACGCTCCGGCGAGGCCGCCGCCGGCGCCACCGAGCGCAGCACGCCGGTGACCGTGACGCCCGATGACCGGACCAGCACCCTGCTGGTCACCGGCGGGCGGGAGGTCTTTGCCGCGGTCGAGCGCATGGTCGCCCAGCTCGACGCGCAGCAAGTCGTCGCCCGGACCAGCTTCAAGGTGTTCACACTCAAACGGGCGACCGCCGCCACACTGCAATCAACCTTGACCCAGTTGTTCGCCAAGCGCCCAACGACCATCCGGGGCGAACCGCCCGACCCGATCAGCATTGTCGAGGATAGCTGGGCCAATGCCCTCATCGTCGGCGCCTCCCCGGAAGACCTGGTCATGGTCGAATCGCTCATCTCCCAACTGGATAATGGACAGATGGAGGCCGGCATGGAGGTTCAGGTCATGCCGCTGGCCAAGGCCGACGCCCGCCAAGTCGCCCTAACGATCACGACTTTATACCGCTCCGGCGGGCCCGGGAGCGTTTCCTCCGTAACCGCCAACGTGGACGAGCGCCTCAATGCCGTCGTTATCTCCGCCGGCCAAAGCGATATCAAACGCATCGCCGAACTGGTCAAGAAACTGGATACCGACCAGGTGACGCAGGTGAACGAGATTCGGGTCTTCACCCTGACTAACGCGCGGGCTACTCAGTTGTCGGCCGTGTTGACCTCGATTCTCAACTCCAAGCCGACCTCCATGACCGGTCAAAGCCCCAGCCGCCAATCCCTCCTCCAGTTCATCGGCCAGACCCCCGACGGCAAGGAATTGCTGACCTCGGCCCTCAAGGAGGGCATCTTGATCGCGCCGGACGTGCGCGCCAATGCCATCGTCGTTTCGGCCCCGGTCGAGTACATGAAACTCCTGCAACAATTGATTGGGAGGTTGGATGCCACTTCACCCCAGGTCGCCACCATTCGAGTGTTCAGCCTCAGAAACGCCGACGCCCGGCAGATGATGACCGTGCTCACCAGCCTCTTTCACCTCCAGCCGCCCGGCCAGCAGACCAGCCAGCCCACCACCGGCAACCGCTCCGTCAAATACAATCTTACCAGAGAGGTGCCCGACTACGACCCTTTTGGCTCGGCCACGGACGAAGTCGGCGCTTCGGCCGTGCTCGGAACGGCGGAAGAAACCGCCCTCACCGTCAGTGTGGACATCCGCAGCAACAGCCTCATCGTCGGCGGCTCCGAACACTACGTCGCCCTCGCCTCCGAGATCATTGAGACCCTGGATGCGAGCCCGGCGCAGGAACGCAAGTTCGAGGTCTATCATTTGAAGAACTCTCGGGCGGCCGAGATTCAGGGCTCGTTGCAGACCTTCCTCACCCAGGATGCGCAGTTGCTCGTTACCGCGGTCGGCCAACAGGCCGTGACCCAGGAACTGCTGGACCGCGGGGCCACCATCGTGGCCGACACCAACAGCAACACCCTCCTCATCTCCGCCACTCCCCGCAATTACCCCCAGATCAGCCGGCTGGTCGAGGAACTGGACCAGCCTCAGCGCCAGGTCCTTATCCAGGTGCTCATCGCCGAGGTCACGCTCACCAAGGGCGACGAATTGGGCGTCGAGTGGACCTATCAAACCGGCGGCAATCCCAGCACCAAGACGGGCACTGACTTCGGTGTGGCCAACGCCCTCAAGAGCGCCGGCGGGTTTGGCTCGGCGATCTCCGGGGACCGATTCAACTTCCTCTTCCGCGCCTTGCAGAGCGAAGACCGCCTCCACGTCCTGAGCCGTCCGCAGATCCTGACCTCTGACAACCAACAAGCCACCATTGTCGTCGGCCAGCAGGTGCCCCTGGTGACCTCCAGCTCGGTCCAAGGGCTCACTGGCAACGCCGTCAATCAATTCAGCTACACTAACGTTGGCGTCACTCTGTCGGTCACTCCCAACATCAGCCCTGACGGCTTCGTCAGAATGGTGGTCGCCCCGCAGATCACCGAGTTGAGCGCGGAAACGGTCAACGTCAGCCCGGGCATCAATGCCCCAATTCTCAACAACCGCACCGCCACCACCTCCGTCAGCGTCCAAAGCGGCCAGTCCATCCTGATCGGCGGCCTCATCAGCACCAGCGACGAGCTCACCAGCAAGCGGATGCCGGTCCTGGGCGACATTCCCCTCGTCGGCGTCCTTTTCCGCAGCAATGTCCAAACCAGCATCCGCACCGAACTGCTCATCCTCCTCACCCCTCAGGTGCTCATCAATGGCGAGGCCCTGGCCACCACCAACTCTTCCATCTCGGTCACCCGCGAGCAATTGGATAACTCCTCTATCAAGCATGATTACCAGTCAGGTCCCCTCTACCGCCAGATGCTTGGACCGCTTTATCCCGAGTCGCGCACCAACGCCCCGGCGGCTCTTCCCCCCGACGAGAAGTCCAAGACCGTCCCGCACGAGGACCAATGACGAAGATTGCGGGGTGCCATGTTTAACTCGAAATTCCAAGTTGAAAGGCCAACGGTCGAAGCGCCGGCCCGGCTGTTTCACGGGCTTCGCCAACCGGAAGGCGTAGCGCAGACTTCCAGTCTGCCGTATCGCGGATTTCCAATCCGCAGATGCGGCCAGGCCGGCACATCCTGCCGGCTGGAAGCCGGCGATACGGCAGGTTGGAAACCTGCGCTACACCCCCTCGCGGCCCTGGTGCTCTTGTCGCTATTCCTGGCCGCCGCCGGTTGCGTCACTTCCGGACCGCAGGCCCGGCCGGCGCCCAAAGAACCCTCCTCGAAGGCGCGCGTCGATGAGCTTGACCTCGTCACCATGCCCGTGGCGGTCAACCTCGAATCCAAGCTTGGCCTCAATGGCATCCAGGTCAAAATCTATGCCTGCGATTTCCAGCGCCCCAAGCCGCACGCGATCACGGAGGGGACGCTCGAGATCCTCATGTTCGAGGGTTTGGTGGGAGAGTCCTTTGACCAAACCAACCGCTGCCGCCATCTATGGTCTTTCCCCGCTCGAGACCTGCTCACTTCGGCAGTAGCTACCTCGGTGGGCACCGGCTATCTCTTTCCGTTGGCCTGGGGAAACGATCGACCGCGCGCCGACAAGATAACCGTGGTTGCCAGGTACCTGCCCCCTCAAGGCCCGGCGATTTACTCCGCTCCCAGTTACATCTCGATTGCCCCGCCGCCCTCTCCCTCCCCGTCCCCACCCAAGAAATAAAGGGGTGTGCGAATGCCTGGTTAGGAGGCGGTAATAAATTAAGGTGGCAATATGACGCAGGGATTTTGGCGGCTGGCAAGGCGCGAGCGAGGCGCA
>Ga0209415_10021267_pt1 | contig 10009 bp, 7 predicted proteins | sample PeaSoiSIISIP2007_FD_187696 | JGI IMG/M metagenome (GOLD analysis project Ga0209415, IMG submission 187696) | Peat soil microbial communities from Weissenstadt, Germany - SII-SIP-2007 (SPAdes) (version 2) | ecosystem: Environmental > Terrestrial > Soil > Wetlands > Peat | place: Germany... | reverse complement strand
AGTGGCTCCCCGGCATGGATTCGAACCACGATTCACGGCTCCAAAGGCCGCTGTCCTACCATTAGACGACCGGGGAAAACAGCTTCGCGGAATGAAGGCTCGTTTCAGTGTAGCCTTGCCGCCGGAGCCGTCGCAACGATCTGGTATTATCGCCGTGGAAGCTAATCTTGGCCGGTGCCGGGCACGGGCTTCAAACCCGTCGTGCGGTGTGAAAACGTCGCGGGTGGGTTCGACCCCCACTAGCTTCCGCCATTTCGTCTTTACCGAGCCTGCTATTCTGTAAGATTGCGGCGGGTGTACCAAACCTGCGCCGCCGAACGCCGTCTAGAATCTAAAGGGCCGGATGCAAACGGAAGTACGCGACGACACTACTGCCGGAAATTACTTCGTCTCAAATTACCCTCCCTACTCGTTCTGGACTCCGCAACATGCCGGGGAGGCGTACGCCGCACTCGACCGGCCCGCGGAGGCGGGTACCCCGCTGGGGATTTACGTCCACATTCCCTTCTGCCGTAAGCGGTGCCATTTCTGTTACTTCAAGGTCTACACCGATAAGGATTCGGACGAGATCAACACCTACCTGGACGCCGTGGTGCAGGAGATGGAGCTGTATTCGCGCCGTCCGTTCATCAACCAGCGGACTCCGCGGTTCATCTATTTCGGCGGCGGAACGCCGTCCTACATTTCCTCGCGGCAGCTTGCGCACATGGTCGAGTCGATGAAAGCCGCTCTCGCGTGGGGCGAACCGGACGAAGTGACTTTTGAATGCGAGCCGGGGACCATTACCGAAGGTAAGCTGAGAGTCATCAAGGACATAGGGGTCACGCGGCTGAGCCTGGGAATCGAGAATTTCGACGATCAGATTTTGCAAATCAACGGCCGTGCCCACGGATCGAAACAGATCGACGAGTCGTATGAACTGGCGCGCTCGATCGGATTTCCACAGATCAATATCGATCTGATCTCCGGGATGGTGGGCGAAACAACGGCGAATTGGGAAGGTTGCGTAAAACGGACACTTGCGCTTAAACCGGACAGTGTCACGATCTACCAGATGGAGATCCCCTACAACACCACCATCTTTCACAACATGAAAGTGGAGGGACAGACGGTGGCACCGGTAGCGAGCTGGAGCATGAAGCGCCAGTGGGTGGACTATGCGTTTACAGAATTCGAAAAGGCGGGCTACACAGTGGCCAGCGCCTACACGGCCGTCAAGGACGCCGCGAAAACGCATTTCGTCTATCGAGATCTGCTTTGGATGGGAGCGGACATGGTGGGGTTGGGTGTTGCGTCGTTTTCCCATGTCGGCGGCACGCATTTTCAGAATGTGCACGAGTTTGAACCGTACATTGCACAGTTAAAGGCGGGCAAACTTCCCATTTATCGCGCGCTCACCCCGACACATGAAGAGCGCATGATTCGCGAATTGATCTTGCAGATGAAACTTGGGCGCGTGCAGACGCCCTATTTCGAGAGTAAGTTCGGGGTTAATATTCAGGAAAAGTTTGCCGCTCCGATCAGCAGCCTGCGGGAACATGGCTGGCTGAAAGTCGAAGGCAAGACGCTGCGGCTGAGCCGCGACGGCCTGCTGCAGGTTGACAAGTTATTGCACGATTTCTTTCTTCCCCAACATCGCACGGCGCGCTACGCGTGACACAGACTCATGGCTACCTACAGCTCTTATGACGCAATTGTAATTGGAGGCGGACCAGCCGGGTCCGCGGCGGCGGCAGTACTGGCCCAGAGAGGCCGCAAGGTTGTACTTCTCGAAAAGGAGAAGTTTCCGCGGTATCACATCGGGGAGTCGCTCATTCCGTACACTTACTATCCGCTCAAGCGCATTGGGATGATCGACCAGATGAAGCAGTCTCACTTTCCTAAGAAGTACAGCGTACAGTTTGTCAGCATCAGTGGAAAGCAATCGCAGCCTTTTTATTTTTCCCAGCAACTGCATCACGAGGCCGCGGACACCTGGCAAGTGCTACGCAGTGAGTTCGACCAAATGCTGCTCAACAATGCGCGGTCCAAGGGCGCCGAGGTGATGGAAGAAACGCTGGTGCGAGAGACCATCGAGGAAAGTGGATCAGTCAGTGGAGTTACAGCCGTAAGCAAGAACGGCGTAAGCTACGAGTTACATGCTCCCCTCACGATTGATGCAACGGGGAGGGATGCGTTTACTCTCGGCCGCCGGGGATGGAAGATACGTGACCCACGCCTGAACAAGATTGCCGTATGGACTTACTACAAAGGCGCGCTGCGCGATCCCGGAATCGACGAAGGCGCTACCACAGTGGCTTATGTGCCGGAGAAAGGATGGTTCTGGTACATACCACTGCCGAATGACGTCATTAGCGTGGGTATCGTCGCGGAGAAGGATTACTTATACAGGGACTCACGGGACCTGAAAACTATTTTTCATCGCGAGGTGGCGGTGAATAAGTGGATCGAGCAGCACTTGTCAGTGGGCCAACAAGTCGGAGAATATCGTGTCACTGGCGAATACTCGTACCGGTCGCGACACTGCGCGGGTGACGGCTTGCTGCTGATTGGCGATGCCTTTGCTTTCCTCGATCCGGTTTTCTCTTCGGGCGTGTTTCTGGCGCTGCGCAGCGGCGAGATGGGCGCGGACGCCGCCGATGCCGCGCTCACAGCCAGAGATTGCTCGGCAGCGCGATTTCGCGAGTACGGAGAGCAGCTCTGCAAAGGGATCGAATCCATGCGCCGGCTGGTGTACACGTTCTACGACCACGAGTTTCGTTTCCGCACGTTTCTCACGCGCCATCCCGACCTCAAAGGCGAGATGACGGATTGCCTGATGGGCAATCTCTGGCTGGATTTTGATCCGCTATTTCAGGCGGTTGCTGAATTCGCCGGCGTTCCGGCGCCCCTGGCTCACGGAGCGCCGCTAGAGACCGGCCAGGAAGAAACTGCTTCCACAAATGTCAGCATAGACGCTGACTAGTCGCATGCGGTTCTCACACGCTTCGCCTTCGCTCCGCCGCCTGGCGGTGGAGACTGAGCAACTCAGCAAGCTGAATATGCTCGTGGCGGCATTGCGCACAGGCAACCGATTCTACTCCGGTAAACTCCGCACAGCGCGTCTGGAATCGGGAGTGCCGAGCCTGAAAGAATTCTCGCAGCGCATGCCCTTTACGCGGAAAGATGAGATCGTTGCCGATCAGCAGAACCACCCTCCCTACGGAACCAATCTGACATTCAGTTTGGAATGTTACCGGCGTTTCAATCAGACGAGCGGTACTTCAGGACGGCCGATGTACTGGCTCGACACCATTGAGAGTTGGGATTGGATGCTGGATAGCTGGCTGCGCGTCTACGGCGCCGCTGGTGTTACGCCGCGCGACCATATTTTTTTCGCGTTCTCGTTTGGACCGTTTCTTGGTTTCTGGACGGCCTTTGAATGTGCGGCGCGGCTGGGCTGCCTGTGCCTTCCGGGTGGCGGGATGAGCAGCGTCTCGCGATTGCGCACCATGCTCGATAACAGCGTGACGGTGCTCTGCTGCACGCCGACCTATGCGATTCGCCTGGCGGAGGTCGCGGAAGAAGAAAAGATCAATCTTTCCGATGCGAAGGTCAAAACTTTGATCCTGAGCGGTGAGCCCGGCGCGAGCATTCCCGGCACGCGCGCTCGCATCGAAAGCCTGTGGCACGGCGCGCGCGTCCTGGATCATCACGGGATGACCGAGACGGGGCCGGTCAGCTACGGTTGTCCGAAGAAACCGGGCGTGCTGCATATCATCGAATCGGCTTTCATTGCCGAGGTCGTCGATCCGGAACGCGGACAGGCGGTAGAACCGGGTGAGAGTGGGGAACTGGTGCTGACGAACCTGGGCCGGACCGGGTCACCGCTGCTGCGCTACCGCACTGGCGACGTGGTGCAGGCGGTGGAGCACTCGCCGTGCGAGTGCGGTACGTACGACATGGCGCTCGATGGCGGCATTCTCGGCCGCACGGACGACATGCTGGTGGTGCGCGGCGTGAATGTGTATCCCAGCGCGATTGAGCAACTCGTCCGCGCCAGCGGTGACGTGGCGGAATATCGGGTGGAAGTCCATACGGATCGCGCGCTGCCGGAGATTAAGATCCAGTTGGAACCGGCGCCGGGTTGTGCGAACGAATCGGGATTGGCCGAGCGGGTGGAGACGGCCATGCGTACGGCATTCAACCTGCGCGTCGCCGTTTCTGTCGTGCCAAGCGGCAACCTGCCGCGATTCGAGATGAAGGCCAAGAGGTGGGTACGGGTGTAGAGCGGACTCCTTCGGTCGCGAGCGGGTACCATCTCGGGTTTGATAGCCTGATGCGATAAGCGGCGAAGTCTTCCGCTTGGCACGAGGCGAGCAATGGGAAAGTTCTTTCGACGAAGCTACTTCCTGCTGACCGGTCTCAGGCAGGATCTCTCTTACGGAGCGCGCCGGTTAAGGCGGTCGCCGGGCTTCACGTTGGGAGCCGTCGCAGTTCTGGCGCTTGGTATTGGGGCCAACCTGGCGGAGTTTCACATCCTGGATGCGCTCATGTTGCACCGCCTGACGATTCGCGATGCAGAGTCAATCGTGCAATTCGTCCGGAGCGACAAGGAGAAGGGACCGGCCCTATTCCCGCAAGCGGCCTTCGAGTTCTATCGCGAGAACAGTACGTTGTTCTCTTACATGGTAGGAGAGGCCATTGGCCCGGATGTCATCCTGGAAACCGACTCTGGCGTCCGATCGATGTTCGTTTCGGGGAACTACTTCACCGCCCTGGGAGCGATTCCCGCGTGGGGCCGTCTGCTGGACGAGCGCGATGCGAAAAGCGGAGCGCCATCGGTGGCCGTGGTCAGCTATGAGTACTGGCTGAAGCACCTCGGGGCAGACCCAGGCGTGGTCAATCGGACCCTGCACATTAACAACAAGCCGGTACAGATTGTAGGCGTGGGCTCGTACGACTTCGATGGGCTATTTCAACGGCGAAGCGTGGTGTGGCTCCCGATGACGGTCCGGACGGCGGTCATCCCAGGGGCTCCGGGCCCAGGGGATTTCTCGGGGGCCGACGTTAACATGTATGGCAATCCGAAGCCTGGAGTCTCATTGGCCGCGGCCAAGGCCGAGTTGACATCGCTGACACGCGAGCTGGCGCGCCAGCAGCCGCGATATTTTCGCGCGGGCGAACGGATTCTAGGCCACCAGGTACAAGGCACCGACAATTTGTCGCGGATTAACCCCGCGGTATTCATCATCGTCGTACTGGTGTTGCTGGTCTTGTTCTCGGCATGCGCGAATCTAGGAAACATGCTGCTTGCCTGCGGCCTCGTGCGGGAGCGCGAGATCGAAATTCGACTCGCCTTGGGCGCCGGGCGTTGGCGTGTGTTTCGCCAGTTGATGGTGGAAAACCTGCTGCTGGCTGCGCTTGGATGCGCCGGCGGATTGTTTGTGGGTTATGTCTTGGCGCGATGGCTGCTGTACGCGGTGGACGCCCCGCCCAACATTCGCGTTGCGATAGACTGGCAGATTTTGGTGGTTGGCATGTCGTGCATCGCCATTTCCGCGTTCGTGTTTGGCATGCCGCCGGCGCTCCAGTTGATCCGGCGGGATCACAAATCTCGTCTCGGCCGGCAGATTCTGGTCGGACTGCAGGTCGCTGTGAGCTGTCTTCTGCTGATCAGCTTGGCTGTCCTCACGCACGACGCGGTCCACAGCGCCACGATCAACCTGACTTTCGATCCCGAAAAGATGATGGTGGTCTATCCGCAAATTTACGTGGAGCACCTGCCCGCGCCGGTTGCGCGACGGAGACTGGATGCTTTGGTAACGAAGCTTGCTTCACTGCCAGGTATCGATTCGGTAACATCGTCAGTCATCCCGCCTTTCAGCGGCCGCCGAATGGTTGATGCATCGCCGGATCTACCGCCTGTTTATGCCAACTACGTCGCACCGTCTTATTTCAATACGATGACGGTTCCGGTCCTCCGCGGCCGGACCTTTGTGGCCGGCGATCAGGACGTAGCCGTGGTCAGTGAATCTGCCGCCCGTGCCATTTGGCCGAGCGAGGACGCGATTAGCAAAACGTGGGGGTTCGGGTCGACTAAGCGCACCATCGTGGGTGTAGTGAAAGACAGCGGAGTGAATCTGATGTCCGATCCCGACTCAATTGAGGTTTATTTCCCAATCGATGACTTGACCGTCGATCATAGCGCCTTGATTCTCCGCTCGAAGGTTGACCCGGCTCCGCTGGTGCGTGCCGTTCAGGCTGAGGGCGCCGAAGCCGGCGTGCCAGCCTCCCCGGTCCTTATGCAGACCGCGCGGGAACGAACACTGAAGAGCCAGCGGGAGACGATCACGATGATTGGATCACTTGGGCTGATTGCGACGTTGCTCTCCTTCACGGGAATGTTCGCGCTGCTGGCCTTTGCGGTAGCGCAGAGGACCCGCGAAATCGGCATTCGCATCGCAGTGGGCGCCAGGCCTGGAGACATCATTCGCGCTCTTCTGCGCCAACATACGCCCCCGGTGGTGAGCGGAGCTGTTCTCGGGATACTATTGGCCATTGCCCTTGGGCGGGTCGAGCGCAGCCTTATATACATTCCCGGCGTTCAGGCGTTTGATCTGGTGGGCTTCATCGGCGGCCTTGCGTGTTTCGCGATCATCGCAGTGCTTGCGACTTTATCCCCGGTGCTTAAGGCGCTGCGAATTGATCCATCTGCAACACTGCGACACGAGTGAGCCGATCTGCGGATTTTCTGACATCAGGGAACTAACTGCCGCAGGTCCCCGCAAAATACGCGTGGCCCTGCGCTACTGCTTGGCGCAAGTGTTTCCAACGTCCCAGGCGCCGCTCACCGGTGACTCGCCTGCGCTACAATCTAGGCTCAATTTCCGCGGGTCGATCGACATGCGCAACCTGGTCATTCTGGTCTTGTTAAGTTTCCAGTGCACCGCACAGAATCAGGCCGCTCCGGACGCCGGCGAGAAGCTCTTCCTGGCGCATTGCGCGGTCTGCCACGGACCGAAGGGGGACGGCGGCAAAGGCACGAACCTTGCCCAACCGCGGCTCCCACGGGCACCGGACGACGAGGCGCTCGCGCGCATTATCACTTTCGGGATCCCCGGCACCGAAATGCCTTTGACGCGCATGACGCCGCAACAGCTAGCGAGCGTTGTCGCATACGTTCGCTCGCTGGGCCGTGTGCCAGGCGAAACGCTTACCGGCGACGCGCAGCGCGGCGCCGTGCTCTACCGCGACAAGGGTAACTGCCCGCAATGCCACGCCATCCACGGACGGGGCGGCACACTCGGCCCTGAACTCACTGGCATTGGCGCGCGACGCAACGCGGCCTATTTGAGGGAGTCACTCACAGACCCTGAAACCTCTATACCGGACAGTTTCAGCTCGTACAAAAAAGTTACACTGATCCCGGATAATTTCCTGCAAATACGCGTTGTAACGGAGGACGGGCGCCGGTTTACCGGTGCGCGTGTCAATGAGGATACGTTTTCAATCCAGATCCGCGAGACTACAGGCCGCATCCAATCGTTCCTCAAAGAAGAATTACGGGAGCTGCACAAGGACTGGGGCAAGTCGCCGATGCCTTCGTACCGCGATGTATTCTCCAGAACCGAGTTGGAGGATGTGGTTGCCTATCTTGTTTCGCTGCGAGGTGACGAGTGAGGGTTTGTGCTGTTGTCGCACTGCTTTCAGTCCCGCTCGTGGCGCAGGTCACTTCGGAACGGATTCGAAACTCTGATCGTGAGGCGGGCAACTGGCTGACTTACTCCGGCAACTACCAGGGCTATCGCTATTCACCCCTGGACCAGATCAACACCCTCAACGTCGCGCGCCTGAAACCGGTTTGGATGTACCAGATCAACGACCTGAACCAGTTCGAGACCACACCGCTCGTGGTGGACGGCGTTCTGTATATCTCCGAGCCGCCCAGTAACGCCACTGCGCTCGATGCGCGCACCGGGCGTCCGCTTTGGGCCTACCGCCGGACGATGCAGCCGGATGTCCACGTCTGCTGCGGACAGGTGAATCGTGGGCTCGCGATCTCCGGCGACACGCTGTTTCTCGGCACCGTGGATGCGCACCTGGTGGCACTCGACGCGCGTACCGGCCATGTCCGGTGGGACATTGTCGTTGCGGATTACAAGACCGGGTACTCGATTACCGTCGCGCCGCTTGTGGTTAAGGAAAGCGTGATCGTGGGTATCTCCGGTGGGGAATACGGAATCCGCGGATTTCTAGATGCGTATGACGTTGAGACTGGTAAGCGAAACTGGCGATTCTGGACGGTGCCCGGTCCCGGCGAGCCGGGTCACGAAACCTGGGCCGGCGAAAGCTGGAAGACCGGCTCCGCGGCCACATGGGTGACCGGTTCGTACGATCCGGGGCTGAACCTTCTGTATTGGGGAACGGGGAATCCCGGTCCGAACTACAATGGCGAGCCGCGCGAAGGCGACAACCTCTATGCCAATTCGCTCTTGGCGATCGACCCGGATACCGGCAAACTCAGATGGCATTTCCAATTCACGCCGCACGACCTGCACGACTGGGATGCGAATCACGTGCCCGTGCTGGTGGACGCGACGGTGCGCGGGAAGGCGCGCAAGTTGGTCGCGGTGGCGAACCGCAACAGCTTTTACTACGTACTCGACCGCGCGACCGGCGAGTTCTTGCTGGGCAAATCATACGCGCAGCAAACGTGGGCCAAAGAACTCGATGACCGTGGGCGCCCTATTCTGCTGCCGGGCAAGTCACCATCGCTCGAGGGCGCCATGGTGTATCCGGGCCTGCACGGCGGAACCAATTGGTTTAGCCCTTCGTACAGTCCGCAGACAGATTTGTTTTACGTTGCAGCGCGCGAGGAAGCCACCAGTTTTTATCTTGGCCTGCCGGAGTACCATGCGGGCAGCTTTTTCACGGCCGGTGGATTCCGCGGCATCCCGGGACTGGAGCCATCGGGCGCGGTGCGCGCGCTGGAGTTGGAGACGGGAACGAAGATCTGGGAATTTCCGCTCCACTCACCGCCGTGGACTGGGTTGCTCTCAACCGCGGGAGGCCTGGTATTCGGCGGCACGAACGAAGGGCATTTCTTCGCGCTGGATGCGAAAAGCGGCCGCCCGCTTTGGAGATTTCCCACGGGCGGGCCGCTCCAGGCGAATCCCATCAGTTTTCTCTGTGATGGCAGGCAGCTTGTGGCAACCACTGCTGGGCATGCCTTACTAGTGTTTGGGGAGTAGGCAGCCGCGAGCGTAAAGCTCAGCTACGCTCGCGGCTCTTCACAAGCAGATAGCCTCGCCGCTCAGAACTCCAGGCGGAGCATGAACTGAATGCGCCGCGGGGTGCCGATGCCGGTGGCGCCGGAATTCAGCACGCTGGTGATGATCCCGAAGCTGCCCGACGAGATGTCGGTCGCCGGATCACCGTAAGTCGGATGGTTGAGCATGTTGAACGCCTCGGCTCGAAACTTCAAAGCGAGCCGTTCGGTAATGGACATCTCCTTCTCGAGCGCCGTGTCGATTTCATAGTACCCGGGTCCACGCGCAACGTTGCGTCCAAAGTTCCCCCACGTCCCAACGGCCGGTACCGCGAACGCCGCTGGATTGAACCAGTTGTTGATCGTTCGGTTGGCTGGGTAAATAGATACGCCGGGGACCAAGTCCGGCCGCTGATTTCTTGTGTTGCCGTCGGGCAGGTCCGACGGGTTCCGGTCTACCACGATGTCAAGCGGGCGGCCGCTCGTGGCTGTCGCAACCCCACTCAGCTCCCAGCCGCCCAGCAGCTTTCCTGCAACACCGCCGGCCGTTAAGAAACGCTTGCCCGGGCCAAAGGGAAGCTCGTAGACCGAGTTGACCGAGAGGCTGTGGCGAACGTCAATGTCCGAGCTGCTATAGGAACATTTGATGCACGCATAGTTTTCAATGTCCGGGTACTGGCCTGCTCCGAACCCGTTGTCAGACAGGGCGTGCGACCACATGTACTGGGTCTCCCACATCCATCCACTGGTGAGAGGACG
>Ga0209415_10021266_pt1 | contig 10010 bp, 8 predicted proteins | sample PeaSoiSIISIP2007_FD_187696 | JGI IMG/M metagenome (GOLD analysis project Ga0209415, IMG submission 187696) | Peat soil microbial communities from Weissenstadt, Germany - SII-SIP-2007 (SPAdes) (version 2) | ecosystem: Environmental > Terrestrial > Soil > Wetlands > Peat | place: Germany... | reverse complement strand
CAAGCTTGATGTCGCGACCAACGGGAACGTGCAGTTCGTTGATTTCCCGGCGGCCATTGGGCTGCTGGATCTTCCACATCCACTGCTTCCCGATGACATAGAGATCAAGAGTGTCCTGGGGAGCGTGACGGTAATCCACATAGATAACCGCGCCCCAGGCAAACATGCAAAGGGCAAGAAAGGCGGGAATGACGATCCAGGTGGCTTCGAGGCGCAGATCGCCATGAATGGGAACGCCGATTTCGTCCTTACTTTTGCGATGGAATTTGAAGAAGAAAACCACGATCGCGGCGGTGATGAGGACGGAGAAGCCGACGGAGACAAGGATCAGGAACGTCATCAATGAATCGACGCTGGGAGCGAAGTTAGACGCTTGTTCCGGAAAAAATGGCAGTTGCGACTGCACGGCTTAGTGGACTCCTTGTAATTTCGTGCGCGCGGCGATGACATCGCGCCGGCGGAAAATCAACATCCCCGCGACCAGGCATAAAATCGTGAGCACACCGCCAAGACGGATGATCTTGAGAATGGACGCGCTGTAGCGGGCGGACGTGGGATCGTACTGATAACAGAAAAGCAAGGCGCGATCGATGGGCGTGCCAATTTTGCCCGCAGAGGCATCGACGAGGCCGAGGCGGAGGTCGCGGGCGGGATACTCGACGCCATAGAAATAGCGAGAGATGCGGCCATCGGGAGTGAGCAGCATGATGCCGCTGGCATGGGCGAAGAGATTGGATTTCTGGTCGAACGTAAAACGGAAATTGGCACCTTTGGTGAGGGCGTCGATGGATTCTTTTGAGCCCGTGAGGAAGTGCCAGCCGGTGGCAGTTTCGAGGCGGCGGAAATGCTCCATAGCAGAGGCTTTTTTCTGAGCGGCCATGTCTGGGGATTCGCGCGGATCGAAGCTGACGAAGACGACTTCGTAGTCGCGGCCTGGATTGAAGGAAAGCATGCGCAGGGCGCCCACGACGCCCTGTTCGACCTGGTTACAGAGCATGGGGCAGCCGTAATAGACAAGCGCAAGGAGGACGGGTTTCTGCGTGAAATATTGGCGGAGTTGCACGTCGCGACCAGCCTCATCGCGAAACGCGAGATCGAGGGGCAGATGCGCGTTGAGCTGCGGCTCGAAGCCGACGTTTCGAAGAACGGGCGGCATGTTCTGCGCGGCCGGACCGATGCTTCCGGGCACAGCTTGACCGCTTGCTGCGGCGGCGCTCAGCAGCAGAGCGAAGGTTCCGGAGATGGCGTGCTTCCAGTTCATAAACTTACTTTTTCTTCTCCCCGGCCGGAGCAGGCACGGCCGGCAAACCTTTTGAGACGATGATCTTCATAGCTTCTTCCACGGGAATCTGAACAATGCCGGCGGGCTTATCTTTCCACGCGAGCGTCTCGTTTTCAGCGTCGTCGGCTTCCCGTTTGAGGCGCATATCAAGCTGAGGATCGTTGGTGTGGCCGGGGACGCCTTGAAGCATAGGCTCCGGCGGCCGAGTAGCGGCGATCCCGCGATGAACAGGCGCCATAGGAGTGTCGGAATCCGAGGCCATTTTTGAGGTGAAGCGGAAAATGAAGACGCTGGCGATAAACGCGACCACGACGGAAAGCGCCAAGTAGAACATGTACGCCAAAATCGTCCGCGTATCGATATCCGACGATTCGAACGCGACGTCCGAGTGCGTAGGCGGCTGATCGCCGGTCTGGCCCGTGTTGTGATTCTCAGTACTCATGAACTTCGATGGCCTCTTCCAGTTTAGGATCGCCGAGCGGCAGAAGCGGCTGGCTCTTGAGATTTCTTGCAAAGACGGCAAACCAGATTCCGGCAAGAGCAAGGATTGCGCCCAAGTCCATCAAGCCAGGAACAGCGTTCGAGGTAAATTCTGGGCGCGTGAGCCAGAAAAGATCGACGAGACGCATGAAAATCAGCCAGATGGCGATTTTGGGCAGCAATTTGGCGCTGCGTTTGACGTCGCGCGGCAGCAAGAAAAAGAACGGCGCTAAAAAGTGGAAGATCAGGACGATGACGGCGACGACGCCCCAGCCACCGTACAGCCGAGTACGGTAGAAACTGATTTCCTCGGGCAAGTTGCCGGACCAGATGATGAGAAGCTGGGAAAATCCGAAATAGGCCCAGAGCATGACGAAGGCGAGGAGAAGTTTGCCGAGGTCGTGCAGGTGGCGGCTCTGGATGAGGCCTTCCATGGGCGCGGTGCGGGAAAGCAGAACCAGGACGGCAATCATCAAGGACATCGAGGAGATCAACTGTCCGATGACAAAGAGGAAACCGTAGATGGTCGAGGCCCAGTGAGGCGAAAGGGACATGACCCAGTCAATGGCTGCGAAAGTCATGACGAAGACGTACAGGATGATGCCCGGGCCGGCGAGCATTCTCATGCGGCGGCGAAGCGAGCGGTCTTCGCGGTTTGCGTCCTGTTCCCTGGACCAGCGATTGAAGATAAAAACCAGACCAAGCCAGACCACAAAATAAATCACGGCACGAATGAGAAATCCGTTGGTGGTCAGGTAGGTCTTTTGCATATCCGAAAGAGCCTTTTCGCCCGTCGGCGGAGCGTTGAGCCATTCACCATAAAGATGCTTCATCCCGAAAATGGCGATAGGAAGGAAAAAGACGGCGACGACGGGAAGGACGCGGGTGGCGGCCTCGAGTGGCCGACGGGTCATAATTCCCCAATGACCGCCAGTAAGATGCTGGAGCATCAGCAGGCCCAGGGAGCCGAGCGACAATCCGAGAACAAACATGAAGGCGACGAGATAGGAGTGGAAGAAGTGATCGAAGTATTGATCGCCATAGAGGAAGTAACCGATGCCGCAGGCCACTACGCCAGCGATGCACACCCCGACTGCGCGCTGCTGCAGGCGGCCGACGCTTTCGGGCGCCATGTAGTCCTGCGCGGTCATTTCGCGGAGCCTCCTGCGTTCAATTTATCCCGAAGAGCGGGAGGAAGATCGGAGAGTGGTGCGTTGCGGCTAAGTTGCAGCGCGCGGACATAGGCGATGATGGCCCAGCGGTCGGCCGGAGGAATTTGCGCGGAGTAGTTGAGCATGCCGCCGAACCCATTAGTGATCACGTCGTAGAGGTAGCCGTTCGTAACGGCGCGGAGACGCGGGTCGTGGTAACTAGGCGGATGTTTCATGCCGCGTATCGAAACCATGCCGTTACCGTCGCCCTGAATGCCGTGACACGGGGTGCAAAAAATTTTGTAACGTTCCTGGCCCCGTTGGAGCAGTTCCGGAGTCAGAGAAAGCGGAAAGGCATTCGATTCCTTGGGGACGAACAATTCGTCATCCGCGATGGAGCCGTGCGCCACAGTATTTTCGAGCAAGGGGCGCTCGGAGCGTCCATCGTCGAAGAACGGGCTGGGCGAAAGGGGGCGGTTCTTGGGCTGATCGGCCATATCCTGACGAATCTGGCAGCCGCCCGTCAAAACAGCGAGCAGCGCGGCGCACACACCGAGGAGAATGCGCGAGGCGCTAGTCATCGTGCACCTCGGAAACGTGATGCGCGGCGAGCCCTTGCAGAAAGCGGGCAGTCTCCGCGAGATGAAATTTTTTGTCGCGAGCCTGGATGCACACAAAGAAGCGGTCCGCAGAAGCATGCCGGAAGCGATGCGCGTTGAAAATCGGATGGTGAGGCTGCGGCAGGCCGTTGAGGGCGAGCATCCCGAACACCGCGGCGAGTGAAGCGCAGAGAATGGTCAGTTCGAAGGTGACGGGAATAAAGGCCGGCCAGCTATTGAGGGGGCGCCCGGCGATATTCAAGGGATAGGCGTAGACGTTCACCCAGTATTGAAAGCCAAAACCACCGAGCCCGCCGATTAAACCGCCGATGAGCGTGATCAACGGGACGTCGTTGCGGCGCATGGCCATGGCTTCCGGCATGCCTTCCACGGGAAACGGAGTGTAGCATTCGTAGTAGCGGTAGCCCGCTTCGCGAATTTTGGCGGCGGCGTGAACGAGCTGCTCCGGTTTCTCAAACTCGCCAATCACGCCGTAGATGTGTGGCCGGTGCTGTATCACTTGTGTTCCTCGGACGTTTCCGTGACCAATTCGCGCATTTCCGCGATGGAAATCGCGGGCAGCACGCGAACGAACAGGAAAATCAGCATGACGAACATGCCCATCGTGCCGATAAAGGTGGCCCAATCCCAAACCGTGGGAGAGTAACGACCCCAAGCGGAGGGCATGAAATCGCGAGTCAAACTAATCACGACGATGACAAAGCGCTCGAGCCACATGCCCACGTTGACGACAATGGACATGAGGAAAAGAACGACGACGTTGGTGCGCATTTTGTGGAACCAGAGCAACTGCGGGATGAGGATGTTGCAAAGGATGAGCGCGTAGTAGAAGGGCGCGTAGGGGCCGTGAAGGCGTTGCTGGACGAGGAACACATCGAACTTATTGCCGCTGTAGAGCGACATAAAAAATTCGAAGAAGTAGCCGTAGGCGACGATTAAGCCGGTGGCCAGCATCACTTTGGCCATATTTTCGAGGTGGCGCATGGTGATGAAATCTTCGAGTCCGTAAGCTTTGCGCAGTGGGATCGCGATGGTGATGACCATGGCGAAACCGGAATAGATGGCGCCGGCGACGAAGTAGGGCGGAAAAATCGTGGTGTGCCAGCCGGGAACGATAGCGACCGAGAAGTCAAAGCTCACAACGGTGTGAACGGAAAGCACGAGCGGCGTGGCCAGACCGGCGAGCAACAAATAGGCTGACTGATAGCGTTGCCAGTGGCGAGCGGAGCCGCGCCAGCCCAATGCCAACATGCCGTAAATGATTTGCTTTGGCTTGGTGACGGAGCGATCTCGGAGCGTGGCGAGGTCGGGGATCAACCCCACAAACCAGAAGAGGAGAGAAACTGTGCCGTACGTCGAGACAGCGAAAACGTCCCAAATAAGAGGGCTCCGGAATTGTGGCCAGATGCCCATCACGCTGGGATACGGGAACATCCAGAAGGCGTACCAGGGGCGGCCAGTATGGATAAGAGGAAAGATGCCGGCGCAAGCCACGGCGAAGAGAGTCATCGCTTCCGCGAAACGGTTAATCGAGGTGCGCCACTTCTGGTTGAGCAAAAATAGAATGGCGGAGATGAGCGTGCCGGCGTGGCCGATACCAATCCACCAGACGAAGTTGACGATAGCAAAGCCCCAGCCGATGGGGATGTTGATGCCCCAAATGCCGACGCCCTTCATGATCAGCCAGCCGATGGCGATGTTCATTACACCAAAGACACTGAAAGCAATCAGGAAGCCGATGTACCAGCCGAGCGAAGTGGGGCGAGTGAGAACGATCGCGCTGATCTTGTCGGTGACCGAAGCGTAGGTGTGCCCCGGGCCCAGAACAGGAGTGAGCCGGGTGATCTCGGGAGAATTGATTGGAGGCTCGCCGGCGCTCATGCCTTCTCCAATGCAGGATTCGGATTGCGAACGGCCGCGAGATACGTGGTGCGCGGACGGGTGTTCAGTTCGCCGAGAATCGAATAGTTGCGCGACTGCGCTTTCAGTTTGGCCACACGGCTATTGGGATCGTTGGCATTGCCAAAGACGATGGCCTGAGACGGGCAAGCGGATTCGCAAGCAGTCACGATTTCGCCGTCGCGGATGTCGCGGCCTTTGCCGCCATCCGCCTTTTCGGCTTCGATGCGGACATTGTTGATGCGCTGCACGCAATAGGTGCATTTTTCCATAACGCCACGGCTGCGGATGGTGACTTCGGGATTTCGCAGGAGCTTGAGCGATGGCGTCTCCCAATCCTGGAAACGGAGGAAATTAAAGCGGCGCACTTTGTACGGGCAGTTGTTGGAGCAATAGCGCGTGCCGATGCAACGGTTGTAGACCATGTCGTTCAGGCCTTCAGCGCTGTGCACTGTGGCGCCGACGGGGCAAACCTGCTCGCAAGGGGCGTTTTCGCACTGCTGGCAAGGGACGGGCTGGAAAAATGTTTCGGGGTTTTCGAGCGCGTCGTAGTCGGGCCCGCCGGGATCACCCGTTTCGGTTTGCACGTTTGCATAGTAGCGATCGATGCGGATCCAGTGCATCTCGCGGCCGCGCATGACCTGATCCTTGCCGACGACGGCGATGTTGTTTTCCGACTGGCAGGCGACCACGCAAGCGTTGCAGCCGTTGCAACTGCTGAGATCGATGGCCATGCCCCAGGCGTAGCCGGGGTAAGAGAATTCCTTGTAAAGAGACATCGACTTTGGCGGTTGCTCATCGCCCTCATGCGCGAAGTTCGGGTTCTTCTGATATTCCGCGAGCGTGCCTTCCGCCAGAATCTTCCGGCGCGATTCCATCTGGAAGTGATATTGAGTGCAGGCGAGAGGGTAATCTTCGCCGGTTTTCTTTATGGCGTCCGTACCGGCATTGGCTGTCCACAAGGCGGTGGATGTGCGCACGACATAGGCGCTGAACCCTTTGTTCGAACCGGTGAATCCGGCATTTTTGCGGCCATAACCCAGCGGAAGAACGACGACGTCGTCAGCCTGTCCGGGCAGGATCCATGCGGCCGCGGTGACTTTGCTGTTGGAGATCGAGATATCGATGACGTTGCTTACGATCTGGCCGTGCTCGCCGCCGCGGGCCGCGGCACGCTGGGTGAGTGCGAGTTTTTCAGCCAGGCGCGGGCTTACCAAGGCCGCGTTGTCCCAGGTGATTTTGGTGACGGGGCGCGCGAGCTCTTGCAGCCAGCCGTTGTTTGCGAAACGGCCATCGTGAACGTTCGAATCCGGACGGAAGATAAATTCCAGCTGACCAGCAGGGATCGCTTTTGCGGCGGGCAAATCTGCAGGAGAGAGTTTCGTCGAAACAGAGATAGGAGCGTAGGCAGAATTGGCAACAATGCCGTCGTTCAAGGTCTTGCGCCAGAATTTGTCGGGATCGCCAGCGCCAACCGAGGCCTTGAGCCGGTCGCGGATCGCGTCGTACGCGGTGAGGCCCGGCTTGTCGGTAAAAGCGGCAAGAACTTCAAAAGCCGATCGGGTGCGGTAGAGGGGAGCGATGAGCGGCTGAATCACGCTGATCGTGCCATCAAACGCGCGCGCATCGCCCCAGGTTTCCAGGTAGTGAGATTCGGCGACATGCCACTTGCAATAATCCGCGGTCTCGTCGAAGTGCGTGCTAACCAGCACGGACGTTTCCACTTTTTGAAGCTTGGAAGTGAAATCAAAGTCGTGCGGCGCGTCATAGACGGGATTTGGTCCGAAAATCAGGAGGGTACTTACTTTGCCGGCGTCGATGTCGGCGCAAAGCTCGGTGAACGATTCCAACTGATTCACTGGATTGGCTTCGACGGGCTCGGTGTAATAGAGCGTAGTGCCGACGTTTCCAAGAGCGGCGTTGATGGCGTGCGCGAGGGCATGTACTTCCGCGGGCTGGAATTCACCGGCGACGACAAGAGAAGTGCCACGATGCTTCGTTAAATCGCTGGCGACGGCATCCAGCCACTTTTGCGCGGCTGGGGAAAGCGTCCCGCTGCCGCCAAGACCGACAAGTGCGGCTAAACCGCGAGCGAACTGCCCAACTTCGGAAGCGCGCAAAGGCAAACGGTGATCCGCACTGGAGCCAGTGACGGATGGCGTCGGCTCGACCACATAGAGGCGGTTCATCGTGTCGGTCGGGGCGTTCAGTTTGCGGCGGCTGTAAAACTGCTTCATGTAGCGAATGTGCCCAGGCCCGCTTGCCAGGAAATCGGAATCCAGCGAAAGAATGACGTCGGCCTTTTCCGGGCGATAGACGGTGTTCACGTAGCGGCCGAACGCGAGCTTGGCGCCTTCGCGCGCGCCGTCGCTGCCAGCGGGCTCCCATTGGTGCCATTTGGCGCCGGGGACTTGTTTCAAGACACTCTGGATTTGTGCGGCAAGCGTTGGCGAAGTGACCGTGCCGGTGAGTATCCGGAAACCTGTGCCGCCCTGGGCCTTGGCATTGGCGACGAGCGTCTCAGCTTCTTTGAGAAAGTCCGACCAGGTGCGGATTTCGCCGAGATTCGTGACGGTTTGCGCGCGATCCGGATCGTACAAGTTCAGCACGGAGGCTTGGGTAATCGCGTCTGTACTTCCGAGACTCGAGGGATGATCGGGATTTCCAGTCACGTGCGTTGGCCGGCCTTCATGACTTTCGACCAGAACGCCGACGGCATCCGCGCCGAACGGCATGGCAGTAGCGTAGTACTGGGGCTTGCCGAGAATCATTCCGTCGGGCTGCTTTACATACGGAACGATAAGTTGCTCAGGCTTGCGGCAGCCAGAAATTCCAGCGAAAGCCAGCGAAGCAGCGGCGAGCTTCAGGAAATTGCGCCGGTCGACCGTTTCATCCCACTCCGATGCCTGGCGAGGGAACTCGCGGTGCAACAGTTCTTCAAAATGCGGATTGTCCGACAGTTCTTCCAGAGTGCGCCAATACTGTTTCCCGCTCTTGTCGCGCAATTTCGCGCGGACAGCGGCGAGGTCCAGGGTATGCTCGTGCACAGTGGAATCCTGTTCGTGCGCGTCGGAATGATCGTCCGCGTGCAAAGAGGCCTCGTGGGCTTCGTGATCGTGCATGTGGCCGTCGACAGGGTCGTGTTCGCGCATACCGTCCATTAGCGGTGACAAGTTGAGCAACTCGTGAGTTCCGCAGTCGAGCGAATCTTTCGTTCTGCGGCCAACCGATTACCTATTTCCGCCTGCTTGTCAGGGTCAGGTGCTTTCCAGTCCATGTTAAAGACGTCTTCTTTTGTTTCGCGCAAAGCCATTTTTGGATTCTTGTGGCAATCCAGGCACCACTCCATCAGCAAAGGAGAGGCCTGAAACACCAGCGGCATTTGATTAATCGAGCCGTGGCAGGTTGAGCAGCCGACGCCCTTGTTAACGTGGATACTATGGTTGAAATAGACAAAGTCGGGAAGCCGGTGGACTTTCACCCACTGAATCGATTGGTTTGTGCGGTAGCTTTCGCGGATCGGTTCAAGATACGGAGCATCGGCATACAAAACGGAATGGCAATTCATGCAGGTTTTCGTCGGGGGGATGCCTGCAACGGCCGAACTCTCGACCGAGGTGTGACAATAGCGGCAATCGAGCCCGTCATCTCCTACGTGATGCTTGTGGCTGAATTGCACGGGTTGCGCGCGCGAAACGTTTTGGTTTGTGGAATACGGCGAACGCGCCAGCCCCAATACGCCGACGAGTCCCAGGCCAACTAAAAAAACAGCCGAGAACAGGCTGAATCTGGAAATGAAATTTGTGCTTCGATGAAAAATCTGGGCCATGTCAGCGTTGCACTTTTGCGAAGACCTCTCCCGGGAGGAGCAACAACCTGGAGGCTCCGCGGCGTCATGGCCGGGAAGTGCGTACCCGGCGTTTAAATGACCGCATAGTTTCCGACAAAACTTTCTGGAATGCAACCTTCTCGCGCAGTTTATTTAAAGAAATGTTCGGCGACTTTTGTTCCCGAAACGGAACAAAGCTTTCGAACAGTTTGAAACGGCTGCAACGCCACTGCCTCTGAATGTCAGCTTTGTTTCCCTTCTCTGCTTCTGATCCATTTGGGAACGACGCGGATGCAATTCTTTTCGGAAGTAGCCTTGCGGAAGACGCGGTCGCGTTATCCGTGCTATCTTAGGGGTACCCTTCGCCGTGGCCTACGCATGCGGCGGAGCCTACCTCGTCGTCTGCTGGGGCGTGGTCCAACCGGTAGGACACCTCACTGTTAATGAGGACGGTGGAGGTTCGAATCCTCCCGCCCCAGCCAATTTTCTATAACTGGATTGCGAGTTACTGCGTTAGTCTCGGGCGGTCGGCAATCCAGCTTCGGTCCAACCTCGCCAGCCACCATCCATCGATTCCACGTTGGTGTAGCCCATTTTTTGCAAATTGTCGGCGACAAGAGCGGAGCGAAAACCACCGCCGCAATAAAGCACCAGCTTGGTGGCCGTGTCGGGAACCCGCTGCTCGATGTCGCGCTCGATGACGCCTTTGCCCATGTGAACCGCGCCGGGGAGATGGCCTTTGGCCCACT
>Ga0209415_10021265_pt1 | contig 10010 bp, 8 predicted proteins | sample PeaSoiSIISIP2007_FD_187696 | JGI IMG/M metagenome (GOLD analysis project Ga0209415, IMG submission 187696) | Peat soil microbial communities from Weissenstadt, Germany - SII-SIP-2007 (SPAdes) (version 2) | ecosystem: Environmental > Terrestrial > Soil > Wetlands > Peat | place: Germany... | reverse complement strand
ATGACGTCGGCCATCCTGTAGGCCGCCCTCTTCCTACCGGACCACCCCGCGATCGGAGACACGGGCGAACCGCCCGCTCGGCCGTCCGAAACGGGATTCCACTTCCATCCTCCGGTGCGTCGTGGCGAGAGAGAACGCCTCCGCCTGAGACGGCATTTGATCGGAGGGGATGTCCAGGGTCCGGGCCGTAGCGGGATCGTCTCGGGGCGTCCGCCGGAAGGGGCGGTCCCAGTTCGGGCCCGAGGGGATCGGTGATCCAGGGGAGCCGGCCGGCGGGCCGAGCCGATCCGTGACCCCACTGTTCATCGTGTTCGCCGGCCTCCCCGGAACAGGAAAGTCGACATTGTCCCGGGCCGTCGCCGAGCGGTGGGACGCGACGTGGCTACGCGTCGATGTCGCCGAGGCCGCGATGCTCCGCGCAGGCCTCCCTAGGTCCTTCGAGACGGGGCTGGCCGCCTACCTGACGGTTCGTGACATCGCGGGCGAACTCCTCCGACTCGGACGGAATGTGGTCGTGGACGCGGTCAACGGGATCGAATGGGCCCACGCGTTGTGGCGGACGCTCGCAGCGGAAACCGGGGCACGCCTGTTCGTCGTGCAACTTACCTGCTCCGATCGCGACGAGCACCGCCGGCGCGTCGAGACTCGGGAGGCACCGACTCCTCCCTTGCCTCTCCCGACCTGGGCGGAGGGGTCCGAGCGGGAGTACCTGCCCTGGACCGACCCGGTCCTGACCGTGGACCCGGTCGAACCCCCCGAGGCGTGCTTGGCCCGGATATTGGCGTACCTCCCGGAGCCGACCGGACGGCGCGATCGAGCCCCAGGTACGCTGCCGTAGCGACGGCCCGCTCACCACCCGTCGAACCGCTCGTCAGGTCGCGGCACGCTGGATTTCGCGCGGGTTCTCGGGCGAAGCATCGAATCGCTTAATGCGCCGGACTCCCATGCGCCACCGTGGAGCAGTACTTCCGCTCGGTCGAGGCCGAGGTCGAGCGGGCGTACCTCGTCGCCGAACAGGCCCGGCAGCAAGGTCTCGACGCCACGACGCACGTCGAGGTCCCGAGGGCGCAGGACATGGCGATGCGGGTCGAGAAGCTGCTATCGCACCTGCACATCGACGGCATCTCCGAGGAGATCCGCTCGCTCGCCCGGGAGATGCCGCGGGAGGAGCTCGCGCTGACGATGGCCCGTCGGCTGGCCCGGGACACCGAGCGCGGGCCGGACATCGAGGCCCGCTTGGACGCCGCGCTGCGCGTCGGCCTCGCGATCCTCACCGAGGGCATCCTCGTCGCGCCGCTCGAGGGACTCGCCGAGGTGAAGATCCAGGGCGGGCGGGGGTCGGGCTCCTACGTCGAGCTCCACTACGCGGGCCCGATCCGCGCCGCCGGCGGCACCGCCCAGGCGCTCTCGGTGCTCCTCGCCGACATCGTGCGCCGGGACCTCGGGATCGGCGCGTTCGTCCCCGACGCGTCGGAGGTCGGCCGCTACCAGGAGGAGATCCCGCTCTACAAGCACCTGCAGCACCTCCAGTACGTCCCGACCGCCCACGAGGTCGAGACGGTCGTGCGGCACGTTCCGGTCTGCATCTCGGGCGAGGCCACGGAAGGCGACGCCGAGGTGAGCGCCTTCCGGGACCTTCCGAGGGTCCCGACGAACGGGATCCGGGGCGGCGCCTGCCTGGTCATCGCCGAGGGACTCTGCCAGAAGGCGGCGAAGCTACGGAAGATCACCGGGAAGCTCGCGATCCCGGGGTGGGAGTTCCTCTCCGAGCTCGGCCACGCCTCGACCGACGAGTCGCCCGACGACCAGCGACCGACGTACCTTCGGGAGGCGGTCGGGGGCCGGCCCGTGCTCGCGTATCCCGGCCGCGCGGGCGGCTTCCGGCTGAGCCTCGGCCGGGCCCGGACGGCCGGCCTCGCCTCATGCGCGGTCAACCCGGCGACGATGGTGATCCTCCGGCGGTTCGTCGCGATCGGCACGCAGGTCAAGGTGGAGTTCCCCGGGAAGGCGTCGGCGATGTCGGTGTGCGACACCGTCGAGGGGCCGATCGTCGAGCTGCGCGATGGGACGGTCACGGCGATCCACGACCGGGCCCGGGCGGAGGCGCTGCTTCCCGATGTGCGGCGGATCGTCGACCTCGGGGAGTTCTTGGTGCCGTTCGGGGAGTTCCTCGAGAACAACCGCCCGCTCATGCCCCCGTCGTACTCGCTCGAATGGCACCTCGCCGAGCTTCGCTCGGTCGGCGCGCCGGTGGGGCCGGGCGACCGCCCTGCGACGTACGGCGAGGCGGTCGGCGCGTCGCGCGCCTACGGCGTCCCGCTGCATCCCCGCTACCTGTTGTTCTGGCACGACCTCTCGACCGAGGAGATCGGCCGGCTCTCCCGCCTCGTCGAGAGCTCGGGCCGGTGGGCGGGCGGCGCCCTGCGGCTCCCGTGGGACCCGGAGGACCGGGAGCTCCTGGTGCGCCTCGGCGTCCTCCACGCCCCGCTCCCCGACGGAGGGCTCGTGGCCGACCGCAACTCCTCGGAGGCCCTGGTCGGCGGTCTCGGCCTCGAGGTGAACGGGGAGCGGTTGATGCGCCGCACCCCCCTCGAGCCTCTGGGGGACGACCCGATGGCGCTCGTCTCGCGGCTCGCGGGCGTGACGGTCAAGCCCCGCGGCCCGACCCGGATCGGGGCCCGGGTGGGCCGGCCCGAGAAGGCCCGGCAGCGCTCGATGAGCCCCAACGTCCACGGCCTGTTCCCCGTCGGCGATGCCGGGGGACCCCGACGGTCGATCGGGGAGGCCGCTCGCAAGACGGCCCACGACCCGCCGACGGTGCAGCTCGGGATCCGAAGCTGTCCGGCGTGCCACCGGACGAGCGTGTGGCTCCGCTGCCCTTGCGGGCAGCACACCGAGCCCACCGGCGAAGTGGTCGCCCAGGTCTTCCCGGTCGCGTCGCTCTGGCTGGAGGCCGTGCGACGGCTGCGGCTGCGCCGCGTCCCCGAGGTCAAGGGCGTCAAGGGGCTGACCTCCCCGGGAAAGGTCCCCGAGATGATCGAGAAGGGGATCCTGCGCGCGGTGCACGGTGTCTCCGTCTACCAGGACGGCACGGCCCGCTTCGACCTGACGGACCTCCCGCTCACCCACTTCCGGCCGAGGGAGATCGGCCTGTCCGTCGAGCGGGCCCGGGAGCTCGGCTACACGACGGACTGGGCCGGCGCCCCGCTCGGCGACCCGGAGCAGCTGCTCGCGCTGCGGCCCCAGGACATCATCGTCTCGTACTCCTGCGGGAAGTACCTCGTCTGCGTCGCCCAGCTGGTCGACGACGAGCTCACCTGGCTCTACAACGGCGAGCCGTTCTACCGGGCGGAGCGCCCGTCGGACCTCATCGGCCAGATCGTCGTCGCGCTCGCCCCACACACCTCCGGGGGGGTCGCCGGCCGGATCATCGGCTTCACGGACGCCGAGGCGTGCTTCGCGCACCCGGTCTTCCACGCCGCGAAGCGGCGGAACTGCGACGGGGACGAGGACTCGGTGACGCTCCTTCTGGATACCCTCGTCAACTTCTCGCGCTCCTACCTGCCCGAGAGCCGCGGCGCGCTCATGGACAAGCCGCTCGTGCTGACGACCCGCCTGCACGCGACGGAGGTCGACAAGGAGGCGCACAACGTCGACATCGTCTCGCACTACCCGGTCGAGCTCTTCCGGGCCGCCGAGGCCGGTCGGCCGGCGAAGGAGGTCGAGCCGCTCGTCGAGACGCTCGCCCACCGCCTCGACCGCCCCGACCCGTTCGACGCGTTCGGCTTCACCCACGACACGGCCGACATCTCGGGGGGCCCGGTCCGCTCGGCCTACCGGGAGGCCGGCTCGATGGCGGGGATCGTCGAGGAGTCCCTCGTCCTCACCTCCCAGATCCGCGCCGTCGACGTCGCCGACGCGGTCGCGCTCGTGCTCAACACGCACTTCCTCCCGGACCTGATGGGCAACCTGAAGAGCTTCGCGACGCAGAAGTTCCGGTGCAAGAGCTGCGGCACCTCGTTCCGGCGGCCCCCGCTCACGGGCCGGTGCACCGAGGCCGGCCGCAGCGCGGCCCCGTGCGGCGGCGAGCTCCTCCCGACCGTCTTCGAGGGGGCGGTCCGCAAGTACCTCGGCCTCTCGCAGCGGCTCGCCTCGACCCCCGGCGTGACGCCGTACCTTCGCCAGCGCATCCAGATCCTCGAGTCCTCGCTCTCGACCATGTTCCCGACCTCGCCCTCGCAGACCACGCTCGAGGGGTTCGGACGGGCCGTCCCGGCGGGCCTGGCGAGCCCGGCCGAGGAACCCCCGGCCCCGACGGGGGCCGCCGCCGGGCACTCGGAACGGCCAAATACCGTCGGGCCGCTCCCGCCCTCGGCGGGCTTGTAGGGTAGCCTGGACTATCCTTTTGGCCTTCGAAGCCAAAGACCTGGGTTCGAATCCCCCGAGGCTCTCGGGGGCGGAACTCCCAGCAAGCCCGTCCGGGGTCCGCCGCGCCCCCGGGCCTACCGGAAGTACTCGGCGGCGCTCGGGGAGGCCCGCTTCTCCTCTTCCGGCTTGGCGGCCTCGAGCACGTCGAGCGACATGAGCGCGTTGACGGGGATGAGGCGGATCCGCCCCTTCTCCTCCTTCGCCGGGCCGTCGAGCTCGAGCGCGATGGCGTTGTCCCCCCCGACGCTGACGAGGCCTCGGAACGTCCCGGTCGAGATCACGGCCGCCTCCTCGCCCCCGGCGGAGCGGACCGAGACCTTCGAGCCGACGGTCAGCACGATCGGCGATTTCTTGGCGCCCGCCCCTTCTGAGATCATCCGCTTCCTCCCTTTGCCTTCGTCGTCTTGGCCGGGCCCGCCGAGAGATGCTCGGCGGACTCCTTGTCGATCAGCATCTGAAGATGGTCCACCGTCTCGCGGTAGCGCTTGAGCGCGTTCTGGGCGTTCGCCTCGGTGAAATCCCACGCCCTCGCGAGGCTCCCGTAGCGAAGCCGGTATCCCCGGCGACCCTTCTCGTCCGCTCCGCCACCGGCCTCCTCGAGCAGGTCGAGCGACTTGAGCTTGTTGAGGTGCCGGTAGATCGACGGCTTGGAGGTCTTCAGGACCGCGACCAGCTCCTCCGCGGTCCACGGCCGGCTCGGGTCGCGCAGGAAGCACTCGCGAACGAGCCGGTAGGCGAGGCTCTCCCGGACCGGGCCCTCCCCCGCCCGCCCATCGTCGTGCTCGGGGAGGTACCCTACTAGACGCAGGAACTCGGTGAGGACCTCGTCGGCGTTGTGGATGGGGGTGAGGGGGGTGCTGTAGCGAACCGAGAGCTCGAACGGCATCGATCGGACCGAGGGAGACGCCCGCATTATATCTCGCCTCGGCCGGCGCGCGGCGCTCCCGGCGCGCGACCCCCATTCCTTAAGATGCGATGCGCCCAGACGCTCGCCGATGATCCCTCGCGTCGAGATCCAGGAACTGGTCGAGACGTACCCGGCCCGGCCGGTCGTCGGAATGGTCGGCTCGCATTCGGCGCTCGACATCGCCGACGGGGCGGCGACCGAGGGGTTCCGGACGCTCGTGCTCGCCCAGCGGGGCCGGGAGGCGACCTACGCCAAGTACTACCGGGCGCGGCGGGACGCGACCGGCCGCCTCGAGCGCGGGTGCGTCGACGACGTCTGGACGTACGCGAAGTTCGCCGACATCGCCGCGGCCCCCGCGCAGGAGCGCCTGCGGGGTTCCGGCGTCCTGCTCGTGCCGAACCGGGCGCTCTCCTCCTACGTCGACCTCGACGTGATCGAGAACGACTTTCGGGTCCCCCTCGTGGGAAGCCGGGCGCTCCTGCGGATCGAGGAGCGCGTCGAGCGGGAGAACTACTACACCCTTCTCGAGTCGGCCGGGATCCGGATCCCCCAGGCGATCGCGACGCCCGAGGGGATCGACCGCCTTTCGATCGTCAAGCTCCCCCATGCGAAGAAGCGGCTGGAGCGAGGGTTCTTCACGGCCGTCTCGCCCGAGGAGTTCCATCGCAAGAGCGCGACCCTGATCGCCCGAGGGGTCGTCGCCCCGGACGACCTCGTCCGCGCCCGGATCGAGCGCTACGTCCTCGGGCCGGTGTTCAACTTCAACTTCTTCTTCTCGCCGCTCGCCGAGCGGCCGGACGGGCTCGAGCTCCTCGGGGTGGACGAGCGGCGCGAGAGCTCGCTCGACGGGCTCGTGCGCCTTCCCGCGGCCCAGCAGCTGGAGATGGCCGAGGCGGAGCGCATCCCCGAGTACACGGTGGTCGGGCACGGCACGCTGACCGTCCGAGAGTCCCTGCTCGAGGAGGTCTTCGAGCTCGGCGAACGGTTCGTCGACGCGGCCCGCGCCCGCTACCCCCCGGGGATCATCGGCCCGTTCTGCCTGCAGACGTGCATCGACCGCGACGGGAAGCCGACGGTCTTCGACGTCGCCGCGCGGATCGGGGGCGGCACGAACGTGCATCTCGCCCTCGGGCACCCATACGGAAACGCCTTGTGGAGGTCCGAGATGAGCTCGGGTCGCCGCATCGCTGTCGAGATCCGACGTGCCCTCGATCAGGGGCGGCTCAAGGAGATCATCACATGACCGAACCGGACGCGGCGACCCATGCGACGAATGCCCCGAGCGCCCTCTTGCGGACGCCTCTCTACGCGTTCCACGTCGCCCACAAGGCCCACCTGGTGCCGTTCGCGGGCTACGAGATGCCGCTGTACTACGACGGCATCCTCGCCGAGCACGAGGCGGTCCGAACCTCCGCCGGGATCTTCGACGTCTCCCACATGGGGATCCTCACCGTCCGGGGCCTGAGCTCCGGCCAGCTGCTGAGCCGCCGGACCACCCTGGACACCTCGAAGCTCATCCCCGGCCAGGTCCGCTACACCTTCCTCCTCGACTCCGACGGGCGGATCCTCGATGACCTCCTCGTGACGCGCGTCGACACCGGAGGCAACGCCCCGCCGTCGTTCGTCGTGGTCCCGAACGCCGCGACGGCGTCGATGGTCTTCGACCTGTTGCGGCAGCACCGCTCCCCCGACACCGAGGTCGAGCGCCACAACGGCGCCGTCGCGATCCTCGCCGTCCAGGGGCCGAAGGCGCTCGAGATCCTCGACCACCTGCTCGGCTGGGAGCTCTCGCCGCTCCCGTTCTACCACGCTCGCCTCTTCGGCCAGACGCCCTCGAGCGGCATCCCCAAGGAGGGGCGGCTTCCCGTCGACCTCCCCAAGGACCTTTCGAAGGGCATCTACGTGAGCCGGACGGGCTACACCGGCGAGGCGGGGGCCGAACTCTTCGTCCGCGCCGACCAGGCGGCCGCCCTCGCCGACCGGCTCGTCTCGGCCGGCGTGCACCCGATCGGCCTCGGGGCCCGCGACACGCTGAGGATGGAGAAGGGCTACCTGCTCTCCGGCCAGGATTTCCACCGCGACCGCACCCCGCTCGAGGCGGCGCAATCGAGGTTCGTCGACCTCGACCACCCGTTCGTCGGCCGGGACGTTCTCGCGAAACAGAAGGCCGAGGGGGTCAAGGAACGCTTCTGCGGGATCACCGTGGCCGACCCCGCCGCCATCCCGAGGCACGGCAGCCCCGTCCTCTCGGACGGGAAGGTCGTCGCGAGCGCCACGAGCGGCGGCATGTCTCCAACGCTCCACCACGGGATCGCCCTCGCCTACCTGCCGCTCCCCCTCACCCCCGTCGGGACCCCCGTCGAGCTCGAGCTGCGGGGGCGCCGCGTCCCGGGCAAGGTCGCGAAACTCCCGTTCGTCCCCAACCGGCCGGCCGCGTAGTCGAGATGGTCCTTCGGGCGAGCCGCCGGACGCCACTCCGCCGGCTCCCCGAGGGCACCCGGGCGCTCCTGCGCCGCGCGCTCGAGGAGGACCGGGTGGATTCGGACGTCACGACCCGCGCGCTCTTCCCAAAGCCCCAGAACGCCCGGGCGATCGTCCTCGCCGAGTCCGCGTGCGTGGTCTCCGGGATCGAGGTCGCGGTCGCGCTCGGCCGCTCGACCGGCCTGCGGGTCGAAGCCCTGGTCCGAGAGGGCGCGCGCGTGCGACGGGGGACCGGGGTCCTCCGCCTCGAGGGGGACGTCCGAACGATCCTATCGGTCGAGCGCACGCTCCTCAACCTCCTCATGCATCTTTCGGGCGTCGCCACGGCGACCGATCGGGCCGTCCGGGCGCTCCCGGGCCGGGAAGCGCCGCGGGTCTACGCCACCCGCAAGACGCTACCGGGACTCCGGGCCCTGGAGAAGGCCGCCGTCGTGCACGGTGGGGGCGAGCCCCACCGCTCCGACCTCGCCGAGGCGATCCTCGTGAAGAACAACCACCTCGCCTTCTTTCCGGTCGGCGCGGCGGTCGCCCGGCTCAAGCTCGCGACCGGACGACGGAGGCCGATCGAGGTGGAGGTCCGCAACCGCCGGGACGCCCTCGCGGCCGTCGACGCCGGCGCCGACGCCATCCTCATCGACAACGCATCGCCCCGGGCGGCGCGCTCGATCGCCCGCGCCATCCGGTCGCGCGCCGGCCCTCGGCCCATCTGGGTCGAGGTGTCGGGGGGGCTGACCCCCGAGAACGTCGGACGATACCGACGGGTGGGGGCGGACGCGGCGAGCCTGGGTGCGATCACGCACTCCGCGAGGGCGGTCCCGTTCCACCTGCGGATCGTGCGAGAGCGCCGGCCCGGCGCGGCGGTGGCATCCCCGCCACCCCCCCCTTAAGTGGCGGGCCGGCCTTGAACCATCGAGGGTCCGGCATGTCGCTCGAGGCGGAGGTCCGGCGCCTCAAGGAGGAGCGCCACGCGCTCCTGTTGGCCCACAACTACCAGGTGGCGGAGGTCCAGGAGGTCGCCGACTTCGTCGGGGATTCGCTCTACCTCTCCCGCAAGGCCGCGGAGACCCACGAGCCGGTCATCGTCTTCGCGGGGGTCCAGTTCATGGCCGAGACGGCCAAGATCCTCAACCCGGAGAAGACGGTCCTGCTCCCGGACCTCAAGGCCGGTTGCGGCCTCTCCGACTCGATCACGGCCGAGGAGCTGCGGGACTGGAAGGCCGCGCACCCCGGCGCGGCCGTCGTGGCGTACATCAACACCTCGGCCGAGGTGAAAGCCGAGTCGGACTACTGCTGCACGAGCTCCAACGCGGCGAAGGTCGTCGACTCGATACCCCCGGACCGGGAGATCCTCTTCCTCCCGGACATGTTCCTGGGGGAGTACGTCCGGACGAAGACCGGCCGACGCCGGATGCACCTGTGGGTCGGCGACTGCCCGGTCCACGCCAAGATGCGCCCGGAGGACCTGACGAAGGCCCGGGCCGAGCACCCCGGCGCCGAGATCATCGCCCACCCGGAGTGCGGCTGCATGAGCGCCGCGCTCCCCAACGTCGACCGGGTGCTCTCCACCGACGGGATGGTCCGCTTCGCGGAGGAGACCCGTGCGAAGGAGGTCCTCGTGGCGACCGAGGTAGGCATCCTCCACCGGATGCGCCAGCTCAACACGACGACGAAGTTCACGCCGCTGTCCGAGGGGACGATCTGTCCGTACATGAAGCAGATCGACCTTGCGGACGTGCGCGACTCCCTCGCCCTCAACCAATTCGTGATCGACGTGCCGGTCGAGACCGCCCGGCGGGCGCGCGTCGCGCTCGACCGGATGCTCGCCACCTAGGGCCCCGAGGCCCGGGCTACCGAAGGCGCGCGAGGTCCGGCAGGACCGGGCCGTACCCCGACCGGTAGAAGGAATACGCCACGTAGAGCAGGAGGAGCCCGAGCAGGAACAGGACGGCGATCGCGGTCCACGACGGCTTGACGGTCAGGTAGAAGCCGATCGAGAACGGGTTGAGGCGGGCCGAGAGGAACGAGACGCTCGTATACGCCATGAGCAGCCCGAGGAGGCCGGGGATGAGGACGGTGATGTGCCCGAGGACGATGCCGAACAGGAGGAGGATGACCGCGACGGGGATGGCGGCGTGGGAGCGCTTGGCGTGCGTCGCCTCGGCCCGCGCTCGAACGCGGCGGGCCGGGTACTCCG
>Ga0209415_10021264_pt1 | contig 10011 bp, 9 predicted proteins | sample PeaSoiSIISIP2007_FD_187696 | JGI IMG/M metagenome (GOLD analysis project Ga0209415, IMG submission 187696) | Peat soil microbial communities from Weissenstadt, Germany - SII-SIP-2007 (SPAdes) (version 2) | ecosystem: Environmental > Terrestrial > Soil > Wetlands > Peat | place: Germany... | reverse complement strand
AGCAGCCAGCCGTCCGCGCCCACTCCGGTGTGGCGATCGCAAATCGCGACGGCGGCCGCGGGAGCGTCGAACGTCGCCGGGAGATTCTCGCGCCAGGTCAACAGGAAATCGTTGCGCGCACCGTGGGCCTTGGTAAACGGGATCTTCATTTCGGTTCCTCTTCCTTCCTGGGAGCGCAGACTTGACCAATATATTCTTCGCACAGAGGCGGAGGACGCAACGCGCCGCGATCGCGGTGATAGATCTCGACGACAGGCCCGCCCTTCACCATGATGGTCGACACCAGTTCATAATGCGGCCCGCGCTTGTCTCCGCGCAAAATCGCGGTGGCGATGCGGTCGCCCGAAAAGGCCAGCGCCCAGCGCGGCTGGAGAAAAAGGTCGGGGCGGTCGAGGGCCATGCCGAAGGCGGCTCCGTTGCCGTCGTAGAGGCCCTCGCGGATCGGGATGCCCGCTTCACGAAGAACTCCGGTCATGTCGCCGAACGGGAAGATGATGCCGTCGCCATGCACATAGTTTGCGGCGAGGTACGAGGCAGCGGCTTTGGTCCATTGACGGCGGGCGGCGGAGTTGACTTCGGACTCCTTCCAGCAAATCGATTCGGGATGAAGAGCCCAGGCGACGGCGGGAATTGCGGCGACGACCAGCGCCGCGGGCCAGCAACAATACCAGCGGCGAGGCACCAGCGAAACCAGCGCGCCGGCGCAGAGGGCGGTGAGAGGCAGCGCGGCGAGCGCGTAGCGGGTGTTGTACCAGGAGTGAGGCCACAGCGTCGGCACGAAAATCGGGTTGCCGGTGGAATGCATGCCCATCACGTAAAACACGGGCGACAGCGCCAGCAGAAGAACGGGCCACCAGGCTCGCCTCCAAAGGGCGGCGAAAACGCCGGCGGCCGCCAGGATCAGGGCGGGCCAGCCGAGGGCGAGTTCGACGGCGGTGGAATAATACTCGATGGCTTTCCGCCAGTCGTGATCGCCCGGATACCTTGCCATCCCTTGCGCGAGCTGGCGCTTATAGATGCCGAGCGCCGACCACTGGCCGCGATAAAATTCCAGCGCGTCGCCGTCGTAGAAGCGGTTGTGAGCCAGCCAGGCCAGGGGCGCGAGCGAGGCGAGGGCTCCGAACAGAATCGCCAGCCATTTATTTTTCGCGACGATCAAGAAGTAGAGAGCGGCGAACGGAATCAGGAACCAGCCTTCGTAGCGCGTGAGCGACGCAGCGTTGGACGCGGCGGCGGCCAGCAGGAGCGCCCAGATGGATTGAGAGTCGCGGAACCAAAGGGTCGCAAAGAGCAACGCGGCGGCGGACGCGGCGAACACGGGCTCGGTCATCGGCGCGCTCGAAAGGTACAGCATATTCGGGTTCAGCGCGAACACCAGCATCACGGCGAACGCGGCCGGTATCGACTGAAACGCCCTCTGCGCGGCGGCGAACAGGAAAATCGCGGCGATGGCGAAACAGCCGGCCGACGGGATAATCCCAGCAAAACCCGTCTGCCACCAGTCGGCATGCATCACGAAAGGGATCAGCAGAAGGTGCGGCAGGGGCAGCCAGCCGGTGCCGATCTGCTCCGGACCGGGCGTGCGCGAATCGAGAATGCGGCGGGCGATGTCGAAATGCGACTCGGCATCGCCGTAATAAAGGACATAGCCGTGCGCGAAGGTCCAGCGCGCGGCGGCAATCGCGATTGCGGCGGCAAGGAGCACCGCGCAGCCGACCGCGATGGCCTTAAAAATACGTGAATCGGCGGAATTCTTCGAAGCGGTCATCGATTTCGGCTCTCGTGAGGGTGCGGAATCGCTCCACGCCAAAGCGTTCGCAGCAGAAGCTCCCCATCACGGAGCCGTAGATGACGGCGCGGCTCAGCTCGCCGCGGCTGATGTGATCGCTCTCCAGGTCGAAGCCTTTTTCGGCCAGGTAACCGATAAAGCCTCCGGCGAAGCAATCGCCCGCGCCGGTGGGGTCGAAAACGTCTTCGAGAAGATACCCGGGGACGACGAAAAACGAATCGCGGCGGAACAGCATGGCGCCGTATTCGCCGCGCTTGATCACCAGCGTGTGGGGACCCATGTCGAGAATCGCCTGCGCCGCCTTGCGCAGATTGGACTGGCCGGAAAGCATCTTGGCTTCACTATCGTTGATGAGCAAAAAATCCAAGTCGCGAATGGTGGCGAGCAGCTCGTCGCGGAAATCGGCGATCCAGTAATTCATGGTGTCGCCGCCGGCCAGGCGCAGGCCGTTCATCTGCTTGCGCACCGACGCCTGCAACGCCGGCTGGATGTTGCCCAGCAGCAGATACGGCGCCGACTTGTAACGATCGGGAAGCTTGGGGTTGAACTCGGCGAAGACGTTCAGATCGGTTTGTAGAGTGGTCCGCTCGTTCATGTCGTCGGAGTATTTTCCGGCCCAGAAAAACGTTTTTCCGGGCACGCGTTCCAGGCCTTCCAGGTCGATGCCATGATGGGCCAGCAGGTCTGAATCTTCCTTGGCGAAATCGTCGCCAACGACGCCGACGAGATTGGTTTTCGTGAAAAAGCTCGCGGAGAGCGAGATGTAAGTGGCCGCTCCGCCAAGCATACGGTCCACGCGACCGTGCGGGGTTTCGACGCCGTCATAGGCGACGGAACCGACGACAACAAGAGACATTCTTAAATTGTAGCTGTGTGAAAACCCCCGGCGCTGACCGCTCCTGCCGGTCGCGGCTCTGTTTATATCGTTGAATCCCCAAGGCTGGAAACACTACCCTAGAGGTAGTGATTTCTTTCTTACTCTCGGCCAGCGCCCGCAATCTGCCGGATCTGACGTTGCTCGGGCTGATCCTGCTGGCGCAGGCGGCCGCCGTGTTCTACATGCTGCGGAGACCGGCGGCCAAAAGCCGGACGTGGATCCGGCGCTCGATTCTCGCATCCGGAGCAGTCTCCGGAATCGTACTCATCTTCGGATTCCTGCTCATGTTCGCCCGTTTTTCGCGATATTTGCCGGTCACACAGTCCAGCTGGATCAGAGGATCGGCGATGATCTGGGCGTTTCTCTCGATCCTCTGGACCGGCGCGTGGCTGGTATGGCGGACCCTGGCAGCCGTCCTGAAGCCCGCGCACTCTCCCGCACGGCGCCAATTTCTGAACGCGACGGGCGCGGCTCTTTTTGTGGCTCCGGTGGCGGTGGTGGGGTACGGAGTATTCGTCGAACGAATCAATCTCCGGCTGCGCGAACAGAAGATCGCGATCTCCGGCCTCGCCGAGGATCTGGACGGCCTGCGCATCGTCCAGTTGACGGACATCCATCTCAGCCCGTTCTTGAGCGAGAGGGAGCTGGCCCGTTGTATCGGCATGGCGAACGAGACCAACGCGCACCTGGCGCTGGTGACCGGCGATATGATCTCGGTGAATCGCGACCCGCTCGATGCGTGTCTGAAGCAGTTGGCGGGGCTGCGCTCGGAGGCGGGCATTTTCGGCTGCCTCGGCAACCATGAGATCTACGCCGGCGCCGAGGACTACGCAACCGAGCACGGCGCACGTTTGGGCATCCGCTACCTGCGCCTCAAAAAGGCGCGCCTGAAGTTCGGCGGCACAGTGATGAACCTGGCCGGCGTCGACTACCAGCGCTTCCGCCAGCCGTATCTGGTGGGCGCGGAAAAGCTGGTTGAGCCCGGCGTGTTCAACGTGTTGATGTCGCACAATCCCGACGTGTTTCCGGAGGCGGTGCGGCAAGGCTACGATCTGACCATCGCCGGACACACCCACGGCGGGCAGGTGCGGGTGGAAATTCTGCGCGAGGACATGAACATCGCGCGCTTCTTCACTCCGTACGTCGACGGGTTGTATCGGGAAGGCGGGAAGAGCATCTTCGTTTCCCGCGGAATCGGGACCATCGGGCTGCCGGTGCGGCTGGGCGCTCCTCCGGAGGTTGCGCTGCTGCGCCTGTGCCGTTCCTGATCGTCAGCGACATTCACGGAAATCGCGAGGCTCTGGAGGCGGTGCTGGCCGACGCCCGAGGGCTGTATGACCAAGTCGTGTGCCTGGGCGATCTGGCGGGCTATGGCGCGGATCCGAATTTCGCCGTCGAATGGGCGCGGTCCAGCGTCGCGGCCATCGTGCGCGGCAATCACGATAAGGTGTGCGCCGGACTCGAACCGTTGTACTCCTACCGGCCCGCGGCGCGGGCCGCCGCGGATTGGTCCCTGCACGCTCTCTCGGCCGAAAATCGCACGTATCTCGAAAGGCTGCCGCGCGGGCCTCTGCCTTACGAAGGCTTCGACCTGGTACATGGATCGCCTCTCGATGAAGACGAGTACCTGATGGGCGCCGCCGATGTCGAGGCGATCCGCCGCGAGATAGAGACGCCGGTCTCGTTTTTCGGACATACGCACATCCAGGGCGGATTCCTGATCGCCCGCAACGGTGTGAAGCCGATCGATCCGCGCCGCGCGCTGGAGTTGGAACCCGATTACCGGTACCTGGTGAATCCGGGGTCGGTGGGCCAGCCCCGCGATGCGGATCCGCGCGCGGCGTATGCGATTTACCTGCCGCGGGATCGCGCGGTGGAGTTCCGGCGGGTCGAGTACGACGTGGCGTTGGCGGCGGAAAAGATTCGCGCGGCCGGCTTACCGGAATCGCTTGCCTCGCGATTGTCGACCGGGGTTTAGATTCAAGCGGATCGCGGCCGGACAATCGATGCTAGTAAGCTGTCTTCCCGCGCCTACCCGCTTCCTGACGGTCGCGGCTCCGTGTCAATACTGAGCCGCCATGGGTGAGCATGCGGACAGACGCGAAAGCTCTCGCGAACGATCTGGCTGGGTCGGGCGAGTAGGCGCCTCCGAAAGCCGTTACACTAAACCAGAGAATGTCATCCACCGACGGCCGCCTGCCGTCGCTCGCGCCGAAGGTAGTGGTCGCGACGACGGTAGCGCTTTCCTTTATCAGTTTCTGGCGCGGCGCTTCCATTGTTTTGAGCGACCTCGCGTCGTCCGCGTTCTACGCCGGAGGCGCGGCGGAGCAGGCCATCGGCAAATCGGCTCCCTGGTTCGTGCTGGGCGTGATGCTGTTCAGCTTCGCCGTGCGCAGCGTGTACATGGAAAGCTGCTCCATGTTCGTGCGCGGCGGCGTGTACATCGTGGTCCGCGACAGCATGGGGCCGATACTCGCGAAGTTCTCCGTGTCTTCGCTGGTGTTCGACTATATCCTCACCGGCCCCATCAGCGTAGTGAGCGCGGGACTGTACCTGGCTGCGCTGCTGAATGAGGTCAGCGAGCTCCTTCATTCCAGTTACCGCATCAACGTGCACCTGTTCGCCGCCGTCTCCGCGGTGCTGGTCACGATTTATTTCTGGTGGCAGAACATCAAGGGTGTTCATGAATCGAGCGGCAAGGCGCTGCGCATTATGCAGGTCACAACCGTAATGGTGGTGATCCTGCTGATCTGGTGTCCATTGACGATCCTGCTGAAGGACCGCTGGATTCTTCCGCCGGCGCCGCTCGCTGCCAATCTCAATTTCGCTCCCGAAGCGCAAGGCTGGTTCAAGGGAACGTTCTGGCTTCAGATCCCGATGGTGGCGATTATCGTTGCGTTCGGGCACTCGCTGCTCTCGATGAGCGGATTTGAAACGCTGGCACAGGTTTATCGCGAGATCGCCTATCCGAAGTTGAAGAACCTGCGAATCACCGCCAACATCGTGTGCTGGTACGCGGTGATCTGCACCGGCGTGGTGACCGTATTCGCGGGCATGATCATTCCCGACGCGGACCGCCCGAAGTATTTCGACAACCTCATCGGCGGCCTGGCGATGAGTCTCAGCGGGCCCTACCTGCTGCGGCTGGGATTCCATATTTTCGTCGTCGCGGTGGGCGGACTGATTCTGGCCGGAGCGGTGAACACCTCGATCATCGGCGCCAACGGCGTGCTGAATCGTGTGGCTGAGGACGGCGTATTGCTGCCCTGGTTTCGCAAGCCGCACAAGAAATTCGGCACCACGTCGCGCATCATCAACATGATTGCGCTTTTTCAGATCGCCACTATCGTCGGCAGCCGGGGCGACATGACGGTGCTGGCCGAGGCCTACGCGTTCGGCGTGGTGTGGAGCTTCTTTATGAAGTCGCTGGGCGTACTGGTGCTGCGCTATCATCGCAGCGATCAGGAATATAAGTTCCCGTTCAACATCCATCTGCGAGGCATCGAGATTCCTATCGGACTGGGCGTAACGACGCTGGTGCTGGGCCTGGTGGCCGTCGCGAATCTCTTCTCAAAACAGGTCGCGACCAAGTATGGAGTCGCGTTCACCATCGCATTTTTCATCATTTTCGAAATCTCGGAAAAAATCAATCAGCGGAACCACGATTCGGAGAAAAAGGGGCTGGAGCAATTCAACCTGGAGCATCAGGCACAGATCGATGCGCAGAGCCTGCATGCGCGCCCCGGGTGCATCTTAGTAGCCGTGCGCGACTACCATCGCATGGAGCACCTGAAGCGCGTGCTCGACAAAACCAACCTCAGGCGCCACGACATCGTGGTGATGACCGTGCGTCCGATTTCAACCGGAGCCGGCGAATACGAGCTGTCCGAGGCGCAGCTTTTTAGCGATTACGAGAAAGAGCTGTTCAGCCATGTCGTCGAGATGGCGGAGAAGGAAGGCAAGCCGGTAGAGCTGCTGGTCGTGCCGGCGGTGAATCCTTTCGACGCGCTGGCGCAGGCGGCCAACGGCCTGAAAGCGTCGCGCCTGGTCACCGGCGTTAGCGCGCGCATGGAATCGGACGAACTGGCGCGCCAGTTGGGCCTGGCCTGGGAATCGCTGCCGGAGCCCCGTCATCCCTTCTCGCTCGAAGTGATCAGCCCGGATCGTCCGTCGACCTACGTGAACCTGGGTCCGCATCCGCCGCGAATGTGGCCCGAGGATGTGGACCTGCTGCATGAAATCTGGCTGCGCCTGGCGGCCTCGGACGCGCTCGGCTCCCGCCTGCATCATCGCGACGTGGTGGGTGTGGCGTTGCGCCGGTTGCAGAAGGATTTGACCCAGGAGGGGCACGACCAGGTGATCGGCGAAATCCAGAAAGAGCTGCGAAAGAGCTAACTGTGGGGCCAGCGCGCGGCGGCCTTTAGCCCTTGGCCTTCTTTTTTTTCACCGGCGCAGCCGCGGCCTCCGGCGCCGGGACCGCCGCCTCGACCGGTGCAACCTCCACCGGAGCGACGCCCGCCAGCACGGCCTCGTACAATTCTTTCTGCTTCAGCAGTTCTTTCTTGGTCGGCGGCGCGATCTCATTTCGATAATCGTGGTCGCTGTAGCAGGTGCGGCAGCGCACCTTGGCCGCGGCGCCGTTCATCAGCGAAACGATCGCATGGTTGGTTAACCGGCGGCATTTCACGCAAAAATCGTCGATAATGTCGCCTAATCGCAGGTCTCTCATACGACATTCGTGAGTATAACAACAATGCGCTAACCTGACGAGGTGTCCGACGACTTTAAGATCTTCCGCAACCTCACCACCCCGGCCAAGATCCAGCGATTTCTGGATGAAGAGATCGCCTACAACATGGAGCCGGAGGGCGATACCTGCCATTCGCCGCGAACCGTGCTCAGAAAGGGCGTCGCGCATTGCATGGAGGGCGCGATGCTGGCCGCCGTGGCCCTGCGCCGCCGGGGCCATCCGCCGCTGCTGGTCGACCTCGAAGCGGTGCGGGATTCCGATCACGTGCTGGCGGTTTATCGCGACCAGGGGCATTGGGGCGCGGTGGCCAAGTCCGATTATTCCGGCCTCCGTTCGCGCGAGCCCGTGTACCGCACCATCCGCGAGCTGGTCATGAGCTATTTCGAACATTACTTCAATCCGGCCGGAGAGAAAACGCTGCGCGCGTATTCACGGCCGGTGAACCTGCGCCAATTCGACAGGCACGGATGGATGACGTCGGACGAGGACGTCTGGATCGTCCCCAACTACCTCTGCGAGATCAAACACACGCCGGTCGCCTCGAAAGCAATGTTGCGGAAGCTGTCGCCCATGGACAAGCGGTTGTTCGCAGCGGGCCGCCTGGGCGGGCTCGCGCACTGATTTGCGCATAAAGCCAGCCTTGATTCCGAGCCGCGACCGCAGGGAGCGATCATGCTTGGTCTGATAGTCTGAAACAACAATGTCCGAAAAAGTCATTCTGACCGAAGTGCGCGACCGCGTCGCCACGTTGACTCTCCACCGTCCGGAGAAACTGAACGCGGTGAACATCCAGTTGCTGGTGGAAGCGGCGGAGGTTCTAAAACAATGGGCGCGCGATCCTGAGATTGGAGCGATCGTCGTCACCGGATCGGGCCGCGCCTTCTGCGCCGGAGGCGACGTCAGCATGATGGCGCGTGAAGAAGACGATTCGACGCTGGAGCTGAAAATCGACGGCCTGCGCGACATCCAGGAGATCTCCTGGCTGCTCTACTCGAGCCCCAAGGTGACCATCGCGTCGGTGAACGGATTCGCGATGGGCGCGGGCCTGGGCATCGCGCTCGCCTGCGATCTGCGCATCGCTTCCAGCGCGGCGAAGTTCGGAACCGCGTATGCGAAAGTCGGCTATGGAGGCGATTTCGGCACCACCTGGCTGCTGACGCACTACGCCGGCGCGCCGAAAGCCAAGGAATTATTCTTCCTGGCTGACCCGGTGGACGCCGCGGAAGCGCATCGCATCGGCCTGGTGAATCGCGTAGTAGAGCCGGATGCGCTCGCCGCCGAAACCGCGTCGGTAGCGTCGCGGATCGCACAGGGGCCGCTCACCAGCTACCGGTACATGAAGCAGAACGTGAACCTGGCGGCGACGGTCGATTTCCGCACGCTGCTCGAGCGCGAGCCGGAAACGCATCTCCGCTGCGGCGAGACGTCGGATCATCGCGAAGGGGTGCGCGCGTTTTTGGAAAAACGAGCGCCGAGGTTCAGTGGGCGGTAGAGGCATGTCGGTGCGACCGCTCCCGACGGTCGCGGTTCTAAAAAGTGCGGATGATGGTAACCCACCCGCAGAACCGCGACCACCGGGAGCGGTCAAAGCCCGGGGGGTTAGAGGAGGTATACTGATGAGAATCGAAAAAATCACCCGCGACGGCAAGGTCTTTGCGATACTGCCGATGAATACGCTAAAGAAACTCATGTACGACGCGGAGATGCTCGCCGACGTCGCGGCGTATCATACGGCGAAGGCGCGTCTCGCAAACTGCGAAGACGAATTGATCCCCCTGGAAATGACGGAGCGCCGCCTGGCCGGAGAAAGCACGGTTAAAATCTGGCGCGAGTATCGCGGACTCACCCAGGAAAAACTGGCGAAGGCGTCCAAAGTATCCCGCTCGATGATCGCCGCGATCGAGGCCAAACACAAAACGGGCGGAATCACCACGCTGAAAAGGCTCGCGGCAGCGCTCAAGGTCGATCTGGACGAACTGGTCTGATTCTCACTCTTCGCGCAACGCCGTCATCGGATCCACTCTCATCGCGCGCCGCGCTGGCAGATAGCTGGCCAGCAGCGCGACCCCGAGGAACACCGCGCAGGTCGCCGCGAACGTGAGCGGATCGCCCGCACTCACGCCGAAAAGAAAACCCTCGATCAATCGCGTCGCCGCCGCCGCGCCGGCCAGGCCCAGCGCCAGGCCGATGGCGGTCAGCTTCAATCCTTGCCCCAGCACCATGCTCCGCACTTCCGATGGCCGCGCTCCCAGCGCCACGCGAATCCCGATCTCTTTCTTTCGTTCGGCCACCGAACAGGCGATCACGCCATAAATTCCCAGCGACGCCAGGATCAGCGCGAGCATGGAGAACAACCCGAGTAGCGCGCTCCGCAATCTCGGCTGCGCCACAGAATCCGACAACTGCTGCTTCATCGTGCGGACGTTATAGAACGCAACATCCGGGTCGACGGCGCCGATCGCACTGCGGACGGCGTTGACGACATCCGCGGTGCCGCCGGCCGAGCGCACCACCAACGTGGTCACCGCAACCGTAGTTTGTGAATAGGCCGTAAACATCTCCGGGCGCGGCTCGTCGGCGATGCCTGTTTCCCGG
>Ga0209415_10021263_pt1 | contig 10011 bp, 4 predicted proteins | sample PeaSoiSIISIP2007_FD_187696 | JGI IMG/M metagenome (GOLD analysis project Ga0209415, IMG submission 187696) | Peat soil microbial communities from Weissenstadt, Germany - SII-SIP-2007 (SPAdes) (version 2) | ecosystem: Environmental > Terrestrial > Soil > Wetlands > Peat | place: Germany... | reverse complement strand
GACGTGAAGGAGTCGCTCGACGACGTGAAGGAGTCGCTCGACGACGTGAAGGAGTCGCTCGACGACGTGAAGGAGTCCTTTCACCGACGATTCCAACTCAAATCGGCAAGCTCGGAGCCTGAAGACGTGACCGAACGACTCCTTCATCACCGCGATGAAGGCGCGGCGCCCGTTTTGGAGTCGCTTGCTTCACGCTCGGAGCTCCAATCGGTCGTGTCGCAACTCCGCGCGGACGGATTCGAAGAGCAAGACGACGTGAAGGGACTCCTCGACGACGGATTTGAAGCCAAATCGTCTCGATTGGAAGACCAGCATGACGTCGAACGTTCGCTCCACGTCGTCGAGCGACTCCTTCACGTCGTCGAGCGACTCCTTCACGTCGTGTGATGACTCCTCGCGGTACTCCCGGAATTCAAATCGGTCGTCTTGCCTCTGGGCGAAAGCCGCCGCGGACACCGAAGAAGACGGTCGTCCCGCTCGTCAGCCCCGTGAAGACGGTCTTGGCCTGGAGCGAGCCGGGCGCGCTTCACAAGTCTAGTGTAATGGTACCCCATGCGCCCGCTCCTCCTCGCGCTCGGCCTCGTCCCGGCGCTCGTGATGTCGAGTCCTTCGGCCTCCGCGGTCGGAACCCGTACGTTCGAGCTCGATACGCTCGAGAAACTCTCGGGCGGTGATCTCAAGGGGGTCGCGGTGGGGTCCGACGGCGTCGTGCGCGCCGGGTGGACGCTCGGCGAGGCGGCGCTGACGGACGCGTCGGCGGCGTGGGCGGCGGTCACGCTGGCAGACCAGAGCGTGCTCGTCGGCGTCACGGGCGGAAAGGTGTTCCGCGTGGCGGGCGGCGCCGCGACCGTCTACGCCGACACCGGGACGCAGGCGGTCACGTCTCTCGCCGTCGGCCCTGGCGGCGTCGTCTACGCGGGGACGATCCCCGACGCGAAGATCTTCAAGCTCGCTCAAGGGAAGGCCGACCTCTTCTCGACCCTCCCCGACGCGCACCACGTCTGGGCCCTCGCGCTCGACAAGGCAAAGACGGCGCTGTTCGCGGCCAGCGGCCCGGAAGGGCGCATCTACCGCGTGGCGCTCGACGGGACGGCGAGCGCGTACTTCCACGCCGACGACACGAGCATCGTCTCGCTCGCGGTGGCCGACAATGGCGACCTCTTCGCGGGCTCGTCCAACAAGGGGCTCCTGTATCGGGTCACGGGGGCCGGACGCGCGTCGGTGCTGTACGACTTCCCGGGCGACACGGGGACGGAGGTGCGCGCGCTCGTCGTCAGTCGAGGAGCGCTCTTCGCCGCGGTCAACGAGTACGCCGAGCCCCCGGAGCCGGCGAAGCGCGTCGCGAACGTCGCGAGGGCCCAGGCCGCGGCGACGACGGGGACACGGCCGAAGCCGGGGAAGGGGTCGCTCTATCGCTTCGACGCGGACGGCCGCCCCGAGAAGCTGATGCACCACGACGAGTTCCACTACATGTCGCTCGCGGTCGACGATGCGGGGACGCCGTACGTGGGGACGGGGGCTGAAGGCCGCGTGTACACCGTCAACGACGCGCACGCGGTGGCGCTCGTGGCCGACACCGACGAGCGTCAGGTGGGTGCGCTCACGCTGTCAGGCGGCGGTGCGAAGGGTCAGGTGCGGGGGGTCGTGGTCTCGAGCGACCCGGCGGTCGCGCATCCGATCACGGGGCGCGGTGGCGCCGATGCCGTGTGGACGAGCAAGGCGCTCGATGCGGGGCTCCGAGCGAAGTTCGGGCGGCTGACCTGGCAAGCGAAGGGCGGCCTGGAGGTGACATCGCGCTCGGGTGACACGGCCACGCCGGACACGACGTGGAGCGCGTGGAGCGGGCCGCTCGCAGAGGGGGCGGTCGTGACGAGCCCTGTCGCGCGATACCTCCAGGTGCGCGCGCGCTGGTCCGTCGACGCGAACGCCGAGCTCTCCGACGTCCTCATCCCCTTCGTCACCGAGAACCTCCGCGCGATCGTCACCGACGTCGTCGCGCAGTCGAAGGGCGCCGTCGCCTCCAAGGAGGGGCTGGTCGCGAGCGGAGCCGAGCCGCCGAAGCACGAGAGCGCCGTCAAGCTCACGTTCCGCGTCGACAACCCCGACGGCGACGAGCTCCGCTACCGCGCCGTCTACAAGCGCGACGGCGACCCCGTGTGGCGAGCGCTCACGCGCCCCGAGGAGGTGCTCACGAAGAACGAGACGGAGTGGGATACCTCGACGCTGCCGGAAGGGAAGTACCGCGTCCGCGTCACCGCGACCGACGAGCTCTCCAATCCTCCCGAGACGACGCTCGAGCACTCGCTCGAGTCGGCACCCATCCTCGTCGACAACACGCCGCCGGTCTTCCGCGGGCTGGCGATCCAGGGCCGCCACATCCGTGGCCATGTCGTCGACGGCATCGGCCCCATCTCGCGCGTGGAGATCACCGTGGATGGGCGACAGGACTGGCACCCTCTCGCCGCGGCTGACGGAGTGTTCGATAGCGCCGACGAGGCCATCGACGCCGACGTTCACACTCTCGTGGCGCCAGGGTCGCACATCGTCGCCGTCCGCGCGTTCGACGTCGCCGGAAACTCGGTCGTGGCGGACCTCCTGACCACGCCGTAGACGCAGGCCTGAGCCAGGACGAGGCCCGACGCCCACCCCACTCGCGACACGCACGTCAGGGGTGAACGCGCGCTTGCGGCCGCCGTCATGCAACAAAGTTCAATCATTTCAGGGTCTGAGGCATCATACGCACCCCCGGCACGCCCTGTGGATAGGAGAGGATGTCGCAGGGCTTCCTTGGCTTCCCTTCTCGCTTCTTCGCTTGTTCCTCGCTTCCTTGTGCACGGCTTCCCTTCTTCGCCTTCATCTTCGGTCGTATCCGAATCTCGAAAGTTCCCCCCCAACCGCTTTGCGTTTCTGCTTCGCCTGCGCATGATGAAAGGGTTCGCGCTCCGCGCGACGATTGACGCTCCATGAATCGCTTACGACATCGCCCATGGGGGGAGAGAGCGGGCCGGTCCCTGCTCGGTCGTCCGATGACCGCGAGCGTGGCGAACCACGACGGACGGAGTCTCCAAAGTCCGTCTGGGTCGAGCGGGCGCCAAGGCGGCTGGCTCGCGGTGAAGCTGGCGGCAGTCGCCGCGCTGGCCACGGCGAGCGTCACGATCGCCGGGTGCGGCATCGGGCTGGCAAGCACGCCACTCGCCGCCGAGGCGACGGACGCAGCGACCCTCAACGTCGACGCCGGTGCGAGCACGGACGCGCGGGTCGCCGCGAGACCTCCGGCGATGGACGCCGCGGTGGGAGGCGACTCGCTCGAGATGGCCGCGATGAGCCCTCTCTGCGGACCGGCGGGGAACGCCGGCGCCGCTCAGACCTGCAGCCCCGACATGGGGACGTGCACGCCACCCACGGATGACGCGGGGGTGGGAGCGAGCTACGACGGAGGCCCTCTCCCTGCGTACGGTTGCCACGTCGTCGCGACCCAGGCGGACGCCACGGCCGCCGTGACGATGCCCGCATGCACGCCCGCCGCCCCTCGAGCGAAGGCGGACGCCGGGGGCGGCGCGGAGAGCGCGTGCCGCTCGTCCGCGGAGTGCGAGCCAGGGTTCGAGTGCGTCATCGACGACACGCGGGCACAGGTCGACGGCGCCGCGACGCAGGGCGTTTGCCGCCATTACTGCTGCAGCAACACCTGCAAGTCGGGGCTCTTTTGCGCACCGGAGACCGCGGTCGGAGGCGCGGTGACCGTGCCCGTCTGCGTCCCGGCGGCACCCGCGGGCATCGCCGGCGATGCCGGCGCCGCGTGCCCTCTGCTGAGCTCCACGGCCTGTGGAGGTCCGAACGGCGGCCTCAGCTGCCAGGTCGTGTATACGAACGTTGGACCCGTCGCCGCCTGCGTCATGCCCGGGACGGCGACGGCTGGGCAGTCGTGCGAAACGACGAACTGCGCGGCCGGTTTCTCCTGCATCCTCGGCTACTTCCCCAACCGCGAGTGCGCGCAGCTCTGCAACCCGCAAGACGGCGACTGCCCCGCGGGCAAGACCTGCACTGCGAACGCGGCACTCTCGGATATCAGCTCGCAGATCGGCATCTGCATGTGACCGTGCCGTGAGACGCGGCGGTAGCAGCGTCCACGGACACGCGGAAGGTCGATGGGACGGCCCCGCACCAGCCCCGCATGAGCGTTTTGTCGGGCGCGCCGAGGGGCCGACGCTCGGCACATGGGCTGCAACTCGCAGGGCATGAGCTCCAGCTTCCCACTGGCCACGGGTCCACGCGAGCGCCTCGTCGACGTCGGCATCGATGCGCTCGGCGACGCGGAGCTGCTCGCGCTGCTGCTCGGCACGGGGTATCCCGCGGAGTCGGTCGAGGTGCTGGCGACGCGCCTCCTCGGCGAGCAAGGGGGGCTCGAGGGGCTGGCACGGGCGGGCGCGGGCGAGCTCGCGTCGCGGCGAGGCGTCGGGGCCGCAAAGGGGGCCCGCATCGCGGCCGCGGTCGAGCTCGGGAAGCGGGTCGCGCTCGCGAGCGCGCGCCTCCCGCTCGTCCGACTTCCGGACTCCCGCGCGGTCGATGCCTGGGCGCGCGCAAGGCTGGGCGCGCTCGACCACGAGGAGCTGTGGATCCTCGCGCTCGACGGGAACAACCGGCTACGCGCCGCGCGGCGGGTGGCGAGCGGCGGCCTGCACGGATTGAGCGTCTCCGCCCGCGACCCGCTCCGCATCGCGCTGCGCGAAGGGGCGAGCGCGTTCGTGATGGTCCACAACCATCCGAGCGGAGACCCGACGCCGAGCCAGGAGGACGTCACGTTCACCGCATCTCTCGCCGCCGCGGCGCGCCTCGTGTCGACGCCGCTCCTCGACCACGTCGTCGTCACGCGGACCGGCCACGCGTCGATGCTCGAGCTCGACCTCATCCCGTCTCGAAGCCGCGACGAACGGGACACTCACCCGACGTCGTCAGGCTCTCCGTGACACACCGCGAGGAACGGGCACCTCGTCCGGCGACAGACGTCGCCCTCGATGCGTGGCGCGAGCGGCGCGCGGGAGGACGACACGATGCGCTCGGCAGCCGCGCGCACCGCGCCGTCCGTCCAGCCGCGGTCGCGCACGTCGACCCAGCGCAGGCTGCGCCGTCCGTCCGCAGTGAGCGAGCCGACGCGGACGGAGCTCGCCGCAGGGTATTTCGCGGCGACCGCGTGGCCGAGGATCGACGCGTGAAGATCGTCGACCGCGGCGTCGTGCTCGGAGTCGGCGTAGCAGAGCGCGTCGACGGTGCCATCGGGCCACGACACCGTGACGTCGACCGTTCCGAGGGCAACGACGGAAAGCCCACCGTCTCCCGGCACGGCGAGCGCGACCTCCTCGCCTCGCACGATGAGCGGCTCGTCGCGCGCGAGGCGGGCGCCCCAGTCTCCCGCCGAGCAAAGCTCCTCCCGCGGCACCGGGGAGAACCGTGGCCGACGCGCAAGACCGTGCTCGTGCGCGAGCTGATGACGCCGGACGCAGCGCGCAGCGTCGCGGAGAGCCTCCGCGCGCACCTCGATGCGTCGCGGCGGAGAGGCGCGCGGCGACGGCTGAGGCGGTCCTTCGGTCGCGGGGAGCGACGCCTCTCGATCGACACGACGTGCGAGCGAAGCGCCGCTCTCCACGACGAGCTGGGCGGCCTGTCGAGACTCCGCGCTCTCGGCGAGGCGCCCGAGGACCGCGGCGGTGCTGGGGTTGGTGCCGCTCGGGCTCTCGGACGCTGCGCAGTCTCCGACGAAGAACATCGCCGACGCTGCACGCGTGATCGCGACGTATCGCTGGCGTCGACGCTCCGCGACCTCACGCCGCAAGAGCTCGCTCTTGGCCGTCGCGTAGGACGGAGAATCATGGTGCGAGCCCAGGTCGTCGACGACGCGCAGGACGAGCGCGCTCGGTCGGCCCGCAACGCCGGTCTGGATGATGGCCGGCTCGAGCGAGGTCGGCTTCTGCACCGCCCCGGCGGCGGGTAAGAAGACGATCGGGAAGGCGAGCCCCTTGCTCGCGTGAACGGTCAGGAGGCGCACGGCGTCGTCTTCGTCCGAGAAGGTCGCTGCCTCCCCTTCGCGCTGCTCTTCGGCCGCCGCTGCGCGCAGCCTCTGGAGAAAGAAGAGGGGATCGGTCGCCGCGTCGGCGAGCGCGAGGACCTTGCGGACGTTCGCGACGCGCTGCGCGCCGCGAGGGAGGAGCATGAGCGTCTCCTCGAGCGCTAGGGCACGGACAGCCTCGCGCAGCGCGGCGCCAGGCCCAATGCGACCGATGACGGGGCGAAGCTCCGTGAGGACCGCCGCGAGCGCACGCACCGCCGCGAGCTCGGCATGCGGGATCAGGCTCGTTCGGTCGCCTGATCCCCATCGCGCGGCATCGCTGAGGCCCGCGCGACCGTCCGAGAGCGCGAGGAGCGTCCGATCGCTCACCCCGGCCCACGGTCCGCGAAGGACCTCGACGCGCGCGAGCGTGTCGTCCGGGTCGACGAGGCACGCCAGCATCGCCACGACGTCGCGCACCTCGGCCGCGGCGTGGAACCCCATGCCGGCAACCACGTGAGGGATGCCGAGCGCGGCGAGCTCGTGGGCGGCGACGGCGAGCACTTCGTGCGTAGGCCCCAGGATGGCCACGTCGCGAAATCGAGCGGGCGCGTCGCGCACCGTGAGCTCGCCCCCGCGGACGATGCAGCTGATCCTTGCCGCCATGACCCTTGCCTCATCGCGACGATCGGACGCCCGTCGTCCCGCCGGGACGGAGACCCTCAGCCAGTGCGTTCGCGCCTCGGCCGGTGCCTCGCGCGGGGGACCCGGCGACAGGAGATCCTCGGTCTCGGGCGCGTAGTCGACCTCGTAAAGCTCGGCCGGAGCCGCCTCGGGGACGAGCGCGAGCCGGCTGAACGCATTCGCGAACGTCAGCAGCTCGGGCTCACCGCGGCGGTTGTGCCGGAGCGAGGCGAAGTCCGCGACGGGGCGCTCCGGTTCGGCGACGCGGCCGCGCGGGATCGCGAGGGCTAGGCGCGCGGGAGCCCCGGCGAGGCTCACAGCGACCTCGGCAAAGACGGCGGCGTCGGCGCCGCGGAAAGCATAGATCGACTGCTTGCGGTCGCCGACGACGAGCAACCCGTCGTCGCGGAGCTCCGCGGCGCTGGGGATCATGCCCGCGAGGCGAACCTGACCGTCACGCCCACGACGCTCCCACAGGAGATAGACGAGGTCCCGCTGGACGCTGGACGTGTCCTGGAACTCATCGACGAGCAGAGCGTCGAAGGACGCGCCGATGGCGCCCGCGAGCGCGGGATGGTCGCGCAGGAGGTCACGGGCCGCGAGGAGGACGTCCGCGAACCCGAGCACCGAGTCTCGCAGGTTCGCCCGCGCGATCTCCGCCGCGCACCCGACGAGGAGCGACTTGAGCGCCGCGGCACGCGGCAGCATCTGGTGTCGAACGCTCCAGCGGTGGATGAGGGCCCGCGCACGGGCGGAGTTGGTCGTGCCGGGGAGGCGGTCGCGGTGCTCGAAGAAGGCGTCGGCCGCCGCCGATCGCTTCTTCGACTTGGTCACCGTGAACAGCGCTTCGAGGGCTGCGAGCAACCCGTCGACGTCCCCGTGGGCGTACGCCGCGAGCGTTTCTTCGGAGGCCTCGCCCAGCCGGGGATCGTCCCGGAGGTCGCGCGCGTGATCGACGATGAGCGAGAGCTCGCGGTCGACACGCGCGGCGTCGTCGTCCGCCAGCGCGAGCGAGCTCGCGGGGCGCCCGTCGTCGGCGAGCTGCTCGAGGAGTCGGCGGACGAGAGCCGCGGTTCGCGTGACTCCGCCGGCGAGCTCGATGAGAGACATGACGTGCTCGTCGTTGGCGCGGGTCTCGAGCACGTCGAGGATCGCGAGAGTGGCGCGCTCCTCCGTGGACTCCTCGTCCAGCAGATCGAAATCGGGCGAGAGGCCCACCACGAGCGCGTGATCGCGGACGATCGACGCCGCGAAGCTGTGAAGCGTGCCGATCTTCGCGCGCCCGAGACCAGACAGGGCGACCGCCGCGCGATCGCGGAGCACTGCGTCGGTGAACGGAGGGACGCCTGCCTCCGTGCACGCGGCGAGGATGTCCGCTCGGTACGCGGCGCGCGGATCGTCGGACGCGAGCCTCTCGAGCTCCGCGGCGAGACGGGAACGGATCTCGCCCGCGGCCTTCCGCGAGAACGTCGTCGCGACGAGCGTGTCGGGCGCGATGGGCTCACGCAGCCCACCCCCTGCGGCACGGCACGCGCCGACCAGGAGGTGGAGCGCCACCCCGACGAGCGCGTGCGTCTTCCCGGTGCCGGCGCTCGCAGCGAGCACGAGATTCCGGCGGAACGCGTACACCGCGCGCACCACGTGCACCGGATCGGCGTCGGACGGCCATGGCTTCGCGCTCACGACGGCTCGCCCCGCGCTTCCTCGTCCGTCGCGAGCGAAGGCGGGTACCGAGGCTTGCGGCACGCCCCGTCGTACTCGCAGTGCTCGCACGACGCGGGGCTCGCCGGGCGCACGTCGATCCTCCCCTCGCGGACCTCTTCGACACGCTGGAGGAGCCGTCCCTCGAAGCGCGGGACGCCGTCCAGGAGCTCGCTCGCGAGCTCCCATCGTTCGAGGGCCTTCCTCGGAGCATCTCCGGGGGCTAGGCGCTGCGTGCCGAGGTAGAGCCCGCGGCCGGACGCGCGCTCGAGCGCCGTCTCCGCGACCCGCGCGTAGAGCGGTAGCTGAAACTTCGTCACGCCGAGCTGCTTCGTGTGCTCGTCGGCCTGGCTCCCCCGCGTCTTGTAGTCGATCACCCTCACGGCGCTGCCGTCGTGCGCCAAGTCCACGCGATCGATGCGCCCGCGGACGGCCACGCGCGTTCCCGCGCGCTCGAGCACCAGCGGCGGCCACCCGTCTCGCTCGCCGAACGCCTGCTCCGCGACGGCGAAGTCCCACGCGTCGTCGGCCAGGCTCCACTCGATCACTCTCAGGACCCCCGCGCGGGCCCGCGCGATCGCGACGCGAGAGAGCGCCGAGGCGCCGTGGAACCGCTCGAGCGCTCGATCGGCGGCATCGAGCCCTGTCGCGAGGATGCTCGAACGGTCGCGCGGGCGGGCGCTCCAGAGCGCCGAGGTCGCCCGAAACGCCGCCTCGAGCCCCGCGTGAAGGATGATGCCTTCCTCTCGGGGGCTGGCGATATCGTGGACCTCGGCGCGACGGCGGGCCTTGAGCACGTCGGCGACGAAACCCTGAAAGGCGCAGCTGGCGAAGCGATCGACCGCAGACGCGGACAGCGGACGGTCGGCGCCGCCGGTCTCCGCTCGCAGGAGCGAGGCGAACGGCTCTCCGCGCGGAAGGGTGGAGAGGAGCGGATCGTCCGCCGCGAGGAGCCTGCCGAACGCTTCCTCGCGACGACGATCGAGGTCCGCGCGGCGCGCCGCCTCCGGGCAGATCGTCGTCGCTCGGTCTGGGTTGGCCGCGAGCTCCGCGAGCATGCGGTCGTGTGTGCCCCGGGCGGCGCCGAGCGAGAGACCCGCGCGCCACGTGGTGACCGGAACGGCGGCGGCGAGCCACGCGACGACCTGCGCAGGACCGAGCGCGCGACCGTCGGTGTCTTGCACGCGGTGGGTGATGACAACGCGACGCGCGTGACTCGCCGCGAGCGCCAACCGTGCGAGGATCCGTGCACCACCTGCCCGGCGGATCGGGCGCAGCGACGGATCCTCGGCCGCCACCAGGCGCTCCTCGAGGGCCGGCGGGACGAGCTCCGACCGTGTCCCAGGAGCGGGCCAGCTATCGGCGTCCGCGTCCACGATGACGAGCAACGCGGAGTCGACCGACGGGACATCCTCAAGGCCGACCATTCGCACCGCGCCGACGGCGGGGCGCCGCGCGGACGCCGAGCGAGTCGCGGCCCACGCGACCTCGTGTCGGACCGTCTCGAGGCTCGCGTCGGCGGTCGCGATTCCGAGGCGGACGACGGCACGCTCGTAGTGCTCGAGGCTCTCCGCGAGGCCGCTCCA